>Ga0307477_10001288_pt1 | contig 21704 bp, 10 predicted proteins | sample atmos_gasesECM2C_FD_203316 | JGI IMG/M metagenome (GOLD analysis project Ga0307477, IMG submission 203316) | Hardwood forest soil microbial communities from Morgan-Monroe State Forest, Indiana, United States - atmos_gasesECM2C_515 | ecosystem: Environmental > Terrestrial > Soil > Temperate...
GCCTCATCCGGGCCCGCGGGACCAGGACGCCAGGTCTATTGGTTGATGACAACACTGCTTGCCGAGTTGTGGGTCGGATCGTAGGCGTACCCCACGAGCACTAGGCCCGAAACGGTCCAGGTCTCAGTCGGTATGGCGGTGGGGATGTCGCCGGTCGTGAAGCTGCATTGGCCGTTTGCCCCCGTCGTGCAGCCGCTCGGCGTAAGTCCCGTCGGGTTCCAGCTCCCCGTCACCACGACCCCGCTGACCGGGTTGTTGAACGAGTCTTGGACGGTCACGTTTACCGTCGCAGTCCAAACGCTCGAGCCGAGCGTGCCCGAACCAGTGAGCGCGCTGATATGCATCATTCCGCTCACAACTGTCTGGATGAGGGTGCCAGTCGAAGGCGAGTGACTGTTGTCCCCACCGTAGAAGGCGGTCACGGTGAACGGTGAGTTGGCCGCTGAAAGTTGGCCAGCGGCAACGGTGCACGTGGCCGATCCGTTCGACAAGGCGACGAGGTTGGACCCCCCCGAACACGAGTACGTGGTGTGGACGGGACTGGAGTCGGTGATGGTGAACTGCACACTGCCCGTCGCCGTGCCAGGCCCGGCGACGGTTGCGCTGAATTGGACCGACTGACCCGACAGAGACGGGTTGGCCGACGAGGTGACCGTCGTGGAGGTGGGGGAGACGACGTTCTGAGTCATCGAGCCAGATGACGACTGGTACCCGAGTGTCCCCCCGTAGCTCGCCGTCACTGTATATGGAGATCCGGAGCTGTCGAGCCCAGATGTCGCGCAGGTGGCGAGCCCTCCAGTCAACGCGACATTGGAGCACAGCACCATCGGAGTGTTCGAACCGTTCGAAGCGGCGGTGAAGGTGACTGCGCCGGTCGGCGTCCCACCCCCGGCTGATGAGACCGCCGCGGTGAACGTGACAGGAGTGCCCGAAAGAGATGGGTTGAGGGTGGAGCTGACAGCCGTCGTGGTAGGTATGGGACCGAAGGTGCCGCTCGTCCCCGGGTTACAGGTCAAAGTCGTGCTGACAAGGCCCAAGGCAGCGAAGATCGAATTCCCTGCTGGCAGATCGACGGTTGCCGCGGAGACGTCGATCACACCGTTCAGAGCCGTCGCGTTGGGACTGCTTCCCTGGTAGGTCATAGTGCTTATGTCCGACGGAGCCTGGTACAAAAGCATGTCTGCGTAGGGTCCCGAGTTCGTCGCACTCAGATTCAGGTCGGGACCGCCGGTCAGCGTCACAGAACCCCCCGTGACGTAGAGGAAAACTCCACCGGGGGTTGGGCTAGTCGGGCTGTCACTCGTGAACGACCCCGCAATTCCATTGTTCAGGATGTAGATCCCACTCAAGAGCTTTGTGTGGGTGGGATCGGTCGGGTCGTTGCCTTGGGTAAGGGTGGAGTTGTAGACGAAGGTATTCTGACCGAATGGGCTTGGCGCGGGCAGGACGGAGTAGGGATCAGCCAGCGCGGGCCCGTTGGCATACGACACGGGAGGGTTGTAGGTGCCGGCCACCGGGCCCGAGCCAACACCGGTGTTCGAGTTCTGGGAGTACACCTGCTGTGCCGTGAGTCCCTGGTTTCCGACCTGCACCGAGCCCGGGGCGCTCGAGTTGACGGCGAGCGTCCCGTAAACCGTCAGACCATTCCCAGAGCCACACTGCGCACCCCCTAAGCCCAAGAGTAAGAGCGGTGGCGTGGACGCCACCAGGGCCGCAGTTGCACTGTTTGGACCGGTAGTGGAGGCCAAGTATTGGCGCGGCGAAGCGCTCAGGGTGAAGGTGAAGCCGCTTGACTCCGAGACGTTGAACTCCACGAGGGCGACGTTCAAAGACGACGTCGGACCGACCTGGGTGTCCTGCACGCAGTTCGGGTCGATGACCGTGCAGACGAGGGTGACCGAGACTCCGCTCGCCGAACTCACGTTGTGTGCGGCGGTGAGGCTGCTCTGAAACGACCCGTTGATGCAGATCTGGCGCACGAGCGAATAGGAGCCGAACGCGCCGACCTGCTCGACAAGGTACGAGATCGTGTATATCTGGGTTCCAAGAATCCACTCGATCCCCAGCACCTGTTGGCCCTGAGTCGGTCCCGACCGGGGGCATAGCGGGACGGCACTCGTGGTCTCTAACGATGTGGCCGTCTGGACGTCACGCACCAAGAGCGCAGACGTGATCTGGGAGTCGTGGGACTCGGCAATGCGCTCGGCGGTGCTCTGCGCGCAGGTGGGGTCGGTCTTGCACGCCGGGTCGCTTGGACTTCTCGTGTCGGCGGCCTTGAGGCTCGTGATCATGGCGATCGTTACTCCGCCGATGATGACCGGGATGATCACGAGGACGATTGCCAGCTCGATGAGGGTGAATCCCTCCTCACCCCGGGCCCGCGGTTGCGCGCCGCAAGATCGGCGCTGGTCGCGGCCCGCTCGAATGTGGCTGCTCCTGAGCGAGAAGCGTCGGCGAACCCTTCGCCTGCTGGTGTGCCTCATCGCGTCAGATCGACGACACACGGGGAGGACGCGATGTTCCGGCCATAACGCCAGATTCCGGTTCCAAGATCTGACGAACGCCTGTGTAGCCGATAGGGCGCTCGAGCTCTTTCGGATACAGGCTGACGCGCAAGGCCGACTCGTAGTCGATGAGACCTGCCATCATCAACTCATTGAGCCCCATCTCGAGGGTTTGCATCCCCTCTGATTGATGGGTGGCGACGACGTTGCGCATCTGGCGGGTCTTGCCCTCGCGGACGAGGTTCTTGATGGCGTGGTTGGCGGTCAGCACCTCGTACGCAGCGACGAGCCCACCGCCGATGCGTGGGATGAGGCGCTGGTAGATCACGCCTTCGAGCGTGGACGCCAACTGGACCTGCACCTGGTCGCGTCGGTCGGACGGAAAGATGTCGACAATGCGATCGAGTGCCTGGGCGCTGTCGTTGGTGTGCAGTGTGGCGAAAACGAGGTGACCAGTCTCCGCGATGGTGAGAGTTGTCGCGATGCTCTCCTGGTCACGCATCTCGCCAACGAGCAGCACGTCGGGGTCCTCGCGCAGGACCGATTTCAGAGCTCGCTCGAAGGACTCGGTGTCGGTCCCAACTTCACGCTGACTCACAGCGGAGCGGTGGTTTGCGTGGACGTACTCGATCGGGTCCTCGATCGTGATGATGTGGCATCGCCGGTACCGGTTGATGTGATCGAGCATCGCAGCCAAGGTCGTGGACTTCCCAGAACCGGTCGGGCCAGTCACGATGACGAGGCCCATGGGGAGTTCGACCAGGCGCTCCACCGCGGCCGGGATTCCGAGCTGCGCAAAGCCCGGGATCTCGAACGGGATGATCCGCAACGACATCGCGCACGACCCGCGCTGATGGAAGGCGTTGCATCGGATCCGGGCGCGGGTCTTCCAGCTGAAGGCAAAGTCGACCTCGAGTTCAGCTTCGTACTTGGGAACGAGATCATCACCGACCACCTGCTTCACCACCCATTCCGAAGTGGCAGGCGTGAAGGTCTTGCCGTCGTTGACCGGGACCATCTCCCCGTCAACTCGGATGAGCGGCGGTGCTCCCGACGTGATCAGGAGGTCGGTGCCTCGGGCCTCCCATAGCTCCTCGAGCCATGTGTCGATGCCCGCTGTACTGCGATCGACGGACATGAAGTGCGATCTCGCTACGGGACGCGACTACTGGGCATACCGTGCCGGCTCCTTGGGGTGCAGATCTTCTGTGATCTCAGCCGCCCCCGTCACCCTTTCACACGCCGACAGGACATCACCACCCTGCTCAACTGTCGCTGCCGTCCACGGCCCGAAGGGCCGGTCGGATCCGACGCCTGCCACCACCAGGGGTGCCCCGGCGTGAAGGGCGCACACCACGCCGAGCTCAGCCTGGGAGGGAGCACTCAAGGGCCGGGCCCGCACCGTCACGACGACGTCGAAGCCGACGTCCAGAGGACACGTGCGCCCCTCGATCAGCGCGTTACACGGAAAAGCGGACTCGCCCGGTTCATGGCAACGAAGAACGCGGCAGCCGCCAGCTTGGAGCTCGGTTGCCGATTGCTCGATCGCCCAGTCGTCGGTCCCGACCACCAGGACCGTGGGCGGTCCAGCCGGGACGTCCCGAACGGCCGTTCGACCGCCCAGAGGCGCCAGTCGGACGCCAACTCTTGACGCGACTCCTGAACCCACGAGGGCGAGTGTGCACTTCCCAAGCCACCGTCCGACCTACAACCGATCAACCCCCACCCAACTTGATCGGGATCTGCGGAGGCCGGCCCATCAGGCGCTAGGGTGCCTCGACGGGTCGTCCGACCCTTCACATTTCAGGGACAATTCCACTACGCTCGGTGGCCGGGCGACTGGATCGAGTGGTGGGGGGCTCTGAGACGATGGTGGCAAAGATGGGATCGGCTCAACCTGTGCGACAGTCGGCTGCTCCAGCCCGCTCGTGCGGAAAGCTGCTCGTGGTCGATGACGACCCCGAGATTCGCGGGATGCTCGTGCGGCTGTTGGAGATCGAGGGTTACAAGGTGGCCGAGGCGTCCACTGGGGTAGAGGCCATCGGAGCGCTCAGCCGGGGACAGCCTGACCTCGTCATCCTCGACGTCATGCTCACCACCGAGGACGGGTTCGACGTGCTGGCATCTATCCGCCGAACGAGCGACGTCCCGGTGATCTTGGTCACGGCCAAGAACCAAGAGACCGACAGGGTGCTCGGCCTGAAGCTGGGCGCCGACGACTACGTGGTCAAGCCCTTCTCCCCGGCCGAGCTCGCGGCGCGTGTCGGGACCGTCTTGCGTCGCAGCTCCAACCGCTCAGGGCCGGTCACCTCCGGCACGTTGGAGTTCGGCGACCTCGCCATCGACACGCTGGCCCGCGAGATCCGGGTGTCGGGCGAGCTGGTCGAGACGACCGCCAAGGAGTTCGCTCTCCTTGCGTTTCTCGCTGGTTCTCCCCGCCAGGTCTTCACGCGCGAGCAGCTGCTCACCCAGGTGTGGGATTCCTCCTCCGCTTGGCAGGACGCCGGCACCGTCACCGAGCACATCCGCCGGATCCGTCGCAAGATCGAAGCCGATCCCGACCGTCCGAAGTGGGTCCGCACGGTTCGAGGGGTCGGATACCGCTTCGAGCCCTGAGCGCCCGCGCAACCAGGCGCTTCGATCACCCGAGTCCCGGTTGTCGACTGGGCGTTTTCGCCGAACGTTCATGCCCCAGTGGCGCCGGTGCGGAGGTGCTCGGGCAGCGCCCCCACCTTTTGGTTCGCCGCGGCGCGGTCCAGGGCCACACGGACGCGCCGAGCGAGCTGCTGCGGCGTGAAGGGCTTGGCGAGCAGGTCCGCGTCGGGATCGAGCGGATGGCGTTGCAGGGCCCCCTCGTCGAGATGTCCGGACATGAACAGCACCGCAAGCCAGGGCCAATGGTCGACGAGCGCCTCGGCCAGTTCCACCCCGTTCATCTCGGGCATGACGACATCGGTCACGAGGGCGTCGAGTGGCCGCTCGAGTGAACGGGCCACCATGAGCGCTTCGGCCCCGTTTTCGGCGGCCAGCACGATGTAGCCGCGCTCCTCGAGCTCTCGGACGGCGAGTCGGCGCAACTCAGGCTCGTCCTCAACAACCAAGACGAGTTCGTCGCCGACGCTCGGGTCGCCCTCGCCTCCGATCTCCTCGAGAGCACCGGCTTCTTCCTCCACAGCCGGGAACCACAGCGTGATCGTCGTCCCCCTTCCTGGCGCCGTATCGAGGCTGACCTGACCCCCCGCCTGGGTGACCATGGCGTGCACGGCAGCCAGTCCGAGTCCCGTACCGCGCGCCATGCCCTTCGTGGTGAAGAACGGCTCGAAACAGTGCTCCGCCGTCTCGGCGTCCATGCCCGTGCCGGTGTCACCGACGGCCAGGGCCACGATGCGCTGCGTCACGGGTTGTTCAGGTCCCACCACGCGAGTCCGGATGACGAGACGACCGCCATTTGGCATGGCGTCGCGGGCATTGATCGCCATGTTGAGGACGGCCCGCTCGAGCTCCGCTGCGTCCACCAGGATGTTCCCTCCGGGCGACGCGGGGACCAACTCGAGTTCCACGTCCTCCCCGAGGACCCGGGTCAGCATCGATTCCATGCCGTGGACGACGGCATCGGGGTCGATCACGACGGGTTGGCCCACTTGTCGGTGCCCGATGGCGAGGAGCTGGCTCGTTAACGCCGCAGCGCGCTGACCGGCGCGCTGGATCGCCTCGACCTCGGCGACGAGGGGATCTGCGGAATCGAACCGGCGCATGAGAATCTCGCTGCAGCCCAGGATGACCGTGAGCAGGTTGTTGAAGTCGTGCGCAACACCGCCGGCGAGGCGGGCCATGGCTCCGAGTCGCTCGGCTTGCTGAAATTGTTCGAGCATCCGCTGGCGCTCGGTGACGTCTTCCGCCACCGCCAAGATGCCTGTCACCGAGCCCTCGTGATCCATGAGGGGCGCGGTCGAAACCGACAGCTCCACCGCTTCTTCATCGCGCCGCGTCGAGATCTGCACCCCCACGGTCGCCTCACCCCGCCGGGTTCGGTCCCAGAGCCGAGCCAACGCGGCCGCGGCGGCCGCGTCGGCGGCGGGGATTCGGCGCTCGACGTCGACAACCGTGTGCCACCCGAGCAAGATGCCGGCAGCCAGATTCCACCATCTCGCCGCGCCGTCCAGGTCGAGCTCGGCAATGGCGAGGGGCGAGGACTCGACCACGGCCTGAAGTCGCTGCTCATTCCCCTGAACGGCCTGGTAGAGACGGGCGTTGTCGAGCGCCACCGTTGCCATCTGGGCCAGCAGGACGAGGACGGATTCGTCCTCGGCGTTGAAGGGCCGGGCCCGGCCGAGCACGACGATGGCCCGGCGGCTCGGGCCGGTCGAGTCCGCCAGCGGTACGGCCATCCACGGCGGGGCCGAGGTAGGCAGCTCTGCCAGTGTCGGCGAGTCGTCGGTGTCCTCGGGGAGTCCCCCCGAGGAGCGAAGCGGCCGGTTCGCGCGCGCGACGAGGCGGCTCGCGGCGTGCACTGCGGGAGCGGTGACGTCTCCCAAGTCCGATGGCGCTGTCACCTCGACCTCGACACGGGCCAGCAATTCCTCAGACGCATCGTCGTCGGGGGGAACGACAACGACGGCTTGCTCGGCCTCGAGCACCCGCCGCGCGTGCTCGGACAAAACCCGGAGCACCTGTGGTTCGGCCAGCGGAGCGTTCACTGCCAAGGCCGCCTCCATGAGTCGCCGGAGCTGCCCCGCGTGGCGCGTGGCCGCCTGTTCGGCTTGACGACTCTCGCCCCACAACAGCACACGCTCAACCGCGATCGCGACCCGTTCGGCGAGACCTCGCGCCGTGTCGAGGTCGGAACGGCGGTATCCACGGCGGCCCGACCCCGTGACAAAGCTCAGGGCACCGAACGACAGTCCCCGCAGATGGACAGGAACTACGAACATCGACTCGATGTCCGAGTCGGGTAACGGCTCCAAATATGCACCCCGGGGGGCGGGCTCGCCTCGGTGGGGGTCGCCGTCACGTCTGCTGCGGATGACGACTTCGGGCCTCCCGCTTGCGAGGACCCTCCGGACGAGGGTGTCGCCTTCGGGGTGGGGGTGGACCACCGATCGGCCTTGCCACGGCCCTGATGCACCATCGGCGACACGTCGCAGCATGCCTCTTTCATCGACGACGTCGACGGCGAACCAGTCGGCGAACGAGGGAACGACGACGTCGATGAGGTTTCGCATGGCGTCGACGTACGACTCGAGTGCGGTCGCGAGCACATCCCCGGCGCGCGCCAGCAGGGCAACGTGTTGGCGCGCGTGCTCCGCACCTAGTCGGCTCCGGCGCTCGGCTTCGTCCAGCCGGGCTCGTTCGATGGATGCAGCCGACCGGTCCGCCACGAGCTGGAGGAGCTGGAGATCACGACCGTGAAATCGATGGGCTCGCCGGGTCCCCACCTGCACCACACCGATGACCTGTCCGCCTACGAGCAGCGGGGCCGCCACCAGTGAGGCCATCTGCTCACGGAGTTGTGGCGTGGCGATGCTCATGCCGGCCACGTCGTTCACGATCACGGCCTGGGCCCGGGCCGCCACTTCGCCCACGACCCCTTCGCCCACCTCCACCTTGGCGTCCTCGCTGAGCTCACCCTCGAGTCCGTACGAGGCGCGCACGGTGAGCTCCCGACCGTTCTCGGAAAGGAGGAAGATCGTGGCGACCTCGGCGCCCACCACTCGGCCGCTTCGGGCAAGCAGCTCGTCCAAGAGCGCGTCGAGGGGAAGGAAGGACAGGCCCGGGTCGGTGATCGACTGAATGGATCGAAGTGCCACGCCGGCGTCGTGGAGGCCCTCACGGATCCGACGCTCGGCCACCCGACGGAACAGAAGGATGACGAGCACCATGACGCCGCTTCCCCCCACGAACAGCCAGCCCAGGGTCTTGTTGGCGGCGGTGGGGTGGTGGGCGGTGAGGAAGTGGAAGACGACCGCCGAGAACAGGGCCCAGGCGACAACCAGGGCCGCCTCGCCGAGCAGCATGTGCCGGCCGAGCGCCTGGCGGAGCAGTCGGTCGGCCTCGGGACTGCGCTCGTCGGGGACGATGGCGGTGGGCACGGGCGGAGCCGTATCCCAGGTCGGAGCGGCCCCAGGTGGCCTGGTGCGGGCACGCTGGCCCTGGGGGCGCGCCACGCTGCGTGACCACCGCGGCTTCACAGGGGGACAATCCTACTTGCGAAGGCGCCGTTTAAGACTCCGCGGACGATCGCCCTCGCCGGTTGAGGCAGCATGGCGGGCATCAGGGATCGACGGCGGAACTGGGTCCATCGGGCGCTGATCGTGTCGGGGGCCGTCCTCGTCGCGGCCGCGGTGTCGTGGGAGCTCAATGCCGCCATCTGGACGCACCACGCCCACCAACAGGGCAGCGCGCTGGTCGACCAGTTCCGACACCGCGTCACCCCTCATGGCCGGGATCGTGGTCCCGCCGGGTCCGTGGCCCGCCTGACCTCCTGTGGTTCGGGTTCAAGTGATCCGGTCAAGGGCCTCCTCGAGATCCCGGCTCTCGGGATCACGGCCCCGGTGGAAGAGGGGGTCGACGACAGGCAGCTGAACGTCGCGGTGGGCCACCTCACCACGTCGGTGGAGCCCGGAACCGCGGGGACGAGTGTCCTCGAGGCTCACAACGTGAGCTACTTCGTCAACATCTCCAACCTGAAGAGCGGCGACACGGTCCGCTACGAGACCCCGTGCCGGACCCTCACCTTCCAAGTGGAGAACCACGCCGTGGTGCCAGCGGGATCCGCCGTCTACAACACCCCAGATCCGACCTTGACTCTGATCACGTGTTGGCCCACGAACGCGCTGTGGTTCACCTCTCAGCGCTATCTCGTCAACGCCGCGGAGGTGTCGTCGTCCGACACTTCGGCAGCACCGCTCACCTACGAGATGGCTGCTTCCCCCCCGTCTGTCCCGGCGCCGCCCGCCCTCGCCTCTCAGGGACTCACGCTCACCACGAACTCGATCCCGATGGGCACGTTGTCGCTGGCGGGCTCGCCCGCGCCGTCATGGGCACAGTCCACCGGACCACTGCTCTCCGAGGACGCCGGGGTGTCGGGCTTCATCGCCGGGATCAAGTCCCTGACGCAGGACCAGCTGGGATGGTGGGCCGACGTCGCTCCCGGTGTCGCTGCTCCTAGCCCCCTTGTGGGCGCGCCCGGCCCCCGCTACCAGAGTCCCTTGGACGTCACCGTCTCCGCCCAGGGGAACGTGGCCACGAGCGTGACGCTATCGACAACTGTCACCGTCGGCGGCGGCCGACAGCCCGGGCGCTACGCCGTGAACGTGGGTGAAACCATTCACGGTGCGACGCTTGTGATCTCGAGCTGGACGATGCAGGCCGCCTGAGAGGCACGGGCCCTACGCCGTTTCCCTTCGCGCGCGCACCACATCCGCGACAGCCTGTGCGACGGCCTCGGTCGTCGCCGGGGGGAGATCGGGGGGAGTGCGCTCGAGGTCGTAGGTGAGGGTCCGCCCACCGGCAACGACGTCGTCCACTGCTCCCTCGACCCACGCTGCGGCGTCGGTTGCGCCCAGGTGCCGAAGGAGAAGGGCGCCGGAGAGGATCATCGCCATCGGGTTGACCTTGCCGAGCCCGGCGTACTTGGGGGCGGAACCGTGGGCGGCCTCGAACACCGCGGCGTCGGGTCCGTAGTTGGCGCCGGGGGCGATGCCCACCCCGCCCACGAGCGCAGCGGTCAGATCCGAGAGGATGTCGCCATAGAGATTGAGCGTGGCGAGCACGCCGAACTCCTCGGGCCGGCGCACCAGGGCGGCGCAGGTCGAGTCCACCAGCATGTCGTCGACCTGGAGATCGGTGACGCCTTCGGCGACGTGTCGAGCCGCTTCAAGAAACAGACCGTCGGTGGCGCGCATGGCGCTCGCCTTGTGGACGACGGTCACCCGGGGGTAGCCGTGGGTACGGGCGTAGTCGATGGCAAAGGCCATCAGTCGGCCGCTTGCCGCCTCGGAGATCGGTTTGACGCCGATGGCCGAACCGGCCGCAATCGTCCCGCGCCCTGACCGGTTGATCACATCGATCAGCGACGCCGTGTCGTCGTCCCCGGCGTCGAACTCGACGCCTCCGTAGAGGTCCTCGGTGGTGTCCCGTATGACCGCGATGTTCACATCCTCGAACGGAGTGCGAATGCCCATCCGACTCCGGCAAGGCCGCACTTGGGCGTAGAGGTCGAGCGCACGCCGTAGTGCAACGTTCACCGACTTAGGCCCGCGCCGAACTTTGGTGGTGGTCACCGGACCCTTGAGCGCCACCCCGTTCGAGCGGATCGACTGGAGGACTTCCTCGGGCAGGCCCGTCGTCGAGTCTGTCGCCGCCAAACCAACCTGATGGATCTCCCAATCGAGCTCGAACCCCGTTGCGTCGAGGACGAGACGCGCCGCTTCGGTGACCTCAGGGCCGGTGCCGTCGCCGGGGATCAGCGTCACACGTGCTGAGGGTATGGCTGATCCCCCTCCGGATGAAATGTTCCGTCTTGCTCCAGTGGTCCGGCAGACAAGACTAGGTCATGTGTGAACCACGCCGACGATGTCGTTGACGACCACATGCAATCCCGGAAGCGAACCCAGGTATCCGGCGTCGCCGAAGGCGAACACTCCGCCGTCTCGGCCGACCATCCAGTAGCCGTGCCCGGTCACGGTCGGGACGACCGCCACGACGTTGTTGACTACGACGTGGAGGCCTGGAAGAGAGCCCACGAAGTTGGCATCCCCGAACGCGAACACGCCGCCGTCGGAACCGACCATCCAATATCCGGCGTTGTCGTGGGTGGGCACCACCGCGACGATGTCTGAGGCGGTCACGTGGAGTCCCGGCAAGGACCCCAGGTATTGCGCGTCCCCAAAGGCGAACACGCCCCCGTCGGAGCCAACCATCCAATAGCCCTTGTTGGAGGCCGTCGGTACCACTCCAACAACGTTGTTGACGTGGACATGGAGACCCGGCAGCGAGCCGAGGTATCCAGCGTCGCCGAACGCGAACACTCCTCCATCGGAACCGACCATCCAGTAGCCCTGTCCGCTGGCCGTCGGCACCACCCCGACGATGTTGTTCACACGGACGTTGAGGCCGGGAAGGGACCCGACGAAAGTCGCGTCCCCGAAGGCGAATACCCCGCCGTCTGATCCGATCATCCAGTAGCCGCCGTTGTCGTGGGTTGGTACGACGCCGACAATGTTGTTGACGTGGATGCCCAGGCCCGGGAGCGACCCGACATAACCGGCGTTGCCGAAAGCGAAGACACCGCCGTCTGACCCGATCATCCAGTACCCCTGTGGCGGCGGAGGGAGGGTGGTGGAGGTGATCGACTCCGTCGTCCCGTTCGCTGTGTAAGTCGGAAAAGTGCCTGTGGCAAGGTCGTTCTCGAACGTGGCTTCGGAGATGGGCGCCCCATTGGCTGAGAAGGTCTGGCCCGGCTGCCCATAGTTCGCGAGCTCCGATGTGCCGGACACTCCCAGGACGAGCCAGTCATGTGTGGGATCGGGTTCCGGGACGCCCAGGTTGGAGTCGTGGGCGAGAATCGTGCCAGTCACCGGGCCGCTCGCGGCGGGCAGCCACTGCATGCCCACTGTAGAAGCCGAACCAATGACAGTCCCCTGGATCGTTGCTTGGAAGGGGTCCGTGGCCAGCTGTGCTGTTACCGTCGCCGCGGCCGGACTGCCCGTGGGCGAGTCGAGAACCACAAACGCATTGTTGTTCGCACCGATCATGTAGGTCGTGAATGTCAGGGTCGAACCTGGAGCAATCGTTGTCCGACTCGCAGGCAGCGTGGTGTTGTTCGTTCCGATTCCGTTAGTCCCCGGATTTGCAGGGTTCGAGAAGTGCGTAGCTGCGTCAAGATCGAAGCTGTTGGGAGTACAGCTCGGGGATCTGCTCGAATCCGCTTGCGTGGTCGAAGTGCAGACAACGTTTGTGTTGGGCAAGGTTGCAACCGTCGACACCGCGTCGAGAAAAATGTTCGTCGATCCAGTGTTGTGGAGCGTCCAAGCGATGGCGTAGGGCTCAGTGCCATTGTTCAGTGGGTTTGACCCGCTCGTCAGTTGAGCAGTGACAACCGATTCCGACTGCGTGGCATCGAAATTGGCGGGGCTCAAGCCACTCTCTTGGATCAGATAGTGATTGCCGTCCGAGAATGTGTCCCCAGCCCCTAGGGACGCGCTCCCACCATTCCCATTACCCACGAGCATATTGAGACCGGTTGGTTGTGGCCCTGCTGGGTTGAAATTCACCGTGGCCATCTTGTTGATTGGACCGGAAATACTCGCAGTGAGAATGCCCGTCTCGGAAACAGCGTCATGGTTGGTGAGCAACTGACATTGTCCATTTGATCCCGTGAGACAACTTGCTGAGTGACCGGAGCCTGATGAATCTGATTCACTGACCACTGAAACGGTGACACCATTCACGGGGTTGCTAGAGGTGTCGGTAACGAGCGCGGTCACGGCACCCTGCATCGAGCCATCAGCAGGCTCCGTGATCGACGTCGGCGCTAGGGTGAGGGCGTCAGGCCCGAGCGAATTGGCTTGGGCAGGAGCGTTGTAGCCGGTCGCCATGAAGCTGGCAAACGTGCCGCTAGACAGATCGGATTCAAATTGCGCTTCAGTCACCGCGCTTCCAGCTGCAGAGAAGGTCTGCCCACTAGTCTGGTCAAAATTTGCAAGTTCCGGTACGCCCGAAACGTTGACGACGACCCAGTCACTCGCAGGATCCGGATCTGTCGGTTCGACGCCATCAAAGGCCACGATTCCGCCTGTAACAGACGAGGTCGCCACTGCAGGCAACCAAACGAGACTCGTTGACGCAAGGGGGCCAATCGTCGAGCCTTCTACGGTTGATCCGGCTGGATCGCTCGCCGCCTGAGCGCTGACGCTCGCCGTGGCAGCTTGACCGGTCGGCGAGTCAAGAATGATCTCCGCATTGTTGTTCGCTCCGATCATGTATGTCGTAAAAGTGATGGACGAATTCGCTGGAATGGTGGTTCTGCCGGCAGCCATCGTGTTGTTGAGATTTCCTAAGCCAAAGAGGCCCGGATTGGCAGGGTTTGAGAAGTGCGCCGCGGCATCGAGATCGTAACTGGACGAATTGCAGTTTGGTGATCCGCTTGGATCACTCTGTGTCGCCAAGGTGCAGATCACTCTGGTGTTTGGCAGTTGGGGAACACTCGCGGTTGCGTCAATAAAGAGAGGACTGTTCCCTGTATCGTTGATTGTCCAGTTGATAGCCCAAGGCTCGTTTCCCGTCGCACCCGTCAAGGGTGCAGATACGACGGCCTCTGAAGGTGTCGCATCATAGTTTCCGGCGTGTCCGGAGCTCTCTTGGATCAAGTAGTGGTGCTGATCGTTGAATGTATCTCCGGCCGCCAACGGAGCACTCGTTCCATTTCCATTGCCAACCGTCAGCGTGAGGCCTGTGGGCGCAGTCCCTGGGGTTACGAAGCTCACCGTTGCGCTTTGATTTGATGCACCCGCTGTCGCACTGAGAGTGCCTGACTCAACGGCGCCATCATGGTTTGTTAGAAGTAGACATTGGCCGTTGCTATTCGTGGTACAGCTCGGGGAGTGCCCAGAACCAGTGTCAGTCTCGCTCGACACCGTCACGACTGCCCCTTGCACCGGAGTACCAGAGTTTGTGACTGTCGCTGTGATGCCACCTTGCATGGACCCATCTGCTGGCACGGTTACCGACGTGGGACTAAGGGACAGAGAGACGCCGGTAGCGCTTGCGTGAGGTGTGCGGCCTCCGACGACCACGGCCGCAATCACGAGGAGAACAACGAACGCTCGTTTTGAGAGGTGATGTCGAGCACCACGTGTGGGATGCAGTCCGGTACGCGCCAGCATCACCTCTCCTTTCGTGGAGGCCAGCCCGAGCCGACCGACCAACCGAGCGGGACAGTCAGCCCGTCACCCGCGCCGGAGCGGCGAAATCAGACTGATTGCCGTGGATACCTCGATCGCACCCAGCATGGTGGGGAGGTCACGCTATGTCAACGACACTCCGAACCATTGCGCGTGCATTGGGAGTCATCACAAATGACGCACAAGGGAGCAGGCGCGCCGATGCCCGCGCAACGCGCGGGCATCAAGCGGGAAGCCTGGTTGAGGGCTCGGTCAGGCCGACGTGTACGCCATCCCAACCATCGGCTGGTTGAGTCTAATGGCACCCATCGAGCCGAAGAACTGCGCGTCGCCGTAGGCGAAGATCCCTCCATCGGTCGCCACGGTGTAGTAGCCGCCGCCGTCGAAGGTCGCCGACATGCCAACCATCGGGGCGTTCAGCCTGATGTTGCCAGCCGACCCGAAGAACTGCGCCGAACCGAAGGAGAAGATCCCTCCGTCAGAGGCGACGAGCCAGTAGCCCTTGCCGTCGGGCGAGACGTCCATGCCGACGACGGGCTTGTTGAGGTGCACACCGCCCATCGACCCGAAGAAGCGGGCGCTCCCGAAGGAGAAGATCCCACCGTCGGATGCGACGAGCCAGTAGCCCTGGTCGTCGGGCGTAACGGCCATCCCCACGATCGGCTGGTTCAGGTGGATGCCACCAGTCGACCCAAAGAACGTTGCGTCTCCGAAGGAGAAGATCCCGCCGTCTGAGGCGACGGTCCAGTAACCGGCGTTGTCAGGCGAGGCCATGCCCACCATGGGCGCGTTGAGGTGTTTCCCACCCATCGAGCCGAAGAACTGCGCGTTTCCGAAGGAGAAGATCCCACCGTCCTTCGCCACGGTCCAGTAGCCGAGGCTGTCGGTGGTGGCAGCCATGCCCACCATGGGCGCGTTCAGGTGCTGCCCGCCCATGGAACCGAAGAACTGCGCGTCGTGGAAGGCGAAGATCCCGCCATCCTTCGCCACCATCCAGTATCCGCCGCGTGGTGGCGGTGGTGGAGGAGGTGGCGCGCTCGACGTCAGGGCATTGGCTTGATTGGCTGCCCCGTAGTTCGTCGCTGCATACGTCGGGAACGTTCCTCCGGCAAGATTGCTCTCGAAGGTGGCCTCGGACGTGGCCGCGCCGTTCGCGCTATAGGTCTGGGCACTCGTCTGGTCGAAGTTGACCAGCTGCAGCACGGTCGGCGCCGTGATCACGACCCAGTCGTTGGCCGGGTCAGGAGCGCCAGCCGGGTTCGGGTCGAAGGCCTTGATGGCGCCCGTCGTGGACGTCCCGCTCGGCGTGCCGGCCCACACGATGCTCGGCGTCGTTGCGCTCGCTCCTTGTGCATGACCGCCGGTGCCGTCGGCAGATGTAGTTCCCGCTGGGTCGTCGAATGCTGTCGCGGTCACCGTCGCGGACGACCCATGCGAGTCGAGCACGATAAACGCGTTGTTAAGTGCGCCCGTCATGTACGTCGTGAAGGTACGCGTGCCGTTCGGGATGATCGTCGTGTTGAACGCCGGCAATGTGTTGTTGACGGTCCCTAGGTCATTGGTACCCGGAGTGGCGGGGTTCGAGAAATGGGCCGCTTGGTCCAGGTCGTAGCTCCCGGGTGTGCACTGCCCTGGTGCCCCGCCGTTCGCCCCGTTGGGGTCGGTGGACGTCAGCGACTGGCAGATGACATTGGTAGCAGCGGGAAATGCTCCAAGGGTCGCCGTGTTCGCGACCGCGTCCAGGAAGATGTTGCCGCTACCGGTGTTGTGGATCGCCCACTTGATCGCCCACGGCTGGTCACCGGTCGCGCCGGTCAGCGACGCGGCGATCTTGGCCTCCGACGTCGTCTGGTCGAAGTCGGCGGCACGGTTCGACGGCTCGCCGATGAAGTAGCGGTTCCCATCCGAGAAAGCGTCAGCGGGAGAAGGTCCCGGCGGTCCGTGGGTGGTGAATCCGGACACGGCCAACGCCACACCCGTCGGGGGGCTTCCAGGGTTGGTGAAGTGAACGGTCGTGGCTCCGCTCGTGACGCCACCCAGGGTCTCGGTAGCTGTGACTGTGCCATTTTCGATCGTCGTGTCATGGTTCGTCGTGATGTTGCATGACCCGTTACCGGACGCGTCCAGGTTGGCGGTACAACCCGCGTTGCCGCTGCCCGTGTCCGACTCGCTCACCGTCACGGGGTCCGGTGTCGAGGGCGTTCCACCAGTGATGTTCACCGTCAACGAACCGTAGTACGTAGAAACGGCGGGCACCGTGATCGATCCCGGGGCCAGCGTGACCACGGGTGATGCTGCACTGGCGGGATTGTTTGCCAGCGGTCCGACGACGAGTGCGGCCGTTCCGAGTGAAACCACTCCGAAGGCCCGTACGGCATGTCGGCGCACCAGTCCGAAACTGCGCGCGCCACGTGGTCCCCTCAGCGACTCCATTGCCGCTCCTTTCGTGATCCCCGATTCATCATTCGCACCGAATCGCGCGGGACCTGTGAAAAGTCCCCTCACGATTCCCTGCGTGGTGACGCCGTGATGAACGCTCCCGCCGTGATCTGATGAAGTCCTCAGCATCGCCGTGGTTTCGGCGCGCGGTCAATACCCTTGGCATCCGCACACAAACCTGGTCAAAGGAATTTATCGAACCGTGTGTGGACGGGGCATCTCATTACTCCCTGTGGTCAATCGACCGCGACATCTCGCACGTAGGCACGGTGGAGGAGCCGCGCTCGTTTGCGAATGCAAACGCCGATCAGCGACGAGTGGTCGGTCCGCTCGATTCGATCTGGACACCACCCTCGTCGAGGACGGTGTCCACCCACGCGTTGGAGAACTTGCCTGCAGCAACAGCCGCGACGTAGTCGCGTTCGGCGTCGGCCTGCTTGACGAGCCGGTCGAGGAGCACGGGACAGTACTCCCGGGGCACCACCACCACGCCGTTTCGGTCGCCGACGACGAGGTCGCCCGGATGGACGACGATCCCACCCGCGGAGACCGGGAAGTTCACCTCGCCCGGCCCTCGGTGCAGGGGTCCGATCGGGCTCACGCCCCGGGCGAAGACGGGAAAGTCGCCGAGCGCCTGGATCGGAGGAAGGTCGCGGATCAAGCCGTCCACCACGAAGCCGGCGATCCCCCGATGTCTCGCCTTGGTCGACACCAGGTCGCCGAGGACCGCGAAGCTCGTCGACGCGGCCGCGTCCACCACCACCACGTCGCCGGGTCGGGCGATGTCGAGGCTCTTGTGCACCATCAAGTTGTCCCCTGGGAACACCTTGACGGTGCACGCGGGACCCATGATGCCGCCGTCGACGGACGTGACGCAGTGGATCTCCGACGACATCGTGTACAAGCGGTTCATCAGGTCGGAGATGGACGGCGTGTCGAACGCCGCGAACCCCTTGATCACCTCCGGCTCAGGCCGCTCGATGTCGATCCGCACCCGGAAGCCCGGACCGGCAAACATCTCCGCCGACTTGGGCTTGGCGACGCCGGCACCGCCCTGCACCTGCTCGACTGCCATACGAGCCGAGCGTAGCCCACGACCCCCGCGTTTTCGGGTGACGGGATCCTGTTCCCGAGGACGTCGTCGCGGTCGTAGGCGCGGGCCGGCTCGACGAACTAGGGCAGCGTTTGCTTGCCGTTGTGCTAACGCACCGCGACTGAGCCCACGACCGGCCGCACGAGCTCGATGGCTCCGGTCGACCCGAAGTAGCCGGCGTCCCCGAAGGCGAACACGCCGCCATCCGATCCCACGAGCCAGTAGCCCCGGCCCGTCTGGGTGGCCGAGAGCGACACGATGGGTCTCGACAGGCTGATGGCGCCCGTCGACCCGAAGTAGCCCGCGTCGCCGAAGGCGAAGACGCCGCCGTCCGAGCCCACGAGCCAGTAGCCCCGGCCGTCTTGGGTGGCGGCGAGCGACACGATCGGCTTCTGAAGCCTGATCGCCCCGGTCGACCCGTAGAAGCGGGCGTCGCCGAAGGCGAACACCCCGCCGTCCGATGCGACCAGCCAGTAGCCGTGCCCGCTCGGGGTCACCGCCAGGCCCTCGATCGGCTTGACGAGCGTGATCGCCCCGGTCGACCCGTAGAAGCGGGCGTCGCCGAAGGCGAACACCCCGCCGTCCGAGGCGACCAGCCAGTAGCCGCGGCCATCCGGCGTGGACGCCAGCCCGACGATCGGCTGGACGAGCGTCATCGCTCCCGTCGATCCGTAGAAGCGGGCGTCGCCGAAGGCGAACACCCCGCCGTCCGATGCGACGAGCCAGTACCCGTGGGCGTCGGGGCTCGAGGCGAGCCCGACGATCGGCTTCGACAGGGTCATGCCACCGGTGGAGCCGTAGAAGTGGGCGTTGCCGAAGGCGAACACGCCGCCGTCCGATCCGACGAGCCAGTACCCGTGGCCGTCAGGTGTCGCGGTCGGCGTGGGCAGCGGCGTCGTGGGCGGAGGAGGCGGCGGGCTCACCCTGGGGGACGAGCCCGTCACGACCGTGATGGCGTGGCTCGCCGCCCCGACGCCCGAGGAGTTGTACGCGGCCACGTAGTAGGTGTGGGTCCCGGTCGACACGTTGGCGTCCTGGTACGTGCTCACGATCAGGCTCGGCCACCCCGGCCAGGCGATCTCGCTGCCGTCGCGGAACACGTCGACTCCGAGTGCACTGGGCGGGTTGCTCCACGACAGGGTGACGCTCTTACCGTTGACGCTCGCGGCGAGACCGGACGGCGCGGACGGCGGTGGAGTCGGCGGCGGCGGCGGCGATGTCGTCGTCGTGGTGGTGGGCGAGGTGGTGGTCGTGGTCGGCGCCACGGTTGTCGTCGTCGACGGCTCGCTCGTCGTGGTGGTGGTGGGTGCCACCGTCGTCGTCGTGGATCCCACCGTGGTCGACGTCGTGGTCGTCGGCGCCGACGTGGTGGTGGTCGGAGCAGTGGTTGTCGTGGTCGTCGGCGCCGACGTCGTGGTGGTCGGAGCCGTCGTCGTCGGGGTGGGCGCGGTCGTCGTGGTGGTGGACGGGCCACCGCCACCGCTCGACGGCGGCGTGTTGGGCGGGTGCACGGGGCCCCCGCCGCCGAAGTCCGACCGGAACGCGGCCAGGGCGTTCGGGAACCTTCCGTCGAGGATGTTGTTGTCCTGCCCGCCGGCGCTGTCGTTGAACGCGAAGATGTCGGTCCACGCCACGTTGTTGGACGCGATCCACGCCGCGAACTGGTGGATGAAGTACGGGTCGTCGCCCAGACCGTGGCCGTCGTTGCGGTAGTCCACCGACCATTCGGGGAACGAGATGGGCCGTCCCACCTTGGCCGAGAACGACGCCAGCCAGTTGAGCCCCCAGGGTTGCGACAGCGTGGCGGCCCACGCGTTCTGCGGGGTGAACGGGTTGCACCAGCAGTTGTCGTAGGTGTCGGACCCGATGTAGTCCACGTACGCGCTGCCCGGGTACGCCTGGTCGGGCGTGTAGTTGGTGGGGCCGCTGCCGTTCGGGTTCCACACGAACTGGAACGCCTGGCCCGGGACCGAGCGCATGGCGTTCACGATGTTGCGGAAGTACGCCGCGAAGTTCACGGCGTCCGTGGAGTTGCGGACGCTCCAGTTGTACCAGGTGCCGTTGAACTCCCATCCGAGGCGCAGGTACGCGTCGCCTTCCCCCGCGTTGACGAGGTTCTGCGCCAGGGTGACGAAGTGCGAGTCGTAGGCGCCCGCCGCGCCCGCCCCGAGCGACGCGCCGGTCCCGTTCGGGATGACGGGCACGGCGAGGACGAGCCGGTAGCCGGAGGAGCGCCACCTGCCCATGCCGCCGCCGCCCTCCATCGTGCTCCAGCCGCTCGACCCGTCGAGGTAGTCGGTGGCCAGGGTGGGATGGGTGTTCGTGGACGAGCCGAACGACGCGATGCCCGACGCGTTGCCCCACCCGGCGTAGTCGCCGAGCGGCACCCCCGCCGCGCCCGAGGTCGCCGACGCCAGGGTGGCGCCGAGGAGCGCCCCCGCCCCCGACAGCCCGAGTGCCAGGGCCAACCATCCGACCGCCACCGGGCGCAACCGCCCGAAGGCCCACCCCGCTCCTTGTCGACCCATCGTCTCGTCCCCCTATCGAGACCGGGTCTGCCCATGGACGCGTGCCGCCCAGGCCTTGTCGGACCTGCTGCCCCCGTCCCTTCGGCAGCCCGGCTGACTCGTCGAGTCCCGTGGCTTTGCGTCCCCCCCTCACGAGGGGTTTGCCTTTTCGTCTGGTATTGCGGCTCTGCGGTTCTGCGCTCTGCGGTGCTGCTCGTGGCCCGGACGACCGTCACCTTTGGTCACGGTGCGTCACGAACCTTGACCACTATCGGCGCGGGTTGGGAGTCGGTTGAGGGAAATGGGACCCCGGCAAAATTCGAGTTGTCCAATTGCAGACAATCGACCCACAACGGACAACGGCACGACAACGCGCCGCACCGACGTGCACCGGAGTCACCCGCCTCGGGCCCCGCTGGGGGGTCCACGGCCGGTGGAAATCACCCGGGTGGCGTCAGCCGAAGTCCCGTTGGAAGGCGGCGAGCGCCTGAGGGAACGATCCGTCGGTGATGGCGTCGGACTGACCGGACGGGTCGGCGTTGAAGTAGCTCGTCCACGCCACGTCGCTCTGGGTGATCCAGGCGGCGAACTGGTCGATGTAGTAGGGGTCGTCGCCCATGCCGCGCCCGTCGGGGCGACGGGACAGGCCCCACTCCGGGAAGACGATCGGCCGCCCGACCCCGGCCGCGAACGACGCCAGCCAGTTGAGCCCCCAGGGGTGGGACAGTTGGCTCGCCCACGCGCCCTGCGGTGTGGCCGGGCTGCACCAGCAGTTGTCGTACACGTCGGTGCCGACGAAGTCGACGTACGCGCTGCCCGGGTACGCCTGGTCGGGCGTGTAGTTGGTGGGGCCGTCGCCGTTCGGGTTCCACACGAACTGGAACGCCTGGCCCGGGACCGACCGCATGGCGTTGACGATGTTGCGGAAGAACGCGGCGAAGTTCGCGGCGTCGGTGGCGTTGCGGACGCTCCAGTTGTACCAGGTGCCGTTGAACTCCCACCCGAGCCGCAAGATGGCGTCGGCCTCACCCGCGTTGACGAGGTTCTGGGCCAGGGTGACGAAGTACGAGTTGTACGCGCCCGCCGCGCCCGCGCCGAGCGAGCCCCCCGTGCCATTGGGGATGATCGGCACCCCGAGCACGAGCCGGTACCCCGACGACCGCCACCCGGATGCCCCGGCCGCGCTGTCCATGGCGCCCCACCCGCGCACGCCGTCCAGGTACTCCGAGATGTACTGGGGATGCGTGCCGGTCGCCGA
>Ga0307477_10001289_pt1 | contig 21702 bp, 22 predicted proteins | sample atmos_gasesECM2C_FD_203316 | JGI IMG/M metagenome (GOLD analysis project Ga0307477, IMG submission 203316) | Hardwood forest soil microbial communities from Morgan-Monroe State Forest, Indiana, United States - atmos_gasesECM2C_515 | ecosystem: Environmental > Terrestrial > Soil > Temperate...
GGCGGCGTCGGCCTGGTTGTAGCTCTGCCTGCCCTGCAGGTACAGGTTATACGCCTCAAGATTCACTGTGCGTAGCTCGTCCTGTCCCGCTGCTTTCTGGGTCGGCAACAAGTGGACTTTCAGCGCTGTTACAACTGCGCCTGCGATTTCATCTTGAACCTTGAAGATGTCATCTAGCTTGCGATCGTAGGTTTCAGACCATACGTGGTAGCCGTTGTCGACGCGAACCAGCTGCGCAGTGATGCGAAGGGTGTTGCCGGACTTGCGTACACTACCTTCCAGGACGTGCGCAACGCCAAGCGCCTTGGCGATATCGGCGATGGTCGCTTGCTTGCCTTTGAAGTAGAACGACGAAGTCCGCGCGGGCACGCGCAGTCCGGGGACATTCGTCAGCATATCGATGAGTTCCTCCGATAACCCGTCCGAGAAATACTCCTGGTCCTTGTTCTCGCTCATGTCGAGGAATGGCAAGACAGCGACGGATCTGTCCGAGATGGCGGTTGCGGCAGAAGTGACCGCAGGTGCTACCAGCGGCGCCACGATGGTCACCGGTTGCTCGGTCGTGCGGTGGTAGGACAGCCAGAACTTGTCCGTCAGCAGATATGCGACTGCGAGCACGAGGACAACGACGATCGCGCGATTGAGGCGCTGTCCGGTTTGCTGTCGGATCGAACTGTGTGGATCAACCTCAGCAGTCGGCTTCAGGCCCTCGGGGGTGATCTCGTACACCCACGCAAATAGGAGCACCGCTGGAAAGGCGATCGCCATCAGAATGACCACCAGCCGGTTGGCCCATACGGGTACCTCGAGCATATGAAAGAGGACGTGTACGGGGTCCAGGATGAGCCAGCACACGACCAGGTAGAGGATCCCGACCCGGATAACGTTGCGGTGCTTCAGCTGCTCGAGCAGGCGGAAATGCACGAGCGGGTGATGGGCGTGCGGCCCGACTTCACTCTCCAGCCGTCGAACCTCGGTGGAAAGGGGTTCGCGCTCGGGTTCAGTTGTCATTTGTCGCGACGCCCGGATGGCTAGCGGACAGGATGCGCCTGTCGGTGCGGCGCGGGCAAATGACATCTGGGCACCGGACTTTTGGGCTTGCGCGCATGAGCCTCATCACCGGGCAGGGGCCTCGCGCGGAAACCTGCGGCGACGGATGCTTCCGCGATTGTCAACCAGGGCGAGTTCGGGAAGTCGAGAAACGACCGGTTCAGGGGCACCAATGTCCGTATATGGCCCGGTCCCCACTTGTTAGCACTCCGCGTTCTGGCGACGAGCTACGACTGCTCACGTATATCCGGCCTCAGCATGACCTCGATCAACCGAGATCAGGCTACGATGCGCTATTCGCGCGTCGGCTCCTCATTGCTTTGCCGGGCTTCGCGCCCGTGGACATTCCCAGGCTATTCCGACGCCGGTTCGACCTGTTCGCCATCGTTTCGGGATGCTCGCAACCGCGGTGGATGACCTCTTCTTGTCAGTCTGGACGCATGGTGTTCAGGCCGTCATGCGCTCCGGTTCGTAGTTCGTTCCGTGTCGCAGCATCGCCCGGGCGACCCGCGCCATCTTGTTGGCGAGCGCGGTCGCTGCGACATTCGGGTGTGATCGCTGCGCGAGTGTCACCACCCAGCGACTGAGTCGATCGGTCTTGCCGGGTGCCGTACGCAGCGCCGAGCGTGCCCCGTGGATCAGGAGCGTCCGGATGTACTTGTCGCCGCGCTTGCCGATCCCGAGCTGGACGAGGAGCTGGCCGGACGCGGCGGTGAGACAAGTGGGTGCACCGCAATGTTTCGGCGTTCGGCGGCGATCCGGCGTGCGCGGCAATGGCGGTGGCTCGGATTACGTTTATCACCCGCTGTTGCCGTTTATCCGAGCAAACCGAGTCCATCAATTCGGGGTTGAGTTCTTGGCGACTTCAAAAAACGCCAAAGCCACGGACACCGTAGCGAAAAAGGCTGCCGCGACTTGTCCGGAGTGCGCCGCGTCCATCGCTACGATGGCAAAGCGGATGCGGGATGCGCCGACGGGCACCTTCACTTCAGCCGGGCCGGATGAAGACTACGGTCCAAGCGAAAGGACCAGAAACCCACAGCGGGTCGCGATCTTAATCGACAAGGGTTGCGGGAGCTCCTGCGAACAGTTCGCACTCGACGCGCGCCGGCACTTCAAGGTTAAGCTCTTCGGCCGCCCGATCTTCGGATCGCTGGATTTGGCACCTTTCCCTAGGAGGAACATTCAGATTACGAGTCGACGACCCGTTACATGGCCCTCTCCGCACGGAGCACGGCTAACAGGGGGCGATCCGAGTATTTGGCGGCCCAGGGCAGCTCTCTGATGAGTTTGTCGTCGGCGGTGTATTCGTGCCGCTCAAGTACGTAGAAACCAGCGTCGGAGATATGGCTTAGGTAGTCATCCATCGTGTGTGGCTCAGCTCCCAGCCGATACTCGATTCCGTCCTGCTCGAAGTTCGCTTCAATGCCGGAGCGGGCGAGTTCTGGATGAAACGCAGAGAACACGAAACGTCCGCCGCGACGGAGAGCAGCGTAAACCTCGAGGAAGAAGGACCGCAGATTCGTCAGATGCTCCGACACCAGGGTCGAAATGACCGCGTCGAAGCTCCCCGGCTGAACGGGGAACGCGCGATTCAGGTCAGCCTGCACCACACTGACCGCTGGCGCCATTCGCCGAGCTATCCGAAGCATGCCCGGCGAGAGATCGAGCCCAACGGACACGCTCTGAGCCGAGTGGAGCATTCGAAGACAAGCGCCGGTCCCGCATCCGGCGTCCAGGACACGTTCACCGGGGCAGGGATCGAGAGTTCGAAAACTGTGGCGACGATCGAGCGCTACGAGCGGGTTCGGAGTCGCGTTGTACATCGGTGCCCAACGATCGTAGCCATCCGTAACGCCAGGATGCTTCATTCGCTTACGCATGATCGCGTTTCTTAACGCACTTGTCCGGTGTGGAACGCCATGGCGGTCGATCTAGCTGTTAGACCCTACCGATATACCTCCGAATGACTGTGGACGGCAACAATGCCGTCGCAAGGTCAAGAGCCGGCCAGACGCCGCTGCTCGGCCGCACCGCCCACCTTTCCCGATTCCAGCCGTTCGTCCTATAGTGCGAAAGCAGTGACTCGCATATCGTTGCCTCTCATTTTTGCCTTGGCGGTGTCGGTCTGCGTTGCGGCCGACGCGTCCTTCGTTTCAGGAAATGCGGCCGCTTATGAAAGTCGCAAGGAAATTCAGAGGGTCGTTCTCAAACTTGGACAACTCAATGCATTGTCGCAATGGCTTGAACAACGCCAGCGAAAATGGGCCGCCCACCCCACAGAGCCTTCCACCGAACCCCTTCTGATCTCGCTGGACCTGACCCGAGCCGACGGCAAGACCGACCACATCGAGGTCATTGCAGCAGCTCGCGGCGGTCGCTATATGCGTCTTTCCATTGGGCCAGGGACCGAGTGGGCCTACCGATCGGTCGGAGGCATCCTTAAGACCCGACACGCTCAGCAGCCCATCGGCGAAAGCGAATTTACGAAACTGCGCGAGCTCTTGTTTCAGCCCGGCACGCCGTGAGATAGCGCGCCGGGCTGCCGCTCCCGGTCAACTGCGGACACACAAAGGTGCAGACTCGTTACCCGATAGCGGTCACTCCCGACGCACTAGTCCAACGATCTGGCGAACCGCACAGTGAGAAGAGCAGGTCATCGGCCGCGAGTTGCGAGTCCGATGCCCCCGGCGCATCCTGCGGTAAACAATCCGGGGGCAAGGCACGAAATGTCGGGAGAAGCGCCCGAGTCTCGAGAGGGGCAGGTGCCGACCAGCCCACCGACAGGTAGTCGACCCCCGCCCAGCGTGACGAGCGGCGCTGCCGTTGAGCGACCGCCTCAGACTCTTACACGCGCGACCGATTCAGTTTGGGTCCGAATCAAGCGCCACAAGGTGGCCGAGTGGACCCTGGCATACGTGGCTTTTGGATACGCCTCGCTGCACGGCGTGCAGATGCTACGCGAAACCTTCGAGTGGCCCCTGCTGATTCCCCGGCTCACCGTATTTGTCCTGCTCGTCGGCGCACCCGTGGCGGTGACGCTGGCGTGGTACCACGGACATCGTGCACAGCATCGCATCAGTGGGGCTGAGCTCTCGATTTTGATCGCGCTACTGCTGATCGCTGGCAGCGTGCTGTGGTGGGCTTCGCGCACGGGCAGCAGACACGTTGCCTCCGCAGTGGTCGCTGATGCGACGCACTTCAATACGCCGCTCGGGGACAAGTCCATCGCGGTGCTGCCGTTCGTGGACCTTAGCGAAAAGCATGATCAGGAATACTTCGCTGACGGTATGGCCGAGGAAATCCTGGACCGCTTGGCCAAGCTCCCGGGCATGCGAGTCATTGGTCGCACCTCTTCGTTCCAATTCAAGGGCAAGACGGATGACCTTCGGAAAATCGGCAGCGCTCTCGGCGCCGCGTACGTCGTCGAGGGGTCGGTGCGCAAGGCTGGTGATCGGTTCCGTATCACCGCGCAGCTGATTGGGACCCATGACGGGTCGCACCTGTGGTCAGAGACGTATGATGAGACGGTTGGGGACGTGCTGAAAGTCCAAGACCGAATCGCGATCGGCGCGGTGCGTGCCCTGCAGGTGACGGTCGGTGCCGACGACCTGCAATCGCGAGCCACGCTCAAGAATCCTGAGGCCTACGATGTCTACCTGCGCGGTCGCCACGATTTTGACCGCTTCGACAAGCCTGGACTCGAAAGCGCGGCTGGCTACTTTCAGCAGGCCTTGGAGCTTGATCCCGGATTCATCCGCGCTGCGGAGTGGCTCGCCCTCGCGCAGCTTGTTCCCGCCGAACTCAACTGGGTGTCATCACGCGAGGGTTACGAGCGGGCCCGGGCATCTGTCGAGCGGGGACTGACACTCAACCCTAAGTCAGGCGGGTTGCACTCGTTAATGGCGCTCATTCTCGGGCACTACGACTGGAACTGGTCCGCCGCGGAGCAGGAAGCAAAACGCGCAGTGGCCCTCGACCCACGCGACGCGGGCGTTCTTGAGAACGCCGGCGACGTCTACTTTTGCCTCGGCCGGTGGGACGAAGCGGCACGCCTCTTCACCGCCTCCGTGGCTATCGATCCGCTGTTCCCGGCCACACATTGGCTTCTTGCCGACACTCGCATTCGCAGCGGGCGCTTCCCTGAGGCGGAGGCAGAGTTTCACAAAGTCTTGGAGATCAGCCCGAGTGCTGTGGGCGTCCATTTCAACTTGGGGCGGATACTCCTATTCGAGGGCAGGCTCGAGGCAGCACTCGCCGAAATGCGCCGAGAAACGACGGGTCGGCGCAACTGGGGCCTTGCACTTGTGTATCACCGCATGGGGCGCAAGGCGGAATCGGACGCGGCACTCCAGGAGTACACCAACGAGCGTGCGGATGACGATCCTTATGGCATTGCGGACGCCCACGGGTACCGCGGCGAGGTCGACCAAGCATTTGCGTGGCTCGACCGGGCGTACCGTCACAGAGAAACCGGGCTTATCTACATCAAGGGAAATCCGGTCTTCAAGACTGTCGAAGCCGACCCCCGTTACAAGGCGTTCCTGCGCAAGATGAACCTGCCGGAATAGCGGGGCTGCGCAGCCCGCGACGCGTCATTGGCCTCCTCGAAAGCTGCCGTTCGCGACCAGCAGGAACCTGTCAGCTCCGGTCGCCACGCGCGCCAAAAAGATTTCCCGCGGGCTGCCGCAAGCGCGCGTGAATTTCGCGTGATTCTCCTGTGCTCAACCGTGCTCTTTGGTGCCCAAATGGCTGCTACGCCGTCCCGTCCGGGAGATTTGTTGTAAAAAGATGTGCCTATAATCAGGTAACTACCACTAAGCGGGGAGGGCCCGATCCTTCGGGCCGCCTCATAATGCCGGGGTCGAGGGTTCGAGTCCCTCCCTTTCCACCAATCAAATCAGCGTGATACCGAGCGCCGTCGAAATAGGGCGTCCGCCGTAAGCGCATGGTAAGCGCAGAAAGTCACCCTGCCGATTTTGATCGGGAAATCCAGGTGTTTTCGACTGCGCTTATAAGCGCAAATCAAATTCAGCGCACCACATCCATCCAGGCCGATTGTGTGACCCACACCGCGGCTCTTAGTCCCGCATCCACAGCGGACTTTTCCAGGCCGTCAGCGCGTCCAGGAAGACACTCAACCTCAAAGGCAGAAATTTCCGGCTTGCGTAGACAGCGAAAATGGGGATCTGCGAAGAAGCCCATTTCGGTAACAGCCGCACGAGCTCACCGCTGGCAAGTGCTTCCTGACAGTACGTTGAAGGCAGCAGCCCGATTCCATGACCCCGGTGCACGAACTCCCTGACCGAGCTGATGTCGCGACTGGCGACTGGGCCCGACACATGAACCCTGACCTTTCTTCTCCCACTGATTAGGTCCCAGTCGCGCTCGTTGTTCTTGGCATGAAACATCACACAGTCGTGTGACTTCAGATCGGCGGGCTCCGCCGGACGGGATCGGGCTTTCAGGTATTCCGGAGCGGCCACGAGGTAAAAGACGCTCATGCCGAGCCGCCTGGCGACGACGCTGGAATCCTGCAGTTCTCCGGCGCGGATCGCGACGTCCATATTTTCCGCGATCAGATCAAGCAACAGGTTCGTGATGACAAGCTCGACTCGGACACGAGCATGATCTTTCAGGAACGTGGACATGAAATCAAAAAAGGGTGCCTGACTCAGAACGACCGGAATGGTGATCCGCAGCAATCCTTCCGGTCGCTGCTGCGCCTGAGTCAGCACCTGCTCAGCTTCTTGCAGGAGATTCAGCGGCTCCTGGCACTGGCTGAAGTACTCCCGCCCCTGTGCAGTCAATGTGACGCGCCGCGTGGTTCGCCTCAGGAGCGATACGCCGAGCTCGGATTCCAGTACCGACAACCGACGGCTCACCGTCGAGATCGGCATTCCCAGCGAGCGCGCTGCGCGCGTGATGCTCTCGAACTGGGCGACCTTAACGAATATCAGGATGTTGTCGAGGTCCGCCATCTTTTCACTTTGCCATTTATGGAAATGAGATTACTCAGACTACCATCTAATCAATCTGGGTGGGAATACTCACAATTGGTTCCAGCAACCCGACCTACACAGGCTGAAAGGCAAGAGACCAAGATGGCTACGAAGCAAAAGACCGTCGTTGTGACTGGAGCATCCCAGGGCATTGGCGCGGCAATTGCCAACTTGTTCCTGGATCGTGGCTACAACGTAGTGGCCAATTCACGCAATATCACTCGCAAGGCTGAGCTGCGGCGCGCCGAGAATCTTGCCCTGGTAGATGGTGACATCGCTCTCGCCACGACGGCCGAGAGGATCATTGCAACGGCAGTGATGCGGTTCGGCTCGCTTGATGCCCTAGTGAACAACGCAGGAATCTTTTTCCCGAAGCCGTTCATAGAGTACACGCCGGAAGACTTTCAGGCGCTCTCGTCCACGAATTTACTCGGCTTCATCTACACGACCCAGCAGGCCGTCAAGCAGATGCTCGCGCAGAAGACCGGCGGCAGCGTGGTGAGTATCACCGCCACCATTGCCGATCATCCGCTCGGGGCGTTCACCGCATCCGTCCCGATGATCACCAAAGGCGGTATCAACGCAATCTCACGCAGCCTTGCGATGGAGTACGCAAAGCAGGGCATCCGCGTAAATGCCGTTGCCCCTGGCGTTGTGGATACGCCTCTGCTCAAGGACGCTCCGAAAGACTTCCTGCGCACACTGTCGCCTCTAGGCCAGATTTCGGCCGCCCGCGACATCGCCGAGGCAGTTTTCTATCTGACGGAATCGAGCCAGGTTACCGGCGAAGTGCTACACGTCGACGGCGGAATGCATCTCGGTCGATGGTAACCGTACTTGGCAGAACTACTCATGTCTCCCAACACAGCGAACGCTACTGCTGAAGAACGTCTGAGGGACCTTGGCATCGACCTGCCTCATCCCCCAGCGCCCCTTGGCGCCTACGTTGAGGCGGTACAGACGGGAAACCTGCTCTTTCTGAGTGGCACGCTGCCGCTCGAGGGCGGTGTCGCCAAGTTTGTAGGACGTATTGGAGGCGAATTGAGCATGGAAGACGGACGACGTGCGACCCGTCTTGCCGCATTGAACGCTCTTGCGGCGGCGAAGGAACATCTGGGGTCGCTCGACCGAGTGACGCGGGTGGTCCGTCTCGCAGTTTCCCTCGTCGCGACTCCCGAGTTCAGTCAGCATCCGCGGGTCGCGGATGCAGCATCGGAGCTCCTGGCCAACGTATTCGGAGAAAATAGGACATCCACTCGGATCGTTTACGGCGTGACAAGCTTACCGGTGGGAGTATGCGTCGTCGTAGAACTCATTCTGGAAGTGAGTATGTGAACGGTTGGCTCCGGGTAAACAGCATTCGTTCGCCAGTTCTATTTCTGCCGGACAGGATCAAGAAGGGGGTTCCACTCGAAGAGATCTCGCGTGGCGCGTGTTGCCGCGGGGAGTACCGCCTGCACATAGATGCCACGAGGGCCGAGTGCGCTAGCGCTGGCGGAGCATGACCCACCGGAGCTGACCCAATACGTTTCGCCGCAGCACGCCGAGCCATGTTGCCGAACTGGTGGTGCAACGACTCTTCGCACTTTCTTGGGCGGTAGCTCGACTGGTTTCCTCTTCATCTTCGATCTTCGGATCTTCGCGCCACGCGGCGAAGTCTGACCGGTGGAAGGCCGAACTTCGCGAATGCACCCATGCTGCCCGTTAGTCAATCCGTTGAAAACGGGCCAAGGACTTAACGAGGCCGTTGCGGCTTCAACTACACAGGCTGGCTAAGAACCACATCGTCATCACCTGCGCGGCAAGCAAACTGCGCCGCGGGCGCGCGAACGGCTCCGAAACTCGCTTTCTTTTACCCGATAGCCTGGTCCAATTCGGCCACCTTAACGGATGTCTGGATTTCGTTCAGGTCCGCCACGGACACACTTTCCTATTCATAGAAATTAGATTCCCAACTTTCCCATCTAATCAATGTGGACACAAGGTTCGACAATCCACCCCGAGTTGCACCACCCGTCACCGCATGGGATGCAATCTGGCTACCCGCTATCAAACACCTTCATAGGAGGATTTCGACGATGGCTTCCTTAGGAAAGACCGCGAAGAACATTGCAATGGCCGACTCTCGTATAAGACCTCTGGCCAATTCCCTAACTCTTGGATCATTGGTGCTGGCCTTTGGATCTTTTATGCTGGCTTGCACAGCGGCCCTAGCAGACGATCCACCAGTTACGACGCAGATCGTCGATTTGGCGAACAAGCTGAACGGGGTGCATCCGGGATTCCGCGCCTTCCACGCGAAAGGCGTTGTGGTGGACGGCAGCTTCAAGGCCTCCCCCGAGGCAGCCCGGTTCAGCCGCGCAACGCTATTCAACGGCCACCTCATTCCAGTTACCGTGCGCTTCTCTGATGGCAATGGGATGCCGAATGTGGCGGACGGCTCGCCAGCCGCAAACCCCCACGGCATGGCCATCAAGTACCACTTGCCGCGCGGCGCAGACACCGACATGGTGACCAACTCGCTGAAATTCTTCCCCGCAGGGACCGCAGAGGACTTTCGTGACCTGCTGCAGGCCATCATCGCGAGTCCACCCGATGCAACGAAGCCGACCAAACTCGAACAGTTCTTCGCCAGTCATCCGAACGCGCCGAAGGCCTTCGGTACGGCCGCAACGCCGGACAGCTATGCGGACGAGGAGTATCACGGCATCAATGCCTTCATCTTCGTCGACAAGGCCGGCCGTAGGCAGGCAGTGCGTTACCTGCTAGTGCCCGAAAAGCTGGTGCACCTCACCCCGGAGGAGGCAGCCAAACAACCACCCGACTTTCTGTCCGACGAAGTGACGCGCCGGATCGCGCGCACACCGGTGATTTTTCACTTAAGGGCGCAATTGGCTGAGCCCGGCGATCAGACCAAGGATGGGAGCCAACCCTGGCCTGATGACCGCAAGGTCATAGAGCTCGGCGTGCTGACGCTGAACAAGCTGGTGGCCAACAGCTTGGAGGCGGAGAAGAAGCTGCTCTTCATGCCCACCAGCTTGACGGACGGCATCGAGCTCTCCGACGACCCACTGCCGTCCGCACGCGCTGCCGCGTATGCCGTCTCGTTCGCAAGGCGCAACCAGCCGGGTGTAGCAAGCTCGGGCCCGACGCAGCCGAGCACTGTTTCACCCTAGGCTTCGGGCGAAATGCAGGCCCTTTGCCCGATTCAACTCAACTTGGAGTCAACCGTGATCAAGAACGCATTGTTTGTCCGCCTCGAAGCCAACCCCGGCAAGGAGAAGGATCTCGCCCAATTCCTGCAGGCCGGCCTCGGCATGGCGCAGCAGGAAAGCACAACCCCGGTGTGGTTCGCCCTGCAGCTCGGCCCGTCCACCTTCGGCGTCTTCGATGCCTTCACCGACGAAGCCGGCCGCGAGGCTCACCTCAACGGGCCGATCGCGCAGGCGCTGGGCGCAAACGCCCCCAAGCTGCTGGCGCAGGCGCCCTCGATCGAACGCATCGACGTGCTCGGCGCCAAGCTCCCCGGCTGAAGCCCGCACGAAAGTCACGATAAAGCAGGCGGTGGATCACTACGGACCGATTTCGGCGCAGCACGCAGCCGGTCTGGACGGCCGGTCGCCTCCAATCGATCCCGAGCGAAGTTAAGTTCGATTAGCGAAAGGTGAATCACATGAATCAAACAGGAACCAGCATGAAACAACAGAAGTCTGACGTCAGCGTAACGAGAGTCGCCATGAACCTCGAGGTCGACGTCATCCCCGTGTCCGACGTCGAGCGATCCAAGCACTTCTACCAACTCTTGGGTTGGAGACTCGACGCGGATGACGCCCCGGCAAAGAACGTTCGCATCGTCCAGTTCACGCCCCCCGGCTCAGGGTGCTCGGTTACCTTCGGCAACGGACTAACTGCGGCTGCGCCTGGCTCGGCCGCGGCGGCCCTGATTGTCTCCGACATCGAAGCGGCTCACGACGAACTCATCCGCCGTGGCATCGACGCGAGTGAGATGTGGCACGGCGCGTCGTTCCCGCTGGAGGCACGGCTTCCCGGCCCCGACCCCAAGCGCACGAGCTACGGTTCGTTCTTCTCCTTCAATGATCCCGACGGTAATACGTGGCTGGTCCAGGAGGTCACAACGCGGCACCCCGGCCGCATCTGATACGGCATTCGCATCGACGGCGCACCTGGCGAGTGCGCTTCGGCGTGCCGAGCCGGCCCACGGCGAGCACGAGGCATGCGCGTATTCCAAGGCCATCCGTGGCAACGTCGACGTTGTGATCAACCTGACTTGACCGAGGCGAGGCTCTCAGCAGAACGAGTCTCGCGGAGTTGGTACGTGGCGTCGGTTAAATTTGCCAGAAACTGTAACCGACACGGATATGTTTAATCTACAGGAGCGACGACAATGGGTAGGCTAGCGGACAAGAATATCCTTATCACCGGCGGCAACAGCGGGATCGGGCTGGCCGCAGCGCGGGAATTCGCCAGAGAGGGCGCGCGCGTCGCCATCTGCGGGATGAATGAGCGGACGCTGCAAGCGACTAAGAAGACGCTTGGAGCCGGAAGTCTCGCCGTTCGCGCGGACGTCAGCGATCTCACCGACCTCGACACGATGTTCGCCACGATCAAGCGGGAGTTCGGGCACTTGGATGGCGTCTTCGCAAATGCGGGTCACAGCGAGTTCCTATTGTTCGAAGAGGTGACCGAGCAAAGCTTCGACAGGGTGATAGCCGTCAATTTCAAAGGGGTTTACTTCACGATTCAAAAGGCCTTGCCGTTACTCAGGCAAGGCTCGTCTGTAATCATCAATGCGTCCGTCGGCGCGCGCAAGGGATGGCCGACAACCTCGACCGTCTCGTCCTGCAAGGCCGCGGTCGTCCATCTCGCTCGAATCCTCAGCGCCGAACTCGTGGAACGCGGGATTCGCGTAAATACCCTAAGCCCGGGCCCGACGGACACGGCGATGTTCGGTCGCGTCCCAGGCGAAGAGCAGGGCGATGCCGTTAAGGGTGTCCTCGGAACCAACAATCCAAGCAAGCGGATCGCCGATCCGTTGGAAATCGCGAAGCTGGCAGTTTACCTCGCCTCGGACGATTCTGCGTACGTCGTCGGGGCAGACTTCCTCATCGACGGCGGGGTCACGGCCATTTCGGCCGTGGGCGCCTGAGCTCAACCGAATGAGGTGACCCTATGACCGATGCGGCGAATGACAGGTCCTGCTCCTCGCTTGACTAGCGAGATGTACTGGATATCCGAGAGCAGGCCATTGGACGTGCTATAGGTAAGCGGTATGAAGAACGGTTCATTTGGCAACCCGGCGATCTCATTTATATGGGTAAGGAGGATCATGAAGGTCTCTCTTTTGATCCCAGTTCTCGTGGGTCTAACAGTCGGCATCGGCATTTTGACCTACCCTAAATCTCATTATCTACCCCATCGTCCCCTCTCGGAAATTGATATTCAGGGACATCAGGCAGGCACTCCCAGTGATCATTGTCCCGGACAATATGAATATCGAGATGGTGATGATTTCGTCCAGTATTGTTGGGGAAAGAAAAATTGAAATGACTTTGGAAGCTGTAGTATCGGCGGGTAGTGAAATCGAGCTTCACCCACCGAGGCATCGATGAAAGTCACAAGGGCAAAGAACTTAAAGAAACCGCCGAGTTCTTGTGGGAAGTCGTCGAAGAAACGCGCGACCACGCGCTCACCCTGCTGGATCCCGAGGGACGGATCGTCAGCTGGCATGACGGCGCCCGAGTGATTGTTCACGCGCGTCTTTTTGAGGTTAGCCCGCCCCAGGCGGCCATCGCGGCCTCAACAACGGCTTGCAGCACTTTGCTGGAGGCTACATCGCGCGCCTGTATGGCAAGACCATCCACGACGGTTGTATAGAAAGCCGCCATTGCTGTCAGGTCCGCGCCCGGCGGCACATCACCTTCGGCGATACCGCGTTTGAGACGCTGGCGAATCAGCTTCTGTCGCAGCAGACGTAACTTGCCCAAGTAGTCCTGCACGCCCTGATTCTCGGGCATGCAGTTCATGGCGCCCAGAACCAATAGGCACCCGCGCGGAGTGTCAGGTTGGCAGAACGTCGTGGCCGCTACCCGTAGTAAACCCTCGATCGAGGCCCGCGCTGTGGCGCCCTCGGTCAGGGCCTTCACCATCGGTATGCCCTGGGTTTGGTGGTAGAGCAAGACGACTTCGCGGAATAGGGCCTCCTTGGAGCCAAAGGCTGCGTACAGGCTGGGTGCGGTCAGTCCCCCCATCGCCTGCTGCAGATCCGTGAGCGTCGTGCTCTCGTAGCCCTTTGCCCAAAACACCCGCATGGCCTGTCTTAAGGCCTCTTCCCGATCGAAGCTTCGAGGTCGTCCTCGGGGGGTCATAACCGTTACCTTCTGTAGAGGTCACTATACAAGTCTTGACAGCGAGGGAGCAAGGCGCTATTTGTGTAGCGCACGCTATATAAATACCGGATTCAAAAATCGCCCTCACCACCTCAAAGGAACCGACTGTGATGAAGAAACCCTTGATTTTGGTGACCGGAGCGACGGGCTTTGTCGGACGCGAGGCCGTCGCGCAATTGGTTGAAGGACACGTCTGTGAATGAACCGCTCAAAAGTCGATGGACACGGATTTGGCGCGTGATCAACAGCTGGTCGCTCGCGATGGATGCGGATCCGTGGGAATACATGCACAGCCGCATGCGCCGCCTCGAAGAGGCCGTGTTCGCGCGGGAGAGCGCAGCCACGCCTACCCCCGCAGTTGGACCTCCAACGCAGGATAGTCCTGCGCCGCGCCTCGCGGCGGAGAAACCTCGATGAGCGGCTCTCGCGTTGAACTCGTCGCGCGGGTTACCGGCGGGGAGACGACCGCAGGGGTCTGCGGCTCCCTGAAGGTGAGTCCGGCGGCATGCCATAAGCAGCGAGCGAAGATGTAGGCAGACCCGATGGAAAGACACCCAATGGAAAGCGAACCTAGTGTGTCCCGCCAATGAGCACTGCCCCTGCCTCGAGCGCTGGCCCACGCTCGGGCGCGCGGCCCTGGACGCTGGCGCTCACGTCGGTGGCGTTCTTCATGGTCGCCCTCGACATGCTGGTGGTCATCACGGCTCTGCCAGCCATTCGCCGCGAATTCGGAGCCAGTCTCGCGGCGCTCCAATGGACCGTGAATGCCTTCACCCTCGCCTACGCCTCGGGGATCATCACCGGAGCGGCGTTGGGCGACCGCTTCGGACGCCGTCGCATCTTCGGCATTGGGCTCTTGATTTTCACCGCCGCTTCCGTTGCCTGCGCGCTGTCGGCCACCCCCGAGCAGCTCATCGCCGCGCGCGTTGTGCAGGGCATCGGAGCCGCCATTGTCATGCCCTTGAGCTTAACCATCCTGACAACGGCCTTTCGGGCGGAGAAGCGCGGGACCATCGTGGGCATCTGGGGCGGCATTGGCGGGCTCGCGATGGCGTCCGGACCACTGGTGGGTGGGCTCATCACCCAAACGCTGGGCTGGCATTGGATCTTCTGGGTGAACGTTCCCATCGGCGTCATCGCGACCCTGCTTGTCCCTCAAAAGCTCTCCGAGAGCTTCGGGCCCCGAACACGCATAGACCTGGCTGGTGTCGGGCTCGTCTCCTTGGGTGCGCTGTCGCTGGTTTGGGGGCTCGTGCGCGCCGCCGATTCCGGCTGGACCGAAGCCATGACACGGGGAGCGCTAGCCGTCGGTGTCATCTCCTTGAGTGCGTTTCTAGCGTGGGAGGCGCGGGCGGCGGACCCGATGCTGCCCTTGAGGCTCTTTCGGTCCCGGCCTTTCTTAGGCGCGAACGCGACCGGCTTTTTAATGAGCGGATCGATCTCTGCCTCGGCTTTCCTGGTCGCCCAGTATTTCCAATTGGGTCTGGGTTACTCACCCATCCGGACGGGCCTGGCTCTCTTGCCGTGGACTGCCGCGCCGCTCGTCATAGCTCCGCTCGCTGGAAAGCTCTCGGATCGCATCGGTCGGCGCCCGATTCTTTCCCTTGGAACTCTTCTCCAGGGCGTGGGCATCGAGTGGCTGGCGAGCCTCGCCTCTGACCACGTGAATTACTCGGCGCTGGTGCCCCCGCTAATCTTGAGCGGCGTTGGCATCTTCATGGCAATGCCGGTCGCGTCGACGGCAGCGCTTTCCACGGTACCGCCTGCCGACATCGGCAAGGCATCGGGCGTCAACAGCACCCTGCAGCGCTTCGGCAGTGTCTTTGCAGTTGCCGTCGCTTCAGCGGTCTTCGGCGCATTCGGGAAATTGGGAGCGGCCGACACCTTCCTGAGCGGTTTTCGTCCCGCGCTGGGCGTGATCGGCGCCCTTGCCCTCTTGGCTTCTGTCACCGCATTGCTTGTGACGTCGGGGCCGCCGGGGCCGCCGGCGGACTCCACCAGCCCGAATCCGAAGAAATCAAACAACAATTATCAACCATCAAAAAGGAATGATTTATGACAGAACCGGAAAGCAATGATGGAAGCAGCGCAGTGCAACTGGCGCATGTGACTCGTACCTATAAGCGCGATGAATTCGAGGTGCGCGCGTTGGATGACGTGACCCTCGACATTCCCCGCAAATCGTTCGTGGCGATCATGGGGCCATCGGGTTCCGGCAAGACGACACTGCTGAATTTGATCACCGGGATTGATCACGCGACTTCCGGGCGCGTGGCGGTCGGGGGCGAAGAAATCTCCACCATGAACGAGCGCGAAATTGCCGCCTGGAGAGCGCGTCATATTGGATTGGTATTTCAATTTTATAATCTCATTCCCGTATTGACTGCCTTCGAGAATGTTGAACTGCCTCTGCTTCTGACACATTTGAGCAAGGTGGACCGAAAGACGCACGTCGAGTCCGCCCTCAAAGCGGTCGGTCTAGCTGACCGCTTGGGGCATTATCCGCGTCAACTTTCGGGTGGGCAGGAGCAGCGCGTGGCCATTGCGCGCGCAATCGTGACCGACCCGACCATTCTGGTTGCAGATGAGCCAACGGGCGATTTGGACGCAAAGTCTGCTGAGGAAATCCTAATCCTCCTGACACAACTCAAGACACAGTTTTACAAAACTATTGTGATGGTTACCCACGACCCGCGGTCCGAGCGTTTCGTGGACACCGTTTACCGCCTGGACAAGGGTGTATTTACAGGAGCGGAAAAAGGCGGCGCATCCACAAAAACGCCCGCCTCGCCGCGGATTTCCGCCTAGCCGGAGCAAGGAAATATATGACGAAATATCTGACGCTGATTTTCAAAAACCTGCTCCGCAGCAAACGCAGAACTATCCTCACGATTCTTTCTATTGCGGTATCGCTCTTTATCTTCTCGGTGCTAGTGAGTCTGCCAACTTTTGCCAACCAGATGCTAGCTGATACAACCTCGTCCGTTCGCATCATCACCCGCACCAAGATGGGATTGGCTTATCCTCTGCCCATAGCTTACAAGCCAAAAATTGCCGGGATTCCCCATGTCGTTGCCGTTGCTGCGCTTGTCATTTACGGCGGAATTTACCATGAAGTCAGCGATCAATTTCCGAGTGTCGCTACGGAAGCGAATGAGATCGACATGTGGTCCGATTGGGGTATCACCGGCGTGGAGGAGTTCAAAAAGATCAAGACCGCCTGCCTGGTGGCGCAAGGCACAATGCGCCGCTTCAATCTCCATGTTGGTCAGCAAATTCAACTCCGGGGAACCGTATATCCATTCAATGTTACTTTGACTATTGTCGGTACAATCGACAAGGGACCCGTTCCAAGCTTCTTAATCTTCCGACATGACTATTTTGAGGAAGCCGCTGGCAACCCCGGAATCGCGCATGAATTTTGGGTCCGGGTGGATGATTCAAGGGTGGTTCCTGAAGTTTCTGCCGCGATTGATAATGAATTCGCCAATTCCTCGGCAGAAACACGAAGCGTTTCTGAAGCAGCGGCAATTGGCGGCATTCTGGGTCGATATCGTATTTTTATGAAACTGGCGGAGTTTCTCGGCCTGGTGGCCGTGGTGGCAATTGGGCTGGTCGCGGCAAACACGGCGGCGATGTCCATTCGCGAGCGTCGGAACGAAATCGCGGTAATGCGCTCGATAGGTTTTCGCTCGTGGGTGATCTTGAGTCTGCTTGTGTGCGAATCGTTGATGATTGCTTTATCGGGAGGATTGATTGGTTGCGGCGTCGCATTTGGACTGTTCAGGGTTTTCGCGCTCAACGCTGATGCCCTTGGGCCTTTTGTCTCATTGCATATTCCTCCTTTTGTGTTGGCGGAGACCCTGGGCTTGGCGGCGCTTATCGGTTTGTTCAGCGCGTATGTTCCTGCGCGTGCAGCCGCGAAGCGCAGCATCGTCGAAACCCTCAGACTTGCGGATTAATTTATGGCCATTCCCTTCAAATATAATCGCCGGAGCCTGCTGATCCGCCGCGTGTCCAATTCAATGACTGTCGGTGCTATTGCCATCGTTGTTGGTGTCTTCGTCGCGGCTATGGCGATTGTCGGAGGACTCGACTCCGCGATAAACGATACCAGTTCGCCGGACAACATGATTCTCATCGGACGCGGCGCCGACTCCGAGGCCAATTCGTTGATCACGCTCGACCAGTTGGACGCGGTCAGATTTCTACCGGCCATCAAACGCGATGGCGGGGGAAATCCGCTTGTTTCGCCAGAACTCACCGAAGAGGTATTTATGCCGGCCGGCGACACCTTGGACAACCTTCCCATTCGCGGAGTGCTGCCCGTGAGCACCCAAATCCATGAAAAAGTGCGCATTATTGCCGGTCGAATGTTTGCGCCTGGACTGAATGAAGTAATCATCGGCAAATTGATCTTGAATCAATACCCGGGCTGTTCGTTGGGGGCGGATCTGAAAATTGGCAGACGCATTTGGAAAGTGGTAGGCGTTTTTGAATCCGGCGGAAGTTCGTTCGAATCGGAGGTTTGGGGCGACCTACATAGCTTGCAGGAGGATTCCCGGAGAGGTTCGAGTTACAACAGCATCCGTCTCAAGCTCGTTCCCGGCGCAGATGTTCACTCCCTGATTCAGCGGTGTGCCGATGATCCACGCATCAACCTGCAAGCCAAGCCGGAGTCAGAGTATTACAAGGAGCAATCGGCAATAGCCGCAAATCTGCGGGTGCTCGGATTGTTGGTGGCAGGAATCATGGCCTTCGCTGCCATTTTTGCTGCAACGAATACGATGTACGCGGCGGTGTCCGCGCGGACGACTGAAATCGGCACGTTGCGGGCATTGGGATTCAGCCCGCTAGCCATCATGACATCGTTTCTTGCGGAGTGTTCAGCGCTGGCATTCGTGGCTGGCATCATCGGAGTGATTCTCGCCCTGCCGGTCAACGGACTCTCGACTAAGTTCAACGGCGGCGCCGTTTCAGCGCCAACCCTTGCATTTAATTTTCATATAACCCCTGTCATTGCGATTCAAGCGCTCGTGTTTGCGATTGTTATTGGCGCGTTAGGCGGCTGGCTGCCAGCGCGGCAGGCCATGCGCGTGAGTGTGGTCAACGCCTTGAGGAGGAACTAAGTCTTGACCGTCGAGACCACAACAACGAATCTCGATTTGGAAACGCTGCGCATTGAGCGCCCACCAGAGCGACCACGGCGCAAGCGCGGTCGGTTAATTTCGATTGCGATGCTGATGGTGCTTGCAACTGTTCTCGGGGCGGCAGGCTATGTAATTTACGCCGGGACGATTGGCCGGCCGCCCACAGTGCAAACGATGATGATAGTGGCAAGGACGGACGGACGCTCCAGCGTGCTGTTGACAGGTTCTGGTTATATAGTCACCCGCCACAAATATATAACTATCGGCACAAAAATCCTGGGACAGATTGTTGACGAACCGATCGAGGAAGGCCAGCACATCAAATCTGGCGATGTTCTGGCGCGAATTGACGACCGGGACTATCAAGCCCAACTGCGTCAGGCCGTTGCCATTCGAGACGTTACCAAAGCCAACCTTCATCTCCTTCAGGACAAAGCCGACCGGGCGCGCCGCCTGATTAAGACTGGCGCTATTTCGACGGATGACTTTGAAACAGCAGTCACTGCCGCAGAAGTTGCGCAGGCTGAACTTGAACGTGATGAGGCGGCCGTAGATTACAGCAAATTCAATGTAAACCAATGCGTCATCAGTTCGCCTATCAACGGCATTGTCTTGAAGAAATATCGCGAATTGGGGGACACCATCAATTTTGGCGGTCAGATTCAGGCGGGCGGGGGCGCTACTGACATCGCCCAATTGGCCGACACGGACGATATGCGGGCCGAAGTGGACATCAATGAGGCTGATATTGCGAAGGTGGGTATCGGTTCGCCGGTGGTGGTTGCGTTAGACTCGTATCCGGACAAGCAATTTGATGCAGCTTTGGTGAAGGTTTATCCCGCGGCCGATCGCCAGAAGGGCACGGTCAAAATCGAGGTCCAGATCGCTCGGCCGGATTTGCAGATCATCAAGCCAGAAATGAGCGCCAAAGTGAGTTTCCTGGAAAATCAGCCGGCGGCGGCGACGCAGCAACCGCGTATCACAGTTCCAGAAAGCGCGGTCAGGGTTGAGGAAGGTGAAACCTATGTGTGGACAGTCCGAAAAGGTATCGTTCAACGCGTTGGCGTCGCCCGCGGCCAGAAGACAGAAGCTGGAATTGAGATAAAGCAAGGGTTGAATGACGGCGACGTTGTCGTCGTTTCGCCACATGCGAACCTCGCCAATGGCAGAAAAGTTTCCGTCGGAGCGGAGTCAACGGAGAAATGAAATGAATGGAGCATCCGCGTTCGCGTAGACCTACATCAGCGCCGTCAGGCGACACCTCCCCTGGAATGAGCTTCCCCGCCTGACCGCTTGGCACGATCGGACCAGCCATCGACCGGCTGTCCAAACCGGGATGACAGCGTTCGACGGCAAGCGGGACACCGTCATCCTCCCGTAAATCGTCGAACATTCTGTGCACATTCGTTTTAGTTCGTTGCACTATGGGCATATGCCCATATGATCCCATCCATTCAACAGCCTGCCCGGCCCAGCCGGATACGGACCCGAACTTCAGGAGTGTCTGCCCATGAACAGATTAATATGGGGTCGCGCGGTAACCGCATTGCTGACGATCACCGTACAGACCGGTTTCGCCGCAGAGGCCATCCATGTTCCCGCGATCGCTCCCGCCGCAGCGAGCGCAAACCTCATCGCCCGTGCCGACCATGCGCTGCGCGACTACGTAGCTGCTTGCTCGACCGGCGACATTGAGGCCTTCGCGCGCATCGTCACGAGCGATGCAGTGGTGGAGTACGCGCTCGAAGAGCCGGGAACGTACCTCACGGTCGAGGCGGCCGCGCTCAGCGCCAAGCGCTCGGGCAATTCCAAGCAGACGGGGACAGAGGCACATATTTCGAACCTGTGGATTTATCCAACGAGCGATTCAAACGTAGTATTCGTTCACTACACGACACGCCCTGACGATCGGGCGCCGGCCCAGCTCCCGGACTCCGAACATCTGGCTTTGCTCGAGATGCGCGGTGATCGAATCTTCAAGATGCGCAATCTCGGCGCAAACGCCGGCAATCTCTCGACGCTCGAGGCATCCGTGGTTACACGTGCGACCGCTACCTCCCGCGTCAGCGCGCAGGAATAGAAGATCGCCTGCGTCGATCGCATCGTCGCGAAACGCGAGCTGAATACAGACGCATCACAACCAGAGCACTTCCATGACCGTCGCGCATGATTCCGTACCTGATGCGATGCTCATCTCGAACGCCGTCGCGGAGCTCCAAACTCTCGCGCGCAGATTTTCACAACCGCTGCCCGTAGCGCAGTCCGTGGTCACGATTCAGGTCGTGTTTGTCGCTGGTGCGGCAAGCCCATGGAGATTGATCGAGACCACTCGATCCACGGTCGGCCGTCGAAGACGCATGCTGTGCTTCGATTCACTCGAACAGATTCGGCGCTCGGTCGACGAACGTCTGGCATGGCAGCGTGCGGACGAGCAGTTTGTAGCAAGACACATGGCGACGCCCGATGGGTTTCCGAGCGTCACCGCAGATTGGGTGCACAGCAAGGATTTCGACTTGATTTTTCGGCCGTCGCGGGACGCGATCCGCAAGGAGATGTGCGCAACGATGCCGAAACATACCGTGACGCTCCGTTAGCAGGCTACATCACGTGGCGGGGTCGCTTACCCGGAAACGTTACCCACCGTTCCTCCTGCCCCAACTCCGCCATAGCGACGGCCACGGCAGCCGCTCCGACGCATGACGCGGTTCCGAAATCCCCATGAACTCCACAGACCCACATACCCCAGGACTGGCGCCTTCAGCTCGATCACCCAGTCCCCGCTCATTTCAACTGCCCAAGAAGACTTCCCCGGGCTGCACAAGCGCGCGTGAATTTCGCGTGATCCTCCTGTACACAACCGTACTCTTTGGCCCAAATGCCTGCTACGCCGTCCCGTCCAGCAGATCCGTAGTAAAAAGATGTGGCTATAATCAGGTACCTACCACTAAGCGGCGAGAGCCCGATCTCTCATAATGCCGGGGTCGAGGGTTCGAGTCCCTCCCTTTCCACCAATCAAATCACTCTGCTCTTGCGTGAATGTCGAACACAATGCCCGTTGACCTGAGTTTCAATCCGCGTCCCGGGGTCCGAGTA
>Ga0307477_10001291_pt1 | contig 21693 bp, 23 predicted proteins | sample atmos_gasesECM2C_FD_203316 | JGI IMG/M metagenome (GOLD analysis project Ga0307477, IMG submission 203316) | Hardwood forest soil microbial communities from Morgan-Monroe State Forest, Indiana, United States - atmos_gasesECM2C_515 | ecosystem: Environmental > Terrestrial > Soil > Temperate...
ATCCACGAGCGCAACGGCAACTTGTTCGACATGTACAACCGCATCACCGACGAGGACCCCTACCGCGTTCCGATGCGTGTCTACCCCGCCATCCACTACACGATGGGCGGGCTCTGGGTCGACTACAACCTCATGAGCAACGTTCCCGGGTGCTTCGTCGCCGGCGAGGCCAACTTTGCCGACCAGGGTGCGAACCGCCTCGGGGCCAGCGCCCTCATGCAGGGCCTGGCCGACGGCTACTTCATCCTCCCCTACACGTTGGGCGACTATCTGGCCACGGCCAAGCCGGCGGCCATCACCACGGACGCCGCGCCGTTCAAGCAGGCCGAGGCCGAGGTGGCTGAGCGCACAAGGCGACTTCTCTCCACCAAGGGCAACCGGTCCGTCGACTCGTTCCATCGCGAGCTGGGCGTGATGATGTGGGACTACTGCGGGATGACCCGCAACGACCACGGGCTGCGCAAGCTCCTCGACGAGATCCCACAGCTCGAGACCGAGTTCTGGGCCGGCGTCAACGTGCCCGGAAGCGGCGAGGAGCTCAATCAGTCGCTGGAGAAGGCCGGTCGCGTTGGAGACTTCTTCGAGCTGGCCAAGCTCCTGGTCACCGACGGGCTGCACCGGACCGAGAGCTGCGGCGGCCATTTCCGGGAGGAGAGCCAGACCCCCGACGGCGAGGCCCAGCGCAAGGACGACGAGTTCTCCTACGTCGCCGCCTGGGAGTACGGACACGGAGGCGAGCCCGTGTTGCACAAGGAGCCGCTGGTCTTCCAGGAAGTCCACCCCAGCCAGCGGAGCTACACGTGAACGTCACCCTGCACGTGTGGCGCCAGCCCGACGCCGGCACTCAAGGTCAGATGGTGCAGTACGACGCCATGGACATCAGCCCCGACATGTCGTTCCTCGAGATGCTCGACGTGGTCAACGAGCGCCTCATCGCCGCCGGAGAGGACCCGATCGCGTTCGATCACGACTGCCGCGAAGGCATCTGCGGGATGTGCGGCGTGATGATAAACGGCATCGCTCATGGTCCTCGGCGCTCCACCACTGCCTGCCAGCTCCACATGCGCAGCTTCTCCGACGGCGACACCCTGTACGTCGAGCCGTGGCGCAGCGAGGCCTTCCCGGTGATCAAGGACCTGGTGGTGGACCGCAGCGCGTTCGATCGGATCATCGAGGCGGGCGGCTTCATCTCCGTCAACACCGGTGGAGCGCAAGACGCCAACAGCATCCCCGTGCCCAAAGCGGCCGCCGACAAGGCCATGGACGCGGCCGCCTGCATCGGGTGTGGAGCGTGCGTGGCCGCCTGTCCCAATGGCTCGGCCATGCTGTTCACCGCGGCCAAGGTCAAACATCTGGCATCGCTCCCGCAGGGCCAACCGGAGCGCCGAAGCCGCGTGCTCGACATGGTGGCGACCATGGACCACCTTGGCTTCGGCACGTGCACCAACATCGGCGAGTGCGCCGCTGTCTGCCCCAAGGACATCGGCATGGACACCATCGCCACCCTCAACCGCGAGCTGATCAAGGCTTCCTTACACCGCGGTCGTTGACGGCGCCCCCGCCCCGGCGTACGGTCACGCCCATGCGAGCCTCGATCGCCGTGCGGGCGCTGGCGGCGCTTGGGGTGACCGGCTCGGCCCTGGTGTTGAGCTCCGGTCCGGCCGGTGCCGTGACCGTCAACGGTCCGTGCGCGGGTACGGCCACCATCGGCAAGCACTACTACCAGAGCACGATCCCCTCCGACGCGTCGAGAGGCAACCCGATGGTGATCCCGCAGACAGGGACCGCCACCTACCAAGGCGCCACCAAGACGGTCACCAAGCCCCACCACGGCCACCTCGCCGTCGTGGTCGGACCAGCCGAGATCACCGTGTACAGCTGGGGCAGCAAGAACGAGAACAGCAAGCTCGCCGACCAGGGCACGCAGAACCTCAAGAAGGCCTACGACAAGCTGCCCTTCGGCATCGCCGGTCTCTACGAGCTGAAGGGCTACCACTACAACAACGGAGCCCTTTACTGCTCCGGCAGCGGGTGGATCAAGTTCGCCCAGAGCCCGTTGTCAACGCCGCTGGGGATCGCCGGGGTCGCTGGGACGGCGGTAGCGGGACTGGCGCTGATCGGCGCCGGCTTCGGCCGCAAGGTGCTGGCATGAGGGGCCGCCCCATCCTCGGAGCCATCGCTGGGCTGTTCCTCGGTGCGTTCGTGGCCCTCGACCTGCAGCAGTTCGCGGTGCGCCCCCTCGACAACCTGAGCGTGATCGGGCTCCCCGCGCTCGGCCTGGTCTTGGGCATCGCCGTGGGAATGTTGCATCCGTTCCGGCCGGGACGTGCGCCGACAAAGGCGCCGCCGCCCTAAAACGTCGAGGGCTGGTTCCACTCCGTCCACGCCACGCCGGCGCGCCCGTCGGCGGCCCGAACCTGACACAACGCCCGGGGAAACCGGCTGACTCGACCGCCGTCGTCGTCGACAAGCAGGATGGGTGCGAACCCGTCAGTCGCCGGACGCACGGTCAGATTCAGGCCGGCGACATCCATGCGCGCCTCGACCGGGAAGCCCTCGTCGCCCAGCTCCGTGTCGATCTCGGTGCCGAAATGAGGAGTGAGCACGCCGTCCGGCGAGACTTCGTAGGCCGGCGAGTATCGAAGCTCGCCGTGCTGCAACAGGAGCCCGTGATAACTCGTGCCGTCATCGAGGCGCCCCGAGGTCCAGCACCACGACGCCTGCCACCAGTCGCGGTCGCCCCACGAGTGGTCCCGCTGACCGGAGCCGCTGAAGGCGATGCGCTCGTCGCCGACGAGGATGTCGCCGTGCACGTCGCAGGACTGCTCGTAGCGGGTGACACCCGGGTAGTCGAACGGGGCGGCCACCGCCTCCCATTCGAGGTCGAGGCCGAAAGCGACGCGATCGCCGCGCTCACCGCGGTAGGCCTCAGCCGGGTCGTCCATGGCCGCGGCGAACGACTCGAGACCGACCGACCAGTGCTCGTTGAGGGTCTCGGGGACGAGTGCGGCCCACACGCCGTCGGTACGGATCTCGGTCCCTACCCGTGGGATGTCGACGTCGTGGGCTCGCAGGGCGATGAGGGGCCGGCCAGGGCCAACGAGGTACGCCCACCACCAGGCGCGGCGCTGGTTGGGGTAGAAGCCGAGACGGACGTAGCCGCCGAGGGAACCGTCGGCGGCGGCGAAGTCGAAGTACCAGCTCTCGCTCCACCACCGCCCGGGACCGGGCGGGTGACGGTCCTCGTCGATCGGCTCAGCCACGCACGATCCCGTCGGCGCCGGAGCAGTCGATCTCGACCTCGGCGCCGTCGTCAGGCTCCGCTCCGGTGAACACCGCTCCCATCACGCACGGCACTTGGAACTCGCGGCTGACGATGCCGATGTGGCTGCGGGGAGTGCCACCCGAGCACACGATGGCGGCGAGCTCGTCGTAGAGCGGTGCCAGGAACGTGGCCCCGGCGTCGCTCACGGCCGCGACTACACCGGCGGCGCTGGTGTCCATGAGGTCGAGGACGTCGTCGGGACCGGTGAGCCGCCGCCACGTGCCGCGGACGGGTCGGTGGTCGAACACCTTCGTTCCCCGAGCGATCACGTCCACCATTTGGATGGTAGGCGCGGTCGACGTCGACCATCATGGGTCGGTGCTCCAGGCCCGTGACCTCTCGGTCGAGGTGGGGGGGCGCCTCACGCTGGCGGAGGCGTCCTTCACCGTGCGCGCCGGCGACAAGGTCGGGTTGGTGGGCCGCAACGGTGCGGGCAAGACGTCGATGCTCAAGGTGCTGGGAGGGGAACGTGACCCGGCTGCGGGTGTCGTCCTGCGACAGGGCCAGCTCGGCTACCTGCCACAGGATCCAAGGCCCCAGGGTGAAGGGGTCGACGCGACCGCGCTGTCGCATGTGCTGTCCGGCCGCGGCTTGGACGAGGCCGCGCGACGCCTGGAGAAGCTGCGCCTGACCGTGGAGGAGGAGGCGACCGAGCGCAACGTCGCGCGCTTCGCGCGGGCCGAGGAACGCTTCGCCTCGGACGGCGGCTACGGCGCCGAGGCCGAGGTGCGACGGATCTGCGCGGGCCTCGGCCTCGGAGCGGATCGGGTCGACCTTCCTTTGACCGTGCTGTCCGGGGGTGAGCGGCGGCGCGTCGAGCTGGCGCGGATCCTGTTCGCCGGCTCGGACCTGCTGTTGCTCGACGAGCCCACCAATCATCTGGACTCCGACGCCAAGAGCTGGCTCATGACCTTCCTGCGCGGCTATCGGGGCGCGCTGCTGGTCATCAGCCACGACCTTGATCTGCTCGACGAGGCCATCACTCGGATCCTGCACCTCGACGAGGGACGGCTGCGGGAGTACAAGGGCACGTACTCGCAGTACCTGGTGGCGCGCGTCAAAGACGAGGAGCGCCTGGCGCGACTGGCCGAACGTCAGGCCGCGGAGATCCACCGCCTGACGAGCCTGGCCGACGCCATGCGCCACTCGACCGCGACGCGCGCCCGCAAGGCCAAGAGCCTCGACACCCGGGTGAGCCGGTTGTCGTCGGAGGCCATCGAGGGACCGGCTCGGCGCCGCAACCTGACCGTGCGCTTCCCGGCGCCGCCCCCGAGCGGGCGTGACGTGCTCGACGTGGCCGACCTAACCAAGTCGTTCGGCGGCCCCCCGGTGTTCGAGAGCGTGACTTTCGACGTCGGCCGGGGCGAGCGGGTGCTGGTGCTCGGGCTCAACGGTGCCGGGAAGACGACGCTGCTCCGGGTGCTGGCCGGCCTCACCGCACCTGACACTGGTAGCTTCCGCCTCGGCCATCACGTGTCGGTCGGCTATTACGCCCAGGAGCACGAGACGCTGCGGCCGGGCACGGCCGCCATCGACCATCTGCGCGAGGGCCAGCTGAGCACCGAACAGGAGCTGCGCAACCTGCTCGGGATGTTCGGCCTGATCGGCGAGATGGCTTTCCAGGACGCCGGGACTCTGTCCGGCGGCGAGAAGACCAAGCTGGCCTTGGCCCAGCTGGTGGCCGGCCAACACAACCTGCTTCTGCTCGACGAGCCGACCAACAACCTTGACCCGCCGTCGCGGGAGTCCATCGCCCACGCCCTCGCGGCGTGGCCGGGGACCATGGTCCTCGTCAGTCATGATCCGCAGTTCGTTCGCGAGCTGCGCCCGGACCGCATGCTGTTGATGCCGGACGGCACCCTCGACTACTGGGACGAGGGGTTCATGGAGCTCGTCGAGCTCGCGTAGCACGCAGGCGCAGGCCCAACGGGCCGAGCGAGCGTGTGGTGGCAGCCGTACACGCCCGTTGGCGGCCCGCTGGGGCGCCCGCAACTGTTCCCTCGACCGGGAACCGGACAGGATGAGGGAAATGACCCCGGAACAGATCAAGGCGGAGGCCAACCGCCTCATCGCCTACCACTCGAGTGTCTCGGGACCGATGACGGCCGAACGCACCGCCCTGGAGTCGGCCCTCATACCCGTGACCGCCTACATCCTCACCGCGGCCACGGAAGCGTGGTACCGCCACCCCGACGTCCTGCGCACCATCGGAGGGGCGCGGCAGGCCGCCGACCTGGGCGCTGCCGGCCGCCGGCCGGGGAGCCGGATCAACGCCGTGTCGCTATGGTCCACCGCCAACATCTACCTGCTGGGCCGCAAGCTGCTCACCACCTTCGGCGTGGCCGAGGACCAGCCCGAGCCCACCTGGGCGGTCCTGGACTTCTGGGAACGCGCCGCGCTGGCCTACCGCGGCGACGGGCAGCGCCAGGCGTGGGACGCTGGCTTCACCCTGCGACCGTTCGAAGACGAGGTGGTGGCAACGCTGCTGGCCGGGGTCCGACCCGTCGACTCCGACGAGCACCGTGCTCGGATCAAGCGCTTCAACGCCGTCGTGACCGCCTACCTGTTCCTGCTCTACTTCGACACGCGGGTTGGAACGGGGGATACCGGCCCCTACGCACTCCCTGACGGGCGCGTGCTCCTCGTGCGCGACTACTACCAGCTCTCGCGCAGTGACTTCTGGTGGTCGGAGGTGGCGGCCGCCGTGCCGTATCACAACCTGACCGCCGCCCTCGTCCTCGACGGGGTGAGCGTGAAGGTCAACGACTGGGGCACGTCGATCACCGATCCTGAGGACTATCTCGATCATCTCCACGCCTTCGGGCTGTTCACCACCGACACGCCCGACCGCTCGCTGAGAGCGGTAGGCCTCGATGAGCTCGAAGAGGTCGTGGCCCAGGTCAAATCCGCCCAGAAAGCCCTCTACCGCAACATCGCGGCGATGAGCCGGCGGGAGAAGATCGCCTGCGGCGCTTACGTCTACTTCACCTTCCCCAGGCCGCTCGCCGAGGCGGCCGGGGTGCAAGACGTCATCGACTGGCAGGTGCCTCGGGACACCCTGGACACCATCTACCCGATCATCGAACAGCTCCAGGGCGACAACTCCTCGCCGGAGGTCGAAGGCGTCGACTATTACGCGCCTATTCCGTAGAGAGCGGTTCCCATAGGGTGTGGGCCATGGTTCTCACCGACAAGGTCGAAGCCGCGCGCGCCGTTGGGGCGGTCAAGATCTACGGCAAGGGCGACACCGCGGTGCGCGCCCTCGACGGGGTGGACGCCTCGTTTGAGAGCGGGCGCTTCACCGCCATCATGGGACCCTCGGGCTCCGGCAAGTCGACCCTGATGCACTGCCTGGCCGGGCTCGACGTGCTGACTGAAGGTCGGGTGATGATCGGCGACACCGACCTGTCGACTCTCAACGACAACGACCTCACCCAGCTCCGGCGCGACCGCGTCGGCTTTGTCTTTCAAGCCTTCAATCTCGTCCCCACCCTCACCGCCGAGGAGAACATCACCCTTCCGCTGGCCCTGGCCGGCCGCAAGCCGGACAAGGCCTGGGTCGACTCGGTGATCGACGCCGTCAGCCTGCGTCCTCGTCTGGGCCACAAACCTTCAGAGCTGTCCGGCGGCCAGCAGCAGCGCGTGGCCTGCGCCCGGGCCATGGCCACCAAGCCCGACATCGTCTTCGCTGACGAACCCACCGGCAACCTCGACTCGCACTCGAGCGCGGAAGTGCTCACCTTCATGCGTACCTCCGTGCGCGACCTCAACCAGACGGTCGTGATGGTGACCCACGACCCGGTGGCGGCGGGGTACGCCGACCGCATCGTCTTCCTGGCCGACGGCCGCATCGTCGACGAGATGCAGGAGCCCAGCGCCCAGAAGGTGCTCGACCGCATGAAGGGCCTCGGGGAGTAGCGCCGTGTGGAAGGCCACCATCAAGGGGCTGATGGCCCACAAGCTGCGGTTGGCCTTGACGGCCGTCGCGGTCATTCTGGGCGTGGCCTTCATGGCGGGGACGTTCGTGTTGACGGACACCATCAACCACACTTTCGACCAGCTGTTCGTCCAGGTGGCCAAGGGCAAGGACACCGTCGTCGAGAGCCGGCCGAGCTTCTCCAAGGCCAAGCCGGGGTCGACCGATCAGATCCTCGCCCCGGTGCCGGACCGCCTCGTAGGCCTCGTCAAGCGCGTCCCGGGCGTGGCCTTGGTGGACGGCGTGGTGATGGGCTACGCCCAGCTCGTCGGCAAGGACGGTAAAGCAGTGTCGACGGGCGGAGCGCCGAGCTTCGGGTCCAACTGGGTTCCCGATCGGCAACTGTCGCAGTTCACGGTCCACTCCGGGCGAGGGCCGGCGCGGCCGGATGAGGTCGCCATCGACCAGGCCACGTTCTCCGACAAGAACTTCCATCTCGGTGATCACGTCACCGTGCTGACCGCGCTGGCCCCGCGCCAGGTGATCATCGTCGGGTCGCTCAACTTTGGCTCGGCCAACAACCTGGCCGGCGCCCGCTTCGTACAGTTCTACGGTCCCACCGCGCAGGAGGTGCTCGGCCGACCCGGGTACTGGAGCGAGATCGACGTGGCGGCCAAGCCGGGCGTCAGCTCGGCCCAGGTCACCGCCGACATCGCCTCGGCCCTTCCCCCGCAGTATCAGGCCGTGACCGCGGCGAGCTTCTTCGCCCAGACCGCCAAGTCGATCGAGAAGTTCGTGGGCCGGCTCGGGACGGTGTTGCAGGTCTTCGCCCTGATCGCGCTGTTCGTCGGGTCGTTCATCATCTACAACACCTTCAGCATCCTCATCACCCAGCGCACGCGGGAGCTCGCCCTGCTGCGCGCCCTCGGCGCCAGCCGGCGCCAGGTCAACCGGTCGGTCCTCACCGAGTCCGCCCTGGTCGGGCTGTTCGCCTCCCTTCTCGGCCTCGGTGCGGGGGTGCTCTTGGCCCTCGGCATGCAGGCGCTGTTTCGCGCCTTCGGCGCCGGCCTCCCCACCACCAGCTTGCAGATGAGGCCCCGGACGGTGATCGTCTCGGTGATCGTCGGCGTGGTCGTCACCGTGCTCGCCTCGTTGGCCCCCGCCCGGCGCGCCTCGCGCGTTCCGCCCGTCGCGGCGATGGGTGACACCGTGATCGCCGAAGGGGCGTCGCTGCGCAGCCGCACCCTCGGGGCCGGCCTCACCACCGTCGCCGGCCTGGTCCTGCTCGTGCTCGGCCTAGTCGGACCGGGCGGCAACCGCCTGCTCGAAGTCGGTGTCGGCGCCGCCATCGTGTTCATCGGCGTGGCCATGCTCGCGCCCCTGGTGGCCGGTCCGCTGGCCCGGATCCTGGGCGCCCCCCTCCCCGCCCTCCAGGGCATCACCGGCCAGCTCGGCCGCCAGAACGCGGTGCGCAACCCCCGCCGCACAGCGTCGACGGCCTCGGCGCTCATGATCGGCGTGGCCATGGTGACCGTCGTGGCCACCCTCGGCGCCACGCTGGGCGCCACCTTCGGCCGGGTCATCGACCAGAGCATCAAGTCCGACTACATCGTGACCACCAGCGGTAACAACGGCGGCGGGTTCAGTCCTGACTTGGTCAGGTCGCTGCGGGCCGTCCCCGAGCTGGCCACCGTCGCGGGCGGACGCGAAGCGCGCTGGCATCTCGGGACGACGACCGAGCGGCTGACGGCCATCGATGCCCAGGGCGCCGACCAGGTGCTCACCTTCCAGATGATGTCGGGCTCGGAGTCGGCGCTGATCAAAGGCGAGGTGCTGGTCGACTCGGCCGAGGCCAAGAGCAAGCACCTCAGCCTCGGCGCCACCCTCGACATGGGTTTCGATACCACCGGTGTCCAGCACCTGACCGTCGGTGGGACCTACGCCCCCAACCAGCTCCTCGGCAAGTTCGTCGTGTCCAATGCCGTCTACGACCAGAACTATCCGCCCGGCGGACTGCTCGACTTCGCGTTGGTGAAGGACCGGGCGCCGGCGGCCACGGCTCTGGCCGCCATCAAGGCAGTGACCAAGAGCTACCCCACGGTGTCCGTCCAGGACCAGGCCTCGTTCAAAGCCCAGCAAAAGAAGCAGGTCAACCAGATCCTGACCTTTGTGTTCGTCCTGCTGTTCCTTTCGATCCTCATCGCCATCATCGGCATCGTCAACACCCTCGCCCTGTCCGTCATCGAACGCACACGCGAGCTGGGTCTGCTGCGAGCAGTCGGGATGCGGCGGCGTCAGGTACGGCGCATGATCCGCGGGGAGGCAGTCATCGTCTGTCTGATCGGCGCGCTGCTCGGCATCGTCGTGGGCCTTGCCCTCGGGCTCGCGCTGGTCGCCGCCATCCACTTCTCGACGGCCAAGGTCATCTCGATCCCGGTGGCCACCCTCGTCGTGGTGTTGATCTTCGCCGCTGTGGCCGGCGTGCTGGCCGCCATCTTCCCGGCCCGCCGCGCCGCCCGGCTCGACGTGCTCGAGGCCATCGCCACCGCCTGAGCGTGGCCCGGTTCCTCTCCCCGGAATGGTTCGACGCCGCCAACGGTGTTCTGAGCCGGCTGTCGGTGCGGCCCGACGTCGCGTTGATCATCGAGCAGCGGGTGATGGGCGGACCTGACGGAGACGTGACCTACTGCGTGATCCTGGAGGCGCCAAACCCCCGCGTGGAGCACGACGGGCCGCCCGGCGATATCAGGCTGACGCTGGACTACGCGACTGCGGCGGGGTTGGGCAGCGGCCGCCTGACCGTCTCCGACGCCATGCGGGCCGGGAAGGTACGCGTGACCGGCGACCTGGCGCGGCTGCGGGCCTGTGCCTCCGAGCTTGCCGTCCTCGCCGAAGCCCTCGCCCCCCTGCCCACCACCTATTGACTTCGGGACCCGTAAGGTGGGCCCGGATGGAGGTGCTGTCCAGCCGAGTGCTCCTGCGGCCGGTCGACTTCGCCCGCTCGGAGGAGTTCTATCGGGAGGCCCTGGCCCTCCCCGTCTACCGGGAGTTCGGCGCCGGGGATCGTCGCGGCGTCGTGTTCTTCCTCGGCATCGGGTTCCTCGAGCTCTCCGGGCAATCCGAGCGCCTCCCCGGCGACAACATCGAGCTGTGGCTCCAGGTGCGCGACCTCGCCGCCACCCACGCCGCCCTGCAGGCGGCCCGGGTTCCGATCGTCCGCCCACCCCAACGCGAGCCCTGGGGTCTCGACGAGATGTGGATCGCCGATCCCGACGGGGTCCGCATCGCCGTGGTCGAGGTGCCGTCCGATCATCCGCTCCGGCGCAGGTGAGCAGCTTCGGCCAGCTGCTGGCCTCGCCCGGGGTGAGCGAGCGGGTGGAGCTGGCTGGCCCCTTCGGGGTGCTCGCGTTCCATGGCGGCCTCGAAGGCGGCACCGCCGAGGTCGCCGAAGCCGTGGCCCATCGCTCAGGGGCGTCGCTTTACCAGGTGGTCCAGCCCGGCAGCCTGCTGTGGCACATCCCCTCGCACCGCGTGGACCCAGCTGACTCACCCTCGCTGGCCGCCTTTCTCGATCACGTGCAGTTCGCGATGGCCATCCACGGGTACGGCCGCTTCGACCGGCCCCGAGACGTGCTGCTCGGCGGCCGCAACCGGGCCCTGGCCCGCCACGTGGCCACCCATCTGCGCCAGCACCTGGCCGGGTTCCGGGTCATCGACAACATGGCCGACGTTCCCGTCGAGATGCGAGGACTCCACCACGACAACCCGGTGAACCGACCGGCCGGGACCGGGGTGCAGGTCGAGCTCCCGCCTCTGGTCCGCGGCGCCTCGCCCCGGGCCGCCGACCGGGGCCAGCCGTGCGTTCCCCGGCCAGAGCTGGTCGAGGGGCTGGCTGCGGCCGCCGCCACGTGGACCGGCTGAGGGACCGCGTGCGACTGAGCCGGCACCCGGGTACGCTTCGAGGTCACCCACATTGACTCCCAGGGGGTGGTCATCGGTGTCCTTGGCCGAGGTGATCGACGAGCACTTTCTCGCTCGGTATCGGGCCCTGCTCGATGCCGAGGATGCGGCGTTCGATGAACTCGAACACGCGTACGAGGAAGGCGACCGGGTCCACTGGGAGGCCGACTTGTCGGCCTGGCAGACGGCACACCAGCGCCGCCTCGACTATCTGGCCCGCCGCAACGTCGTCGATCTGACGGGCGCGGCTCCCCGCTTCCTGACCTGACCTCCGGCCTTGGAGGTCAGCCGATGAGGCCGAGCTCCTTCACCGCGTCTCGCTCCTCGGCCAGCTCCCGAACGGACGCGTCGATGCGCTCTCGGCTGAAGACGTCGTGCTCGAGTCCAGTCACGACCTCGTGGATGCCGCCGGCGCAGGTCACGGGGAACGACGAGATGAGGCCCTCGGGCACCCCGTAGGCCCCATCGGAGCAGATAGCCATCGATACCCAGTCCCCCACCTCGGTGCCCAGCATCCAGGACCGGACGTGATCGCAGGCCGCGTTGGCCGCGCTGGCCGCGCTCGATGCCCCTCGGGCCTCGATGATGGCCGCTCCCCGCTGCTGCACCGTGGGAATGAAGTCCTGCTCGATCCAGTGTTGGTCGCCGATCAGCTCAGCTGCGTTTTTCCCACCCACCTCAGCGTGGAACACGTCCGGGTACTGCGTAGCCGAGTGGTTACCCCAGATCGTCATCCGGGTGACCTCACTGACATGGGCACCCGCCTTGGCCGCCAGCTGCGCCTTGGCCCGGTTGTGGTCGAGACGGGTCATGGCACTGAACCGGCTCGGGCCGATGTTGGGGGCGTTGTTCATCGCGATCAGGCAGTTGGTGTTGGCCGGGTTGCCGACCACGAGGACGCGCACATCGGCGGCGGCGTTGTCGGACAGGGCTTTGCCCTGAACGGTGAAGATGGCCCCGTTAGCGTTGAGGAGATCGGCTCGCTCCATACCCTTGGTGCGCGGCCGGCTCCCGACCAGCAGGGCATAGTTGACATCACCGAAGGCGGTGTTGGGGTCGTCGGTTTGCACGACGCCGTGCACAAGCGGGAACGCGCAATCCTCCAGCTCCATGACAACTCCAGCCAGGGCTCCTAGGGCGGGCGGGATCTCTAGGAGCTGAAGGATGACAGGCTGGTCGGGACCGAGCAGGGCGCCGCTGGCAATGCGAAACAGCAAGCTGTAGCCGATCTGACCCGCTGCTCCGGTGACGGCGACACGGACGGGGTTGGCCATGAGGTCACACCGTAGTCAGGTGTCGGTGGCTCCGACCATCCGCTCCAGCGCGGCCAAACTCTGCTCCGTCACGACGTCGACCTGCTGCTCGGCGTCCACGCTCACCAGCTTTCCGCGCCCCCGGTAGTAGTCGAGCAGCGGGGCCGTCTGGGTCTTGTACACCTCGAGCCGGTGGCGGATGGTCTCCTCGGTGTCGTCGCTGCGACCCTCGGCTCGTCCCCGCTCGAGCAGACGTCGCATCACCTCGTCGTCACTCACCTCGAGGTGCAGCACGGCGTCGACCGTGGCCCCGAGCTCCTTGGCGATGCGGTATCCCTCGCGGGCCTGCGCCAGGTTGCGGGGGAAGCCGTCGAGGAGGTAACCGCCCGACGACTGCATGGCAGACGCAACTGCGTCGCGGACGACATCGATCACGATGTCGTCAGGGGCGAGGTCGCCGCGGTCAAGAAAGGCCTGCACCTTCTGGCCCAACTCCGTGCTTTGTAGGACATGCCGGCGGAACAGGTCGCCGGTCGACAGGTGAGGGATGCCGAAATGGGCGGCGATACGCTCCGCCTGCGTGCCCTTGCCCGCCCCCGGCGGGGCCAGGAGCAGCGCCCGCATGGCCGTGGACCGGCTCTAGAGCCGCTCGACGATGGCCGAGGCGAACTCCGAGCATTTGACCTCGGTCGCGCCCTCCATCTGGCGGGCAAAGTCGTAGGTCACGATCTTGTCGGCGATGGTGGCCTCCAAGGCCCGAACGACGTCCTCAGCCGCGCCCAGCCAGCCCAGGTACTCGAACATCATCACGCCCGAAAGCAGAACCGACCCGGGGTTGACCTTGTCCTGCCCGGCGTACTTGGGGGCCGTGCCGTGCGTCGCCTCGAAGATGCCGTGACCAGTCACATAGTTGATGTTGGCGCCCGGGGCGATGCCGATCCCCCCGACCTGGGCCGCGAGGGCGTCGGAGAGGTAGTCGCCGTTGAGGTTGGTCGTCGCGATCACGTCGAAGTCCTCCGGCCGGGTCAGCACCTGCTGGAGGGTGATGTCGGCGATGTTGTCCTTGACCAGGATCTTGTCGCCGGGCTGGCCGCCGCAGTCCTCCCAGCCCACCGCCACGTCGGAGAACTCCTCGCGGGTCAGCTCGTAGCCCCACTTGGCGAACGCTCCCTCGGTGAACTTCTGAATGTTGCCCTTGTGCACCAAGGTCACGGACTTACGCCCGTGATCGCGGGCGTAGACCAGGGCGGCGCGCACGAGTCGCTTAGATCCCGTGACCGAGATGGGTTTGAGACCCAGCCCGGAGTCGGGGCGGATCTTGGCCCACTTCCCCCCGAACGAGGCCAGCATCTCGAGCAAGCGCTTGGCTTCGGGCGTCCCTTCCTCGAACTCGAGGCCGGCGTAGATGTCCTCGGTGTTCTCGCGGAAGATGACCATGTCGACCTTCTCGGGGCGCTTGACCGGGCTCGGCACGCCGGCGAAGTAGCGAATCGGGCGCAAACACACATAAAGGTCGAGAAGTTGACGCAGCGCCACGTTGAGGCTGCGGATGCCGCCACCGATCGGGGTGGTGAGCGGGCCCTTGATCCCGATCAGGTACTCCTTGAAGGTTTCGACCGTCTCGTCGGGGAGCCAGTTGCCGGTCTCGTTGTACGCCTTCTCGCCGGCGAGCACCTCCTTCCATTCGATGGTCTTACCGTGCTTGGCCGCCGCCGCGTCCATGACCAGCTTGGCCGCCGGCCAGATGTCCACACCGGTGCCATCGCCTTCGATGAACGGGATGATGGGATGGTCCGAGACGGCGAGAGCCCCGTCAGCGCCCATGGTGATCTTGTCGGCCATGGCCGGCGAGCGTAGTGCCCAGAACCGGCAACGGCGCCGGCTCCGCGCTTATCCGGCGGCCGCCTCCAACCCCAGATTGGCGTAGATCTCTCTTGTCGCTCGCGACTGGTTGAGCGTGTAGAAGTGCAGGCCGGGTGCTCCCTCACCGAGCAGTTGTTGGCACAGCTCGGTGGCGATGTCGACACCGACCCGGCGTACCGCGTCACGATCGTCCTCCAGGCCGTCGAAGCGGGCGATCACCTCCGAGGGCACCGGGTGACCCGCCATCTCGCCCATGCGGGCCACGGACGCCAGGTTGGAGATGGGCATCACGCCGGGGATGATCGGCGTGGTGCACCCCAGGGCGCCGAGGTCCTCGACGAGGCGCAGGTAGTCGTCGAGCCGGAAGAAGAACTGGGTGATGGCGAAGTCGGCCATGCCCAGCTTGACCGCCTGGTGGTGCCGGTCCGAGGCCAGATCGGGTGAGCTCGGATGGCCGAGGGGATGGGCGGCCACGCCGATGGAAAAACCGCCGATGGCGCGGGCCAGCTCCACCAGATCGGTGGCGTAAATGAGCTCGGTGGGCGGGAGGTCCAGCATGCCGGCGGGCGGGTCACCACCCAGGCACAGCACGTTGTCGACTTGAGCCCGGCGGTAGTTGACGAGGATCTCGGCCAGCTCGAGCCGGGAGTGGGCCGCGCAGGTGAGGTGGGCCATGGGAGTGAGGCTGGTCGTGCGCAACATGCCGGCGACCAGTTCGCGCGTCAGCTCGCGGGTCGTGCCGCCCGCGCCGTAGGTGACGGACACGAAGGACGGGGCCAGTGGCTCGAGCTCGCGCAAGGTGCGCACCAGCGTGGCCTGCGCCGCCTCGGTTCTGGGCGGGAAGAACTCGAACGAGAACGTGCGCCCGGCCGCCAAGAGGTCGGCGATGCGTGCCATGGTGACTAGCGAGCGTACCGGCGCCGCTCCGCGACCTCGACCGTATTGCGAAGGAGCATGGCCACCGTCGTTGCCCCGACCCCGCGCAGCCTGGTCGTGCACCATCCCGCCACCTCGGCACAGGCCTCGTCTACGTCCGAGATCAGGCGCTTGCCCTCCCAGGTGATCCCGCCCCCGACGACGGCCGCCCCGGGCTTGACCACGTCGGGCGTGATCATGTTGGGCACGCCCGCGGCCCCGACGAGGATGTCGGCCTGGCGGGCGTAGTCCTTCCAGTTGGGCACGCCGGTGTGCACGGCGGTCACAGCCGCGTTTGCGTCCTTGGCCTTGCGCGACAGCAGCAGCGCCAAGGGCCGGCCGATGGTCGGGCCCCGGCCGACGATGACCGCGTTGCGCCCCTCCACCGGCACGCCGTAGAACGACAGCATCGCCTGGATGCCAGCGGGCGTGCCCGGCACCGGACCCGGGGCGCCCAGCACCAGCTTGCCCAGGTTGAGGGGATGAAGGCCGTCGGCGTCCTTGTCGGGATCCATCAGGGCGAGCGCAGCGTTGAAGTCGAGGTGGCCGGGCACGGGGTACTGGAGGATGAAGGCGTCGACTTCGTCGTCGTCGTTGAACGCCCGCACTGCGCCCTCCAGATCGCCCTGGGTGGCGTCCGCCGCCAGCTCAGCGTGGAATGACCGCAGGCCGTACCGCTCGCACGTCTCGTGCTTCTTGCGCACGTAGCCGGCACTGGCCGGGTCGTCGCCGACCAGCAGCGTGCCGAGCCCGACCGAGATGCCGTCGGCGCCGAGCTTGGCCACCCGCTCGCCGACGTCGGCCAGCACCGCGTCGGCCACCGGCTCTCCACTCATCATCACTGCCGTCATGTCGCTCCTCAGTGCAGGAAGTGGCGCTCTCCCGTGAACACCATGGCCAGGCCGAGCTCGTCGGCCCGGGCGGTGACCTCGTCGTCGCGGAGGGCGCCGCCGGGCTGGACGACCACGGCCACCCCCGCGGCGGCCGCCGCCTCCACCCCGTCCGGGAACGGATAGAACGCGTCGCTGGCGCAGGCACCTCCCGCGGCGCGGCCCGCGGCCTTGGCCGCAGCGATCTGGCCCGACTCGACCCGGTTTTGCTGACCGGCGCCGATCCCCACGGCCTGGCCGCCCTTGACCAGCACGATGGCGTTGGACTTGACGTGGCCGACCAGGCGCCAGGCCAGCTCGGCGTCCTCCCACTGCTCCGAGGTCGGGGCTGCTTTGGTCACCACCCGCCAGTCAGCGCGCGCGGACGCGAAATGATGCGCCTCTTGGACCAGGAACCCGCCACTGATCTGGCGCAGCTCGAGCGCCGCGACCTGCGGCCGGCGATCGGCCTCCAGGAGACGGGTGTTCTTGCGCTTGGCCCGGAGACGCTCGAGCGTGCCAGGCTCATAGCCGGGGGCGATGATCACGTCGGCCTGGGCCGCGGCGACGATGGCATCACACGTGGCGTCGTCGACGACCCCGCTCACGGCGACGATGCCCCCGAAGGCCGAGCGCTCGTCGCATTCGAAGGCCCGCTGGTAGGCCGTGGCCAGATCGCCGGCCACCGCCGCGCCGCACGGGTTGGCGTGCTTGATGATGGCCGCCGCGGCCTGGCCCCGCAGGCCGGCCAAGTCATGCACCAGGCGCCACGCCGCCTCGGCGTCATAGAGGTTGAGGTAGGAGAGCTCGAGCCCGCTGTGCTGCACGAGGGTGTCCCACCAGCCCGTGTCGCCGATGTTGCGGTACCGGGCTCCTCGCTGGTGGGGGTTCTCCCCGTAGCGCAGCTCCTGGACGCGCTCAGCCGCCACGTGCACGGTCGGAGGAAGGGGGTCGGAGGACCCGGCGTCGAGCCAGCCGACGATGGCCGCGTCGTAGGCCGCGGTGTGGGCGAAGGCCGCTCGGGCCAGGCGACGGCGGGTCGCGGCCGAGACCGCGCCCTCACGGCGAAGCTCGTCGAGGACGGGGCCGTAGTCGCCGGGGTCGACCACAACGGTGACGTGATCGTGGTTCTTGGCTGCGGCCCGCACCATGGTGGGACCGCCGACGTCGATCATCTCGATGGAGGGCTCGGACCGGAACGGGTACAGATTGCAGGCCACCAGGTCGATCGTCTCGATCCCTTGGGCGGCGAGGTCGTTCAGATGCGACGGCTGGGAACGGTCGGCGAGGATCCCGCCGTGGATCTTGGGGTGCAGCGTCTTGACCCGCCCTCCGAGCATCTCCGGCGCGCCCGTGATGTCGGCCACCTCGGTGTGACGGATGGCGGCCTGAGCCAGCGCCCGTGACGTTCCTCCACTCGACACCAACTCCCAACCGAGGTCGACCAACCCGCGGGCGAATCCCTCCAACCCGGTCTTGTCGTAGACGGAGAGCAGGGCACGCATTCAGGACTCCTCGATGAATCGGCGGATGGTCTGGGGATAGAGCTGCCGCTCGACGGTCTTGATGCGCTCGTGCAGCGTCTGGACCGTGTCGCCCGCCAACACGGCCACCGCCTCCTGAGCCAGGATCGGTCCCGCGTCGACCTCGGCGGTGGCCACGTGGACCGTACAGCCGGTGACCTTCACGCCGTAGGCCAGAGCTTCTTCGACCGCGTGCCAGCCCTTGAAGGCCGGCAGCAGAGACGGGTGGGTGTTGAGCACGCGGCCCGGGAAGGCGTCGTGAATCGGCGCTTCGAGGATCGTGCCGAAACCGGCGATGGCGACGACCCCGACGTCGTACCCCTGCAGCGCGGCCACGACCTCCTTGGTGTAGCCGACCCGGTCGAACTCCTTGGTGAACGACGTGCGCTCGACCAGAACGGCCGGCACCCCCGCGGCCGAGGCGACCTCCGTGGCCGGACAGGCACGGTCGACGACGACCACCGCCAAATCGAGGCCGGCATCCACGAGGGCGGACAGGATCGTCCCCGCCCCCGATGCCAGCACCCCGAGCCTCACCCCAGCGACCCTACCGCGCCGCCCCGTGCCGTCAGGCCAGGCTTTTCACCACGTCGGCCATGAGCTCGCCCGCCTCGGTCGGGTTGAGACCGACTCGCACGCCGGCCGCCGACAACGCCTCCATCTTGGCCTGGGCCGTCCCTTTCGAACCCGAGATGATGGCGCCGGCGTGGCCCATCTTCTTGCCGGGGGGCGCGGTCACCCCGGCGATGTAGGCCACCACGGGCTTGGTCATCTTGGCCTTGATGAAATCGGCCGCCTTCTCTTCCTCGGCCCCGCCGATCTCGCCGATCATGATGACCGCGCGCGTGTCGGGGTCCGCCTCAAAGGCCTCGAGGCAATCGATGAAGTTGGTGCCCGGAACCGGATCCCCTCCGATGCCAACGCAGGTAGAGACGCCGATCCCCTTCTGCTTCAGCTCGAACAGGGCCTGGTACGTAAGCGTGCCGCTACGGCTCACGATCCCGACCGCCGGCTGACCAGGAATGGGCGGCAGGGCGATCTCGCCTGCGGTGATCCCGATGTTGCATTTGCCCGGGCTGATGATGCCCGGGCAGTTGGGGCCCAGCAGGCGCACCCCTGGGTGTTCGCGTCGCAGCACGTTGTAGGTCCGGGCCTCGTCCTGCGCCGGGATGCCCTCGCTGATGCACACGATGAACGGGACGCGCGCCTCGGCCGCCTCGATGATGGCGTCGGCCGCGAACCGGGGCGGCACCGACGTGAACGCCGCGTCGGCGCCGGTTGCCTCCACCGCCTCCTTGACCGTGGCGAACACGGGCACACCCTCGATCTCGGTGCCTCCCCGCTTGGGGTTGGTACCGGCGACGACGTTGGTGCCGTACTCCTTGTTGCGCATGCCGTGGAAGAAACCCTGGCTGCTCGGGCTCAGGCCCTGGATGACGACCTTGGTGCGCTGGTCGACGAAGATGCTCATGACCGCCCCGCCAGCTCGACGGCGGTGCGAGCCGCCTCCAGCATCGTGGGCTTGGAGATGAACCGGTCGGACTCGATGGGGGCGAGGATGGCTCGCCCCTCGGCCGCGTTGGTGCCGTCGAGTCGGATGACGATCGGGGCCTTGATCGACACCCGGTCCATGGCCTGCACGATCCCGTTGGCCACCTCCTCGCCGCGGGTGATTCCCCCGAAGATGTTGATGAAGATGGCCCGGACGTTGTCGTCCGAGTTGATGACGTCGAGGGCGGCGGCCATCACATCGGCCGACGCGCCGCCGCCGATGTCGAGGAAGTTGGCTGGTTGGCCGCCGACCTGGTTGACCACGTCGCAGGTGCTCATGGCCAGGCCCGCGCCGTTGGCGATCACGCCGACCGTCCCGTCGAGGCCGACGTACTGCAGATGCTTGGACTTGGCCAGCTGCTCGCGTTCGTCGAGCTCCTCGGTGGCCGAGAACTCGTCCCACTCGGGATGACGGAAGGCGGCGCTGTTGTCGAGGCTGACCTTGGCGTCGAGGGCGTGGACCTGGCCTGCGGGGGTCAGGATGAGGGGGTTGATCTCGGCCAGGTCGCAGTCACCCTCGACGTAGCAGCGATACAGCTTCATCAGGATGTCGACCGCGCCCTCGGTGGCCTCCGGGTCGAGATGGGCCTCGGTCACCCACGCCCGGCACGCCGCCTCGGTGAGCCCGTCGACCGGGTCGATGGCGATGCGGGCGATGGCCTCAGGGTTCTCCTCGGCGACCTGCTCGATCTCAACCCCGCCGGCCGCGCTGAGCATGCCCAGGTGGAGCTTGGCGCCGCGGTCGAGGGTGAAGCTGGCGTAGTACTCCTTGGCGATGTCGCTGGCGTGCTCGATCCACACCCGCTTGACCAGGTGACCCTTGATATCCATGCCGAGGATGTTGGTGGCGTGCTCACGCGCCGCCGCCGCGTCGGGAGCGAACTTGACCCCACCGGCCTTGCCCCGCCCGCCCACCTGCACCTGGGCCTTGACCATGACGGGGTAGCCGACCCGCTCGGCCACGGCCAGCGCTTCGTCGACGGTCTGGGCCACGCCGCCGGGCGAGACCGGGATGCCATAGCGGGCGAAATACTGCTTGCCCTGGTATTCGAAGAGATCCACGGGGGGTCAGCGTGGCCGTTGGGATCGGTGGCGGGCAAGTCCGGCGCGCTCACGCCTCCTTGGCGTCAAGGGCGTCGCCGAGCCAGGTGGCAATGGTGTCGAGCGAGGCGCCCGGGGTGAACACCTGCGCCACCCCGAGCTCCATGAGCTTGGGGATGTCACCGTCGGGGATGATGCCGCCGGCGACCACCAGCACGTCGCTCGCGTCGCGTTCTTTGAGCAGGTCCAGCACTCGCGGGATGAGGGTCATGTGCGCGCCCGAGAGCATCGACAGGCCGACGGCGTCGGCGTCCTCCTGCACGACCACCTCGACCACCTGCTCGGGCGTCTGGTGCAGGCCGGTGTAGATGACCTCGAAGCCGGCGTCGCGCAACGCCCTGGCGATGACCTTGGCGCCACGATCATGGCCATCGAGACCGGGCTTGGCCACGACGACGCGGTACGGACGGAGCACGGCTCAGATACTAGAGATCCTAGAGTGAGCGCCGTGCGGAGCCCGTGGTGAGCCGACCTCGCCCGGTGGCGCAGGGCCTCCTTCACCCGCTGCAGGTCGAGTGGGACGCCGACCTGCGGGGCGGCAATCCTCTCGACTGGCCCGACTATGACGCGGTCGCCGCCCGCCTGCCCCGCGGCGACTCCGTCATCACCGGCCGAGCCGAGGTCGACGGCGCCCGCACCACTGGTCGCTATGTGGTCATCGCCGGTCGCTTCGACTGCATGGGCGGGTCCATGGGAGCGGTACATGGCGAGCGGGTGGTTCGGGCCTACCGGCGCGCCATCATCGAACGCCTGCCCGTGGTCGTGCTGGCCTCCTCCGGTGGCGCCCGGCTGCAGGAGGGCATGGTCGCGTTGGCCCAGCTGGCCCGCACGGCGACCGCGGCTCGCGCTCATGCCGCGGCCGGGTTGCTCTCCGTCGCGGTGATGCGACCGCCAACCACCGGCGGCGTGCTGGCGTCGTACGTCTCGCTGGCCGACATCCGCGCCGCGGAGCCGGGCGCCACCATCGGCTTCGCCGGGCCGCGGGTGGTTGCCTTGACGACGGGCGCGCCGGTGCCGGCCTCGTCGCACACCGCCGAGTCGGCGCACTTCGCCGGGCTGGTTGACGCGCTCGTGGCGACCGCCGACCAGAAGACCTGGGTCGAGGCCGCCCTCGGCCTGCGCGATCTGCCGCTCGCCCATCGGCGCCTTCCCGCGCCCGACGCCGAGGAACGCCCCGCCCCGGACGGACCGTGGGCCGAGGTGCAGCAGGCCCGCGCCCGCAGCCGACCGTCGGGGATCGATCACGCCGCCCGTCTCTGCGGGTCGTGGGTGGAGCTGCGCTCGAGCGACCCGACGCTACGGGCCGGGCTGGCTCGCATCGGCAAGCGTCGGGTGATCGTGGTGGCCAACGACCGCCACGTCGGCGGCGGCCGGGTAGGCCCGGCCGGCTACCGGCTGGCCCAACGGGCCATCGCCC
>Ga0307477_10001292_pt1 | contig 21690 bp, 21 predicted proteins | sample atmos_gasesECM2C_FD_203316 | JGI IMG/M metagenome (GOLD analysis project Ga0307477, IMG submission 203316) | Hardwood forest soil microbial communities from Morgan-Monroe State Forest, Indiana, United States - atmos_gasesECM2C_515 | ecosystem: Environmental > Terrestrial > Soil > Temperate...
ACCGTCTGTCATCCCTATCCCCTGCGCCGCTTGGGCGTCCTCACCTAAGGCAAGAGCCGGATGCGGGAATCCCGCTTGTCCGGATCCGTGGAGGGGGTTATGAGCGATCATGATTCCTACTCCGACTCGATACGCCCCGGTCAGGGATAACTGGAGTTTACGCCCAAAAACGCGGGCCAGTGCCTGATCTAACGCTGAGAAATCGCCCGATCCTCAATGTCGGGCCAGCCGAACTTACCAGGCAAGTGGAATTACTTCCCGTTAGGTGCCATCCGACCAGAATTGGAGCACGGGACACGAGTCAGGGAAAACGTTTCCTTACGAGCATCCCGCCGTGGGCGCATTGTCGCAACTAAACAATCCGGTGATGGTCGCAGTCTCAATCACGTGCCCGATCATGGCGCGGAACAGCGTCTCGGCGGGCGCCGGAAATCCTGGCGGAAATTGCGGCAGGTTGAATGTGGTATCCAACGCATACACCGTGAACAAGTATTTGTGAATCCCGTTCGGCACGATGTCCGGCGGCGGACACGGCCCCGCATAGCCCGGATTGAACGTATCATTCGAGATTTGCGGGAACGTGATTTGCGGGACGCCGTTTACGATTGTCCCTGTGCCCGCCGGTAGCTCCGTCACGTCCGGTGGAATGTTGTACACGCCCCAATGCGTGAACTCCCCCGTCTCGTCGTACGCCACTACCGCGTAGCTCTTCGTCCAAGGTACGGCCCGCGTCCACTTCAGATCCGGCGACATATTCCCGCCGATGCATGCACTCCCCAACTGCCCGTTGAACACCATGCTCGGCGGCACGATTGTGTTGTTCTGAAACGTTGCGCTGGTCACGCGGAATCGCGGCCCATCGTCATCGTCGCGCTGCACACTAAGCCCATGCGCCCGCGCCGTGCCCGCAACTCCGGCGACACGTCCGAGCTCACCCGGAAACACCATCAAATTGAGGATCGCAAATAAAGAAAGGAAGAGGAGGATTCGGGTCTTCATAATTCACCCCTTGTCCGTCACTGAAAAGTACCAACACCACGAGTATCGCGGATTCTACGCATCGGCTTCTCTGGGGTCAATCTTTCGCGTTTATATTATTCGTCCCGGGTCAGCGCCCGTAAAGGTAGAGATACGCCGAGCGACAGGAAAGGAAGTCGGCGAAACTGTGAAAGTGTTCCTGAAACAGCGTATACGCGCCCAACAAAAGCGGCGCGCTCTCAAGTCCCGATAAACGCTGCCGTTATCGGAAAAGTCCCACGTCAGCTAGGGGATTTACCGCACCGTGCGTTCAGCTTTGTAAACTCTGCGTATGTTGTTTCCTTGCAAATTCACTAGTCTCAGGTTCAGATTCCCATCTTCGATCGAAATGAAACGAACTGCGCTCGCTAGGCACTATCTTTCCGTAGATACGACGGCCCCTGTCAGTAGGAAAATTATGAAATCGCCATCCCTCTTCGATTGGTACTTCATCCTGCGAGCCCACCATCGGTGGACAGTGTTTCAGGCGGTTCGCTATGCGCTGTGGCTTGCTCGTTAGAGAGCCAAAAGCACTTGATTAGGCGACTTCCAGGAGTTGAGCTTGCCGAGTCCTACGGCATATCCCTAGCAAGCCACAATAGTACCATCAGCACCAACAATACTCCGGCAGCAACTGCGTGCTCACGCGCAGTGGCCTTTAGGGCGAAACACGCTAGTGAAGCGGTAACAGCAAGCAGGAGAAAAACAATGTTTCTCTTAACGGTGAAAAAGTCTATCCAAGAGTCGTTGATAATCCCAAGAATCGTAAGAACAACAATGAAGAGCCATGGGGACGCCCGAACTGACTGAAGCCCAGGCTGAGATCGTGGGTCAGTTCAACGACCCTAGTTTTGAGCATACCAAGTTGAAGTTCACTCAGGTTCCGCGGAAAACGCTCGGCTCCAATCCGTTTCCTCGCACGCCGAACGGGGCGAAAATCAAGCAGGAATGGCCAAACGAATCCGTGGTTTTCTTCAGCAAACCAGAGTGGGCTCGTCACAATGGAGAAACCACCGATCGAGGATGACGTGGCGCGAGAACCACTGGTTTGCCAAGAGAATTCGGGCGAGGGAACTCACCAGCCGCGCTGGAAGATGACGGCCAATGTTGAAAGTCCATTCTTCCTGCACTTTTCCGAATCGCTGCGCGAGCAGGCAGCGATATGTTTCTGAAAGTATCGGGCTGTTCGCCCCGCTCGCGGCCAGGATGGCCTTCGCCGCAAGGAGTCCCGACTCGATCGCCGGCCGTATGCCTTCGCCGCTCTGAGAATACGCCAAGCCGGCGGCATCGCCGATCAACAGTGCGCCGTCTTCGGCCACGTTTCGTTTGGCACGTCCATACAGAAGATACGAATGGCCCACCATCTTCGCAGGCAAATCAAAAGGAATCTTCCTCGCCTTTTTCAGGAAGGTGCCGAATGCCGCAAGGTAATTGGGGAGGGCATGGGGATCGAGTCGCCCTAAGCCGATATTGAGAAAGTTCTTTTTACGGACGCACCAACCGTAACCCCTCATGTCTGGGCAAAAATAAAGCTCTGGAATCTCAGGCCGGATAGAACACCGATCACGCTGGGCTTCTGTCATCTCAAATTCAATTTCTTGTGCAGCAACGCTAACTTCATGCCGAGCGTTGGCCCCCCGCAGTCGGGCCACAGGACAAAAATGCCCCCCGGCACCGATCACTAGCCGCGCCTTGAACTGGCCGTTGACAATCCAGCCTTCGCCCGATTGTTGCAGTCGGGTAAGAGCAACGCCTTCGTGAATGCGCGCACCGCAGCGCTTTAGTAGAAAATCATCGAACTCGCAGCGGCGAATTCCGTAGCTGATGGGTCGCCCATAATCGGTTTCTATTTCGCGGCTACCCATCCGGCTGGTCCGAAAACCCTGGATGTTCTGGAGAACATGGCAGCGTGAATACTCCTCCACATCAATTTCGAGTTCTTCGATGACGGGCGGCGTTATCCATCCTCCGCATACTTTGTCCCGGGGAAAGGTCTGCCGGTCCAAGATCACGACACTCAAGCCAGAATCGCGCAGTTTCCAGGCGCAGGAACTTCCGGCGGGACCGCCTCCAACGATCAAGACGTCGCATGCATCCATTTGGTCTCCGGCTCTTCGTGTTTTTCTTTTGTATACAGGTGCGCGCGGGTCCATGGAATTTGCTGGCAGGCAGTTCGCGCAAAAACGATTTGAAACAATTGAAGCCTGCCGGCATGAAATCCCGCGACAGCTCCGGCGAGGTAGAGCCGCCAGGCTCTCATGAATTCCGGGCTGAACATTTCGGATATCTGCTGTTCGGACTTCTCGAATCGTGCCAGCCAGTGCTCCAGTGTTTTTGCATAGTGGGGCCTTAAGTTCTCAACATCCAGGACAGACAAGTCCCATGGTTCAAAGACTTGCATGACCTCACCCAGCGCGGGTGCATAGGCACCAGGAAAAATGCGTTTTCTGGTCCACGTACTGAAGGGAAGCGGATGATTGCGCCCTATAAAGTGGAGGAGCCCGCGCCCGGTTTTGGTTAGCGAGCGGTGGATGATACTCCCCAGCTCTCCGTAATGTTCTCGTCCAACGTGTTCCAACATTCCTACAGAGACAAACGCATCATACTCGCCGGAGATGTCTCGGTAATCGTCTTCGAGGAATTCCACTCGATGGCTGAGTCCCAGTTCTTTTGCTCGCCCGCGGGCGAACAATATTTGTTCGCGTGAAATATTGAATGCCCGGACGGTTACTCCATAATTTTTTGCCATGTGCAGGGCCAATGCGCCCCAGCCGCAACCTGCTTCCACGACGCGTTCCTCGGGTTGCAATTGCACTTTGCGGCACACGTAATCCAACTTCGCGGCTTGTGCTTCCTCCAACGTTGCACCAGGAGACGGGTAATAAGCGCAGGTATAGACGAGTTGCGGGTCGAGCCAGAGCCGATAGAAATCGGTATTCAGATCGTAGTGTCGGTGGATATTACGACGCGAGCCGCGCAAGGAGTTGTGCTGAACATATTCCATGCACTTCGAGAGGAGTTTGACGTACCACCTGTGATGTTCGGCTTCGGGCATGGAGTGATAAAAGACTTCGAGTGCGGAGACCAGATCTCCCTCGAGTGTAATTCGCCCCGTGCTGTACGCATCGCCGAACTCAACTTCCAGATCGAGTAGCAGACGCAAGAGAGTTTTTCGGTCCTGAATCACAATGTTGGCTACACCGAGCGCGGCCTTTGGTGAAACTTCGGCGCCATTTCGGAGCTTGAGCTGGACTGGAGGCTGACCCGCCGCTCTATAGATCTTTTGCAGCACCCACTCGTCGATTCGAGAGGACTTGTTTTGAGCAGACATGGCGAGCCCTCCTTGCCAGGTAATGGAGTTCGGGTGGGTTGCACGATCATACCTCAGCAAGCAGAGGCGCGAGTGACGAGCCCTGACGAACTTAGGGGATGAGGTGGATGCGCAGCAACGGGGGATAGGGAGTCTTAGTGGTAAGTCGAGAGCAATTTGCCAGCGCGGAGGCGTTACTTCGGGTTGGCGCGTCAACCATCCAGAACAGCTCACTCCGGAGCGCTGCAAGCACGTCACGCTGGCGGCCGCCAGGTGGCTGCGATCAGCCGCCTTCCCAAGTCGCGGGCCGCTAGACCGGGTGTACAATATCAGCATTCCCAGCTCACGGAGGCTAACCGTGATGACTTTCGGGAGAATTGTGCGCCGTGGCTTCGGCGCGATCCTCGTATTGGCTTTTGCCGCCAGCGTCTACACGTTCGCTCAATCTAGTTCCACTCCGGCCAGTTCAGGGCCAGTCGATCCGGGCGTGCGCACCGGCCCGCCAAGCGCCGGCGGTCCGCTCAGCGGCCTTACTACGGACGAAACCGCCTTCTTCCAGGATGGCCAGGCGCGCTTCGCTGACATCGAAGTCGTGACCGGCGGCGCGAACAATGGCCTCGGTCCGCGCTTCAACTCCAATCAATGTCTCTCCTGCCACTCGCAGCCGGCCTCAGGCGGCACGAGCCCCGCGCAGAATCCGTTGATCGCGGTCGCCACTTTGAACGGCGCAAAGAACATCGTCCCCTGGTTCATCGCTGCCAATGGCCCAGTCCGCGAAGCGCGCTTCCAGAAGGCCAACGGTGTCGCCGACGGCAACGTGCATGCCCTTTTCGTCATCACCGGCCGAGCCGACGCTCCCGGCTGCAACATCTCCCAATTCGATTTCCTCCCCGCCGGAAATCCGCTCACCGGCCAAGGCGGCAACCCCAACATCATTTTCCGCATCCCCACTCCCGTGTTCGGCGCAGGACTCATTGAAGCCATTCCAGACTCCGCCATACTTGCCAACATGCAAGCCAACGCCGCCGAGAAGTCGGCAATGGGTATTCGCGGACATGTCAACGCTCATCTTAGCGGCAACGTTAATCGCAGCGGCAACGACGGCACCATCACGCGTTTTGGCTGGAAAGCGCAAAACAAATCGCTCCTCATGTTCGCCAGCGAGGCTTACAACGTCGAAATGGGCATTACCAACCAGCTTTTCCCCCAGGAGCGCGACGAAACTCCCGGCTGCCTCTTCAACCCCACTCCCGAGGACACCATCAACTTCACCACCGCTGCCGGCTCCGCCAATACCGCCGTTCTCTCCGACATCGAGGCTTTCGCCGATTTCATGCGCATGTTAGCTCCGCCCACTCCCGCTCCCGCCACACCCTCCACCGAAAAAGGACGCACCACATTTGCATCGATTGGGTGCGTCCACTGTCACACGCCTTCGCTTAAAACAGGCGTAAAGATTGCCAGCGGTTCCTCCACCAATCCCAGCGCCGCCCTTTCCAATCAGGCCGCCAATCTTTACTCCGACCTACTCGTCCATCACATGGGCAAAGGCCTCGCCGACGGCATCACGCAAGGTGGCGCCGGCCCCGACGAGTTCCGCACCGCCCCCCTGTGGGGCGTCGGCCAACGCGTCTTTTTCCTCCATGACGGACGGACGACCAACCTGGTGGAAGCCATCCGAGATCACAAGAGCCGCGGCAGCGAGGCAAATAAAGTCGTCGAACGTTTCAATCGGCTGACTACTCAGGAGCAGCAGGAAGTCATCGATTTCCTGCGTTCGCTGTAGCGAGAAGAGCACTCTCAACCCCATTGCCAAACTAGACCTCAAACCCCGGCCCTCGTGCGCCTACCGAAACTTGCCACGGGGCTTCTGCCTCGTGACGTGCGCGGCATAACGCCCGGTCTGGCGGGCCGTCAGGTCCCGCGCACCCGATAAAGGCAGGAAAGGCTAAAAAGCGCTCGACATATTAAGCTAAGCAAAGGACATTGGGCATGACGACGCCGTCAGAAAAACTCGCGCAGTCCCTCGAACTACTACGCAAACTCCAAGCGGGCAGCGGTGCAGCCGCCATCTGCGCACGTGACCTGACGCGCACGCATCGCGAGCGCCTCCTCGTCAATGGCTTTCTCCAGGAAGTCATGAAAGGTTGGTACGTGCGGAGCCGCCCGAATGAGGGCAAGGGCGAGAGCACGGCATGGTACGCGTCGTTCTGGCGCTTTTGCGCCGTCTATCTCGATGCGCGCTTTGCCCGGCACTGCAGCCTGTCGCCCGAACAGTCGTTAACGCTGCATGCTGGCAACTGGAGGGTGCCACGGCAGCCGGTCCTTAGTGGAGTCATCACCAGACTTCGTCCTCTTGAAGAAGTCGAGACTCAAGTCCGCCCTGGAAACAAAGGGGCCGGGGCAGTGAACCTCCGCCGCCGCCGCAAGGCATCCGCGAATCTAAAGACCGCAGCAGTCACCCAGCAGCTCCCTCGTTCAAGCTGAAGGATGAAAGCTCGCTTGCAAAGTCGGGCCCATCTTGACTTGCCGGGCTTGGCCTGGCAAGAAATCTGAAAAGAAGCAGTCGAAACCATGCGGAGGGTGAACCTCTAGGTTCCGATTGTTCGAGAGACTCCTAGCGCCCGATCAACGGGCTTAACTGGCCAATCGTGATGCCCAACTCCTGCGCAATCTAGAATTCGAAGGTGCGTGCACAGATTGGACCAGTTGAGCCGAAAATAACCGGAATCCCTTACGAGACGAATCGGGCCCTGAGACTAACCCTCGGCATGGGCAGCAAGATGACTATGGAGGGCACGTCTCAGGTTTTTTTTGGGTATGCATCGCAGCAAGAATCCACTTCTGCAAAGTGGCTAGAAAATGAGGATTTACTTCGCGGAACGCCAGACGCACACCCATACCCGGCTTGACATGGATCACAGTTGCCTTCGCCTCGAAGTACTCTGCTAAGTTGAAAATCTTCACCAAAACTGGTGTATGTGCACCAAATGGCATAGGCGTTTCCATGTAGCACTCGCGCAGGCTGAGTTCTACGACGCGCGCGGAGACACCTGAACTGGGAGTGCCTTCCGGAATGATCTCGGCGGCGGCGCTGAATAAAAACCTTAACCCGCGGTGCTTTTGTTCCATCATTTGAAACTCAATCCATTTGTATAGCTGTTGTCGGCCGCTTGGTGAATGGTCTGATTTCCACCCAGGCCCGTGCCTCGACCTCAAAGACAGCCCGAGAGACTAGCTGGCTTGGTCCTTTTTCCAAACTGTTTTTTCCTGGTTCTTGAATCGGATGATCTTGCCTTTATTCGCGTCGTAATAGAACGAAACTTCATTGGGCGCGTCATCCACCACATACGATATGGTGTACAGCGTGCGGCTTCCCTCCGGAACTTCCTTCACCTCTTTAATGAAGCCGGTGGAAACGGTCCCGCCACCAGTCGTAAAAGTGATGCAAGCGGGATCAATTTCAAAAGAGCGGTCCGCGTAATTCGGATCTGTGGTGTGCCATTCGCCCACCAGCTCCTTGGGAATCTGTTTGTTGGGAGCGCGCCAAACCCAGGCTACCAGAAGAATAAGCACAATGGCCGCAGCCCCGGCCCAGATCGTTCTCTTCATATTCTTGGTTGTTTCCATAATTTGTGCAAAACCTCTCGGTAACGTCCTTGTTTGTTCAGTCTCTGACTCCTGCCACTACCTCGTGGAGTTCCTCGCGTTCCTTGCGCTCAATCTCGGGCTCCATCATTGCCTGAAAAACCTCCATCACGTGGGGGTCAAACTGTTTTCCGGTACCGTCCTTCAGGATTTGCATTACCCGTTTAATGGGCATTCCCGGCCGGTACGGCCGCTCGGAGCTCAGGGCGTCGAAGCAATCGGCGACAGCAAATATGCGGGCATGCAGAGTGATCTCTTCGCCTGCAAGACCATTCGGATATCCACCACCGTTTACCCATTCATGATGCTGCAGCACGATCGGCATCGAATCGGCAAGTCCTGGGATTGGCTGTAGGATCCTTGCTCCGATATTCACGTGCCCACGCATCTCTCTCATTTCTTCGTCAGTTAATTTCCCCGACTTATCGAGGATGGCCGCAGGCGTTCCGATTTTCCCGATGTCATGGAGAAGGCCCCCTCGCCTCATGATATCCAGTTCTTTGGGAGGCAGGCCCATTGCTTCGGCAATCTTGATGGCGCAGTTTGTCACCCGCTCGGAGTGACCTAGGGTCCAGGGTGATTTGGCATCGATAGCCCGGGCAAGCGCGGTTAGTGTTCCCCAATGAAGCTGTTGAAGTTCACTGACCAGTCGAGAATTGGATAGCGCCACGGCTACCTGATCCGCCAGTTGTTTGGCGTGCTCTTTGTGTTCCTCTGTCCAGGCGGAGGATGACGCATGTCCCAGTGTGAAAATCGCCGCTGGGCGCCCTTCCAAAACGATGGGGACTCTCAAGAAATACATCATTCCGCGCGCAGCCAAGGGTTTGAGATAACTTGGCAGATTGTCGCTTCCCCCGAGAGTGGAAATCTGAGCATTCTCCGCAAGATCGCGCACTTCCTGTGCCGTTACACCAACTGTTTCCGTTTGCCTTGGCGAATCCGGCCCCGGACCGTAGATGTACGTGAGCACCGTGAGGGGCACGGCGGGATCGAACAGATTCACGCTTACGAGCCTGTGCGGAATGAGTTCGCCAAGGCGCTTTGAAAGCACGTCCACTATTTTTCCTATTTCCCATGCCGAGAGGATTGCCCGATCAATTTCATTAACAACTTTGAGCGTACTCACTTGCCTTTCAATCCGGCTTGCCATGGCATTGAAGGATTCTGCCAACTCTGTGAACTCATCTCCGCTGTTAATTTCCACACGAGTTTGGAAATTGCCTCGAGATATCCCCCCGGTGCCTTCCTTGAGCTTTGCCAGCGGCCCCAGATTGCGTCGGATTTGAACCAGGCTGAGTAGGAGAACCACCCACAGCGCCAGAAGGAAGACCAGAAGGAAACTTGTTCTAAAACGTGTTAAAGGTGCGAGCACATCCGACTTGGCCTCGCTGCTCACGATGGTCCAATGCGTGGCGGAAAACGAGCTCTCCAAGGGGAGATTCCAGTAATTGGCCAGGAACTCTCGTCCCTCCAGCTTCCACTCGAACTCACCGGAAAATGAGCGCGTGACTTGTGGGGGGAATGCCGATGGCGCCTCCGCGGAGCAGAACAGACTCCTGCCGTACGGATCGAGCACACAAACAGCTATGTCCTGTGGAAGATTCTCGACGTCCCAGAGATAGGAACCCTGGATTTCCGCGGCTAGAATCCCTTCCTCCGGATGCCCTGCGTTTAGCTCCCGGCTGAGCACAACGCACGGTTCAGAGCGGAAGCACTCGGTCGTCGACAAAACATTCTTGCCCGCATCCAGGACCTTTCGCTCTTTCGAAGTAAAATCTACTAGCGGCTCGTTCTCTCCGAAGAAAGTCTTCCGTCTCCCATCGGGCGATACGAGCTCCAGTCCTTTAAATCGGTTCGCTAAATTGGAAGAAAGGCCGTTAGATCCCGCTGAATAAGGCACAGGTGTTTTGCCGGGCAGGTCTCGGATGCTGAACGCGACCAATTTCAGATCAGCTTCGAGAAAGCTGAGCCGCTCGTAAATGGCCATGGCTTCATCCCGGCTGACCTGATGCAGCTGCCGGCGGCTCTGCTCTTTGAGTTGATCTGTAACTTTTCGCAAAGAAACAACGGCGAGCACGCTGATGGGAATCAGGGCGCACAATACGAATAGCCAGAAGATACGCCGCGCCAGCTTGCTGCGCAGGAATGTGCTTTCGAGTTTCATCTCTTTATTCGCATCTCAGAATTGGGAAGCCAATCCCAGATAGCTGCCGTCGCTCGCCCGGATGATATCGTCCTGACTGGACTTAGCGGTTATGGGTGCGACGCTCTGGCCATCTTTTCCCATGCTGTACAAGTCATAATCTGAGTTCAGCGGCACAAGAAAGCGGTCCTTGCGCGCTTGCCCGTTTCCCTTCATGGTCGCGTGGTTCAGATATTGATATGGGTTGTGCCACGGATCGAGGTAGTTTCCATATCCCACTTGCGAAAGGTCATCTGGCAGCGTACCGTTGATCGAGTTATACAGTGCAATCTCGTCTTCAAGGGTTTTGATATCGCCTACCGCACGGGCAATTCTCGCCTGATCCACAGCAGCCATGAGGTTGGGAATGGCGATTGCCGAGATCGTCAGAAGAACCGCCACTACGATCAGTAATTCGAGAACAGTGAATCCCAGGCTTTTGTTGTTTCTGCAGCTGTGATTTCGGTGTACTGAAGAGGGGAAACCGAATACTGGCTTGTGGGCAGCCGGATTTCTTTTGCGACTATCGACGGACCGGACTCGTCCGCGTAATGAGAGGCCACCTCTCCAGCCACCGCATCGGTGGTGCGCTGCAATCAATGGTCCTCGATCGTCCCGAGCCATCTTTGGTGACTACGTCCCGAGTCAACCGGCTCCCATTTGGGAATAATGGCTCTTGCGCTCTTATCATCCTTTCATCTCGTTGACCGAGCCACAATGGGCCATGTTGTATAGAGAACTAGTACTTTCGTAACATTCTGAAGAGAAGCCAGATAGCCTTCGTGGAAGACTCCCCGAATCATCGAGGCACTTTCAAGGTGTTCTGGCACGGCTGGAAGACCGTGGGCAGACAATCAGTGAGCGTGCGGGCGCAAGAGGCCAATCGGTAGCGGTTCACTCCCAGGGGCAGCTAAGGCAGCTACCGAACTTCAAGATGAAAGATGTCCACCGCTATATTGGTCCTGCGATTCAGCAGAACAATGTGTCCGCCGATCAGCACGTGCGCGCAATCTAGAGGCGGTGGAGGTAGCCGCCGCTCAAGATCTTCGGGACACGGTTGGAGCCTTTTCTGAAGCCCTGGCGGGAGCGTGCCGCGCCGTACAAGTTGTTTTTCCAATCCAGGAGGCAGCCGGTCTTTCTTGGCAAGCCCCGGCGGAAGGTTACTCTGGTGGCCGTCGTACCATCCACGCATAACCTCACGGTCATGATCTTTATAAAACTGTTCGCCTTGGTCCTCTTCATCTCCATGTTTATCATGACCTTTTCCATGGCCGTTTCCGTGACCTTGAGCCAGGGCAAAATTGCCTGAGAGCATAAGGATGCCCAGCGCGCAGGCAAACATCCATTTTGTCGATTTCATTCTCCACTCCAATCTGAAAGGGGCAGCTACCAGCGTAGCTGGAACCTGGCGGCACAACAATTTGTTACCCGCTGTAGTGTGTCGTTTTATCGACTCCAGGAAGACTGATTGCAGATAGCTTTGTGACTCTCAGTACGGCTTGACTGCCGTCGGTCACCTCGCACCATTCAGTTTTCGCTTAGGACAAAACCACCACCAAGGCTGTTGTCGTATACTGGCGGCGCAAGAATCGATCAGGTGCTTGGGAGCCGTCCCATGAGAAAAGTTAGTGTTTTTGTCCTCGCCATTTTCCTGGCTTGTCCCACTTTCGCTGCGAATGAAAGCAGGGAGCAAAAGCGCCTTGAAGCTTGTGGCCAGGTGTTCAAGGAGGTTTTGGACATCCCCGATGGGATTCCGAAGGAACTGCTTAACAAGGCCGAGTGCGTAATTGTGATTCCTTCGGTTCTGAAGTTGGCGATCGGCGTCGGAGGCGACTTTGGCCGAGGCGCGATCACCTGCCGAACCGGCCAGCACTTTACGGGGCATTGGAGCGCTCCCGCACTGTTCGCGCTCGAAGGTGCAAACATCGGTTTTCAGTTGGGCGGTGAGGCCACGGATTTCGTCCTCTTGGTCATGAATCCCAAAGGGGCGAACTCAATATTGAGTAGCAAAGTAAAGCTTGGAGCCGATGCCTCTGCGGCGGCTGGGCCAAAGGGGCGTGCAGCGGCTGCCGACACCGACATCGTGATGAGGGCAGAAGTCCTCAGCTATTCCCGCTCACGCGGCTTGTTCGCCGGCATATCGCTGGAGGGCTCAACGCTTCGGTCTGATGGCAGTGCGAACAGAAAGCTCTATGGCCGAAGCCTCAGTGCTAAGGAGATTGTCCGGCAAGGCAAGGTCGGCGTTCCGGCCTCGGGCCGAGAATTAATCTTTCTGTTGGATAAGAAGTCGCCGAAAAATGAGTCCGATCCCGTATCGCTGAGAGAATAGCCCACTGCGCAGGTGGCCCCAATGTCCCTTCTATATTGGTTTTTCGCCACTTTAGGCACTGGACTTACGTTCGGCAAGGTTATAGTTTGAGTCGCAGGGGCATTGCCAGAAGTCCCTAATCGCAAACAATTCACTTCTCCTTGACTTACCTGACTCCCTGTTCTCATAATCTACCGGAATACTGCTAACGTCCCCGCCCTCAGGATTCCCTCTTTGTTTGGGCTAGATCGTGGAGGTGTCGGGATGCGATTTTCCGCTCGTTCCAATCGCCAAGTTCCTTCATCTTATATGCCGTTGGGCGTTCTTGTTGGCCTTGTCGCAGTGGCTCTGACCCTGGTGACATGTGGAAAGACAACTTACATGGGCCAAGTAAACAACGGCATGGCCACAGTCAACGTGAGCATCAGTGACCCGCCAAGTTGCTCGCCACCGGCGGGCAATTTCAGGAGCGTTTTCATCACCATCCGCTCGGTGCAGGCGCACACCAGTGCTACCGCAGACGACAATTCCCCCGGCTGGGTGGAGCTTGTTCCCGAGTTGAATACTCAGCCGGTTCAGGTAGATCTGCTGAACCTGCCGGCCAACGGGGCCTGCTTGCTCAAGACACTCGGTTCCAATACCAGTCTTCCCGCGGGCGACTACCAACAGATTCGCCTCCTTCTTGCCGACAACGTCACCTCTAGCGCAGCTTTTCCCTCGAATGCCTGCGCCTCTCTCGGCAACGTGTTCAATTGCGTCGTGGACAGCAAAAACAATACTTCTGAGCTTCTGCTCTCCAGCCAGGCCAATACGGGCCTGAAGATTCCTCCGGGGCAAGTTGTGGGCGGGCCTATCCATGTGGCGGCCGGCCAGTCCGTCGATATCAATGTGGATTTCAATGCGTGCGCCTCGATCATTCGGGAAGGCAATGGCAAGTTCCGGCTCAAGCCCACGCTGACGGCAGGTGTGGTCAGCACAAACACAACGGGAATCTCAGGTCAAGTCATGGACAGTGTCACCTCGCAACCGATCGCCGGCGCCACGGTTGCGCTCGAAAATGGAGACAAGTCCGGCACCGATCGCATCTTCATGGAAGCCGTAACTGACTCCGGCGGGCACTTCAGCTTTTGCCCATTGCCCATGGGTGCCGTGTTTGACATTGTCGTCGACGCGCTCAGCAGTTCGGGCACGGCCTACAACGCAACCGTCGTGGTCAATGTTCCCGGCGGAACCGACTTGGGCGTTCTGCCTCTAGTGGCGGAGACAGGAACGACGAAAGGGCCGGGGACCATTCAAGGCATCGTCACGGCGCTGAACGGGACCGCGGGAGCGAACATTGACGTCAGCACAAGCGCGCTGCAAACCGTTTCACTTTCGGGAGGCGCGAGTCGACCCGTGACCATTCCACTCCTGCCAGGCTCAGTCCCTAACGTCGCCGTGGAATCGGCGACGCTTTGCCCGGCAACAGGAAGCCCGATGGGAGCATTCTGTGCTCAATACACATTGGTCGTTCCGGCCAGCAACCCGAACGTTGGCAGCTTCTCGGAGGGGAAGATCACTTATACGCCGCCCGCGAGCGGCAACGTGCTCTATTCCGTCGAGGCGGACGCCACGAAGGCCATATCCGGAGGCGCGACGATTTGCTCGATGCCTTCACGGACGACGAATCTGGACACGCTTGGCATGACTCTAAAAGTGACCGCGGGTGCGACCATTATCTCGAAAGAAATTGATTTCGCTGGCTGCTCTTAGCCATTCGACGGATCGCGGGTCGCCGGAAGGTGCTGAGCACTGGTTTTGCAACAACTCTCTTTGCGTCTCTAACCATCGAAACCAATCCGCGCTGTTAATTCTGTCCCCTTTGGGGTAGAATAAGTGAATGGGAACCACAGAATATACTCCGGCGCAGGCTTCGGCTGTTGCGAATCTGCCGCTTCCTGCTGTTCATAAGCTTATCGAACGTCACCTCATTCGTCCGCGGCGGCTCCGCGCTGGCCGATCCATTCAGCGAATGCTCAGTCGTGGGCAAGTGTTGTATCTGCGGCTCGAGGCGGAAGGTGTGCGGCTCTTGCCGCTCGCCGCTCGCCGAGCGATCGCCAAGAGGATTGAGTCGTCTCCCGAAGTTGACACGGTGGTTCTTACGGAGGGTTCGGCTGTGGTAATTCAAGTGAAGTCAGTGCGGCTGGAACTCGACGTGGACCTGAGGAGACTTGAGCGTGCAGAGGACATGATAGTTTCCGACCCTGAGATTATGCGTGGTACGCCTGTGTATCGTGGGACGCGCATTCCAGTCGAACTCATTGCCGATATGTTGAGCCGAGGAACGAAATCAGAGGAGATTCTCGAAGGCTACCCAGCTCTGGATCGAGAGAAGGTCGAGCTCGCTCCGCTTTACGTCCAAGCCTTCCCGCGCCGCGGCCGTCCGGTTTCTCGTCCTTGGGCAAAACGAAAACCGATTCGTGCAACGCGGCACGGCCGCGCTCGCGCGGGGTGACAGTGTTCCCAAGTTGTTCCTAAGCTGTGGGCGATTTCGCGCCTACGGAGTGTCCCCCGAAGCTGCAGGACGCGCCGCCGTGCTTCCTGGCCATCGTCTTGTGTTCAACAAGAAAAGCACAGACGACAAGTCCGGAAAAGCGAACGTCGCTGCGCATGCGGGCTCAGACGTTTGGGGCGTGCTGTATGCCGTCCCGGATGGTGACTTAGACAAACTCGATAAAGGCGAGGGCGGATATAGACGAGTGCGGTTATCGCTACGCCTCGTGGACAACACGAGCACAGGCGCCTGGGTGTACGTTGCCAAGAAACCAAAGGATGATCCGGCGCTGCGTCCATACACCTGGTACAAGCGGTTTCTCGTTGAAGGCGCGCGCGAGCATTCTCTCCCAGAAGACTACATTGCTGAACTTGATCGAATTGCTGCCGTTGCCGATACAGACGAGCGCAGGGATCGAGAAAAGCGGGCACTGGCCTGTCATGCCGAGTCCTAGTCTCGACCGACCCGCTTCCGGCGAGCAAGCAAGGGAAAAAAACTACTCGCCTACCATTCGCCCGAGATCCTCTGAAATGTGTAGATTCCACTGAAAAAAGCTATTAAAGCAAAGTGGCCTATGTTTTAATAGACACAGCGCTTATTAAAGGGAGCTTGAATACGTCCGTGCCCAACGAGAAAAGCTCAAGGCTAGGCACCTATATCTCGACGACGACCGCTGGCGAGACGGTAAAGGCTTTTCTGCCGCCGCCCTTACCTCCGACCCCGCCAGTTGATCTCAGTGGACTTTACCAACATCTTGACCGGGCCAATCAAGCCGTTGGCCGTCTCGACGGCCTAACCACGCTCCTACCTGACACGCGTCTTTTTCTTTATCTCTATGTCCGCAAGGAAGCCCTTCTATCGTCGCAGATTGAAGGCACCAAGTCTTCGTTCTCGGACCTGCTCCTGTTTGAAAATGAAGGAACTCCCGGCGTTCCCATCGATGACGTTGAAGAAGTCTCGAACTACGTTGCTGCAATGCAACAAGGGCTCCGCCGCATCAAGGGAGGTTTTCCTCTTTCACTGCGCCTAATCCGAGAAATCCACGCGATACTGCTCCGAGGCGGACGCGGCGCAAACAAAACGCCGGGAGAATTTCGCCGGTCACAGAATTGGATTGGTGGCAACCGTCCTGGGAATGCATCATTCGTTCCGCCCCCACCGGAACAAATGATGGAGTGTCTCGACCGCTTTGAACACTCCCTTCACGATGAAAAACATAAATTGCCTGTTCTCGTCGAGGCCGGACTGATCCACGTGCAGTTCGAAACGATTCATCCGTTTCTTGATGGAAATGGGCGTCTTGGTCGATTGCTAATTACGCTGCTTCTTTGCGCCAAAGGCATCTTGCGCGAGCCACTTCTGTATCTGAGTCTTTATTTCAAGGCGCACCGCCAACGTTACTACGATCTCCTTCAGCGCGTCCGAACGGAAGGGGTCTGGGAAGAATGGATCGAGTTTTTTCTGAAAGGCACCGAGGCTACGGCTCACCAGGCGGCCGACACAGCCGTTCAAATTCTTCATCTTTTCGAAGCGGACCGGAAGAAAATTCAATCTTTGGGTCGCAAGACTGCATCGGCGCTTCGTGTTCACGAGTATATGCAAGGGCATCCGCTAATCAAGATTGGCCCGACGGCAAAGGCACTCAAACTGTCCGTTCCCACCGTCACGAGTGCTCTTGAGAGCCTTGCAACACTCAAAATAGCAAAAGAAGCTACCGGCAAACGGAGAGATCGCTTGTTTGCCTATCCTCGTTATCTACACATTCTGAGCGAAGGAACCGAGCCGTTGAGGAATCATTGAGGTCATGATTATTTATATCGATGACAGCGGCACAAGCCCTGAGAATGCAGTGGCTGTTGCCGCCGGATGGATCGCGCATACGGATAGTTGGGTAGATTTTCAAGCCGATTGGGACAAAGCGCGCGATATTGACGGGGACAAATTTGATTCGATGCACATGGCTGAATTTGTGTTTGGTCGAAAGGGGACGGAATTCGAAGGATGGTCTCTTGAGAAAAAACAACGAATCTCAGCTAGGCTCCGGGGCATTATCAAGAACACGGTGGCGAAGGGATTCGCCCTTGGCATTGTGAAGAAAGACTTCGATGAGCTTGTTCCCAACGCGCTCCGAGTGCAGGGTTTTGAAAGCCACTACACATATGCCATTCGCCGTGTGCTCGGCATGATTGATACGTGGCGTCAAAAGGAAAAACCAACCGAATCAATCGAGTACATCTTCGACTGGATGGACCCTGGGGATCCGCGTTGCAAGGAAATAGGAGCCGTGTTTGGACCTGCCGAAGGCGAACCCGAGGCTCTTCGTCGTTATGGCCTAGGCAAGGGCGGCTTCTCGTTTAAGCCAAAGAAGAATCTCGCACCGCTTCAGGCAGCAGACATGTTCGCGTGGCTAACGTATCAATGGCTTCTGAACGAATGCGAGGGCAAGAAACTAAATCCGATTGCGACGGAATCGTTTAAGGACTTCTACCTTCACCGCAACAAAACTTTCCTGGAAGGCGGATACAACAAGAGGGCCGACTTAGCTGACTGGGTGAGAATGAAAGGCTTTGCGATCCCATGAAACTAAACACCGCCGTATGAGTTGCTTTCTGCCAAGGGCCTATCCGGGGTCATGCAGAGCCGTTCAATCATTCTCGAGGGCCTTGCCCAGGCGTTTATTTCTCTTCTTAGCCTTAACCCACCTCTTTCTCTCGGCTGAGGAGGTCCAGCGACTCATCGCATCAAGCAAGGAACCAACCCGCACAATCGTCATTCTTGCGACAATGACCGGTTTGCGGATTGGTGAAATCCTTGCATTGCGGTGGGGGCGGATCGACCTGCTTCGAGGAACCTTGCTTGTAGCGGAAACTTGCTACAAAGGGCATTTTGGAACGCCCAAGACACGCGCAAGCAGACGCGAAGTTCCGTTGGCTCCGGCGGTCGTACATGAGTTGAAAGAGCGCTATATCCGTTCGACGGATCATTCTCCGAGTGCCTTGGTTTTTGCGACTCACGAGGGTGCTCCGCTTGCCGCGGACAATCTAAGAAAAAAGTCGCTTCGTACTGCATGTAAGCGGGCTGGCTTGCAGCGGATCGACTGGCATGCGCTCCGTCATACCCATGGCACGCTACTGCATGCCCAAGGAACACCGCTCAAAGTTGCGCAGGCTCAACTGGGGCATTCTCACATGGCAACAACTCTGGAAGTCTATACGCACGCCAGTGGGAGCGCCCAGAGAGACGCTGTGAACATGCTTGCAGACCAATTGTTCCCAAATGTTCCCAAGTTGGATGGCAGTGGAAATACCGCGCAGGAAGAGCCTCAAGTAATTCAGTAAGTTAGTGGTCGGGGCGCCCGGATTTGAACCGGGGCCTCCTGCGCCCAAGCCAGGCGTGCTGTCTCTCGGAAGTCCTTCCTTTTCAATCTTTGTTTTGAAAATAAACGAGTTAGAAAAATATTTGGTAGTGTCACGATGTACGGAAATGTGCCTCCGCATGCGTGGAGTCCCCCGAATTTTCCCCATAGCGAAACAACAGTGAAACTGCTCCGATCAGTTCCCGCCTATAACGGAGACATAAATCCGTGAAAGCCACCCGGGTCGGCGGCGGTTTGGAAGACCTCCGTCTTGTCACGTGAAGCCGCAGGCTGCGCTAACTCGTAAAGGAGAACGTCAATTCGGCAGGTTGAGCTTCTTCAAGAACGCCGCATAGCGCGGGTCGTTGTGCCAGCTGTTCAGTAGGGGCTCCACTTTTGTAAACATCCTACTGGGATCACGTTGCGCATAAGCTCGGTCCAACCACTCGAACGCTTGGTCGGTCTGGTTCCGGAAAGCATAAATCGTGGCGATCTCGAACGCATTACTTGCATGGTATTTCATCATTAATTCCCGCAATGCGGCGTCCGACTCCTTTTTCCGACCAAACGCGTAATACGTAAGCGCATACAGATGCGCACGATAGGTAGCGTTGTGTACCTTCTCGATTTCAGGCAAAGCGTCTTGCGCCCGCCCCTGCAGCAGATAGATTCGGCTCAAATTGATCGGGTTGGACCAATGATCGGGGTTCACTTCAAGAGCCTTCTTGCTATCCGCTGCGGACTGGTCTAGCTGCCCCATATATAACTCGGCTTCTGCAAGGGCCTCCCAACTACCTGCATTCAGCGGATCCAAGTCAACGGCTCGGCGGGCCAATTGAAGGGCTTCGTCAAAGCGGCCGAAGCAGGCTGCCGTGAGAGCCGCCAAACTTACATATTCGGGATTTCCCGGTTCGAGAGCAACCGCCCGCTGAAAGGAAGCATTCGCTCCAGCCCAATCGTAGTCGACCTGTTGCTTAATCCGTCCCATTTGGGCATGGGCTTCTGACAGGTTCGGGTTCAACGATAACGCTCGTTCAACTGCTTCACGTGCAAGCCGCCGACCCTCTTCGCTGCTACCAGAGGAGAAGGAATTGACCTCGAGCATCAGCGTTTGAACGAAAGAGAACCAAACAAAGATGAAGCCTCAATGCACGATAGTTACTCTCAGCCAAACAGTTCCAATTGGCTCGGTCCGCTCGTAATGAAGAACGGGTTTGTACCTGGAGGCTAGACTTCTATGGCAACTGCTCCGAAGTCTCGCATTTATGTCGAATATTCACAATCTGCCAGTCAAGCCCACGCATCGCAAAAGGGACTAACGCTTCCCGAACCAGTGTTTCCGCAGTACCCGGAAAAGCTCGCCAATCCTGGACTTGAACGCGTATCTTATTGCGAATGGTTCGGCAGTGGGCCCGGGCTGAACCACGGGGCCACCAGAAGAGAAGACCAGCCAGCCTGGGGACTAACGTGTGCGGCACACAGGCATCATTTCACTGAACAATGGCTCGATTCGCTTCGTTGCGGGCGCTGGTGGTACGTCGCAGTCCTGTTTGCGAGCCGATCCTGGGCGGCGGAGCGTGGCACCAAGTATCTTTTGAGGCCAGCCTTATTCCGAGACCAAGGTCGATTCTCATGCGCGGAAGACCGCGGTTGCTCGCCAAAGTTTCACGTAGCCAGAGCCTTGTGCTCTGCCTGCTCGTGATCGTCACAGCCTTCGAGGTCTTCGCTCAATCAGCCTCGACTGGGGCCTTAACCGGTACAGTCACCGACCCACAGGGGACAGTCGTGCCGAAGGCTACGATCACCTTGCGTAACAACGGAACGGGCCAAGTTCTCAGTACCTTAACCGATCTTGAGGGTTTATACCGCTTTTCCTTGTTGCCGCCTGGCCAATATGAGTTGAGGGTGGAGATGCCGGGCTTCGCGCCGCACATCTTGGATGAGGTGATGATTCAGATTAGCGAAGTGAGGCGAATTCCCGTCAAGCTTGCCCTCCAAGGTGCCAGAGAAGAAGTCAAAGTCGAATCCTCGCTGCTGCAAACCGAGGGCGCTGCACTCGGAAGGGTGATTGACGGGTCGACGATTGTTGCCTTGCCCCTGGTGAATCGCAACTACACGCAGATTCTTGGTCTGACAAGTGGAACCAACACAGATGTGGTGGATGCGACGCAACTGGGCGCCGGAAGCCAGGAGATCCGCGCCAATGGCGCGCGTAGCGGTGACAACAACTTCATGCTGAACGGCGTGGACGCCAACAGCTACGGCGCCAACATGACGGAGGCCACCTCTCCCAGTGGCGGTGGGCTGGCGATTCCCGCACCCGAAACCATTCAGGAATTCAAGGTTCAGACTTCGCTCTACGATGCTCAATATGGCCGAGGCGGTGGCGCCAACGTCATCGTAGAGACCAAGTCGGGTACTGCCCAACTTCATGGTAACGCCTACTACTTTGGCCGCAACGAGGCCTTGAACGCGAACAATTTCTTTGCGAACGCAACCGGCGTAGCTAGAGGAGAATTTCGCCGCCACCAGCCCGGTGGCACGCTGGGCGGGCCCGCGCCCTGGTCCAGAAAGCGAGCCTTTTTCTTCGTTTCTTATCAAGCGACACGCGACGTGAATGCAGCCTCGCTCGCCAGCAGTGTGCGATCCCTAACTCTACCGCCCATACCAACGCTCCGAACGCCGGCCGCCCTCGGAGCGGTGTTCGCTAGTCAAACAGGATTGTTCGGAGGGGTAAAGATCGCGCCCGATGGATCGAACATCAATCCGGTAGCTCTCAATCTGCTGAACGCCAGAAATCCCGATGGATCGTTTGTGATTCCGAGTCCGCTGACTGCGGGTGGTGGCGTCAATTACACAGCGGTCTTGCCCGGACACTACGATGAAGACCAGTTCAACACCAATCTGGATGTAAGCCTGACAAAGGTCGATCAGTTATCGACGAAATTCTTCTTCGCGAACTCGAATCTGAACCTCCCGTTCTCAGGGGCCTCCGTCCCCGGATTTCCGGCGCTTCATGACTTCAATAACCGGAATCTGGCCATTGCACACACGCACATCTTCTCCCCGCAGGCCATCAATCAATTCCACTTCGGCTTCTCTCGCATTACCGGTCGAGGCTTCACGCCGGCACCGCTGACGGCTCAGTCGGTGGGAATCAGCCGTGTCGGCGACGCGCAGAAGCGAAGTCTGCCGCAGATGCAGGTACTTGGCGCGTTCTCGCTTGGCAACGCGCCGAACGATAAAGTCCCGACGGCGAACAACAATTTCTATTTCTCGGACACGCTGGCTTTGGCCCGCGGGAAGCACAATCTCCGGTTGGGAGCGGAGATTTTCC
>Ga0307477_10001293_pt1 | contig 21686 bp, 18 predicted proteins | sample atmos_gasesECM2C_FD_203316 | JGI IMG/M metagenome (GOLD analysis project Ga0307477, IMG submission 203316) | Hardwood forest soil microbial communities from Morgan-Monroe State Forest, Indiana, United States - atmos_gasesECM2C_515 | ecosystem: Environmental > Terrestrial > Soil > Temperate...
CAGAAGTACTAGGTTAGAAACGAGAAGAAAGCCGAGCAGTAATGTCTCCATTGTAATGATGCGTGACTGAATTCTAGAGCGTATCGTCCTATGAACAAAGTAACAAGTTGTATCTCCCGATTCTGGGTGTGGGGAAAAATACCATGTCTCGAGTCATCATAGTTTTGGTGGCAGTTTCGGCGGTTGCGGGCTGCGCTATAGCCCAAAATCCGGTGCCAAAACCAGCGACAGTAAATAATGTATCGCTCCATTCGATTCCCACTGGGACGAACTCGTTTGCCTTTGGATCCGAACCTGAACGCAGGCTTTTTGATCTGGCGAATCAGGCTCGAATAGACGCTGGTCTCGCGCCCTTAAGCGCAGATGAAGGTATGACCGAGGCCGCTCGCGCCCATGCATCCGCAATGGCGGCGCAACAACAGCTCTCGCATCAACTCGCCGGTGAACCAGCGTTGCCGCAACGGCTGGCGGCTGATAGCAAGCTGCACTTGGATGTTGCCGGGGAAAACGTAGCCTTTGCCGGAACCGTGGAACAGGCGGAGGATAGCCTTATGCACTCTCCTCAGCATCGCGCAAATCTCTTAAGCGCCGATTACAACGTGGCAGGGTTTGCGGTTGTGCAGAGTGGTCCGAGGCTTTACGTCGTGCAGGATTTTGGTCACAGCTTGCCATCGATCTCAGGCAAGAAGGCGGAAGAGGCGATTGCTGACAGCCTAAAACGCCTGCGCTCTGAGGCGAACCTTCCGGGATTGCGGCGAGCGGATGACGCGGCGGCAAAATCGACGGCCTGTGCGATGGCTCGGGCTGATTCCTTGAAAACGCCGTCCCCGCAGGGGCGTTACGTCATGCGCTATACGGCAATGCAGCCGGGCGAGCTGCCATCCGGTATATCAAAGATTCTTTCGGATCGCTCAGTGAATTCGGTGGCGGCGGGTGCATGCTTCGCGAAGACCGCGAGTTATCCGAATGGGGCTTATTTTGTGGCCTTGATTTTCTACTGAGTTTTTACCCCGCGCGGTTTAATGTAATCCTTAGGAATTGTCTTCTTAAGCGACTGCTTTTCTTCGTTTGCGAAGAAGAACCGACTCGAAGGATTCATGCACCTTCTCATAATTCCGCATTATTCGGTTTGGAGAAGCTGACAGCTGGGTCCGGGATATTGCCGGGGATAGGGATGTTTCGACTCTTTGAGCTTCCGCGAACGGAAGCTCAACCGCGCTCAACATGACATTACTTCGCATTGGCACTGCTGGGTGGTCTTACAAAGACTGGGATGGTATTTTCTATCCCGCAGGGATGCAGCGCCGGAAAGAACATCCGCTGGAATATCTTGCGCAATGCTTTGACACGGTCGAAATCAACACCTCTTTTTATGGACACATCAAGCCAGAGCTGGCCAAGCTGTGGACGCGCCGGGTGGCGTCGAATCCCAACTTTGTGTTCACCGCCAAGTTGCATCGATCATTCACGCATTCGCCGCTGGCAGTAATGGAGCCGACTTCCGCAGCCAGCATTCGACCGAATGATGAAGATGAACGATTGGCCCGAGAAGGGCTGGAAGCGCTCGCGGCTACCGGCAAGTTCGGCGCGCTGCTAATTCAGTTTCCAGCCTCATTCAAGAACACCTCGCTTAATCGTGAGTACGTCGAAGTATTGTTGCGGCAATTTATTGAATATCCTCGAGTGTTGGAAGTGCGGCATTCAAGCTGGGACAATCCCGAAACTCTCAACTCATTCGCTCAAAATAATGTTGCGTTCTGCAACATCGACCAACCGCTGATTGGGCGATCCCTGGAGCCAACCGAACACGTTACGTCGTCTCTCGGATATGTGCGGCTGCATGGACGAAATTATGACCAATGGTTCGAATCCGAAAGGCGCGATGATCGATATAACTATCTCTACAAAGAATCCGAATTGGCGGGGTGGAAAGAAAAAATTGAACGCATCGCCAAAAAGGCGGAAGTAACTTATGTCGTTGCGAACAACCATTTCGAAGCCAAAGCTGGAGTGAATGCTCTGCAACTGAAACACATGTTGACAGGGCAACGCGTGAGGGCTCCAGAGCCGTTGCTAGGGCACTATCCAGAACTGAAAGACATTGCTGACCCTTTTTCCGATGCGACTTCTAGTTCCAACTTGCCGCTGCTGGCGTAACCGACCGAGTAGTCTTTTTTGGGAGTTTTCTGAGGGTGTAGAATAGGTGCGGGTTTGGACTCCTCCAGTGAGCGTTCTATGAACGTGCACATCAGTTACAAAATTCATAAAACTCCCGACATTGAAAAAGAAATCAACCACTTCCTCGAGAAACTGACTCGGCGGCTGCGCGCTTACCGTCCTGAACTGGTGCATTTGAAGGGTCTTATCGAGCAGAACTCACCCCGCGAGGGCACCGTAGTCTCGCTGAATCTTCGTTTGCCATCGGGCCAGATGGCAGTGCAGGAATCTGCTGCCAACGCATCAGCGGCGCTGAAGGCTGCATTCGAAGACCTCATTTCGCAGATCGGCAAGCACAAGGATTTACTGCGCAGCTCGCATAAGTGGCGACGACGCGGGGCTACCGCTCCCATTCCTGCCGATTTAGCTCGAGATGGTCATTCTGCATTCGGGGAGTCGCGCGAGGAAGTCCACGCGATAGCGTCATCGGAGGATATTCGTTCTTATGTGAATGCGCACTTGGGACGTCTGGAACGGTATGTGGAACGCGAGTTGCATCTTCGGATGAATGCGGGACAGATAAGCTCCGGTTCGGTGACAAAAGAGGAAGTGGTGGACGAGGTTGTTGTCCGCGCTCTGGGAGCAACCGAAAACGGAGCAGAGCACTTGGCGCTCGAACCGTGGTTCTACCGCCTTGCCATTCAGAGCATGAATGATTTGACCTCTCGCGCAGGCCAAGGGACTTCCGATCTGCGGCTAGATGGATCGGCCCTTCTCCCCGATGGAGCGGGCAGCGACGATTCTGAATTTGAATTTCGCCAACCGGAGGAGTTTCTAAGCGAGGGTGATCTGATCGCCGACCAGGGTACGTCAACCCCGGAAGACATCGCCTATGTAGATGAGCTGATTTCCCTGGTTGAATACGCCCTCGCTCCCGCCAGCCGAAGTGATCGGGAAGTTTTTATCTTGCATGCTCTCGAAGGCTTTTCGGTGGTTGAGATCGCGGCAATCACAGACCGAAAGCCGGAAGAGGTTCGGTCCTCTATAAGCGCGGCTCGCGCAAAGCTGCGGCGAGCAGGCCCTATATGGAAGAGGCTTAAGGACAAGCAGCTTTTGCGGACCGGGACTGACTGAATCGTCGAGCGACTTGACGTTCAGAACCGCCCTGTATTTTCGGGGATGTCCTTCCGTATCAGCCTTCGGGGAACCTAGCAGCTCAAACCGGGAGGGGCAGGGTTTCGTCGCGCCGATTATTGATTAGCACGCTGAGAATGCCAACGCGCAAAATGAAAATCGCCGCCACCGTTGGCATTGTTCTTTTCGCCGCGTCCGTTGTGTCAATCGCAGTGATCGCGCATCAGAGAGCCTATTATGTTCGGGACGACGGTGGCGCGACCCTCCTGTGGCACGCAGATGAAGCATATCTCTTCGTGAGTACGGTTGATCGTGGATTTCAGACAAGCTACTTAGACCTCCCGATTGTGTACATAAAGGAATATTTTGGTGCTCCGTCTCAACCCGATGATGAACGCAGTTCGCTTTGGGTCATCCGAGTGACACCATCCGGAATCGAACGACGTATTGTCCCAGAGCAGGAGAAAATCTGTGGTTTTCTCACTCCTTTCGACGGGCAAATCTTTGCGAATTGTGGCTGCGGCGCCCTTTGCAAATGGACCGGCGCTAATTTCGGGCCGGCAAGCCCGCAAGAGCAACGAGGGTTCGATGGCATCAACCATCTGTCCGCAGGTATCGATACCGAAATAAACGGGTGGTCTAAGCGGTTTGTTGGGCCTACACTGTCAGCCGATTTGGGGAAGGGGATAACTATCTCGGTCAAGAGGGAGGGTGATACAACAGATCCTCGCAACAACGTTTCAGTCGATCTGCTGCGCCCCGGTCAGGCCGCGGAAAGACTGTGGTACATCGATCGACATCCGAGGAATGTGAGCAAGTCGGACTACGAGAAGATGTTTCAGAAACCACGAGAATCGGGTAATCCTGGAACAGCCGGACACTCCCCCTAGAGGCTTGCATGGGGGTTGCCCCTGTGCGGCCCAGGGCCTTTTCCGCGAGGGGTGATACCTTATCCAAAGGTAGACTTTTAGAGATCATGGAATTAACTACCGTCGGCGAACCTAAAAGAATCGTCGTGACTGGCGCGGCTCCCGAGGGAGCGCGCGATCCGGAGTCCGCTGCACGCGCGATCCGGGAGATGTTTGCTTCGATTGCGCCGCGCTACGATTTGCTCAATCACGTACTCTCATTCAACATCGATCATCTTTGGTGGCGTAGGACGGCGCGAACTTTCGCGCACATTCTGGCTAAGCCTAATGCCCACGTGCTGGACCTATGTTGCGGGACCGGCGATTTGACCTTGGCGTTGTGGGGAGAGTCAAAGAAGAAATCGCCCGAAGACGGAGCGCACGCGATTCTTGGCGCGGATTTCGCCCATCCTATGTTGCGAAGGGCAGTTCACAAGTCGCAACGAAAACCGCTGCGTTGGGTAGAGGCGGATGCGCTGACTTTGCCGGTCTCCGATTCGCGATTTGATCTTGTGACTTCCGCTTTCGGATTTCGAAATCTCGCCGACTATGACGCCGGGTTGCGCGAGATTTTCCGGGTGCTGCGTCCCGGCGGAGAGTGTGGAATTCTAGATTTCGGCGAGCCTGGCGGGCTGATGGGGAAACTATATCGAGTGTATTTCAAGCGTGTGCTGCCTCGAGTAGGGGCTCTCATCTCTGGTGTCCAGGGACCATACTCATATTTGCCGGCGTCGGTGGAGAGATTTCCTTCCCCGGCAGAAATGCTCGGCCGAATGAAGCGAGCAGGCTTCACCGAGGTTTCGTGGACTCCGTACACTTTCGGGATCGCCGGACTTTTTCGCGGAAAGAAGTAGTGGAAAAGCTGTTATTCGTCTCGTCGACGCAAAATCAAATCCCCTTTGTGCGGAGGCAGTGCGAATGGGAACTCAAACACTCGGTCCTTCAGCGGCACGCGAAGCACAAATTCCTCCTGCGGTTTCCAGCGTCCGATCCACTTGCTTTTGGTGCTGAAGAAAACCCAACCGCCAATATCGGGATTGCCAGAATCGAGCGTACCTGGTTGCAGGCTGTGCAAACTAATGAATCCCATGAGGTCCGTCATATCCTTCAAATGCTGCTGAAGAAGCGATTCTTCGGGCGCTTTGTTTTCAGGATGCTTTTTCACCTGATGTTCGATCTCGTCGCTCAAATTGTCGGCATCGTCCTGGATACGCGAGCCCAGTTCGTCCGGGTCAAGTGAAGTATTCACGACCTGATAGTGGCTCACGAATTCCAGCGATATATGATCGGTGCTGAGCTCGACCGCAGCTTTTCCGCCGTAGTGGGCGTCGATTCGGACAGTGAACAACGGCAATGGCCGGTGATGAACCTTTTCCAGCTCTTGGGCGTCGATCGCGATGGAAATCTCAAGATCTTTGTCTTTCAAGCCGTAGAGGTATTTGCCATCGCTGGTCACGGAGGAACCAGAGCCGGAATTGCCGCTTGTCCAGCGGACAACCTCAGGTCCCGAAGATTTCTGTTTGGCAGGCTGGGCGGCCCCAACCAGAGTCAGGAGCAACATCGCTGATATACCGCTGCGCCTGCGGACTGAAAAACCGGCGCGGTGGGCAGGCATTCAGATTAAGTTATGAGAAACGACCGATGCCGCGCAACTGAGATCAAGAGACATGCCGACTACGAGTACTCGTCAAGGCTGGGTTAAGACTATTGCAATGATTCTATCGTTCACTGCGTCGGCTAGAGCTTTCGCCTCTCGAGAGCTGGTTCCACCGCTTCGATTGCAGGTGAAGCGTCCATCAATTTAATCTCCTATTCACCAAAGAGTTATAGCCTTAGAGTCCCTGCAATGAAACGGTCGCAACTTAAACGCACGCTCCGGTATTCGGCTTGGCGCTTCGTCGCATGGCTGAGCGTCGCTATGTCATCGAATATCTACTCTTGGGCACAGCAACAAACTGCTCCCCCGCAAACGACCTCCCAACCAACGTCCGAGAAGGTAGAGGCGGTCGCCGACCCTGAGGTCGAGTCGATATTCCCTCATTTAAAAGGCGGGCGCTTCTGGCTTTCCGGGCAAATGAATTTTATCTTCCAAACACACCCCGACTTTCACGCTGACTACAGCGGGCCGAACAGCCTGAGCTCGCGCTATGAAAAAGCTACTTCGCGGGTCATGACCCTCTACACGGGCGTGCGATTCAACGATTCCACAGAGCTTCTGGTTGACGTCGAAGAAGCTGGTGGCGCAGCCCTGAGCACCGGGCTTGGTCTAGCCGGGAATACGAACCTGGACATCGTACGAAATCCTCTTTTGAGCAAAGCGCCATACCTCGGGCGTGCCATGATCCACAAAGTATTCGCTCTAAGTAAGGACAAGATTGAAAGTCAGCGCAGTTTTCTATCGCTGTTCGATGAACTGCCACGCCGCCGCCTGGAGATTCGATTCGGCAAGTTCAGCATGCCGGATTTCTTTGATCTGAATTCGGTAGGATCCGACACGCATTTTCAATTCGCCAATTGGTCCATCGATGACAATGGCGCCTGGGACTATGCCGCAGACACACGGGGATATACCGTGGGCGTCATGGCGGATTACGAGGACCGCAACTGGGGTTTCCGTTTCGCCGAAGTTCTCATGCCGAAAGTCGCGAACGGAATTGATCTGGTCTGGCGGCCGTGGCAGGTTCATGCAGAAAACTGGGAATACGAATTGCGACATGGATTCATTCCGAGGAAAGCGGGAGTAGTGCGGTTGCTGGCCTATACGAACTCGGCCAATATGGGCATTTATCGCGACGCGGTAACTCAATTCGACGAGGGTTTGGTTGTTGTGCCCGACATAACCCACCATCCCTGGCACGTCACCCGCAAGTATGGGTTTGGCGTCAATCTGCAGCAGAATCTCACGCGCAATCTGACAGCATTTGCTCGGTGGGGATGGGACAACGGAAAAACCGAGTCATTTGCCTATACCGAGATTGACCTGACTATTGCCGAGGGCTTGGGGGCGAATGGCGCGATGTGGCATCGCAAGCAAGACCGTGCTGGCATCGCCTTTGTTTCGAACGGCATCAAGAAAGACCATCAGACATACCTGGCAGATGGTGGACTTGGTTTCCTTCTTGGCGATGGCGGGCTAAATTACGGGCGTGAAAACATTCTCGAGACCTATTACAGTGCCCACGTTTGGCGCGGCATCTATGTCGGTCCGGGATTACAGTACATAGTGAATCCCGGGTACAACAAGGCTCGCGGCCCGGTAATTGTTCCCACGTTTCGTCTGCACGTGGAATACTAACCTGCGGCAGTGGCTATGTTCGGATGCCCCGTGACCACGAAACCAATATCGGCTAGCCCAATGGACGTAGGTGCCGAGCACTACACCACGTGGGTAATTGTAAAGAGTTGATAGTGCGATAGAGTTTGGTTGCGGGACCTCAGACTGTTGTGCCCTCCCTTCCACCCCCTGGGAAATTCACCAGGAAAAAGTCTGCAGCCGCGGCGCGGTCTGCCCTAGGTCAAAACTGGCCCAAGTGGGCGTCTATGCCGATGGGTTTTGCGGCCCCCCCGCAAAGCGTGCCAGGCGCAACTTACGGTTTTGTTGAGCCTGGCACGCGATTTCTTTTGTGACACTCCCACGCCGTGGCGATTCAATTACCCTCCACACCGCCCTTAACTCTGTATAATCCCTCAGTTCAAAGTTAAGACAATTCCAAAGGACATCTGTGGGCAGCGGGACTGGCTAGCCTGAAAGGCATAACAATGAAAAATATGTCGTGGACTCGTCGTCGCTTCATGCAAATCGGTTCGGGAGCTGTCGCAGCCGGTGCCGCTTCGAAATTTACTATCTTGGAGCCTAACCGCCTTTGGGCTTTACCGCAGGGCGCTGCGCCCAGCGACACAATTCGTTTTGCCTCAATTGGGACAGGAGTAAGAGGGTGCGAACTGCTCACGGCGTCGCTCCGCGTTCCCGGTCTTGAGTGTGTGGCCGTATGCGACCTCTATGATTCGCGTCATGTAGCGGCGCAGGAGGCGGTCAAAAAGACCGTTCCTGCAACTCGCAACTATAAAGAGATTCTCGATCGCAAAGACGTAGATGCGGTGATCATTGCGGTCACCGACCATCAGCATCGCAAAGTTTTCGCTGACGCTTGTTCTGCCGGCAAAGACATCTATTGTGAAAAACCGATGTCGCATACCGTTGAAGACGGCTTCGCAATGGTCAAAGCTGCTGAGAATGCAAAACGCATCGTTCAAGTGGGAAGCCAGCGGGTGAGTTCGATTCTTTATGCGAAGGCCAAGGAGATTTATGATTCCGGAAAGCTTGGCGATGTGTTTTGCATTGAAGCCTATTGGGACCGCAATTCACCGAGCGGTGCGTGGGTATATCCGATTCCCCCGGATGCTTCTGAGCAAACTATCGACTGGAACGCATTTCTTGATGGAGCACCGAAGAGGCCATTCGATCCTGTTCGGTTTTTCCGCTGGCGTTGTTTCTCGGATTACGGAGAAGGCCTGGCGGGCGATCTATTTGTCCATTTGATTTCCGGAATTCACTTCATCACTGGCACGGATACAGTGGCGCAGCGAGCCCAATCTACTGGCGGTCTTTTCCACTTTAAGGATGGCCGCGAATTCCCCGATCTGATAGAGACGTTTTACGATTATCCAAATTTCCGGGTGGTCGTTCGCTGCAATCTGAATAATGATGGCGGCGAGTTCATAGCATTTTATGGAACCAAGGGCACGATGATAATTAAGGACGCGACCTTGACGTATAAGCCGCAAGACACGCGTCCTCAGCCAGAAGGGTACTCAGTACTAGGGTGGCCATTGCAAATGCGGACTGACTATCTGGCCAAGTGGCATGCTGACAATCCGCTACCCGCACCTCTCGCTGCCAAAGTGGACGAAGAAGCGGAGAGTTACGCAAATCCCGCGGGTTACAGTGACATCGCGGACCACCAGGCAAACTTCTTTCACTCGGTCCGGACGCGACAAAAGACAGTCGAAAACGAGGAGTTCGGAAATCGCGCGGCGATCGGCTGCCATTTGGCGAACTATGCCTACTTCAACAAGACGATTGCGGTTTGGGACGGCGGCGCTGGAAAGATTAAAGGTTAATTAGGCTTTAGGCCGCAGACTTTAGGTCAAATGAATCCGGCGAGCCGATCTGATTCTCGTGGCATGAACACGACTGGGCCGAACGCCCCCAACCCGATTGTGCGGGCGGCAATACATCCTTCCATTGGCGTGGCGCGGCTGGGAGATAGTGCGGACGGATATTTTCTGGCGCCGGAAGTTGTGGACCCTCCACCTCAGGAGCCCGGGTTTTATCGTGATGAAAAAGGGGCGCTGAAACGCCAGGTGCCTCGCTTTCGGATATATGGTCTGGACGCTCAAGACCAGATCGTTGCGGAGCTCACTGCATCGAACGCTGAGATCACGTGGAGCGTTCATCTATCAAACAAAAAAGCCGCGTGGTATCAGTTTCAGATTGCGCTCGATATCCCCGAAGTAGATTCGGCGCCGCATTCCTATATGCGCAACGTTGCGGTTTCCAATCGCGATGAACTGGTGATTAATCCAGGCAGCCGTGAAATAACTGGGATCAAAACTCAAGGCCCGAGTTATGCATTCGATACCGGAAAATTCATGGACATACCGGTCTATCTGGGCGAACTTCGGACCGACGATCAGGGACACCTTCTGGTCTTCGGCGGCCGAGGCAAGTCGGCCTCATACAACGGAAGCCTCGCGCTCACTTTTGCTAACAACGAGGGTTGGTACGACGATACTTCGGACGGCCCGGTCACGGCGACAGTCAACTTCCAAGGAAAAGCACTGAAGGTTGATCCCGCATGGATCGTGGTCGCGCCTCCGAACTATGGCCCTTCGCAAAAGTCAGTTCGCACGATGTGGGATTTAATGCGTGACACCGCAATCCAGGCAAAAATAATGCCCGCGCCGACTCGGGCTTCGTTTAACACCGACATTCGGCCCATCTTTGAACGGCTGTCCCGTCTGCAGTGGGTTAACGCTGGCTTCGCTGCCGCGTTTGGTTGGGGCGGTCCGAACAACTATTCGACTGCTGAGGCGCTCTCGAGGTTCAGCCAAAACAATCCGAATGATGAAGAAATGCGCCGAACCATCGCCAACCAGTTCCGCAACTTCGCAGTGGATTCGTGGTCGCCAAAACCTTGGCCATGGCAATACGGTGATGCCATGAATGTCCCAGCTACGCATTCTCCGCGACAGAATTCTGCGCTGAGCGATACTCAACTCGAACTGCTGCAACAGTGGGCAAAGGGTAATTTCGATTCGGATTACGTACCGGTGCAGCCACTGAGCATCGACGATGTTCCGCTGGCGCAGCGGGGCGACATGCTCGACCGGGCGTCGCTGGAGTTTTGTTTGGCCGATGCGTTTCATCCGGGTTGCGAGATGACGTGGCCCATGCGTCATAAAAGCCTTTACATGGCGCCTTTTCGGATTGCTCATGCAGCGGAGGGCTTTGTTGAGCCGCAATATGGAGCGGTAATGAATCCGAGCGAGATGTTGGGACTGCTTCCGTATGGCCCGCTGGGACCGCAAGTGTCGGGCGGAATCACCCGCTGGATGGCGCTTCCATGGCAGACCGACACCGCAAGTTGCCGGTCGGGATATACCCGGGACTATGATCCGTATCTGCCGACATTCTGGCCAGCGCGAGTTCCCAATCAGGTGCTGACGGTCGCGAATTACAACATCGTGATGGATGCCCAACGTTCGCTCGCGGATCGGCTGAAGGCATTCGCGCAACGCACGGCATGGTCTCGGCCATTAGGCGGCGGTGTCTACACTTCGCAGATCAATAACATGATTAATAATTTTTGGGAGATGGGAGTGGTCGAGCAGCGTCCGGGCCCGGGCGATCCGAATTTTCCGCCGTCGCTGGGAGTGGAAAATTTGCCGCAGCCGACGATCCAACGGCTTGCCGTCGAGGAAGGGTCTCCGAATGCCTCGGCCGAAATTGATTTGACCGGCATCGAGAAGGTGCGGCGGTTCCCGTATGGACTCAAACGCAACGAATAGAATTTGCGTGCAAAGGGAAGGGCCCGACTTTCAGTTGGGCCGATCGCCGATTCGTGGCATTTACGGCACGACTGAAAGTCGTTCCCTTCCCATCCGTCCGCCAACTTGTGGAGTTCGCGAGGTCGACGTTGTTGTCGTCGGCGCTGGGCCCGCAGGCGCTACCGCCGCTTTGAACCTCGCTCCGACTCGGACGGTTGCGCTGGTCGATCGTGATTTGCATCCTCGGCCGAGGATTGGCGAATCATTACCGCCGGCTGCGCGCCGCCTCTTCACGGACATGGGAATCTGGAAGTCGTTTCAATCGCAGGGACATTCTCCCTGCTACGGCAACCGCGCAGTGTGGGGTTCGCCACAACCATTCGAGACGGATTTTCTACGCGATCCGGACGGGCATGGCTGGCATATTGACCGTGCGCGATTCGACGTTTGGCTTCGCGAGATAGCCGTGGATCGCGGCGCAATGCTTCTAGCGCCGGACCGGTTAATTTCTATCGATTGGGACGGACAGTACTGGCGAGCGGAAGTTGGAACCGCCGAGGGCATTGTCGACCTAATCGCCAGGGTCGTGATCGATGCCGGCGGACGCGCCAGCCCGATCTCCCGTTCTCTCGGCGCGCGTCGCAAGTTGGGAGACAAGCTCGTCTGTAGTTGGGTCTGCGGCAAAGGTTCGCCAATCCGTCGAGGCGCGGGCTTCACCTATGTCGAGGCGACTGAAGACGGATGGTGGTACTCCGCGCCTCTGCCTGATGGTCGGCGCGCGCTTGCCTTTCACACGGATTCCGATTTGCCTGAGGCGCGCGCGGTCGCCGATCCGAAAAAGCTGTTGGGACGTGCCGCATCCAACCAGGAGTTGGGCGCGGTTCTGTCCGAATCGAGCTTTTCCCCGGAGCAATCTGGCTTCGCGGCCGCGCATAGTGCGGTCCTTCAACCCTTCGCGGGACCGGCGTGGTTCGCCGCAGGCGATGCTGCGTTCAGTTTCGACCCACTCTCATCCCAGGGGCTACTGAACGCCCTCTTCACAGGACTGGCCGCAGCCGAAGCGGCAGACCGACAATTGTCCGGCGCGGGAGATTGCCTGCACGAATATTCACAGATGCTGAGTCAGGTATATTCGGTCTATCAGCAACATCTTTCGCATTGGTATGGCGCCGAGATGCGGTGGACAGATCAACCGTTCTGGCGGCGAAGGCAAGCCGTTGGCCCCAATGCCCCTTGACTGCCAACTAGTGCCGCCAAAAATTGACTTAGCCCTACCCGCAAACTACCATCGCAGCCAACCATGTCGAACGACCCTTTGGTAGGTGAATTGCTTGGGCACTACCGTCTGCTGGGGCAAATTGGAGCGGGTGGGATGGGTGTGGTCTATCGTGCCCAGGACGAACGCCTCCATCGTGACGTTGCGGTCAAAGTGCTTCCGCCCCGGAGCCTCGCCGATGAAGATACTCGCAAACGATTCAAGCAAGAAGCTCTCGCCCTCGCGCGATTGAACCATCCAAATATCGCGACCGTCTTCGATTTCGATTGTGAGGGGACGACCGACTTCCTGGTCATGGAACTATTGACCGGACAAACTCTCGCCGACAAACTGCTCGGCGGTCCGCTGTCAGCGGACATGGTCGTCAAATACGGAATTCAGATTGCCGAGGGTCTGGCTGCTGCGCATCACCAAGGAATTCTGCACCGCGACCTTAAACCCGGCAACCTAGGATTGACGACCGAGGGCCGCGTGAAGATTCTGGACTTCGGCCTGGCAAAACTCCTCGAAGGCGATCCCATGGACGTCACCATGAGCATGACCGGCGCGGGGTTGGCGAAGGGAACTCTCGCTTACATGGCACCGGAACAGCTTCGTGGCGAGAACATCGACGCCCGTGTAGACGTTTACGCCGCGGGATCGGTGCTGTATCAGATGGCGACCGGGAAACGCCCGCACCCTCAGGAGTACGGGCCTCTTCTCATTAACGCGATCCTGAACGAAACGCCTAAGCCTCCGTCAAGCTTGAACCCGAGTGTGACTCCGTCACTGGAAGCCATCACTCTCAAGGCGCTGGAGAAAAATCCGAAGCTGCGGTACCAGACTGCTCAAGAACTGGCTTCTGATCTGGAGCGCCTGCACACCGCAACTGTACCGGTTGCTGTTCAACAAGCATCCAGGCGTCGCTTTCGCCGGCTGATGCGCATCGCCTTGCCTGTGGCTGGTGTGGTGGTTCTTGCAATTGTCGGCTGGCTGGTTTTACACAGAGGGCAGTGGCGCGGAACCAATGGCGCGCGTCCCACGCTGCTGGTCGGGGATTTCGAAAATAAAACCGGCGAGCCAGTCTTCGACAACACGCTGCGCGAAATGTTTACTTCCAGTCTCGAGCAATCACAGGTGTTGCAGGTTTTTCCGGCGAGCCGCCTGGTGGATGTTCTACAGCGTATGGGATCTCCTCCCAACCAGCGCATTGACGAAAAAACTGGAAGAGAAATTTGTCTGCGCGAGGGCCTGACAGCATTTTTGACTGGATCAATCGCGCGCTTTGGGCACACTTATAATCTCGTCGTCCGTATCCAATCACCTGCCGGCTCCGACATTGTCACCGACAGCGAAACAGTTTCGAGCGCCGACGACATTCCCAAAAAAGTGGACCAGATTGCGGAGAAGGTACGCGGCAAACTCGGTGAATCTTTGCTATCAGTGAAAGAAAATTCTGCCCCGCTGGCGGAAGTGAGTTCTTCTTCACTCGACGCAGTGCGATATTTCACAACGGGCAAGGAGAGCCTCTACAACGGCGATCCTTCGCAGGCGGTTCTGATGTTCACCAAGGCGTTGGAACTCGATCCCAAATTTGCGGTGGCGCACGAATACCTGGGCCAAAGTTACGACTATTTGAACCAGTACGATCGAGGCGCGGAAGAGATTCGCCAGGCCGCAAAGCTGGCGGACCGCGTCTCAGAACCGGAGCGGCTTCGTATCATGGCCGCTTATTACGCGACCTTGTTGGACTTTCAAAAGGAGTGCGAAAATTACCAACTCCTCGCGCAACTCCAAGCGTCCGATCCGGCTCCCTTCGTCAACCTCGGCGTATGCCATGCGGAAAATAGCGACTATGCAGCTGCTGTCTCGTTCACCCAAAAAGCGCTTCAGTTAGTACCCCAATCGGACATCAGAATCAATCTCGCTTCGCAACTCCTGTCAGAAGGTGACACGGAAAAGGCCTTCCAGGTCGCGCAACCATTCGCCCGCGATTTTCCCAATAACCAGTACTCTCAAGTTGTATTGGGGCATATTTACATGGCATTGAATCGATTCGAACTCGCGCGGCAGACCTTCAATAGTATGGTCCATACTGGACCTGACGGCGAGGTCGCAGCAAAGTTGTCCCTTGCGGACTTGGATTTGGCCACTGGCCTCTACGGCGAAGCTGACAAGGAGCTCAGTGAGGCGATTCAAATCGCAGATAGAAATCACAACCGGGTCCCAGCCGCAAAGGCCAGGATTGCGATGGCTGAGTTGCTGTTGCAGAAAGGACTTGTCTTGCAGGCCAATCAGCAACTTGGCCAGGTTGATCTGCCGCCGCAAACTCCGGCCCTTAAACTTTTACTAGCCAGGACATATGCCTGGACCGGCAGCATCGAACCGGCCAAGAGGAGCGTGGGAGAAATTGATGTCCTCATAAATCAGCATGACGCTGCTGCTCTACAGGCGTTGCGCAACCTGCTAAATGCCGAAATCGCACTGGCCCAGCGAAAATTCAGCGAGGCGGTGCAAGCCGCGCAGGGCGCTGTCACTTACCAGAAATCGGTCTTCGCGATTGAGACGCTCGCTCGTTGTTATGACATGGCAGGAATGCACGAGCAAGCGGTCAACCAATATCAAGTCCTAATTTCCCGGGGCAACGAGTTCATGGACGATGCCCGGTCTGAAATTTTTGATGAGCCCGCGTTTCACCGGGCCGTGATGGCGCACTATCGACTAGGCGTTCTCTACCAAAAGCTTGGGCGATCGGATGATGCTCGCGCCGAGCTGCAGAAATTTCTCGGCTATTGGTCGAACCCGGACGCCGACCTCGCAATCCATCAGGACGCTCAACGATTGCTAAGAGCGCTGCCGGCAGGAGGTGTTCCAACGCCAGCGAGGTAGAGTACGGATTCGCGGATGCCATCTAGACCAAGTTCCTTTTCGACCAGAGTGTCCTGAAACGCTGCGGTACAGAATGGCGCTAGCCCCAGCCAAGTGGCCACCATGCAGAAGGTTTGGCATAGATGGCCGGTCTCCAGCAAGACCACCCGATAGGTGCGGGCGAAGCGATATTTCCACTGAGTGCGAGGAAAAACCGCGGTCATAATGAACAATGCGGATGCGTCTCCCACGAACTCCTGTCCAGCTGCATATGCGATAGATGTTTTTATTGCTTGCACGGAGCGCAGTTTTGCAAGTGTGTGGTGCAAGCCGTCGTAATGGTAGAGGCCTTGCGCTAATCCTCTGACGCGCATGGCCAGAAGGTAGACTTCGCCGGGATGTCGCGCGCCACCCGAAGGGCTCGTCTTGTGGAACAAGCTTCCGAAGGGCGGTGCATTAATTCTGCCAGTTACTCCCCATGTGTAATAGAGCAGCTGCGAGATCATGCTCAATGGAATTTGCTTACGGGAAAACTCGCGGTGCGTCTTCCGGGCCAGCAGCACCCGCGCGAACTCGCTCTCTGTTTTCTTTTCGCGGGGTAGTTTGATCCGAGGGGCTTTACCGTAGGTCTTCAGAAAAGATGGCTGGCGGGATTCGGCGAGATAGCGCCTGAAGAGGCCCGGAGGAGGATCTAGGTATTCAACATCTTTCGTGGCAAAGTGAAAACTTGCTTGCGGGAGCCAATCTGACCAGGCGCTTGCCAGCTCGGCGTCTTGTTTCGCCTGTGCGGTGCCCTCCGACACCACGAAAGTGTTTCCCAATAATTCGTGCAGTCCCGCGCGAATACTCTTTGGCGTGTACTCCGGCAACAACGAATCGAGGTCCGACGGGCGAGTCCAATTTTCGAGTAGGTGCAGGAAGCGGACCGCTTCCGCGTCGGCGCTAGCAGATACCTGCGTCTGGTAATTCCGTAGAATCAGGTTCCCGTCGCGCCAATCGACCAGAAGGGCGCGTGCGCGCCTTATCCGCCGAAAGCGGTCATTCACGTAGGACCGTCGCATCATTCGACGTTGCAATGAGCTGCGTCACGAAACTTGTACTCTTAACGAAATGTTCGCCGCATCCACGAACCATGTGCTTAAGCTGAGTGGGGATGTCCTTTCACCTTGCCCGATGTCGCTGTGTGAGGGTGGCCTTTCCCCGCAGCTGCGCCATGGGGATGACCCTGACCTTCAGGCTTGTGAATGTGGCCCATGGCAGCCTTAAGATTCTTGATATTCAGCTGTAACTCACGTTGAGTCTTTTCTATTCCAGCCAGAGCTTTGCGGAGCGGGGCAAGCCCACCCGAGGACTTTTTCTTCTTCGCCATTTTCGAAATCCCCCTTATAGTCGTCAATTAGGAGCGTCGGTTCGAATCAGACATGCTGATGGGACCGTGAGACCTTGTAGCCTCGCAGGCTTACTTTGTCAACCACTTTTCGTTTAGTGCACAACGACTATCCATGCGCTCCGACGCTTTGCTGATCTATCGGCCACGATCAGCAGTGGCGAAACGACGGGAATGCGAAGCATTTTCGTACGTAGAGACGCTGGAATCGCCGGAGATAAGAACTTTGCCGCAACCGTTGATTGCGTCAAATGCTGAGACCGATTTCCTGGTTGACCCCAATTAATGTTTTAATGTTAACAAGATGGGCGCGTAGCTCAGTTGGTAGAGCAATGCCCTTTTAAGGCATGGGTCGTGGGTTCGAGTCCCACCGCGCTCACCACATTTTTTCAGCATCTTGCAGTAGTCTGTTTCGCCACTGCAATGGCTGGTCATGTCTCGGCTCGTGTTCGGCATTCACAAGCCGCATTCTGACCGAGAACGTGTAAGGGTGGCCTGTTAGTCAGGCAATTCTCAGCGAGGCATGAGCCGGAAAAAGAGGGCCTGCTTTGCAACAGGTTCAACTTTTGCCTCCAGCGCGGCCATCTGAGTCTGATTTAGTGGGGTAAAAGAACGGGCGAGCTCGACGCATTCCTCAACCTGCTCGACTGAGTCACATCCGATAATTGCCGTGCTGATGGGCAACGAGAGAGTGTAGAAGAAGGTTTCCCGCTTGGTCAGCGTGCCCGGGATCGTGGTGATTGCGCCTCTACCTTCCCACGACTGTTTTTGCTGTTCCACCGGCGGCGGCGTCCAACTGGAAAGAATGCGGCCGCGTGCCATCACCTTCATCCCGATAATCCCCATCTGTTTCTCGACGGCCAGCGGAAGGAGATCCTTTTCAAAACTGTAATAGTATTTGTCGGCCGCGTTGACGCCCAACAGGACGGTGTCAAAGGGAAAGCGGCGTATGCATTCCATGAGTGCTTCCGGACGGAAGCGTCCGGTTACGCCCAGATGGCGCACCATTTTCTGATCGCGCGCTTGAACCAGAGCTTCTATCGCACCGCCTTTGCCGAATATCTGGTCAATGTCTTCCTGAATTCCAACATCATGCAGTTGCCATGTGTCAATGTGATCGGTATCCAGCAGCTTTAGGGACACGTCGAGATTTTTAAGCGCGGCATCGCGGGTTCGCTCTTTGGTCTTGGTGGCAATGAAAACCTGATCGCGATAGCCCTTTAGGCCCTTACCTAAATATTGTTCACTCCATCGATCAGGTCCGCCGTAAATGGCGGAGGTATCGAAATAATTCACTCCTAACTCGAGCGCGCGCTGGATCATCTGCAGGGCCTGACTCTCGTTATTGTGCTTCTCCAGCGCTCCCTGACCGCCGAGGCCAAAAATCCCGACCCGAAATCCCGTCTTACCCAGATTGCGCGTGGGCATCATGTCCTGGATGGCCCTTGCCGCAGCTGGACTGTTTTCCGTTGACGGCACCTCGCCAGACGCGGACGGCGCGATTACCCGCGCGGACAGACCAGCTACTATTGATGCTGCCCCTGTCTTAAGGAAGCCCCGCCGGTTCTGGTTACCCGCATCCTGTGGTGTGTCATTCGTTTTCATGTCCATCGCTCCAAGTCATCCGAAATAGAATACCGATTTTCTTAGGAACTGATCGATCACGCGAGTATATTTTTCCTTTGCGAGCCAGTCAATCCTTGTCTGTTTTACAGTTGGTCCGCGTTCGTAAGTTTGGTCTTACCGTCTATCGGAACATTCAGTGTTTATTCATGGCACCGATCGGTGCTGAGGAGAGCTGAGAGGATGAGCCGGAAGCTGTTTTCTTTATGTCTGATAACCGCATCGATATTACCGACATGTGCGTTTTCCCAATCATTCTTGAGCCAATATAAAGGTTCGCCTTATCACGACAGCCGCTATAGCGGCGGTCCACAAAAAATACCGGGAAAGGTGTTGTGCGCCTACTATGACCTGGGCGGCGAGGGAGTCGCGTATCACGATACCGATCCAAAGAATCACGGCAGCGGAGAGTTGAATCCGGCCGATGGGACCTATCTCAATGAATTTCGTATCCACGAGGGAGTGGATACTTCCTACACGAAATTCAACCGGAAGCCCGATCCGATTGACGACAACCCCTTCGACAAGATTGTTCCTCCTGCCGACCTGCTCTATGTTGGCTGGACCGAACCCGGCGAGTGGTTCAACATTACGGTAGACGTGAAACACGCGGGAACATATGCAGCCGATTTCCTTTACACATCGAATCGTGGCGGAACAATATCAGTCGATGTGAATGGAGAAGACGCGACCGGACCGCTCGAGATCACGTCCACAAATGATCCCGCAGACACGGTGGCCTGGCGGCAATGGCACCACTGGAACCTGGCTTCGCAACTTTTCAAAGTGCGTCTTAGCAAAGGGAGAAATGTTCTCACCGTACACATATTGACGAAGGGAAACATGAATCTGGCTTATTTCGATTTCAAAAAGGTCCGCAGATGAGATGAAAGCCACCAGAGCCGTTCACCGCTGGGTGGCGGAGCTGTGTTGTTGACGACTGGCGGCTTTACTTCGCGGTCAGTGACCGATACGCCGATTTCACTCATTGACCCCTGCAAGGGGTTCTGAGTGTAAAGGCCTGTTAACAACACCGACCGTGGATTCATGCTCCGAATGGGCGTAAAGTGTTCCCTGTGAACCGCACGCTCGCCCTTGCAGCGCTGCTTCTTCTCAGCTCCATTGCGGTCTGTCAAACACCGTCCCACGCTTCAGATTGTTCGACTCTGAAATACTTGCGGCACAAGGTTTCATGCCTCTGTGGGACCGTCCAAGTGTGTTCAGGAGATATTTGCGGCCGCCCCTCAGACTATGATCTCGACGACGACATCACCGTAGAGCTACGAGAGAAGAGTGGCACGATTCTCGACTCGAAGAAAGTTGTGGCCGAGACACGTGAGAAGCAGGGCACGACGCAGGACGGGACAAAGACCTCTTACAAAGAAACGGAGCGGAGATTCTGTTTCGAGGGCAAGCGTAATGGTGACTATCTGCTTGCCTTTGTGCTGCACAAGAATGGCGTTTCTCAGCCAGCGGCCATATTTCCAACGAACTACTCAAACAAACGGAGCAAGGCTTGCGATTCCGTGTACATGGTGGAGCCGATCTGTCCGAGGTAGTGCATCTAGTTGGCGAAAATCACCCTTAGCGCTCATTGACGGGATCGTGAGTGTAATGGCCTGTTAACGCCAATCGACCATCCCCATGGTGGATAATGGAGCTGACGCACACTATGACTGACCCAGAGAACTGGCCACTGTTGCTGAAGCTGGTTGCTTTTCCACCTATCGCGGTTGGTGGTTGGTCGATGTGGGCTCCGCTGGCGAAAACCCCCAAATGGCGGCGACTCCAAATTGCCTGCATGGCCTACCTCTGGCTATTCGCCATCTTTTTCGCGTGGAAGCAGCCCCTGATCGGATTCGCCGCCATCGGCGTTGGCGGGATTGCGCTGATCGTTTTCCTTTATCGTCGGCATCAGAATCCAAACTGACCAATACCGCGTTGTGAGTGTAGATTTCGTCAACCAGCAATCTTTCTTGTCCTAGCATCGCCGATTTGTTGGGTGTAAAGTGCCGAACATGAAGTTCCGTTCTCAAGCACTCCTCCTCTGTCTAGCCGCATCCATGGCGCTCGCCAGCGATTACGTGGAATTCTCGGTAGTCGAGCGGATCAGGTTCTCTGTCCCCGGCAATTGGCCAGTAATATCGAGCAAGTCAACTGCAGAGAAAACGGTGTTTGCATTTCAAATTCCGAATCGTGCCGATAAAAAGACTTCTGATTCTTCAAATCTCGTCATTGTCGCTTCATACCTAAGCAATCCTCAAGAAAGGGAGGATTTCGAGAAGAAAGCATCCACTATAGAGAACAATGCAACGGAGCAGAAAATTGTAGAAGGATGGCGCTGCAGTACCTTTACTGGAACGCAGAAGTCAACGCAGTATGTGGTTTGGGACTGCTATCGTACCGTCGCCGATTGCGGTGTCAAAGTCCGAATTGCGTGGCCGCGCCTCCCCAAGAATCCTCGTGATTACGACAAACAGATGGAGGCAATACTCTCCGATTTTCTGACTAGCGTCGCGCCCTCTAAGCCGCTGGACCCAACATCGAAAGGTAGCGTCTTGAGGAATGAGCAACCTCGCTGAAGGTAGTTGGCGAAACATCGCCTCTCTGACAATGTCGGCGGTGTCAAGTAGTTTTCGAGCACACTTCAGCATGGACTCATAGCAGAGCGCCATTTCGCTCTCGTTGAAGCAGTTGCTTTTGCTCTGCCAACCCGGGCTCGCTCGTAATCAATGTTCAGGTCTGGAACTCGGTCCGACCCATGCATCTCTTCGGTCTCGAACTGCGATCATGATTACTACTTCGAACTCCTCTCCTTGAGAGGAGCAGGACGCCCAATCAATATTCTCGGTGTTCTACTGCACACCATGGCGATGTCCGGGCTGTCCCGCGTGCGAACCGAACTTATTCCACTGCCGATAGTCCCATCCCTGGCGCATCATCCAGTACAGACGGACAGCCAGTCGGCGGGCCATCGCTACTTTGGCGATTTTCCGTCCTCGTCGCATCATCAGGTGGAGATACTTGCTGCGCCACTCTGGCAGACTGCGCACCGTCACCTGCGCCGCCTCCACCAGCAAGAAACGCAACATCGAACTCCCCTGTTTCGTGATATGGCCCAGCCGTCGCCGATTTCCGCTCGAGTCTTCCAGCGGCACCAGCCCGAGATAGCTCGCTACCTGCTTGCCGCACTGAAAACGCTCCGCTTGGCCAATGATCAGCACGAAGGCCAGTGCGGTCAAGGCACCCACTCCGGGGTGCGTTCTTAGCCGCTGCGCCTCGGGACACTTCTCGACTTCCTGCT
>Ga0307477_10001294_pt1 | contig 21685 bp, 15 predicted proteins | sample atmos_gasesECM2C_FD_203316 | JGI IMG/M metagenome (GOLD analysis project Ga0307477, IMG submission 203316) | Hardwood forest soil microbial communities from Morgan-Monroe State Forest, Indiana, United States - atmos_gasesECM2C_515 | ecosystem: Environmental > Terrestrial > Soil > Temperate...
TGCGCCGTGTCGCTTCCGTGTCACACGTAGAGTACCGCGTACTGTACTCAAACTCTTGACAACGCTCCTTGCTCAATGCAACTTTGCAACGGACCCGGAAGATTTATCGCGGGCCAAAGGAGGACATCGCAATGGTTCCGATTGGAAGCCTCAGCGGACTGCTTGTCCGCGTGTGGGATGCCGTAAGGCGAAGTGGTCTGAGCAAGCTGGCGTGGAGGCTCAGGGAGTATGCGGACAGTAAGAAGAGGGAGGCCCCCAACCTTTATGCCTTCTCAAGAGCTGCCCTGGTCCGGGAGTTAGGGCGGTACGCCAATCGCTTCCGAGATGTCATTGAGTTCATGGAAGAGAGAGGATGGGCCGTCAAGGTAAAGAATCCACCAGACCACTGGCAAATAAATTAAGCCGAGCGGAAATGACAAAGATTCAAGCTACCAAATGATTCCGTTCTTCACGCAGCAACGCTTGCAGAAGTAAGACGCACCCGGGAAGGCAGCAGCACCGCATTGCTCCCCGGAGCGCAACTTCACTACGCAATTCAATTCGCATTTGTGGGCTGGCCCGCAGCCAACGCAACGTCCATGCTCATCGCATGCAAATAGACGCTTCAAAGTTTTCCCGCATCCGTGCATTCTTTTATGCTATCAGCCTTTCTTCAGGCGCGTGATTGGGGATGAAGTCTGGTGCAAATCTGCCCGGCTCTCTCAGTCCTTCATCCAAGGCAGTTCCTCGCCCGGTCCATAGATGTAGTCATTCTGAATGTAGAATCGACCAGATTCACCCGGACCATAAATGTAACCATTTTGAATATAATATTTGCCATTGTTCTTGGGACCATAGATGTATCCGGCCTGGATGTAAAACAGTCCAGACATCTTGGGGCCGTATATGTATCCGTTTTGAATGTAGTATTGCCCTGAAGTCATTGGGTCCGCTCCTCTTCGAAAAAGCAGTCCAAATCAATGTCGCCAAAGTCCGGATCGTCCTTCTTTTCTTGCAAGACTGCTTCAAGTTCTGACCTGTAGCCCTTCAGTCGCTGGAAAAGCCGGTGAGTGTCAGCAACAATCTCGACAGAACTTGAAGGCGTCAACGCGCGCACAAACTGCCAATCAGCAACGTCGCTCTCGGTAATGCCTTCGCCAATCTTCTCGTCTATGTATTGCGTGACGCGCTGTTCGCCAAAGAATTCGACGGCGACGCGCTTGGAGACGATTCGCGTTTCCCGTTCAATGGGAATATCAAACCATTGTAGCTTCAGGGCTGCGATAACCGTTTTATGGAGCTGGGGGACAAGGCCATTTACAGCCCAGACGTTGCGCGCGTTGGAGTGCTGAATAGCGTGCTGGAGTTCATGCGCCAACGTCATAGTTAGACCTACCTCATTACCGCAAGTGCTCCCGTACAAATAAACGAGGTCATCGATGACCCGTGGGTATAAGAGAGAAACACCATCATCAACCAGAATGCAGCTTGAGACGTACTCTGGCCATATAGCTAATGGAGTGCTGTCGCTGATGGCTCCATACACTCCGCGATTGGCGACACCGAATACTTGCTTGAGTTCAGCCGGGTCACCGTCATCCAAGAAGCACAACAGCCTCGACGATGGCAGGGTGCCGTTGAAGTGATCGAGCACGCGCCGCGCCGCCGCTTCCCGGTGCGCCTTCACCGCAGCGTTCCCCGATTTGACTTTCAGCGTGACCGGCATCACATTTTACTTGGAGAGCGGCAATGCAAGATTCCTGTTCTTTGTCACATACTTCAAAATCCACGGTCTAATCGTGTAGTAGCGAACACCCATGTCTGAATGCACGTCGCCAATTGTTGTGGCCAGATAGAGAATGCCTGCGTCTACGAGACTTGGAATCCCCAAGTCGCTCACTCCCCAAGTCCAGGTACTCACCTGATCTCGAACATACAGTGCAAGTATCTTGCGCTCGTCCACTGTGAGGTTACGTAGCCTTCGCCTGACTGTGAACCAGATAAAGATGCGCTTCCCCGCGTCCAAAATGACGTTCCCTACTTCATACAACAGCCCCACAGCCGAGATTGCGAGCACTAGCCAGAGCAACGGCCTGAAGCGGTCAACAGCAGGAAAAATGTGGATTGCTTCTAACCGGCGTTCGGGCGCGAACACGGCGAGAGCGGAGACTGCCCCGGCAACAAACATGGTCCTGACCGATTTAATCCACTCGCCAAAGAGCTTGAGGTATTCGAGCGCGGGCGACACCGCAACATTCTACACCCACCGCGAAGTGCGGGCAGGATGCGGCAGCACCGCCACCAATGGGACAGGTCGAGCACCTGCACTTTAATTGGCCGTTCAACCAGTTTACGAAGAATTTCTCCGCGCGATACCATTCCCAACTGTTTGTAAAACCCGCGCTGAACCTCCCGGTAACAGTGCCTGCCGCTTGCGATGCGCTAGTGAGTAACGATGATGAGCGCATTGCAGTCACGAGTGATTTCAACTCCGGCGATTATCTGTTGGTGGTGTTTCTCTGCTCCGTCGCGCGCGAGTACCGTGCCGTCCGTACCGTTGGATTCCGGCAGCATCAATGCTAACGTCTCTGGCGCGACACCAGATAAGCAGACACGGATAAGGAAAAAATCCATGTCACGACGATCTGGTCAAAGTGGCTGTATTCAGCAAGACGGCAAGTGGTACGTCGTTCGGTTCTGGAAGGATGTTGCGGGCCAGGAGAGGAGACGGAGAGTACGTGAGAAAATCTGTCCACTGTCCGGCACCGGCAAACTATCCGCTTCCGAACGAGAACGCAAGGCCAAGGAAATAATCGCGGCAAGCGGTGCGGATACCGTGGAGCATTTCGAGAAGGTGGTTCAGTCGCTCCACGGCGTCACGTTCCGTGAACAAGCCGCGACGTGGTTACAGCAGATGAAGAACCGCAAGCGCAAGCCTGTGGCTCCATCTACGCTCGACCTTTGGGAAAGTGCGTTGAGAAACTGGCTTAATCCGAACATCGGAGGCACGCCGCTTGAATCCATCGGCAATCTTGCGTTGAAGAATCTTGGCGTAACGATGGTGAAGGGTGGGCTAGGAGCGTCTGCGATTCGGTCATACACAAATGCGGTGAAGATGGTCGTAGGTTCGGCGGTCAATGAAGAGGGGGATGCCCTGTATCCCCGCAAGTGGAATCATTCGTTCATCGACCTACCCGAAGACAAGAATCCAAAGCGGCCAAAATTCACTTCCGATGTGGTGTCCGGGATCGTCGCCGCGCCACAGGGGAAACAGATGCTAGTGTTCCACCTACTCTGTGCTGCTGCCGGGTTGCGAATCGGAGAGGGCCTGGGGATCGACCTCAAGAACATATCCCCGGACTGCTCCACGATCACAATCTGTCAGAAGGCGTGGAGGGGCCAAATACACACCTTTCTCAAGAGCGATGCCGCCAAGCGAGAGGTCGATTTGCATTCCACGGTTGCAGTGATGCTCAAGGAGTTCATCGGCGAGAGAAAGTCCGGGCTGCTGTTCTGTTCCCGGACTGGCAAGCAGCTCTGGCAGACGAACATCCTGAAGCGGTCGTTGCATCCGATCTTGGCACGACTCAATCAGCCGAAGTGCGGGGCCCATGCCTTCCGGCGCTTCCGTCTAACGTGGCTCCGCAAGAACAATGTTCCGAAAGACCTGGAACATTTCTGGATGGGCCACGAGGATGAAGAGGTCGGGGACGTGTACTCCAAGCTGAAAGAGGACGTGGCGTTCCGCAAAGAAGTAGCTGAAAGAATTGGTTTGGGCTTCGAGCTTCCGTCTAAAAATGTCGTTGTTGGACCGAATGGACCGAAAATCGAATCCGAACCAGTTTTAGAATTGGCTGCAAGTGCATGATTCAAGTGGGATAAGTGGTGGACGTGACCGGGCTCGAACCGGCGACCCCCTGCTTGCAAAGCAGGTGCTCTCCCAGCTGAGCTACACGCCCACAGTAGGAGTGTCTTTCATTCTAAAACACTTTTGAAGACACTTCACCCTGCGTTTGAGGAACGAGCTTACTTCTTCGTACGATCTCGGTCTTGGCTTGCTCCCGCAAAGTGGATGGTAATAGTTCCGGAAGCGTTGAGCTCGCTGCCGTTTTTCGGGAGTTCAAGGATCAGGCTTGCTTTTCCACCGGCCGCCTTGAAGGGCTTTGCCCCATCAACGGATGCAATCTGCCCCGCATTCCAAATGTACAGTTCGTAGCGGCCGTCCGCGAGCCCGGACACGTTGATCGTCAGGCGGTCCCGCGCCGGCGTCCACGCTTCGTAGAGAATACGCAAGCCTTGCGAGGTTGCTCCGATATTCGGCAATTCACCCGCATAGCTGAAGCCAAAATCATCTTGGAGCCGGATCCGCAGCGAATTCGTCGAACCCGCGACGGTAATTCGAACGAGCACGTGCTGATCCGCGTCGCTCGTTTGCATCTTGAATGGCACCGCGCGCCCGTTGAATTCCACACCAAGAACTTTCGCGCGCAAGCTAACGGCCGGCTCAAATTCGATTGTGCGCGTCGCATTCCCCGGGGCTTTCACTTCCAGGGTGATACCTCCCAGATCTTTCCTGTAGCGCAAATCCATTTTCGCAGTACCGACGGGAACGTTTCGAATCCCAAATGAAGTCCAATCGGCGGGAACATGCGGCGCAAACGTCAGCGTCCCTGTTATTGCGTTCGTCTCCAAACCAAACAGGCCGCGCAACAACGGGGTCACCACCATGGCGGCGGACCAGATTTGATGCGGCGAACTCGTCGAAAGCGATTGGTAGTATGCGCCGGAGAGTACTTCCGTCACATGACCCAGCGAGCCATCAAACGCCAACAATGCGTTGGCCCGCAGATTCGCGTACGCAGGATGAGCACGGTGATACCGATACTCGCCGACCGAAGCCCAGCCCGTGAACAACGGCCAAACCGATCCAAAATGGTAGCCGCCGCCGCTAAAAAGCGGCGAGCGATTCGAAATGATCCGCATTCCCCAATCCGTTTGGTGATCCACATCCCCGAGCTGCTTGATCATCGCCTCCGCTTTACCCTCGTCAAGCAATCCAAACCACATCGGCACGGTTGCCAGCACGCTCGGCTCATCCACCGGATGACTGTCCTTGTCGAGCGCGAACGCGAATCTCTCCTTATCCGCGAGCCAGAACACTTCATTCATCAGCGGCTTCCGCTGCTCGAAATTCTTGATAAGCTCCTTGCTCACATCTTCTTTTCCAGTCAACCGCGCCAGATTCGAAAGCGCGCGCAGCGCCTCAATCCCCAAACCCGTTTGATACAGCTCCGTTTTCACCGGAAGCAAAGGCCCGCCTTCCACCCAGCCATGCCCGACCCCAAAATTTTTCGGAAATCCCCGCTCGTCATATGTCGAGCGCAGAAACTCGTAGGCCTTCCACAAGCTCTCCCACTTTTCCTTTGCGAAGGCCGTGTCGCCGCTCTCCACCACGTAATCGTTCAGCGCGATGATGTACAGCGGAGTCGCATCCGCTGACGCGTAAGGATATGGATAATCCTTGAACCAATTCACAAAACTCGCGCCCTGCGAAATCTCGTGTGGAATCTTCCCGTCCTCGCGCTGGAATTTGCCGATAAACTCCAGCGCCGTCCGCGCCGTGGAAAAATCCCCTTCCGCATTCAGCGCGAACGAAGTCCAAAACGAATCGCGCCCGAAAAACCATGCAAATCCCGGACGCTGGCTTTCGCCCGATGTGCGATAGCCTGCCACGAGCCCCGTGCCCAAAGACGGATTCGTAACCACTCCCTGCAGCATGCTCACGCGCGCCCAATCGTACGCTTGCTGAAGTTGCGCGTCCGGAAGCTCCACGCTCACCGTCTGCCGCAAATAGTCCCGGTAGTATTCTGCGGACTCCCGCCACAAATCCACATACGAAGCGAGCAAATGCTGATACGTTTTTTCCGCCGCCGCCCGCCCTTCCAAGGATCCGGCAATCACCATTACCTTCGTCTCTTTGCCCTTCGCCGTCGGTCCGAGCCGGAATGAACTCTCCTGCGATTCCGAATAATTCGACTGGTATTCCAAATGAGGCTCCGCTGCCGTCGGTGAGCCCACGAACGCCGCGAATTTCTTCTGTTCTTCGCCAAAATAAAACGCATGCCGTTCCGCGCTCCAATCCAAGTACGTCGCACCCAGCGCCGCCGGCCACTCCAACTGAAAATCGCGATGAAAATCCGCCTCAATCTCCAGCGGCTTTTCCGTTTCTACATCCAGAAAAATCACCGCGCCTTGCTCCCGCACCGGCACAAAAAAAGTCTCTCGCACCGTGAACGTGTCTCCGGCGTAGAGAATCGTCGCCGACTCCGGCCGCACCGTGACCGTCCGCGCCAGCGCCTCCGCCGGCAGCACGCGCCCTTCCGTCAGAAATCTCAGGCGAAACTCGCGGAAAATCTTCAGCGGATAGACCCACGCTTCCATCCGCCCCGTTTCATCTCCGAGCAGCCCCGCGCGCGTTCCCGTCACCGGCAAAAATTCCCACCGACGCACCGTTCGCGAAAGCTCCAGCTGCTCCGGACCTTTCTCCATTTGCTGCCCCAAAGCCGCAGGTACACAAATCCCCGCGCCCAGTGCGGCAGCCGCGCACGCACGACACAAACTTATCCACGCTCGCCAATTTCGTTTTCGAAAACGGGCAGGAAGTTCTTGCGAGAAGTTCATTCGAATGGCTGCCGCTGCGTCGTTTGCTTGCAATACCTCGTTGGCCTGACTATAAAGGAAAGCGCCGGATTCTAGCACGAGCTTCGCAATGAAAGGTATCGGTTCTTTTGCCTCCAACGCGCCGCGCATTTCTCCAATCGCTCAGCCGTTCCGCCCTCGTGCTCCCGTTCGAAAGAATTCTCGCCCTCGCGCTGCCAAAAAAGTGGCTGCCAGCATTCCAGGCTGCGAGCGCGCCGTCCCAGCAATCCGCCGCCGCAACGCCCCCAAACGATCTCGGCATCACCTTCCTCAACGCCGCCCGCGAATCCGGCCTGGACGCCAAAACCATCTTCGGCGGCGAGCACAAGAATAGATATCTCCTCGAGACCACCGGCTGCGGCGTCGCCTTCTACGATTACGACAATGACGGCTGGCTCGACATTTTCCTCGTCAACGGCTCGCGCCTCGAAGGATTCCCCGCCGGCCAGGAGCCCACCTCGCATCTTTTCAAAAACAATCGCGACGGCACCTTCACCGACGTCACCTCCAAAGCCGGCCTCGCACATTCCGGCTGGGGACAAGCCGTCTGCGTCGGCGACTACGACAACGACGGCTTCGACGATCTCTTCGTCACCTACTTCGGCAAAAATGTTCTCTATCACAACAATGGCAACGGCACTTTCACCGACGTCAGCGAAAAATCCGGCGTCGCCGGTACCGGCAAGCGCTGGAATACCGGCTGCGCTTTCGTGGACTACGATCGCGACGGCCATCTCGACCTCTTCGTCGCCAATTACATTGACCTCGATCTGAAAACCGCGCCCGTCCCCGAATCCGGCCCCTGCCTCTACAAAGGCGTCATGGTTGCTTGCGGCCCTCCCGGCCTACTCGGCGGAAAAAATATTCTCTATCACAACAACGGCAACGGCACCTTCACCGACGTCACCGAAAAATCCGGTATCCTCAGCGCCAACGGCACCTACGGCCTCGGCGTCCTCACCGCCGATCTCGACAACGACGGCTGGCCGGACATTTACGTCGCCAACGATTCCACCGCCAGCGCGCTCTATCAAAACAAAAAAAACGGCACCTTCGTGGACATCGCCCTCGAAGCCGGCTGCGCGCTCAGCGCAGACGGCAAGCCCCAGGCCGGCATGGGCATCTCCGCCGCCGACTACGATCTCGACGGCAATCTCGATCTCGTCAAAACCAATTTTGCCGGCGACACGCCCTCGCTCTACCACAATCTCGGCGGCGCGAATTTTGAGGACGCCACCTACCAGGCCGGTCTCGGCAAGCACACGCAATATCTCGGCTGGGGCTGCGGCTTTTTTGACATGGACAATGACGGCTGGCCCGACATCCTCATCTGCAACGGCCACGTCTACCCCGAAGTCGAGCAGCTCAAGACCGAAGCCGGCTACCCGCAGCGCAAACTGCTCTATAAAAATCTTCGCAACGGCCGCTTCGATGACGTTTCCTACGACGCCGGTCCCGGCATCTCCGCCCCCGTGGCCGCACGCGGTTGCGCCTTCGGCGACTTCGACAATGACGGCGACCTCGACGTCGTCGTCAACAACGTCAACGATTTCCCCCAGCTGCTTCGCTGCGATTCCCGCACCGGCAATAACTGGATCAAGATCAAGACCATCGGCACAAAATCCAATCGCAGCGGCATCGGCGCGCGCCTCAAATGCGTCAGCCATCCGCCCGGTGAAAAAAATCCCCATTCCCAGATGGACGAAGTCCGCAGCGGCGGCGGCTATTTTTCGCAAAACGACCTGCGCGTCCACTTCGGCCTCGGCAAAGCCGAAAAAGTCGACGTCCTCGAAATCCGCTGGCCCAGCGGCCTCGTCGAAACCCTAAAGGACCTCAAGCCCAACCAAGTCATCTTCGTAAAAGAATCCGAAGGTATCCTCCGCACCCAGCAATTCGATCCGTCCAAGCCCGCCAAGCCCGCGAAGTGAATCCTCCTGCCTTTGTAGTGGCGGGTCACTTCAGACCCGTTCTTCTCTTCTCTGTGTCCTCCGTGATCTCTGCGTCATATCTTTTTTCGTCTCTCCATCTGCCGCCCTCTGGCAACCACTCTGTATTTGTGTGAACATCAACCCGCTGGTCACAAATAACGCGCTATGAAATCAAAATTCCTCCTCACCATTTTTCTCCTCGCCGCCGCTCTCACCCTCGCCTCCCCAATCTCCGACCTCCCCTTCGGCCCCTGGACCCGCGCCTCCAACGACCCAATCCTCTCCCCCCAAGGCACCACCTGGGAATCCGCCGGAACTTTCAATCCTGCGGTCACTTTTGTTCCTGCCAAAGATTCCAACACTACAGACCCTGGTGTGTTCATCATGCTCTACCGCGCTCAAGACGACTCCGGCACCTCCCGCCTCGGTTACGCCGAAAGCAACGATGGCCTCCATTTCACGCGCCGCCCCGAACCCATCCTCTCGCCCGAAACCTCTTACGAAAAAGATGGCGGCGTCGAAGACCCCCGCCTTCAAAAATTCGGCGACACCTTCTACCTCACCTACACCGCCTACAACAAAAAAGACGCCCAGCTTTGCCTCGCCACGTCCCTCGATCTCGTTCATTGGAAACGCCAAGGCATAATCCTCCCCGCGTACCACGGAAACTGGAACGTCGGCTGGACCAAGTCCGGCGCCATCGTCCGCGAAAAAATCAACGGCAAATACTGGATGTACTGGCTCGGCACCGCTCCTAGCAAGCCCGGTAAAACGGACAAAACCGACCAGACCGGCCTCTCCTGGTCCACCGACCTCCTTCACTGGACAGAAGCCACGGCCAGTCCCGTCCTCCCGACCCGCCCCGGAATGTTTGACTCCCGCGTCGCCGAACCCGGCCCCCCGCCCATCCTCACCGACCGCGGCATCGTCCTCATCTACAGCGGCGCCGACGACCACCTCGTCTACCGCACCGGTGTAGCCGTCTTCGATCGCCGCGATCCCCGCAAACTCCTCTCCCGCACGGATCAACCCATCTTCGCCCCCGAAAAAGCATGGGAAAAGGTCGGCCAGGTTTCGAATGTCACATTTGTCGAAGCTATGGTTTTGGTCAAAACAAAAGACGAAGGATTAGTTCAGAAGGGCAATCGCTATTTCTTTTATTACGGCGCCGCCGACAAATACGTCGGTGTCGCCGAAGCTCCACTGAAGTAAGGTTTAGCAGCGCCGTCGCGACTCAAAATCCTTCCAGCAGCCACGCGTTGGAGCTGCCGCTGGATATCCAGATGGCCAGGTGCCGCCCATCTGCGGAAGGAATGGCCCAGCCCAACTGCTTTTCACGTTCCTGAAGGATTGCCTTCGCTTTCCCATGCAAATCCACATTCAAGAGGGTCCGCATACCCATCAGGGAAGAAGCGCTTGCCCAGATGCTGCGCCCATCACCCGCCCAATCCAGGCTGGCGATTCCCGACCAGTCCTTTAGCGTCAGCGTCCGCTCGCTGCCATTCGCCATTGTATAGAGCCGAATGACTGCCGGTCCCGGAACGCGGTGCTTCTTAGCCATCGCCAGAGTCGAACCGTCGGGCGACAGCGTCCAGTTCAGCAAATACCATTCCGGGCCTTCAATCCGCATCAGCGGCTTTTTCTCTCCAGTCACCGGATCGAACGTGAGAAACTCCAGACGATCCCCTGTGAACTCGCTCAGAACACAAACCGTTGCCGGCGCGCGGGCGCACTGAAAGTTATTAATGCTCGGATCTTGCAGCACAAACTGCGGCGTCCCGCCCGCCAGTGGAAGCCGCATCATGCGGATGTGCCGGTCCACGTCGCGCGGATCGGGACCGAGCGTGTATAAGATCGCCGAGCTCTCCGGATTCAGCCGCGCCAGGATCACGGATTGCTCCCCGCCCACCAGCAGGTCTGGAGCCGGTTGATCCACCGCCTGCTTGAAAAGATGAAAGACACCATCGCGGTCGGAAGTGAAAATCACGGATTTCCCATCCGGCGTCCAGGTGTAAGGATAATTTCTCCGTTCGTCCAGGCTCAGCCTCTGCAGCGGGCTCAGCCGGCGGCCGCCGCCTTCGACCTCCGTGATGTAAACCCCCGGAGCGTCAGCCCCGCGCAGAAAACTCAGCCGCTTGCCATCCGCGGAAATGCTGGCGCGCACCTTGGCGTCGGAATCGTTCGTAAGCCGAGTCGGCATGCCCCAGGTTTTCCAGCCTCGAGGGTCAATTCGCACCGCCCAAAGATTCGTGTCGTTCTGGCTGCTGGGGGGGAGTTCGCCAAGCGAATAAATCAAGCGGCCGTCCGGAGTCCATGCCAGCGCCGATCGCAGTCGCGGGCTCGAAACAATCCGGCTCAAGTCCTGGCTGCCAAGATCGCGGACGTACAGCGAGATCTCCGCATCGTCCCATCCCAGTTGATAACGCGACTGGACAAAGGCGATGCGCCGCCCGTCGGGAGCCCACACCAGCGCGTCAACATTGTCTCCGGGTTCGCCAAGAATTTTGTGCGCTTGCTCGCCGTTCGCCTGCATCTCCCAGATTTCCTGGTGGCTGTAGTCGCCGCGCACAAACACGATTTGCGACCCATCGGGCGAAACGGCTCCTCGCTCGGCAGCATCCATGATTTTGCGCGGCGCGCCTCCGAACACCGACATGCTCCACAAGCTTGGTTGTTCCAGGGGAGAACCAACGCGCGTCGCCAGCACGTGGCTGCCATCCGGAAACCAGCTGACGAAGTAGGTGTGCGCAATCTCCGGGCCGATGGGGTGCGTCTCCCCGGTGCCCACCTGCCGCAGAAACACTCCCGTCCGGTCCGAGAACGCGAGCAGCTTGCCGTCTGGCGAAATCGCCGCACTGATCACGGGATCGTTCTCCGGATTGCTGGTCAAGCGCCGCTCCACCACTCGAACGGCAGCCACGGACCTGTGCCCCGCATGCCAGCCCACCATAACGGCGGCGATCAAAAGCGCGGCCATCACCGGTCCAATCCTCCAGTAACGGCGAGAACTGGTCACCGGCGGAGTCTTTGGCTCCGAGGCGTTAAGGGGCGCCACAAACCGATACCCCCGCCGCGCCAGCGTTTCAACGAAAACTGGATTTTCCGCCGAATCGCCCAAGGCGTCGCGCAAGCGCTTCACCGCCGCATTCAACCCATGGTCGAAATCCACAAACGTGTCTGCGGGCCATAGCCGGCCTCGCAATTCTTCCCGTGTAACAATTTCTCCCGGATTCTCCAGCAGCATCGCCAGGACTTGGAACGGTTGCTCCTGCAGCCGGATTTTTCGTCCATTCCGGCGAAGCTCCCCCGCGCGCAGGTCCGCCTCAAACGGCCCGAAGCGGATGAAATCGTTTGCTGGATTCTCCGTCACTTGGCCCACCTTCCCGCGGCACCCTGCCTATACATACTTAACGTTGCGACATGAAGAGAAGTTTCTTGAACATCTGCCGGTCGCCCAGGCTTCCATGTATTTGACGTGCGGGCACTTATCTCGTCACCTGCAAATGGGAAGTTCGCTATCCACCTGGCATTGAGGTACCCGCGGCCCTAACCGATCCTCGCCTCCACTCTGGAGGTATGCCCCGTGTTTCTCAAGACGCTGCGGAAGTCCTTTTGGTTAGTACCGGCTCTGGTTCTTTTGTGGTCTACGGCTTGGTCCACAGTTGCCGTCGCGAACCGTTCGCCCGTCACCGTTTCCATCCACAATGATGCTGCCATCCCTTCCGGAATCGTGCTCGCGGCGGAAGCGGAAGCTTCCCGCATTTTCCGACACGCAGGCCTCGAAATCCGCTGGCTGAACTGCCCCCTCCCGGCCGCCGGCCCGGTAGACCCAGCGCAGTGTGAAGCCGCCGATTTCCCCCTCCATCTTCAACTCAGAATCGCCAAACACTCCCTGAATTTGAACGAGTTCACTATGGGCGTCTCTTACCTCTCCGCCGACGGCATCGGCTGTTACGCCGATCTCTTCTACGACCGCGCCGAGCACCTCCACGAAGTCAATGGTGTCGGCCTCGCGAGCATCCTTGGTCACGCCATCGCCCATGAACTCGGCCACCTCCTCCTTGGCAACAACTCCCACTCCCCTGAGGGCATCATGCGCGCCCGCTGGCAACCCGCCGACCTGGCCAGCGCCGGCAAAGGCGCTCTCCTTTTTTCGACCATCGAATCCCGCACCATGAAAAACAGGCTAGACACATGGCACACGCAGGCGAGCGATACTTCTCACCTCGCCCAAGCGCGCCCGGGTGATTGATCCCCTCGTCTTTCTCCCACTCCTTCGGCTTCAACAAACACCTCTTCTGCCGCACCAGCGTCGCCATCTCCGACCGCTGCAATCCGGGCGAACTCTGTTCGCGCCGCGCAGCCAATCTGTAGGCGCGTACCACCGCTGCGCCCGCTCTTCAAATTTGCGTTTATGTTGAATACTTTGCTGCCCGCAGAAAGCATCACTCGAAAATTCTCTCCACCAAAACATGAACAGGTTCAGCAATGAAGTGAGTTACCATGTCATTAGACCATTGACTTGGGAAGGTCTCGATGCGTGCAGTTTTCTGCGGTCCACTGTGCCTGATCTTGCATTTGTTTCCCTCTACATTCCTCGCGCAACAGGGTGCGCCCACTCCCCAACCTGCTAACATCAAACCCACGATTCCTCCTTCCGAAGGCTCCGACGCCAAAGAAGCCTATACATTTGAACTCATCCAAAACAACGTCCGCTTCGAAGCGGATGGGAAGGGCCAGCGTGACCTCATTGTTCGGGCGCGCATCCAGTCCGAATCTGCCGTCCGCGAATTCGGACTTCTGGTTTATCCCTTTGCTTCCAGTTTTGAATCTCTGGACGTCATCTACGCCCGCGTTCAGAAGCCGGACGGCACGGTGGTGGAGACACCCTCCTCGGATGTCCAGGAATTGGATTCCGCCGTTAGCCGCCAAGCTCCGATGTACACCGACCAGCGCGAGAAGCACGTGGCAATCAAATCGCTTTCCGTGGGTGACATTTTAGAAGTCCATTTGCGATGGACCGTTCATGATCCCATTGCGCCTGGCCAGTTTTGGTATGACCACTCTTTTTTTCGCGAGGGGATCTGCCTTCAGGAAATCCTTGAACTGGATGTCCCTCTAAATCGCCCGGTAAAGCTTCAGAACGGCGATCTGCAACCCGTGATTCGAGAAGAGAAAGGTCGCCGGCTCTATCGCTTCGTGACGTCCAATCGGAAAAAACCAGACGACTCGAAGATTCCAGCCTGGGAAAAGAACTATCACGGTCTGCAGCCGCCGGAGGTCCAACTGTCATCTTTTAATACTTGGGATGAAGTCGGCGCGTGGTTTGCCTCTCTTACGCAACCCAAGACCGTCGTGACACCTGAAATCCGCGCAAAGGCAGAGGATCTGATCAAAGGGAAAGCGACTGACGACGAAAAAATCCGCGCTCTCTATGATTTTGTCTCTACACGATTCCGCTACATCGGAATTGACCTCGGCCTCAGCCGCTATACTCCCCACAGTGCGTCGGACGTTCTCACCAACCGGTATGGGGACTGCAAGGATAAGCACACCCTGTTCGCGACTTTACTTCAGAGCGTCGGCATCTCTGCTTATCCCGCCTTGATCAGTTCGCGCTACCACGTCGAGCCTTCCTTTCCCTCTGTCAGCCTTTTCGACCATGTCATCACCGCGATTCCGCGTGGAAATTCCTTCTTGTTTCTCGATACCACTCCTGAGGTTGCTCCGTTTGGTCTTCTCCTCGCCGGTATTCGTGATCATCAGGCCTTGGTGGTTCCGGCGCCCGGCCCTGCTCGTCTGTTTACCACGCCAATTGACCCGCCATTCTCCAACTTCGAGCGGGCTCGCATCGATTCTTCGATCGACGAAAAAGGAACTTTGGACGCCAAAATGCGCATCGAAGAGCGCGGCGATTCTGAAATTGCGTTGCGGATCGCTTACCGTTCCACACCTCAAAACAAATGGACGGAACTTACGCAGGGGATTGCCGCCAACATGGGCTTCGCCGGTTCCGTGAGCGACGTCGATATTGTTCAGCCCGATGACACATCGCAGCCCTTCGCGATCTCCTTCGCCTACCATCGCACGGACTTCCCGGACTGGAAGAACCATCGCATCACTCTTCCTGCCCCTCCCTTTTTCTTTCGCGATCTCACCGAAGAGCAAAAGCTTTCCAAGGATCCACTCCCTCTCGGCCCGCTCCAGGACGTAATCTACGAAGTGACAATGAAATTCCCCAAGGGCTTTAATCCAATTCTTCCTGCCGAGCCAGACCGCAAATTCGACTTTGCGGAGTTTACTGCCACGTACTCCTATGAACACGGAGTTCTCCACGGGACACTGCACCTAAAGACGCTCCTTCACGAGATTCCAGGTAAGGAGCGCAATGATTTCAGTGGCCTGGCCAAGGCAATTGATGAGGCCGAGCGCCGCTATATTTTCGTCGGAGGTAGTTTCCCAGCCATTGCGGGACTCCCAGTCCCGAATCTCATGGGACTCGCGGGCGGAAAGCCGGAAGACGTAATCCCCTTGCTTGAAAAGGCTCTTGCTTCCGACCCGGACAATGATGGCATTCTCGAACGACTCAGCGGGGCGTATTCCGACGCCGGACGCCCTGCTGACGCCGTCGCCATCCTGCAAAAATCTATCAACAATCATCCCGATGCTCCTCGCCACCTTTCCCTTGCTCTTGGCCGGGCTTATCTCCGAGTGCCGGATCCAGAAAAAGCTATGGCCACATTCAAGACCGTGCTGGATGACAAGGCCGAACCCGAAGAACTGAACAGCGCCGCTTATGCCCTCGCAGAAACCGGCGTTCATCTTCCTGAGGCTCTGGAATATTCCTCCCGAGCTGTTTCGTCTCTCTCTTCGAAGTCCATGGACATTTCTCCAGATGAGGCTGAACCTTCCGACTTTGTTCTCATGACTGAGCTCGCCGCAAATTGGGATACTCTTGGCTGGATCAAATTCCGTCACAAGGACTTTCCAGCGGCCGAAAAATACATCGAAGCCGCCTGGCAACTCATGCAGTCTGCCGAAATTGGAGAACATCTCGTCGAGGTTTATGAGAAACTCGGCAAAAAGGAAAAAGCCGCTGCCGTCTGCAATATGGCGCGAACGACTGTGTTTGGCGGGGCACTACGTGACAAACTCGCTGGTGAGATGGACCGCCTGCGGCCTTTTCTCAAAGGTCCTACTGGCCAGACTTCCCGCGTCGGAGCCCCGGACGGTGCGATGGCCCTTTCCGACATGCGCACGTCGCACATTCCTTTTCACACCAAACTTCAAGGAAACTCCCGCAGCGCTAACTTTGTAATTTCCATTATCAACGGCTCCAGGGTCGATAACGTTATTTTTGTTTCCGGCGCGGAAGAACTTCGCAATGCAATAGCTTCGATCGCCGCTGCCAAGTTCTCACAGCCGTCACCGGACCAGACTCCCGTTCGCATCCTGCGCAAGGCCATTCTCAGTTGCTCTATCTACACGAAGGATTGTTTTCTCGTTCTCATGCCCGTTACGGACGCTTCCGTTCCGGTGCCTTTCCAACTCCTGCCTTCGCAAAACAATTGACGATACTTCTCACCCTTTCCATCGCGATGGGGTGCCCCCCCTCGCGCCGAGCTATCCGTTCAAATCAGGGCTTGGCAGGAGGAGGATTGACCGGAGAGCCGGAGCCTTCTTTGAGCGTGTTAAAGGAATCGATGGCCACGTTTTCAAAGCGTTCGGTCACGCCGCTGGGCCAGCGGACTTCGACCGAATCGATTTTCGTGGCGGCGCCGAGGCCGAAGTGCACACGCATGTCATTGTTCGAGATGTAGCTCGAGCCGCTGCGCACTTCGTCCACGAAAATGCGCGCGCCAGCTTTTACCGTGATCTTGGCGCCGACGCCGTCGCGATTGGATTTGTACTTTTGTGACGCCGAGGAGGAAGAAAAAGCACCGATCGTGCGAAACGCAATCCAATGATTACCATTGCGCACATCGTTGACCAGAAGAGACGGCGGCGCGTTCATGTTGCTGATCACCGCGGACATGCGTCCGTCATTCCACAAATCGCCGACCGCGAGCCCGCGCGAAGAACTCACCGCGGTGACCCCCGGCCCGGCATTGGCGGAAATATCGGTGAATGTTGCGTTGCCGTTGTTGTGATACAGAATTTTCGGCTCCCGGAAACTGCTGCCCAGGTGCTGGCTATCCACTTCCGGATAAACGTGGCCGTTCGCCAGCAGCAGATCGGGCCAGCCGTCATTGTCGAAGTCAAAAAACATGACGCCCCAGCCGAGGTATTGCGTGTTCAGGCCAAAACCGGCAGGAAATGTTTTGTCGTCAAAGGTGCCGTCGCCAACGTTGCGGTAAAGCGTGGAGGTATCATCAGAAAAATTCGTCTTAAATAGATCGAGCTTACCGTCGCCGTCATAGTCCGCCACCGTCGAACCCATGCCGGCCTGCTCGCGTCCGTCATCATTGAACGCCGCGCCGGAAACGACCGCGACGTCCGTAAACGTGCCGTCGTGATTGTTATGATACAGAATGCTGGCCGTGCTGTCGCACGCCACGTATATGTCCGGCCAGCCGTCATCGTCATAGTCGAACGTGGAAACGCTGAAACCGTAATGCCCGTTGGTCTGGTCAATATGCGCTTTGCTGGTGACGTCCTCAAACGTGCCGTCACCCCGATTGTGATAAAGAATATTTTTCGCCCACGGCAATCCGCGCGGCCCGCACATCACCGCAACGCCCTTCCACATGCACGAGGGCCGCTCGCCGGGAGCAAAGGAGGCAGCCGAATCATAGTCCACGTAGTTGGCGACGATTAGATCGAGCTTGCCGTCGCGGTCATAATCCAGGAACGCGCAGCCCGTGCCCCAGGCTTTGCCGCTGCCCGCGACGTGCGCTTTTTCGCTGACCTCGGTGAACGTGCCGTCGCCGTTGTTGTGGTAGAGAACATTTTTGCCGTAGTACGTGACGTAGAGATCTTCGAAGCCGTCGTTGTCATAATCGCCGATGCATACGCCCTGGCCCCAACCGGTGTGAGTGAGCCCGGCTTTTTCGGTGACGTCGGTGAACGTACCGTCGTGATTGTTGTGATAGAGATGACTCGTGGGGGTTTTCTTCGAAGCGAGGGGCGCGAGCGTCGTGCCGTTGACGACGAAAATGTCAGGCCAGCCGTCGTTGTCGTAATCGAAGATAGCCACGCCGGTGCCCGTCGTTTCGATAATGTATTTTTTCGTGGTTTCGCCGCCGAAAATAACGGGCGCGGTGAGGCCGGCTTTTTGCGCCACGTCCCTGAAATGCGCGATGGGCGCGGCGTTTGTGTTTTCCGATTGATCGGTGGTTGCACTCTGCGGAGCGGCAAAATGCAGCGACAGCCAGACAAGTGGCCCCAACAAACAGAGAACCCGAGGAAAGGAGAAAGAGAAAGTCATCAATCCTGAATCATACTAAAGTCCACGCTGGCGCTGGTCAACCAAGCAGGCGTGCGACAATGCGATTCTGGTGAGCGCGAGGCATACGCGCAAACATGTTAGTATTTTTGTTGAACGTTTTTCGAGTGTCCTACGCGTGAAATCATTTTGGCTCCATTCCGGTATGCATTTTTCTTTCGCTGTCGCGCTGATTTATTTTTCTCTTTTCCCTTGCACTACGGCGTGCAGCGCGCAATCAGCAAGCACCGCTCGAGAAAATGCCGCCACTCGCGCGGAAGCGATTTATGCGCAAGGGATGTCCGCGCTGCAAAATGGCGATCTCGCTGAGGCGCATGCGGCGTTCGAAAAAGTCGTGCGGCTCGCGCCGCAAAGTCCGGAGGGGCATAACTCGCTCGGATGGGTGCTTCTCGCGCAGGGCGAGATTGATTCGGCGATCAGCCAATTCCAGATCGCCGCGAAATCGAAGCCCGATTTCACGCAGGCGCATATCAATCTTTCGAACGCGCTGGCTCGCAAAGGAGACGTTCGCGGCGCGCTGGGCGAAGCGAAGGAAGCAGCACGGCTGGCTCCGGACGATTCAGAGACGCATCGCACGCTAGGCCGTGCGCTCGATTTTTCCGGCGATCTCGACGGCGCCATCAGTGAATTTCGGCAAGCGATCGCAGTGGAGCCGCAACGGGCAGAGTTGCACGACGATCTCGGAACGCTGTTGGTCGAGAAGTCGAGCCAGCAGAATGCCGCTGTGGAGTTTTCCGAAGCCCTGCGTTTGCAATCCAACTATGCGCCGGCACATTTTCATCTCGGCGTTTTGCGCTACCAAGAAAAATCATTCGAAGAAGCCGCGGAACATCTTCAGGCCGCCGTTGAACTCGCTCCCGGTGATCCGGGCGCTCACTATTATTTCGCGCAGGTTCTGAAAAACAAGGGCGACAAGGAAACGGCCATTCGCGAGCTGCAAACTTGCGTTCGTTTGAAATCGGATTATCCCGATGCTCAGAACAGCCTGGGTTTGCTGCTACAGAACAGCGGGGAGATGGAACTGGCGGTCACTGCTTTTCGTGCATCCGTGAAACACCAGCCGGAAAATCCGGACGCACACAACAATTTGGGACTTGCGTACTTGCAGACGGGTGATGGCAACGGAGCCATCGCAGAGTTTCAAGCGGCGGTGCGCCTGCGACCGGAAGACAGTTCGTTCAAAGGCAACCTGGGCGCCGCGCATCTGCAAATGGCAGACTTCGACACGGCCATCGCTGAATTTCAGGAGGCGCTTAAACTTTCGCCGCAGGATGCGACGCTGCACTACAACCTTGGGCTAGCGTATAAATTGAAGGAAAAATTTCCGGAAGCCATGGCCGAACTTCGCAAGGCGGGGGAATTGGATCCCGGGCAGGCGGATGCGCACTACACGCTCGGTGTGACGCTTTGGCAGCAAGGCGATTTTGCGGCAGCCGCGCAGGAACTGCGCGCGGCGATTCATGCCAAACCGGATTATGCCGAAGCGTATTACACGCTCGGGACGGTACTGAAGCAGAAGGGCGATCTTTCAGAGGCTGCGGCTGCGTTGCGGGAGGCCGTTGGAATGCAGCCGGATTTTGCCGGCGCGCATACCACGCTCGCGGCCGTGCTACGGCAGCTCGGCGACGCGGAAGGCGCAGCCGCAGAAGGCCGCCTCGGAACGGAAATTGCAAAGCAGAAGACCAGCGAGCAGGCCGCGCTCTTTGCGACGAATTCAGGACGGCGCCTTCTCAATGCCGGCGATACGGAAGGCGCTATTTCGCAATTCCGCGCGGCGATCCATTCCGCGCCCAATTACGCGACGGCCCATTTCGAACTGGGGATGGCTTTGCGTCAGCAGGGCAAAACCGCTGAAGCGCAGGAAGAGTTTCAAAAGGCCGTGGCCCTCGATCCGCGGTTGACGCCGCCGGCGTCACAAAAAAAGTAGAAATACTGGAACTACAAGATTCGTTGTGAAGAGCTGTGCAGGAATTGTCGCGTTCGAACCAGGTTATTGAAGACTCTTGCGCAGGGCCACAAGTTCCGATTCCACGGGCACTCCGCGGGCGACTTTCACGCGAATCACGGCTTCGAAGGGTTTGAGCTCGCCGGAATTCGAAACGGAGAGCCGCAAAAGCAGTTCTTCCAGAGAATTCTGCTGGCAGACATACTCCACGGCGGCTTGCGTGCCGATGGTGGTGGCCCCAGCGAGAATCAGGACCGAATGCGTCGGATTCAATCCTCGCTTTAGCGCCACGACCGAATAATCTTCCGTCAGGGTGCCATCCGGCGGAGAAGGGAAAAACTCCTTTTGCTCCCCCGATTCCGGATGGAGATTCAGGATCTCCATGGTACCCATGCGCGGCCCAGAAGTGATTTGCTTGAAGGCGAACTCCCTGGTGTTGGGTATTTCGAGGAGCGTCAGGTTCTCCGAGGGCGAGCCAATGAAGATGAGGTCGTTGTTCTTGGCGTCATCGAGGGAAAACAGGCTGCCGCGCTTGACGCGAATCTGCTGATGAAGTCTGGAGAAAACATTATCAAGCGCGTGCACTGCCAGGACTTCGCCAACTCCGGTGTAATGATCCAGGATGGCCGCGCCGGAATCGTTGGCACGATTGTAGTAGCGCATGCCCGTGTACGGCCGGCCGACAAACGCCGCGTTGCTGAAGATGACCCACGGCTCCTGGGGCCCGGTGAGAAATCCCTTCCAGAAAATGTGAAAGGCGACGGGCACGTCGGGGCTGTCGCTGGTCAGCCGGGCCTCCGCGGTTTTGCGGGTCAGAAAACGGTCCGTGGCGACAGCGACGATGGCGGCGAGGAGGACGGAAAGCGTCAAGACGGCGGCGAACCACCTGCGGGAAGGTTGGCCATTGGCCGGGACGACTTCAGAGGTTTCGTGAGAAGTTCCCGCATGGTCGCGTCCCGTGCCCGCGGGGCGCGGATGAAAGGTGAGGACGTAGTTGCCCTTAGGCATTTCAACCAAGAGTGGATCGTCTGCCCCCTCCGAGGCGTAGTACTCCGCCAGTTTGGAGCGCAGGCGCCCGGCTTGCACGCGGACCATGGAGTCGAGATGCGGGTCGAAGTCCTTCTGTCGGCCGAAGACCTCGGTCGCAATTTGGTACTCCTTCGGAGAGGTACCAGGATGGTCCAGAGAATGATTGGCGAGGTAGCGCAAAAGCTTGCAAAGAGACTCCGAGCCATGGAGCGTATGGCTGGCAAGAAGTCTTTCGATTTGGCCGAGATATTGGGCTCTCTCAGTCACGGGGACCACCGGGCCGCATTGTAACACCAAGGTAACGTGGGACGCATCCCTTTGCGAGACTGAGCTTTATCGCCGGTAACCGTATCAGACCCCAGGAGACTATGCACGTCACTCAAAAAACTGATAGAACGCATCCAATATTTCTTCACCGCCCCGCGTTTGGGTGCTGGTCCCTCCGTTTGTAGAGGGATCAAAGGGGATCGCTTTCAGGGTGGCGAGGCGGCACAAGCTCGAGGAGTTTGGGGGGTAGTTCGCTACACACAGGCCGGTTCAACCGGTTGCCGTCAATTCCATTTCATTTTGAGGTGTGCCCGGGCACTTAGAACGCCCGGAGGGAATTTCGGTAACGGTAGAACCCGGCGAATTGACGTGGCGGATTCCTCCTTACAGAGC
>Ga0307477_10001296_pt1 | contig 21651 bp, 19 predicted proteins | sample atmos_gasesECM2C_FD_203316 | JGI IMG/M metagenome (GOLD analysis project Ga0307477, IMG submission 203316) | Hardwood forest soil microbial communities from Morgan-Monroe State Forest, Indiana, United States - atmos_gasesECM2C_515 | ecosystem: Environmental > Terrestrial > Soil > Temperate...
CCAAGAATTCCTTGTCCACGAGGTACTTTGCAGGTTGACGCCGATTTTCGATCAGAACAACACGGTTGTCCTTGGCGGCTCTTAAACAGTCCTTCAAACTATCCCGCAAATCTGTGGCTGTTACCCTCTTAACGTTGACATTGACGCAGGCGGTAGCCATCTGTGTCTCCCAATTTCCAATGTACGATTCACTGACATAAGCGTACGTTTGAAGCACCCTGCTGTCAAGTGGAATATTCCCCTTGTTTTCATAATCTTAGCTTAGCACCTTGTCCTTCTCGACGTAGCTGTCAAGGCCGAGAGGGATTGACGCCGAGTTTCTCCTGTTGATGTCCGTAGGTTCGGAAGAGCTTGACAGGCAAGCGCAGGCCTTGAAAACCGAGCTAGGACCTCGTTTTGGACTTTTACTCTGGGAAGAAATAATTCGCGCGATGAGTCGTAGCAGATTTGCCCTCCCAGGCGTTGATTCTAAACAACTCGAGAGATTCACCGGAGACTTGGACGTGGACGCAGCTGAAGAGTGTCCATTGCTGCCTCTCTCTGCGGTGGGCTAGGCGCCTATTCGTTCTTCCGAGCCATTGGCGCCACCCATGAAGCTTCTTTCTTTTTGTGAGAGATCGCGTGTGAGTTGCAGCCTGGGCATCTGTCGGGGGTTCCACCACCGCTAATGCATTGCTCACTTCCTCCAATGCCGTTTCTGCCAGTGAGGGGCACTTGCCCGAGTATGCGAACCTACCAGGGGCTAGTCTCAAAACGCAGTCTTAAATGAACCACTACTGATCCAGTTAACCGCAACCCACACTATTCAGCTTTATTCGTGGCGAAGCGCGACGACCGGATCGACACGCATGGCGCGCCGCGCCGGAGTGTAGGACGCGGCCAAGGCGACGGCTGTGAGCAAAATGGCTACGCCGGCGAAGGTGAAGGGATCGTGCGCGCTGACTCCATAGAGCATCTTCGCCAGTAAGCGAGTCAGACCGAATGCAGCGCCGATGCCAAGGGTAACGCCGACGATCGACATAGCTGCACTCTCTCCGAGCACAAGGCGCAACACATCGGAGCGGTTAGCTCCGAGAGCGATGCGGAGGCCGATCTCGTGCGTGCGCTGGCCAACAACGTAGGAGATGACACCGTAGATTCCGATGCTTGCGAGGAGCACGGCAAGGACAGCGAAAGCACCGAGGAGGATCATGGTGAAGCGCTGCGACGCTACGGAGTCGAAAACGATGCTTTCGAGGGTTTGGACGCCGTAGATCGTCTGTTGGCTGTTCGCCTTTTCAAACATCGCCCGAATCGTTCTCAGCGTGGCGAGTGGGTCGCCCTTCGTGCGTACAACGAAACGTTCCCCGCTCTCAGGCACAGGGAACGCGAACTTGTCCGGAACTTGCATAGTCGCGTAATAAAGCTGAGGCTTGTTGTCGCGTGCGCCTTCGGCGAGCCCGACTTGTTTCACGTGTCCAACGACTCCGACAATTTCCCACTGAACGCCCATTGGGGAGATGTTGAGCCGTTTTCCGATGGGATTCTCGTTGGGAAAATATTTCCGGGCAAGAACTTCATCAATCGCCACTACTGCCGGCGAGTGCACGGTATCTTCTTCACTTATGAATCGCCCCTGCTTCAGCGGAATCTGCAACACCTTCAGGTAATTCGGTTGAACTCCCAAGTCGAAGGCCCAGTGCATGTCGTTTTCGCTGGGTGGTTTTGGTTCTCCTTCCAGCCAAAATGACACGCTATCTTCTCCTTGCATCGGCAGAGGAGCGTCCACCATGGATGCAGCCTCGACGCCCGGGACCGATTCCAGGTTTGCGGTGATCTGCTGAAAATGCTGGCGCAGAGCAGGCGGTGGCTCGGCGCTGAAGGCAGGTGGGAACGTCAAGCCGAAGGTCAAAACGTTATGGGCATTGAAGCCCGGGTTCACGGCGCTTAGTTCGCTGAGAGTACGGAGCATGAGCCCGGCTCCCGCAAGCAAGACGAGAGCCAGGGCCAATTCCGCGACGATGAAAACACGCTGTAAGCGACTCCGCCCTCCAATGGAGCCCCGGCCGCCGTCCTTGAAAGTCTCCAGTAGGTTGGTCTGCGAAATTTTCAGCGCGGGTGCTAGGCCGAAGAGAATGCCAGCCAGGAGGGAAGTTCCCACGGTGAAAAGCAAAACGTGAGCGTCGAGCCCAATCTCGTTAGCGCGAGGAAGCTTCTGCGGTAATACGCTCAAGGCACCTACCGAGCCCCACATCGCGACGAGCAAGCCAAGAAGGCCGCCCATGACGGACAGCAGCACGCTTTCGCTCAGCAATTGCCGGATACAGCGGCCCTTACTTGCTCCTAAAGCGGAACGGACGGCGAACTCGCGCATGCGGCTCGTGGAACGCGCGAGCAAAAGATTGGCGATGTTCACGCAGGCGATCAGCAGGACGAAACCGACGCCGCCCAGCAAGACGTAGAGTGCAGTAGCAGTTTCTCCAGTCATGTCTTGTTTCAACGGAACAAGGGCGATGCCAGTATCCTTGTCCGTGTCCGGATATTGTTCAGCGAGGCTGCGCGCGATGGCATTCATGTCTGCGCGAGCCTGCTCGAGAGTAACGGCCGGTTTCAGCCTGCCAATGCCGTGTTCGTACGCTATCTTGCGGTCCCGAAGCGACCAATCTGTCGACTGGCCGATTGGGGTGTAAACATCGCTAGCGACAAATCCCTGGCCGCTGAAATAAAAGTTTGCTGCAATGATGCCCACGACGGTGTAAGCGGTACCGGTTAGCGCTATGGTTTGGCCGAGGATTGTTGGTTGTGCGCCGTATCGGCGCCGCCAAAAGCCTTCGCTCAGGAGAACGGCGGGCGCACCGCCAAGGCGATCCTCATCGGCTTTGAAGTTGCGGCCGATGAGGGGTTTAACTCCCAACGTATCGAAGAATTCCGCGGAGATAAGGGCGCCTTGTAAGTGTTCCGTCTGTGCTGTGCCGGCGAGTGTGAAATCCGAGGGGCGATATGCTGCGAGGAACGCGAAGGAGCGGTTCTCGCGCTGCCATTCGAGAAAATCGAGATAGGAGAAACTCGCATTTCCATCGGAAGCGGTGTAGTTGTACAAGGCGACGAGGCGGTCCGGGTTCGAGTAGGGGAGAGGCCGAAGAAGGATAGCGTTCACGATACTGAACATGGTTGTGTTGGCGCCGATACCCAGAGCCAGAGTTAGGAGCGCGATGGCGGTAAAGCCGGGGGATTTGCCCAACATGCGGAGAGCAAAGCGCAGATCCTTTGCCAGGATTTCGATTGAAGATACACCCCTTTGTTCGCGGCATTCTTCCGTTGCGCGCACGACACTGCCAAACTGCAATCTTGCCAGCCGCTTTGCTTCGGCCGTGTCCGGTTCGTAGCGCTGGTTTTTCCGCGCTTGCATTGCGATGTGAAACTGCAGTTCTTCCTGCAGCTCTTCATCCATCCGGCGACGGAAAAGAAGAGCACGCAGTCGCAGACCATAGTCCTTCCACCACATATCACGCCATCCTTAATACTCTGGCAATGGCATCGCTAAGCTTGCTCCAGTTCTCCGCCTCGATTTCGAGTTGTCTCCGGCCAGAAGCAGTGAGCGAGTAGAAGCGGGCTCGCCGGCCCAGTTCCGAGATACCCCACTCGGCCTTGATCCAACCACGGTGTGCAAGTCGATGGAGCGCCGGATAGAGGGAGCCCTGGTTCACCTGCAAGACGTCCTGTGAAATCTGCTGAATGCGCTCAGAAACCGCCCATCCATGCATCGCTCCGGAGCGGAGCGCCCGGAGGATCAGCAGATCAAGGGTTCCTTGGAGAAGATCGATTCGAGATGCATCTGGTGCCATTGGTGTCGAACTCCGACAACAAGATAGTCCTCTTAATGTCGAATGTCAACAACAATCTAAGCGTGTAGTTCGCCAAATCGTCGTGCACCACATTAAAAGGATTTGACGGCCTCGACCTCAGTCAGGGATGCTTGTTACGGTTAAGGTCCAACTGCACCCTGGTTCGGCTCCGGTGCAACTCGAAGCTCGCGTTGTTCGAACGGTCGGAACGGATCGCATGGGCCTTCAGTTCCGGAAACTGGGAGCCACGGAAAGCAGTCGGTTACAAGAATTTCTGTTGCCTCTGATTTTATCAGCAACCTGATTCAGCAGCTTAAAATTGCAAACGTTATGAGTTATACCAGCCGACCGTTAGGGCGGTTCCTTCCGGATGGCGATTCCGAAGTAATCCAGTTGGGCATCGTGCGGATAAGTACCGGGAAGTGTGCGTCCAGCGAAGGCTGGCATGAACAGTGGGTGAAAGTCCCATGGGGTAAGAGTTCAAGCTTGTGGATCCCACAAATCCCATCCGTGACGAATGCCATTGAAATCAGCGACATGCGGAAGGGAACTGGAGGCTGGGTTAAGAAGGCGCCGGGAAGTAACAATGTGACGTTTGACGGGAAACCGCTGGATGGATTTTTCGTTATGCTCAACCTGATCTGCGGTCAGGGTAAAATCCTCGCCCTGTCCCTCGCCAAAATCATCGCCCTAACAATGTTACAGCAGCGAGGCTAGTCGGCCGGAGTTTTGGCGAATGTCAGATCTGGTATTCTCGCAAGAGGGCGATGGTTCCCAAAGCTTAGGCTCAAAAGAGCGGATGCGTCTTGAACTTGGGAACTTCTCCCTCGTACCTCCTTAAGTCCCTGCGTTTATAGACATAGGTCTTACCGCAGTTGTCGCACCGAACCTCAAAAGGACCATCGATCTCAGGAACGGGAGAGTAGGGATCTGTGTATGCGAGGGGGATTCTATGCCTAAAGAAAAGATTCTGCTGCATATGAAAGAAGTAATTCTTGCAGAGAACCACCCAGGAATAGGTGAGGTCCTGCCACGCTTCCGACGCGGGTTCTATCTTTTTTCCCGCAGGTGCAACATTCGCAGCGGGAACCGTCTTTAAAGCGTTTGCAGCCGGGGAAACCGGCGTGGGAGCCGTCTTTTGAGCGCTCGCAGCCATCTCCGGCGCGGCAACCTGGACCGGTGTGGGGTTGAGACAATCCGCGATTTGAGCCGTGGTCCAACGGAGCAAAGGATCCCGTCGCAAGCACTGGCGCGCGATGTCGAGGAAAGGCTGAGGAATCGTGGATGGAATGACGGGATCGGATTGATTCTCTGGCGATGAAACGGGAGGGTGCTGCGTAAGCAGCTCGACTAGCGTCACACCTAGGGGCCAAACGTCACTCGAAGCGTCAACCAGTGCGGAGGTTGCCTCGGGAGCGTCATAAACGTCAAGTGGCCGGTAAGCCGGGCGTGGCTCGCCGAGAGGGAGAACCGCATCGCTCGACAGCTTGAGTTGATTGGCGACAGACAGAATGTTTGAAGGTTTGATGTGAGAGTGCACGAAGCCTTTGCTATGGATATGGCCAAGGGCATCGAGCAGCAGCCCGAGCACTTCGCGAGTTTCTTGTGCGGTGAATGGACGATCGGCGAGAACTCGCCCGAGGTCTTCCTCAGCGTACTCCATCACCACAAAAAACAAATCCATGCCCGCAAGCTGGCAGCGGCCGCCAGGCATAAGGCGAAGGAGACTGGGGTGACTGAGCTTCGAAGCGCGTTTTAAGAGCAAGGCCTGAGAGTCTGCATTCGCACCAGAACGTATAAACTTAATCGCAATATTTTTTGCTTGCGGGTTGGGAGATTGCGTTTGGAAGACCGCACTATAGCTTGTGCCACCCAAAAGCTTTTGCAGGGGTAGTTTGTCATTGACCACCTGGCCTTCGAGTTTTTTCCAGTTATCTCTCAGGAGACACCCCCCAGGCGACACTTGCCGCCAAGCTGGGACGGTCTGGTGAATCGCCTGCACGTTGAATCAAAGGGCTGGTTTGCATTAATTTTCGCACACAAAAGAGGCTCAGACAGAAGGAATTGCTCTCCGTGGCGCCGAGGACACCTTTGAGCAAGATATCTTGCTGAGCGAGATGGAGCCGATGATCCGAAAACTTGCGGAGCACAGGGTCTGCCTATCATGGCGGGATGCTTTTCCACGTCCACATTCCATTTTCTGCTTTCCTCGTTTCCATCGGGAAATTTTCCGATTTGTGCCACCAAACCAATTTTGGTCTGTAGGTGACAACAAAAAACACTTCCGCATGCATTTCGGGCGTTTCCGGATTGTCCTGCTTGATTGCGATGGCTCGTCCACACGGAACCGCCATATCGTGCCCAGGAGACAAGATTTCGGCATGGGACTCAGGGAAATAGACGGTTGTCGGTTCCGCAAAATCTCTGTTTGTAGAAAGAGGCGTGTCAACGCGCATCACTTTGCATCCGGCCTTCACATCGTAAACAGGCAGCAGGCCTTTGTTGGACAGATTGAACATGGCTCCCATCAGGTCGTTAGGACGTAATGAACCGGAAACATCGGCGGACAGCTTGGGCAGATTGGTTAGGCTAAATTCAGTCAGGATTAGGATTATGCAAGCTATCCCCACAATCCATTCCAGCGTTCGCACGAACCGTTTTTTTGATGTGGGTCGCGGGGACAAAATGGTCTCGAATTTGTCGGTCTTGTCGGGTTCGAGTGAGTCGCGAAACAGCGGATGCTGTACAAAAGATCCAGGCACTTCCATTTCGTACCCCCCACACGCGCGTCTGACGAGAGCCGCCGATCATGGGCGATGAGGTCTGGCGAATCGCCTAGGCCTCGAGTAGTGGCTGGTTAGGACAAATTCTCGCACGAAAAGGCAGCGAAAGTACAAGCTTTGATATCGCCGCAATCGCCGCAATCAAGGCGGAGAGGAAATCTTTTTACAATCGTTTTACATCCTTTTACAGTGCCTGACTCCATTTTCAGGAAGGCCGCTGCTAGAAAAACGAACGGCGCTGGTGGGAAAGCCAGCGCCGTGGGAAGTTGCAAGACGGAACGAGCTCTTTCTAGTCGTCGGTGCCTGAAGACATGGAGCGGCCAACGATCTTTTCGGCGACCATGGTCGGCGTGGTCATGGTGTTGAAGAGCAGCCCGCGAACCGAGACGATATCGCCGGTCCTGAAAGAGCCGAGGCCGGACATCATTTGATCCTCCTCAGTTTCGAACTGCGTGTTGGAGAGGACATCCACCTGGATCGACATAATCCCCGCGTTCTGGAAGAACATTGGCAGGGTGCCCAGAGTGAATGTTTGTGGGTTGCTGCCGGTGTTGATGGCAGTGATAGTGGCCGTCACGTCAGAAGGCTCAAGCTGCACCTGGTCGACGGTAATCATCACATTCGGGGGCATGCCGGCGGGAGCTCCGCTTGGATGCAGGCGGACTTTCTGCCCGACCATGAGATCTGCGGCAGCGGCGAAGGTGAGACCAGAGGGAAGCATGAAGCCGCCCATGTCGATGGAGAAGGTCGTTGACGTTGCGAGATTAATGGTCAAGGGGATGCCCATCGAGAAGCTTCCCATCTCGCTGCTGCCGAATGCCTCTTCATCAAAGAGAACGATCTGGAAGGTACTCCCGCCCGAATTGACGTTGGTGATCGTGCCGGCAAAGGAAATCTCGTTAGGAGGCTGAAAGAATTTCACTTCGAAAGCGAGCAGGGATCCGTCCGGCTGCATCTTGGCTTCTACCTCGACGATTTGCCCGGTTTTCAGGCAGGAGAAGCTCGCGGGGCTGCAAGAAGTTCCGAAATCAAATTGGGTGTTGCTGTCGGTGGCGATAGTAAAAGAAGGGCCGTTCATTCCGCTCTGAATCGTGAAGGTATGCATGGTTTGGTCAATCGACGCTACCTGGCCGATCAACTCCATGTCCTCATCGCCCTGATTTCCGCCGCTGGAATTCGGCGGGGGGAGCTGCACCACGCTGATCGTGGGAGTTATGGAAAGGTCGCTTTGTTGAATGGAGGTGTCTATATTAAAGTCCATTTTCAGAACCAGCGGGGAATTCATGGTCAGAGTAATCGGGAACGGCTGGGTTGGCGCTTGCACGGTGACCGAGGATTGATTGAGCTTGGGATCGAATTCACACACTTGTTGATCGGAGCAAGTTTGCGTTCCGAGAGTGAGCGGCGCTCCGGTCTGGTTTTGGATAGTCATTCGAGGGTTTGCAAACATGACCATGAGGCCGCTGTAGGTCCCCGTTGGGACACTTCGGCTCGCCAAAAGTGCCGACTCTGTTTGCAAATGCTCGATCTCAATGTCTTCGGGCTCGCTGAGCATTGAAACCGGCTGGCTGCCGCTGGAACCGCTGGGTTGAAGAGTGGCACCCGTCACCTCAATCTCAAAAGAGAGCACGGTGACCCCCATCGGAGGGTTGTCGTGGATAGTCAGAGAAACCTGGGCCATGTTTGTCGGCGAAGGTGTTAGCGTTGAGTTCATACGGCCCCCACACCCGACCAACACAATGGCGACAAGCAAAAATGTTCCGAGACACGAAATGGTCTTGCGCATGGATGCTCCTCCTTCAAACGGCACGCCAAGAATTCGGAAAGAGGGCTGTTGCTGGGTAGGATTTAGGCCTGCATTCTGACCCAGGCAATTTATTGCTGACAAGGACAATTTGGTACAGCGGCGGCTGAGGCCCCCTGGCCAAAAGGACAGGTAGACTGTGGACCTTGGGGGCGGCAGGATCTAAGGCCTCGCAATCGGCCTTGTCGGCGCGCGGGCCGGGGCGCGCGGCAGCCTTCTTCGCTGCCTTCCTGACGAACTTCTGCTCGCGATCGGTCACCTTCTTCTCCTTAGCGTGAATAACGTGCCAGCTGTGTGAGCTGAACGAGGTTGCCGCAGGTGTCCCCTGAGACTTGTGGAGCGGGCGATGGGAATCGAACCCACGTCCAGCGCTCGCTAACCTATTGATTCACTGACGGATAGATGTTCGATGGGTCCAAAACGGTCCAGAATAGCTTGACCGGAGCGAAAAAATCGCAATAGGTCTTGTCGGACAAGAGTTGTCGTTATGAGTCAAAGAACGCAACATCGAGCCCAAGTCCGAAGCTTGGGGAGAGTTAAGTCGCTCCCTACTTCACAACCTGGTAAAAGGTCAAGAGAATAGGTGCAGTTCTTAAAGCGGGTCAATTGAGCTATTCATGCATCAGGGAGTGAAGGAATAGGTCCATTTGACTGCGAAGCGGGTCTCTCGGACTTGTGGAGGATTTGCCGGGGCAATGCTGGCGAATTGTGTCCCAATGTTGTAGATAATGTAGAGGTCGCTGTCGGGCCGGTAGTTATACCTCAGGCGAACATTGGCACTGACGGCCTGCGTGTTAGACGTATCCATCTGACACCGCCCCGGATGGCTCCGGCGAAATTCGCGAGCCCCGCCTCTACCAGCTCATCCGGCAAAAAGGTCCCATCGTAGACCGAACCTTCGAGATCGAATTCCTCGATCCTGGCGTCCACGCCCTTGATTTCACGTTTGGTTAGAGACTTCTGGTTCCAACCTTCTAGTGTGATTGTCCTTTCCTTCCTTCGATTTTACATATCTGAAAGCACTTTGCCTCTTCAACGGAGGTCATTGGTAATGGTAAGTCCTAGTGTTGTATCGGAAGCGCGTTGAAGCAAGAGACGTGCGCGAGCTTGGCGTGATTGCGCGCTTTCGATACAACGACTTGAAGCAAGTGATCGCGATTGCTCCCGGTTGGACTGGCGAGAGCTGCGGTCTTGATGTGTCCGTACCTCAGCCGGGTAGCTCCCATGTACCAGGATCCAAAATAAAATTGAATATCTCATGCTTCCCAGCGCATCCAAAGTGCGCTGCGCGGATACTGGTTGCCCGGAATCACAGCCAGGATTAGCATATTTTTCCTGGTGTAGCCGCTTAACAAAACTCAAGTTCAAGGAGGTTTCCTTGAAGGTCAGTTACGGAGCCGGACGCATAGTTCTCATGGCCGGGGTCTTTTTGTACGGAGCGGCAACGATCCTTGCGCAATCCGAGACAACAACCAGTTCAAGCACGCCTGGACAAGCCATACCAGGAACACAAGGAGTGAGTCCATTCGCCGGCAGCGTGCCGGCGAAGCTCGTTCCCGGCGTTGTGCCGCTCTCGTTGCAGGACGCCATTGACCGAGGGTTGAAACAAAATCTGGGAGCGCTCCTTTCCAGTGCGGACATTCGTTCGGCCCGCGGCCAGCGCTGGGAACAATTAAGTTCGCTTCTGCCGCACGTGACAGCGTCGCCGTACGTGGCGGCCTCGGAGGTCAACCTCCCCGAAGCCGGCCTCTCCGCCGTTGGCGGCGTCAAAATACCGCCGTCGGACGGCCCGTTTTCTTATCTGGACGCGCGCATCAGCGTGAGCCAGTCGCTCTTCGATTGGAAGGCGATAAACGCGACGCACGCAGCAAGCCAGAATCTGAAGTCCGCGCAATACACGTTCAAAGACGCGCGTGATCTCGTGGTGCTTGCCGTTGGCTACACGTACTTGCAAGCGATTGCCGACGAAGCACGGATCGAAACCGCGGAAGCGCAAGTGAAAACGGCGCAAGCGCTTTACGATCAAGCCAACGATCAAGTGAACGCCGGCACTTCCCCCGCGATCGATGGCTTGCGCGCCAAAGTCGAATTGCAGACGCGCCAGCAACAACTCATTCAGGCAAAAAACAATTTCGCCATCCAAAAGTTGACCGTTGCGCGTGTGATCGGCCTCGCTCCCGGACAAGAATTTGAATTCAAGGACAAGTCCCCGTATCAACCATTCAACAGCCTGACGGTCGACGAGGCCGAGAAGCGCGCGTATGCATCGCGTTCCGATTACCTCGCCGCAATGACCGACGTGCGCGCCGCCGAGTTCTCCCGGAAAGCTGCCATCGCTGGCTATCTGCCATCGCTAGCGTTTAACGCCGACGTTGGCGCCGCAGGCTCGCATCTCTCGACGACGACGACTGTGTTCGACGTACGTGGGACGCTCTCGATCCCCATCTTTCAAGGTGGCAGCGTCCACGGCGATGTTTTGCAAGCGGACGCCCGCCTCGAACAGACCCGCGAGCGTCTGGACAACTTGCGCGCGCAAATCGACGCGGACGTGCGCACCGCTTTGCTCAATCTGCAGTCCTCGGCCGAACTCGTTAACGTGGCGCGCAGCAATATCGATCTGGCCGAAGAGACTCTGCTGCAATCGCGCGATCGTTTCACGGCGGGTGTCACCGATACGGTCGAAGTGGTGCAATCGCAAGAAGCCGCGGCCAGCGCTCACGAGCAATACATTTCGAGCCTCTATAGCTACAATTTTGCAAAGATTTCCCTGGCACGCGCGCTGGGCGTCGCCGAGCGGGGCGCCAAGGAATATTTCAAAGGACAATGAACATGGCGGACGAGAACCCATCCCGTTCGGTAAATGACACAGGCAAAGAATCCACCATCGATCCTTCGCCGCTGGCGGATCGAAGCTACACGCCTGCAGCGCGCCGCAATGCCAGGCCTCGCAAAAACATTCTGATTCTGATTGTCGTCCTGGTGGTGCTGGTCGGGGGCGTGTTCTTGTGGCGCTATCTCAGCAGTTATGAATCCACCGATGACGCCCAGGCGGATGTCCATCTCTACCCCGTGAGCGCGCGCATTTCCGGCTACGTCGTGAAGGTCAATGTCGACGACAACCAGTGGGTCGAGAAAGGCACTGTTCTGGTCGAGATCGACCCGAAAGACTATGAGGTTGCCGTCGCGCAGGCGCAGGCCAATCTCTCCAACTCGGAAGCCACCGCACAATCGCTGAATATCACCGTACCCATCACTTCGGTGAACAGTTCGAGCCAACTGGAGTCCACGGCGTCTGACGTCGTAAACACCACCGCTGGAATCATTGCCGCTGAGAGGCAACTCACAGCCGCGCACGCGCAACTGGAGCAGGCCGAGGCTAACGACGTGAAGGCGCAAGACGATCTCCGCCGCTACAAGCTGCTGGTGGACAAGAAGGAAGTCGCCGAGCAGGTTTACGATCAGGCGCTGGCAGCGTCCAGATCGAGCACCGCCACGGTGGCGGCAGCGCGCGCCAATGAATCCGCAGCGCAGCAATTCGTTAAACAAGCGCAGAGCCGCCTGGTGCAGGCGGAAGCGAACCACCAAAACGCGGAGACTGGGCCGCAACAGGTGTCGTCGAGCAAGGCTCGCGCTCGCGCGGCCATCGCCGATGTCGAGGAAAAACGCGCGATGCTCGAGCAGGCCCAGCTGAATCTTGGCTACACCAAAATTGTCGCGCCGGTTTCCGGTGAAGTGAACAAAACCGTCGTCGTCGGCCTGAACGTGGTCGCCGGGCAGCAACTCCTGACCGTCGTGCCTCTCGATGAAGTCTGGGTCACCGCCAATTTCAAAGAGACGCAGCTGCGACACATGCGCGTTGGACAAAAAGCTGAAATCCACATCGACTCCAGCGGGCGCACTCTGAAGGCTCATGTGGACAGCATCGCGGGCGCCACCGGCCCGCTCTTCAGTTTGCTTCCTCCGGAGAATGCCACCGGGAATTACGTAAAAATCGTGCAACGTGTCCCGGTAAAACTCGTTCTCGAGCCGGGAGAAAATCACGATCGCCAGCTTCGCCCCGGCATGAACGTCGTTCCCGACGTTTACCTGCAATGAGCTCCGCCGCTATCACTATCGACCAGGACGTCTGGAAGCCCAAATTCAATCCATGGCTGATCGCTGTCGTCGTAGCGCTCGCCGCGTTCATGGAAGTTCTCGACACCAGCATCGCCAACGTGGCCTTGCCCTACATGGCTGGCAATCTGGGCGCGAGCAACGACCAGAGCACGTGGGTCCTCACTTCTTATCTGGTCTCGAACGCCATCATTCTCCCGATCAGCGGTTGGTTCGCCAACACCTTCGGACGAAAGCGCTTTTTCATCTCTTGTTTGGGTATCTTTACGGTAAGTTCCCTGCTTTGTGGCTTTGCGCCGAGTCTCGGTTTCCTCCTTCTCTTCCGCGTGCTCCAAGGGGCAGGTGGCGGCGGGTTGCAGCCGATGGCGCAGGCTATTCTGGCGGATACGTTTCCGCCTCATCAGCGCGGCTTGGCATTTGCCTTGTACGGCATTACCGCCATCACGGCTCCCACGATCGGTCCCACCCTCGGCGGATGGATCACCTTCAACTATTCCTGGCGCTGGATTTTCTTCATTAACATCCCGGTTGGGATTGTGACCTGGTTTCTGGTGCGCCGCGTCGTTGAAGATCCGCCCTATTTGGCTCGCATTAGGTCGGCAGGCGTGAAACTGGACTACATCGGCATCGCTCTGCTCACTCTGGGTATTGGCGCGCTGCAAATTTTGCTCGACAAGGGCCAGGAAGATGATTGGTTCGGCTCGCGGTACATCACGACTCTCATTGTTGTCGCCGCCGTCTGCCTCATCTCCCTGGTGATCTGGGAGTGGTTTCATAAAACACCCATCATCGACGTCCACATGTTCAAGAGTTTCAACTTCGCCAGTGCCAGCCTGATGTTGTTCATGCTAGGCGTCCTGTTATTCAGCAGCCTGGTCCTGATGCCGCAATTCCTACAGACCCTCGTCGGCTACACCTCGCAACTCGCCGGCTTTGCGCTTTCCGCCGGAGGACTCGTCTTGCTTTTTCAAACGCCCATCGTGGGTCAACTGACGACGAAGATCCAGGCGCGCTACCTTATTGCCTTCGGCTGGCTTGCCTTGTCTGTCGCTATGTACTATTCGACGCAGCGCATCGACCTGCAGATCAGCTTCAAAGCTGCCACTTTGCTGCGCATCGCCCAGGTCATTGGTTTGGGCTTCCTATTCACTCCGATTACGCTGGTCGCCTACATCGGTATCGCGCCGGAAAAAAACAACGCCGTCGCCGGGATTGCCAACTTCATGCGCAATATAGGGAGCAGCGTAGGAACCTCGATGGTTACCACGCTGGTTGCGCGCCGCGCGCAACTCCATCAAGCCCGGCTGGTGGAATACGCGCGGCCCGATAATCCCAATTTTCAAAATCAGGCTAATGGTCTTGCCCAGCAGTTGGCGCACTCGGGTATTGGCGCGCATGAGGCTTACGCGCGGGCCGTGGCCACGATTTACCAGGGAGTGCAAGCGCAGGCCACGACCTTGGCCTACATCGACATCTTTATGGTTCTTTGCGTGGTCTCGGGGATCATGTTCTTCCTGGCTTTTCTACTGAAGAAGAATGATCCCGGCGGTGGCGGGAGGGTTTTGGCGGAATGAGCGAAATGAACGTATTTGCAGTACGATCGTCTTTAACCATGTGGAGTGCGGCAGCCCTGCTGCCCCTTTTCTCAATCACTCGCACAACTCCATGCTTGGCGAGGCTCAATAGATGATCAGAATACTCACCATCGAACGGGAATATGGAAGCGGCGGCGGCGAAATAGCTCAAATGCTTGCTAAGCAACTGGGATGGAAGCTTTGGGATCAGGACCTCACTGAGGAGATCGCCAGGCTGGCAAATTGCCCCAAGGACATCGTCCAGGTGCGCGAGGAACGCACTGACCCGCTCTACTACCGGCTCTTCAAATCCTTCCTGCGCGGAAGCTATGAAGGAAGCCTCAATGCGCACAAGCTCAACGTCGTCGACAGTGAAAGCATTTTGAAGATTACCGAGCGTGTCGTTCAACACGCCGCGAAAACCGGCAACTGCGTTATTGTGGGACGGGGCTCGCAGCACTTTCTCAGGAATCGCCCGGACACACTCCGCGTCTTTCTTTACGCTTCCAGGGAAGATAAAGTGCGCCGCCTCATAGCACGCGGCAAAACCGAGAAAGAAGCGCAAGAGCGCGTTGATACCGTCGATCACGAACGTGTCGAATTCATCCAAAAATATTTCGGCGTCGAATGGCCCGATCGCACCGCTTACCACGCCATGATCAATACGACGACCGGTGATGGATGCGTCGCTCACATGATCCTGGATCTTATGAAAACGCTGGATGCAACAACCGCCTGCGCACCCTCCACAGTGGCGGGCTGGCACTGACGAAGGCACCCACCCCGATCATTACGTCGTTACATCTTTACGTCATTGCTTCCGTACATCCCGAATCCCAAAGGAAGCTCTACCAAACCCATTCTTTTCGTGCACGGTCCTCACTTTGCCCTTCAGGTCAGCCAGTTTGACATCCTTGCCACTCGCATCTTTTAGATTGAAATCAGGTGCCACGCCGCGCCCACTCGGAGGCTGTAGGCCCGATTGGGTGGGCAGTCTCTGTTGGGCGGGTGATACCTTTTCCTGCTTCGCGTTGGGAATAGCGACAGAAGCCATGCAGACTACAGCCAAAACGCTGATGAGGTAACGCATAATTCGTCCTCCTTGAATCAAAGGACACCGAAGCTCGCGGCGCTCCTGGAAGGCACAATAGCAAAATTGAAACAGAATGTCGTCAATCGTCAAAATGGAAACCAGCGAAAAAGCCGCCCGGGGACTTGTCCGGTTTCGCAACCCTTCCTTTACAAGATTAGGGAAGAGTTGCCGACCAAACGACCCCTATGCGAGGCTTGGGCGTGAATGTCGCACCCCTACCCGAACGGCGCGCCGGATGGCAGACCCATAAAAGTCGGCGAGGTCTGGGAGAATCCCGTTCCGGGGGAACGCTCGGTGATCCTGGAGCGGCCCTGGGACAACCCTGCTAGCCGCGTGACCGGCGAGCTGACAGCACTCGTTGGCGCGCGTGTGATGGGCGAACACCTCCATCCTGCTCTTGTGGAGCAATGCACCCCTTAAGCTTTTTGAGATTTGGTGGACGAGATGGGATTCGAACCCACGACCTCCTCATTGCGAACAGTGGGGAAAATAAGCTAAGGCAAGGCGCCACAATCACTTAGCTGTTTTCACGGGGCCCTTAATTGGCAAGTCTGGCAAGCCGGTTTTCTCTGTCTTTTCAGTGCAGTTCGCCGGTGAGTTGGACTGAAATCAATTGGACCGAATTCTCTTTCACTCGGATGGAACCGGACGAGTCAACGAGCGCGGCTTTGATCCCTACCGCCCCTCCCAACCATCGTTCTGATTGGTAGGAACTTAGCAAAAATGCAAGGGGGCAAATAACCCCGATGATTCGGTTCGCGGAAGAGATTTCAGTGGCACGAGTGATGACCGGATTTTCGGAACGTAGGTGCGGCACAACGTACCGTGCCATTGGGGAGCGCCGCTCGCTGCCAAGCAGGTGCTGTCACTGACGTTGGCCTCTGCCGTGACAGTGCACCATTTTTTGGTAACTGCTTGAAACTAGGCGGCACGGATGGCTACCTAAACCGCGCTTGGGAACCCCAAGTAACAATTATCGGACGATGAATGGGCTAAGGCGATGATCAGTTTTTTCACTTACTCCATCAGCACGCAGTTGCCAAACTGCGGGACCATATTTCAGGTCGGGAACTTGAGCCTCTTTAAGAACGCGGCATATCGCGGGTCCTTGTGCAAGCTTTTCAGTAGGGGGTCTACTTTCGTTCCGATCAGACCTCCGTCACGTTGGGCATAAGCTCGGTCTAGCCATTCGAACGCTTCCTCGGACTGGTTACGGAAAGCATAAACCTGGGCGATCTGGCACGCCATGCTCGTATGGTATTTCTCGATTAACTCATTCAATACGGCGCCCGACTCTTTTTCTCGACCAAGCGCGCGGTACGCAATCGCATACAGAAATGCGCGTGCGGAAGGATAGCGTACGAGCTCGATTTCAGGCAAAGCATCCTGCGGCCGCCCCTCCATCACATAGATTTGGCTTAACAGGACAGGGCCCGGGAAAGCATCCGGACTCAGTTCGAGGGACTTCTTGACATCCGCCTCAGCTCCAGCGAGCTGACCCTCGAAATACTTGATTTGTCCCAGGGCCGACCAGCTGCCCGGATTGAGAGGATCTAACTCGACGGCTCGGCGAGCTAATGCCAGAGCCTCCTCAGGGTTGCCGAATTCGGCTGCGGAGAGAGCCGCCTCTGACAGATACTCGGGATTTCCAGGCTCGAGAGCAATGGCCCGCTGGATGGAAGCATCCGATCCACCCCAATCGAAATCTGCAAGTCGCTTAATTCGCGCCATTTGGGCGTGTGCCGCTGCGAGGTTCGGGTTAAGAGCTAAAGCTCGCTCAATCGCCTCACGGGCAAGCCGGTGCCCCTCCTGAACGGGAGCAAGGCCTGAGTTGGCCTGCCAGTTGCGTACCCGAGATAACCCGACCCAAGCCAACGCATAGGAGGGATCAAGCTGCGTCGCCCGTTCGTAGTACTTCGCAGCCATGTCCGTATCTCTATCGGTGCTCCCCTGAAAGAAATGGTACCCCCGCAAGTAGGCATCGAAGGCTTCCGGATTGACGGGTTGCAGCCGAGCCGACCCCGCTTCGTGTTGCGCAGTTAAGCGCAATTGGATTTCCTGTGCCACAGCCGTAGCTACGTTCTCTTGCACAGTAAGAATGTCTTGCGCACGATAATCGTAATCGTGAGACCAGAGATGGCTCTGGTCCTTCACCTGTAGTAACTGCGACGTAATGCGCAGGTGATCGCCGCTCTGCCGGAGGCTGTTTTCCAGAACATACTCGACGGAAAGATCCCGTCCAATCTGGTCCAGGCGTTCGTCTTTGTGCTTGTATCCCATGACGGACGTTCGCGCAATCACGCCCAACCGGCTCGGGTTAAGCTGGCCTAACTGTGAGATCGTCTCTTCGGTCAGACCGTCCGCAAGGTATTCCTTATTGGGATCGCCAGTGAGATTCTCAAATGGCAGTACGGCGAGCATGACCTTTTCTGATTTTGGCGGGGTGATAGCACGAAAGTGTCGCCAAGACAAGTAACCGACGATCAAAATGACCGTAGACGAACCCAGGATGGCAGCTTTTCGCCAATGTGTTGGTGCTTTTGGTTCCCGCTCACTTATTCGGCCTTCGATCCTGGGTAGCGTATCAGCTTGCGATTCGAGTAAGTCCTGAGCGGCTTTCGAACTCTGTTGCCATTCGACTGGCGCGATCAGCCGATATCCGCGCCGCGCGAGCGTCTCAATATATTGAGGATGGTCCGCAGAGTCGCTGAAGGTTCGCCGGAGGATCCCGATAGCCACATTGATGCTATGGTCAAAATCAACAATGGTGTCATTTGGCCAAAGCCTTCTTCTTATTTCCTCACGCGTTACAACCTTGCCTCCTCCTTCGATGAGCATTCGCAGAACCTGAAATGGCTGCTCCCGGAGAAGGGTTTTACGATCGCCGTCTACTATTCCTGCCGGGTAGAGCTCTCCGGAACGGAGATCGACCTCGAAGGCTCCGAGCCGGACACGACCTGCGCGATGATCCTTAATTGGCACCTTAAACTCTGGGCAGAAGCGCGCTGTTGGGCTGAACAGCCCCAAAAGAAGCTAATCATAGGAGGCCGAACGCCCGCAAGGTTGGTCTTTATCGCAATCACTTCTAAGGAGAGCACAAGGAATGACCCTGAAATGACCGGGAGTGAATTTACTTTCGATGCGGCAACCGCTATTGACACCCTGGCGACTCACTGACCGGCCGCCCACTCGCGCTGAGGATTGCTGACGCGTGACTTGGTGATACAGCATGGCCACCAAACTCGATGATCGAGGCCTCGATCGATTGTTCCGCGCAGCTCGCACGCGTAACGCATGGACCGAGCAGCCCCTGACCGAACATCAGCTGCGCGAACTGTATGATCTGATGAAATTCGGGCCTACTTCGGGAAAGTGTTGCCCGGCGCGTTTTGTCTGGGTAAGGAGTGCCCAAGGCAAGAGCAGGCTTGCAGCCCTTGCTGCGCCCACCAATGTGCCAAAGATTCTAGCGGCGCCGGTCACAGTCATCGTCGGCTATGATCTGGACTTCGCCGAACAATTGCCGAAGTTGTTTCCCACGCGCAGCAAGGACATGCAGGCGTATTACTCCGATCCCCTCGTCGCGCAAACCACTGCTCTTCGCAACAGCAGCCTTCAGGGCGCTTATCTGATTATCGCGGCGCGCGCATTGGGACTGGACTGCGGTCCGATGTCCGGCTTCAGCAACGAGGCGGTGGATTCCGAATTCTTTGCCAATACACGCATCAAATCCAATTTCATTTGCTCCATCGGGTACGGATCGAATGAAAACCTCTTCCCGCGCAACCCAAGACTGACGTTCGAGGAAGCAGGACGCTTTGCCTAAAGGAGCGGCAAAATGAATAGTAGCAAGACAGCCCCAAAGGTTGAGCCGGCGCGTCATTGGATCAATGGTGAGTGGGTCGGCTCGTCTACAGTAGCAAAATCCATAAGCCCTTCCACCGGCGAGGTCCTCGGGCAGTACTCGGCGGGTGGGCGAACCGAAGCGGCGTCCGCGATCGCCGGCGCGCGAAATGCCTTTGACCACGGGACTTGGGCCTATGACCCGCAACTCCGGTCGCGGGCACTTCTCGAACTCGCTGACAGACTTGATGAGCGAGCGAATGCGATTGGGCTGACGATTAGTCGCGAGATGGGCAAGCCGTTGGGTGACGCGACACTCGAAGCCACTTGGAGTCCGTCAACTCTTCGTTACAACGCCGGAACTGCGTTATCGCAGACAGGCACGTCAGCTGAAATCGCGCCGGGGGTATTCGCGACGGCCATGCGCGAGCCGATCGGCGTCGCGGGAATCATCGTCCCCTGGAATTCCCCTCTGGCGCTATTGGTCCGCGCCTTAGGGCCGGCCTTGGCGGCCGGCTGTACCACGGTCGTCAAGCTGCCCGGTCAGACGGCGTTGACGAACTCTCTCATCATGGAAGCGGTCGCAGCTACCAAGAGCTTGCCGAACGGCGTGCTGAATATCTTCACAGAAGCTGGAAATGAAGGGGCTCCACTTTTGGTTGAATCGCCCGACGTCGATGTCATCAACTACACCGGCAGCACCAAAGTGGGGCGGCAGGTCGCCGAAAAAGGTGCACAGACGCTGAAGAGGATTTGCCTGGAGTTGGGCGGGAAAACGCCGCTGATCGTTTTTGAGGACGCGGACATTGAGGTTTTCGCGCCCCTCGTCGTGACAGCACTCACAAAGTTCAATGGCGAATTCTGCATGACGGGCTCGCGAGTCCTCGTACAGCGAAGTGTCGCCGACGCGTGGCGGGAACGAATCGCGTCCCTTTTGGAGAAGGTCGTGGTCGGGCGCGCTGATGACCCGAATAGTCAGATGGGTCCGGTAATCGATAAAGCCAACGTCGAGCGCATCGATCGCTTGGTCGAAGATGCAAAACGGTATGCGCGGATCATCGTGCGTGGCGGCCCGATCGTGGATGGTCCTCTGGCGGTCGGTGCGTTTTATCGCCCCGCCATGCTGGAGACGGAAGCGCTGGACGTTCCGTTGGTTCAAGAAGAGATATTCGGCCCCGTGCTTAGCTTCGAGACTTTTGCGACGGAGGAGGAGGCGATCACACGTGCCAATGCCACCGTCTTTGGCTTGGCCGCCGCGCTCTTCACCAAAGATTTCGATCGCGCACACAGGGTCGCCCGCGCCATCAAAGCCGGCACCGTTTGGACCAACACATGGGCAACTCTCAGCGACGCTTTCGAAGAGGGCGGTTTCAAGTACAGTGGCATCGGACGCGCGCGGGGTCCTCGCGCCATGGAGGAATTTCAGGAAGTGAAAACGCAATTTCGTGCCGTAAGGGGCTTGGGTGGATCATCCCCGCACTCAGGCACCATTGCACCGTAACTCTCACAGGAGAAACTCGATGACCGTTCCCAGTCTGCCCAAACTCGGCACACCGCCGGCCCCGGCACCCTTGCGCAAAATCGCTCTTGAGGAGCATTTCGGTCACCCCATTGCGTTCATGCGGGATAGCGATGGCCGGTTCGAGACCCGTAAAGAGGCCGCCGTTGGCCATCTCGGGCCAGAGTATTTTGAGGTCGTTCAGCAGCGGCTTCTAGACTTTGACACCACGCGCCTCCAAGCCATGGACGAGGCGGGCGTTGACAAGGTGCTGCTCTCCTTTGGTGCTGGGTTTCGTACTTTTGGCGTGCAGGGCATCCTCGACCGGGTCGAAGCGACGAACACTGCCCGCATAGTGAACGACTTTCTCGCCGACCAAGTGCGCGCGCATCCGAGTCGTTACATCGGTATGGCCACCCTCGCGCTCCAGGACCCCGACGAAGCCGTGCGCGAACTTGAGCGTTGTGTCACCAAGCTGGGCTTCAAAGGCGTCATGGTAAACGGCTACACCCAGGTCGAGAGCCCAGACAATTTGGTCTATCTCGACGATGCGCGGATGACACCGCTGTGGGAAGCGCTTACGGCGCTTGATGTCCCGCTCTACCTCCACCCACGCGCATCGCACAAGGCTGCCATGTACGACAACCATCCGGAGCTGACGGGCGCGGCTTGGGGCTTCGCGCCGGAGACGGCGACACATGCGCTACGCATCGTCTATAGCGGCATCTTCGATCGCTTTCCGAGCGCGAAACTGGTATTGGGGCATCTCGGTGAGACCCTGCCATTTCTCGCGTGGCGCATCCAGCATGGCATCGATTTTAGTCCAAACGGCCGCAGCACGAAGAAGCGCCTAGTCGACTATCTCGCAGAGAACATTTGGGTCACCACCAGCGGTAACTTCAATACCCAAGCGCTCCACTGCACGATCCTTACCATGGGCGCCGATCGCATCCTTTTTTCGAATGACTACCCGTACGAGGATTATGCCGAGGGCGGAGAATTCATCGATACGGTACCGATCAGCGAGAGCGACCGTCGCAAAATCGCTTACGACAACGCCAAGGCGCTGTACATGCTTTAGGAGAGCGAGGATGTCACCTGGATCAACCCGCGCTGCGGTCA
>Ga0307477_10001299_pt1 | contig 21632 bp, 39 predicted proteins | sample atmos_gasesECM2C_FD_203316 | JGI IMG/M metagenome (GOLD analysis project Ga0307477, IMG submission 203316) | Hardwood forest soil microbial communities from Morgan-Monroe State Forest, Indiana, United States - atmos_gasesECM2C_515 | ecosystem: Environmental > Terrestrial > Soil > Temperate...
CCCTTGCCTACTACCCGAATCCGTACCCGTGCGCCGTTCAGGGTTGCCGGCATCCATCGGCGCGGGTTGCCGTGAGACTTGCGCGATGCCCAGATTTCAGAGGCCCATTCCCGGCGCTGCGCTTTCGGCGTGGCGTGAATAATCGCGCCCCCCGCGTCGTGAGCGTGCTTCTTGCGGTCCTGGTCGTGCATCGTTCCCGCTAGGATGTACTCAAACAGGTTGGATGCGCCGCCTTGGGCTGTGAGATTACGCCGACTGGGGTTGAATTGGACTGTCCTTCGTCCCTTGCCGCGTTTCGCCATACGCGCTCCTTCCCGTGTGTTGCACGATTTACAAAGCCAGCGGAGATTCGATCTAGCGCCGTTCTCTTCTCTGCCGTCGCGATGGTCAACGGTCAGGAATCGGCGCGAGGCGCAGAGCTCGCACTGTCGAGGGCCGGAGGGTAAACAACCTGGCTGATTGGCCCGGTACCGCTTGGCGCGGTCGGACACGTGCGTCTTGCGTATGCGTGCGCAGCTCATCTTCGGCTCACCGCGAAAATCAATCCCATAATAATCAAGCCGCCGAACAACATCGCTCCCGCGCTCATCCCCCCTGATACGGTAAGGGTTCCGCTGCCTGGGACGTAGCCCGGTGGATAGATCGCGCCTGGATAGGTGACGCTCGGATTAGGAGCGATGGTTTGCGCCGCTACACTCGTTCCCGCCGCGATCGCCTGTAAAACACGTTGGGTTGTGTCCTCGCAAATCGGTGCGCTGATGACGGTAGGGTCGCACGGCGTTCCATCCGCTAAGGTGTAAGCGCTCAGTCCCGACATCGAACAAGCTGTAGGTTTGCCGGCTCGTCTCCATTTGTCAAAGCCGGATTCGGTCAGAAAGGATCCGCGGCGGTTCCACTGGGTTCCTCGAGAGTCGCGCAACGGCGCCGTATTCAAGATGTTCTGATTGGGATTCGAACTGGACATCCAGAGTCCAGGGTCGTTGGTGTAGCCTCCGTCTGCGCTCAATGGTTCTCCGGTCGCCGGGTCGATGCCGCTCATCGGTTCCCCGGTCGCGGGATCGATGTTTCCTTGGCTCCAGAACTGTGCGCCCATGACTTCGCCGGTCTGCGGATCGAGTGTGAAGTTCGGTACGCCGCCATCCGGAAGCCCGAGTCTGCCTGTGAGGTTGATGGGGAGAATCACAGGTTTTCCTCAATTGTGGATAAACCGCCGTTCGCCAGTGGGCGAAGGTTTGAAACATGCGGACGCGCGGGAACGCGAATGCGCACCGCGGGCCGAATCCGAATTGGTTTGCTACCAGCCTCAGCGATCGAGCGCTTCGCCGCGCGCAGGCTCGCATGGAGTCGCCAACACAGAATAGCCCAACCTATCAGGCGCTTCACTGGATTGGTACCTCTACTCCGACAGCAGCATAAGCAGCTTTAATGAACGGAACCGGCCGCTCGGTACAGCGTTCGACTCGGTTTCGCGGATCGGTCAAGACTTTATAGAGGTTCGCGATTGCAGAGTCCTGAGTGGCGCCGATATGGTACACATAGCTGAAGCCTGGACCGCTGCTGAAGTCTGCGCTTGCGGGCTCATCAAACCTGTAGGTAATAACTAGGTCTTGATTCTTCGCTTCGATTTGCCACCAATCGCGTGCATGCCGGCGATCCGCCATGCTTCCGAAGTGCTTGAAGTCGACCGGGCCTACTTTTAGAACGATCTCGGCAAGCATCTCGTTCGGAGTCATGCGTACATTCTCCAGGCTACATATCCAACTGCAGCTACCAGAGCAATGCCGGCCAGCATCCTCCATCCCGATCCGCTGTGCCACTCCTGACGCTTTCCAAACGGGTTTGGACATTCCCACCCCGGATACTCACCATGTGAAGAATCAAGCGCGACCCGTCCGCTCCACATCGGCCCGCACTTTCCGCCTGAGCAATCGGCAACATTATATACATGCGAAAACCGGGTCGGGTCCTCCGGGTCGACGGCCACGGTCACAAAGCCGGCCGGAATTCCCAAAGCCAGCAGCCGAGCTCGCAGCGTTGTCGCGAAGCAATCGCAGTCCCCTTGCGGATACGCCATACGCCGCATGTCCAAAGGCCGTACCAACACTTCCGGCGCCGAGTCTCCATCGTGCGTCTGCTTCAGCCAGGCGGAAAACGGTTCCGCAGTGTCTTCATCCTGAACGAACGTGATCGTATTCTTCACGTCCTGAAAGTTTCCCGACAAACAATCCCCGCCACCTAACGCGCAGCCGCGGAGCGCATCGGAATAAAGTTCCGGAGTTTTCGAATCGGCATCGGAGTAATCGAGCATCATGTCGATCACTTGCGCGACTTGCGTATCCGGGTCATCGGATAAAGGTGTCGCGTCTACGTGAATCGCATGCCCGAAGGATGGATGGTAAACCTGCATTCCGTTTTCTGCCCGGAGCCGCTCAATAAATGAGGTGGCCCCGGTGGTCTGGTTGGTACCCGAGTTCAGGCTTAACCTTACTCCCTTGCCTTGACGTTTGCCAAGATGAAGGTTTATATTCTATATAAATACTTGCAGTACAAACAGATGAGGGCCATGTGGTAGGCGTTTCGACGGTTGACGAGACCAAAAAGAAGCCTAGCAAGGGCGCGAAAGTTGCGACGGAACACGAAAACGCGACTTCCGAGACACCCAAAAACGGCGCGGAATCGACTATAGGAGTCCAATCGAGCCAGGAGACGCCGGAAACCGCCGAAATCCCCGAATATCCCCGTACTCCCCGCAAATTGAGCTTCGATCAGTTCTGCGTATACTGGAACAACACCTTGACTACCGAGCAGCGCGAGCGCGGAGTCGTGTACTGCTATCGGCATTGGCCTATCCTGGAGCCCGTCGAGACCACTACGGCGGCAGGCAACCCGGATTTCTCAAACCCCTGCGCCGACAAGTTCAGCCACCTGGATCCGCCATTGAACATCGACCTTGTGTTGAAGCGTTGCGGCCTTGGGACATACAGCTTTCGGCTGAATCAAAACGTGAAGAGGCCGTACGGGACTCTTACCAATGCGCGCCTCGATACCGATCGCGATAACTGGAATGAGCACATGCCGATCATTCCGCCAGACCGAAAGGTCGATTTCAGCGACCCTGCGAACGAAAGATACAAAACTATCCTCGTCTCCAAAGGGATGTTGAAATCAACCGATACTCAGCAAGGAGCAGAAGAAGAAATGGCAGCCACCAGCGTTTTAGGCGAAATCGCTTCAAAAGCATTCGATCAAAAGTTTCAGCAACAGCCCGCTCAGCAGCCTGCGGCAGATATCGGCGGAGGTGTAGGCACTGAACTGGTAGGATTGCTACGCGAACAAATCACTATGAACCGTCCGCCCAGCCAGCAAGGAACTGTCAAGGATCAACTGGAAGGCCTAGTCACGCTCGCGAAGACGATGACGCCGCCAGCCGCTGCGGCTCCCGACATGGGACCCTACATCGAGCTCCAGCGCCAGAACAACGAACTGGTCCGGGAGTTGATGCGCAAAGATGTGGAACGCGCAGAGGCCGAAGCGCAGAAGGCCCGTGAAGAAGCCGCCCAGTACAAAGCCGCTCTCCCTCAGCCTAAAACAGTTGACGAGCAATTCGACGAATTGGAACGCGCTGCGAAACGTTTCGAGAGGATGACGGGCGCGAAGAAGAAAGAAGAATCGGACGAAGAGCGCGACAATCCGCAGACCGCGGCCGGATTCTGGGGAGGCCTCTTCGGCGCCCTTCCCACAATTCTGAAAGAAGGCGTAACCCTCCTGCGTGAGGTCAATATCGGGCTGTATAACTACAAGCTGAACGGAGGAGGCGGCCCGCCATTGAATCCCGCTACAGGTCAGCCCGGTACCGAGCCTCTCTCCCCAACCGAAGATGCCGAAGACGACGGCCCACTCTCTCCTGAAGATCAGGCTAAAATGGAACGCATGCAAAATGTCGTCAATCAGCTTTCCTCTTTGGCTCAACCGATGCTCGCTCACCTGATGCGCAACAAGCCCGGTAGCGAGTTCGCCAAGTTTGTAATCGAGAACTATGGCTCCCAGGCCTTTGAAACGGTACGGGGCGTAGAAGGCGGCTCTGCAACGATCCTGGCGATGATCCAGCAGTATCCCCCGGTCTGGAATCAGATAGGGCCCGCGAAGCTTCCGCAGTTTACGCAGTTTTTGAATGAGTTCATGATGTATTCAGGAGCTCCGGTGCAATGATTATAATTTGGGCGCAACTGTCCACACTGTTCGGAATTGACAGGGCGCGGAGGAAGTCATGATGCGCAGGCGCTTGGCTGCTGTCCTTCGTGGCGACGTGTTGCCTCTCACTCCCCGTGAGTGTTGGGCCGTCGAACAACAATTGAATCCGGCAGTCTTGCCTTTCGCTGAATGGTTGGAGCGTCTAGAGAAGCCGCGCCCTCTGATCGCACCCACGCCACCATTGCCGCCTGCGATAAAGCCCACGCAACGATTAGTTACTGTTTTACGCGAACAGAACGCGGAAGAGCGTAAACGCCGGATCGCTTCTGACGCCGCTTTGCTCTATCCGTGGGGTTCGCCGCAGTTTTACGCCTACATCGACAACCACAGCGCTCCCGCTACCACGGACCCGCCTGGACAGGCGAACGGAGGTTCACCCCAATGACGCCTTTCACGGCTCCTGATCCTCAGCTTTCCAAGATGCACCGCCGCGCCCAGATGCGCATGGTTCAGGCGTTCCAGTTGTTCATGATCCAGATCGCCCACGGGTCGAAACCGAAAGACGCCATCAGTACGATTGACGAGGCGATGGAATTTTGGACCAACTACGAAGACCGCTACGAAACCGAGAACCCCCTGCCCGATATGCCCGATCCCACGGGCGCGATGATTGCGAACTTTCAACAGGTCATGGCGAAGATGGGCGAGAACGCCGACAAGATCGGCGCCGGCAATGCCCAACTGTATGCCATCCATCCGCGCGATATCATTGAAGCTTCGCGCGACATGGCCCGCGCTTCACGAGATATGCTAGCTGCCGGTCTCGAAAGCGTTTTGCCTGTTGGTAGTGAGAAGTTGATAGCCGCTGAGTTGCAAGCCCGCATGAATCTAGTGATGGATTGCTTCAACACGGGCGCGGCCATGATGCTCAAAATGCTCCATGGGGATGCGCGGCCCGAGCCTTGGTCTGACAATTACGACCATGAGGAACGGATTGCGCATCTGCTTTCTGACTTCGGCTTGCTTTGCGAACACGACAACCACAGCGCTCCCGCTAGCACGGACCCGCCTGGACAGGCGAACGGAGGTTCACACCAATGAAAATCGAAATAGATAACGACTCCTGCACCTATCGCCTAACAGACGGTGAAGAAGACGGCATCACAGGACTAATCGTCCCTTACGGAGAAAGATCCATCCTGGACGAAACGGTACCCGAAGCGGAGCAATGGTGGGCGGAAATCGATGACGATGGATGCTGTGATGGGCTGGCTCACAAGGGCGATTCAACCGACTCGGAGCCTGTCGAATTTGAACTCGATTGCGAATTCGAAGAGGAAGACGAAACCGGGGATACCGAAGACGCCGAAGACGCGGAGCCTGCATGAAAGGCACCTGCAAACTCTGCGGCGCCGTGATCGAAACAGATCCCGATCCAATTATGGATGCAGACCATGAGAAGCGGGAGCGTACCGCCTTCTTCAACCGGGTAGCGTTCCATATCGACCCGCGAAACAAGCGCTGTACAGCCAATAATCAAAAGGTGATCGTTAATCGCTTCGCGATGCAACAGCAGGATAACGGTTGGTTCCAGCGCTGGCGCTTACTGGCGTGTCTTAACGATATCGACGCCTACTCTCTCGCCAAAGAGGAAGAGTGGCGCTCCTACCTTCATACGATCACAAGCGGGGAAGCCAGCCGCCGCGCTCCCGAACCTTCAGAACCTTCGACGGCTGTCGAGGCCAAACCAGAAACGGTCAATTGATGGAAATCTTAAACCGATTCCCGGTATCCGGCTCCTGCGATGGCTGCAAGAAAGCCTGGCGAGTGGATATCCCGTTAGGCTCCAAGGTCCAAGTGATCGCCCGCTACGTCGAAGACTCGCACCGCGAGCGCTCCCCCAATTGTCCAAGAGCGAAAGCCATCCTCACCTCAGACCGGTCTTTCCTTGACGACATCGCCGCTCAGATTGAATTCAGGATGCCGCGAACCAACGGAGCGACTCCGGTTTTCAGGATGACGTGGAGGGATGCGGATGAATTGGATTTAACGAAAGACGAGCGTAAGACGCCGATGATTATTATCGGGCGTTAGGGTTCTTTGGGTTTTTGAATGGAGGTAGTCTGAGGGTCTGGATGTATGGTCCGCGTGTATGCTGTTCGCGTGTAGCCGATACGACATTCGGATGCGTATACCAACTCTCCAAGCTTTATTCCCGAATCGGCTGTGCGGATTTCAGCAACATGATCACATACGATGATGGTGACCGCGAGTTTCTTGCAGACCAGCCGAATAGCCTCCAGAACAGAATCGAGCAGATCGTCACCGCGCAATGGCAATTCTGAAGCGTACGGTACAGATGAGCCCAACGACTGATTCTCGTTCTTCATAACTCAAAGTTGGCAATACACACTTCTTCTTTCTTCTTCATCCCTGGAACTGGTTCCCATTCTCGATCGATACGGATGGTAAAAGGCTCGCCGTGTTCCTGAATGCCGAATACTGATAACATCTCGACTGAACTTGGAAGCATTGACGGACCCACGCGGCGGACGATATTCGGGAATCCCCGCATGGGCACTTTCCGAATCCGCAACACGACCAACGTACACTGACGTTGCCTACGCTCGCCCAGAGATTCCCAATACTTCCGCATCTCCTCATAGGTCAAGATATGCCGGGGTGGTAACGGAAACCGCTTGCCGATCAGGGTGAGAAACCAGTTCCAGAGTTTCATTTCGCTGGCTCCAATGTCGGCTGATGATCCGGCTTTTCTACTACTGTCGGTCCTGGCTTTGGTACCTCGCCCTTTTCGTACTTCGCCGCGAATACGCGGAGTTCAGCGGCTGCGTCCTGGCATCCTCGGCATGCTTTGGATTTGTTGACGGTCAACTCCTGGTAGTTGGCGCAGACTCGCTCTATACGGGCGGCGATTTGACGTAAGCGGGTGGGGGTCACGATTTGAAGTCCACAAAGTCGTCTTTGGGTTTGGGCTCAACAGCGGGAAGCGGGTCGGCAGGGGTCGAAGGCTTCCGGCCTGGGGTGTGCGCGGTGGCGTTCATGACAAGTTCCCATTCCGCATTGTTGGTTCGTGTCGGCTCGCCAGGACATTGTAAGGATGGAGCCGAACCCCGAACATGGGCAGCGTCATGGGGTAGTAATCCATTCGACCGCTCCAGGAATGCAATCTTGCCAAACTCATGCGCGCGCCTCTTCCGCCTTGATAGCGGCCCACTCTTCCCGTACCCACTTCTTTACGAACGCTTGAATCTTTCGCAACGACAGTGCGCCGGTCTTGTGAAATTCCTTGCGGCAGTTGTCGCCGCAGAACTTCGGCTCGATGGTGGATTTCTTGGATTCGCTACGCTTGAACCGTTTTAAGCAGTTCTGGCACTCATAGCGCCCGTCTGCGAGTCTTTTGGCTGTTACCATTGGTCGTCAAATGGCCTTCTCGATGGCCGTAGACGATCATAGACCTACTCCCCCGCGTCTGTCAATACCCTTAACCGGATTTTCAGTCTTCGCTGGTACTTTCTCGCCCGTTTCGATAGGTGGGAGCGCTGGTATTTCGTCCTCGTCTTCGGGCTGCAAGTATTCCGACATATCGAACAACGTCGGCGCGTTCAACTTCTGCTCTGCCAGTTTCACGTATGCGGTTCCATCGAAGTGATAGCGCGGGTTCAGTTCGATGCTGATGGATTTTCTCTTCAGCGGTACCGCGCAATAAGCTACTGTGTGCAAGCCGCCGAATGGATCTAAAACCGTCTCCCCTTCCTGGGAGCACTGGCGGATGACCCGGTTCGCTAGATCGAACTGCATCGGGCAGAGGTGCATCTCTCTTCCCTTCGCCGATTGCGCCCCGTTCAGTGTCCGCATTCTCGTGATATCGGTCCAGACGTCGGGATGCCAGGACTGCGGGGGAAGGAGCATAAACTTGACGGGCAAGATTTTCCGGCGCTCCAATTCTTCCGCGATGCGCACATGGTTTTCGTAGTCGTACACAGTTGTGATGGAGTAATGCCGGTATTCCTTGTACATCGCGTGATGGGCGAGTCCTGCGAGTTCTTCTCCCGTCATCAGGCGATCCGGCTTCAATGGCGGGAGTTTGTGTTTCTTCAGGTCGGCGTAAAACTGCTCTTTCTCTTCGGCGGTCGGCAAGCGATTTCCCGAGCTGCGCTCAAAGCCATGCGCGTCCAACTGCCAACGGGCCCGGGAGTAGCCGGTCTGCTCTTCCCAGTCTTTCCCTTCCGACGTTGGAATGATGCTCTGGTTTCGATTGTCCTTGTCGTAGGGCGCGATTTCTCCCGTCTCGCCGTCGATGCAAAGGGACTTGTGTTTGACGACTGGTTCATCGGCGTAGGCGTTGGTCGTATCGGTCGGGGGCTTCCGAAAGATGAGCAAGTATTCCGGCATCCCCACGCCCATCTTGGTGCCGTCTTTACATTGCTCGGTCCAGCCTAATCGGTACGTCTGGTTGTTCTCTCGCACTACGTCGGTGACGATGGTTTTCATTCCCATGTAGGCGAATCCGTGGCGCTCGAAATGATCTGCGGTTTTTGAATGGAAACGATACACGGTCTGGAAGCCGAGGCCTGTGATTCCGCCTGGTACGATCCGGTCCTTGACGTGGATCGCGCACACGCGGCCCGGTTTTAGTACCTTCAGCAGCCGCGGCGTGAGAAAATCCATCTGCGCGAAAAAGTGCTCGTTGCCGTCCGTATGGCCGAAATCGTTGTACGACGGCGTGTATTCGTACTGCGTGCTGAACGGTATCGAGGTAAGCACGAGGTCTACACTGTTCGGCACCATCGTTTCCAGTTCTTCCACGCTGTCGTTATTGATGAGCCGCGCTGTCTCTGTTGCGACTTCGGCGCGCTCGATTCCCATCGCGCGGGCGAGTACGCTTTGAATGGCCGCCTGGGATAAGCCGTACTCGCGGATGATCTCGCTCATGCGCGCCGATTGCTGATTGTGGCGCTCCCACTTTTGCATGAGGCTCTCCAGAATCAGCCGCTCCGACTCCGCATAGATCAGGTGAATTCGCACCGTCTTGGTCTGAAGGTAGCGCCGGATTCTGTGAATCGCTTGGATGAAGTCGCGGAACTTGAACCCGATCCCCACGAAGATTGCATCCGCACAGTGCCTCTGCCAGTTCACGCCGGCTCCGAGCATTACAGGCTTGCCGGCGATGTATTGAATCTCCCCGTTAGCGAATCGAGCAACCGCATCCGCGATTTCTTCGTCGCCTCCGACTTTTCCGCGGAGTCCTCCGTACACGCTGACCACTTCCGGTACCGCCTTTTCGATGGCGTGGCGTTCGGCTTCCAAATCGTGCCAGAGGATGAAATGCTTGTCGGGCTCGGCATCGAGGATCTCGCGCATCTTCTCGATTCGTTCGGGCAGGGTATCGCGCTTTTCTCGAGCCGCTTCCGAAACACCGTGGGACGCCTCGCGGAACATTCTTCCTTGCCCGTCCTTTTCTTCGTGCGCCGTCGAGTGATCTACCTTCACTTCGTGCTTGATGACTTCCAGCGGAGGAATGGCGTAGCCTTCATCCGAGAAACCAAGGTCTGAAGGGGTATATAAAAACAATCCCCAGGTGGAGCACCAAAACCAGAATTCTTTAACCTTGTGCGGATGCAAGGTAAGTTTATCGGCGTGTACCGAGTCGCGTTTGAAAAACCGCGTCTTCGCCTGGCTCACGTCCATGATCCCCAAGAATGCCGCGTAGGCGAGTAGTTCTATGTACTCGTTAGGGTCCGGTGTTGCCGTCGCCACGAAGCGATAGGGCACGGCTTCAAACAGCCGCATGAATTCGCGGAAAGTTTTCGTACCGCCGAAGGATGACAGTATGCTTGCTTCGTCCAGGCTGGCAACTACAAACTTCTGCGGGTCGAGTTTCCCGTCGCGCACGGTCTCGTAGTTGGTGAGGTAGATTCCGGTCTCGTCCGCTTCTTCGATACGCCGAATGAACTTGAGCGGGATACCGACTCTCTCCGCGTCGATGGCGAATTCCTGCTGTACGCCAAGTGGCGCCACGATCAGGGCTCGGCCGTTCTGGCCTTTCTTTGCCAGTGCTCGCAAGATGAGCCACAGTATCAAGAGCTGCTGGACCGTCTTGCCCAGTCCGAAGGATTCAAACAGCGCGCGCCGGCCGCCGCGGGCTCCCCAGATGATTCCTGCCGCCTGGTGGGGTTTTAATTCAAAGCCGCTCGGGAAACTCATCTGTAAGTCGGCGGGTTCGATGGGGATGCCGAGCTCTTGCGGGAGGTTGTATTTCGCTCTGAGGAATTCGCGGTACGCTTCGATGGAGTAATCCCCATCCGCCCTTTCTTGCGCCAGTGGACATCCGGCCTTGTGGCCGCGGTGGACCCTACAGGATGGGCAATTCTCTACCATTCGATATCTCCTTCTGGATTGTCGGGAGCGTTCAGACAGAGTCCTCGGTGTGCTGGTTCGCCGCATTTCGGACATTTACCGCGCAATGCCGGTTCTGAACCTGCGGGAACAGATGAGCCCAAACTATCTTGATTTTCCTCTGATCGATGGACTTTACAGGAGGGGCAATTCTCTACCATTTACTTTTTCTCCGTGTTTGAATTCGGGCTATCGAGTGATTCCTTGTGGGCGCTCCGCTCGTTGGCTATCAGTGCTTTCTCGGTTTCCCAGTCCATTATTCCCATTGTGAGCAACCATGCCGGAGCGGTTTTGAAGTCGGGCCGGTTTTCGATCTCCGCTATCTCGCGGTCGCAGCGGGCGAGTCCGCGGATCGGGCAGTTCGGCTCTCGCGGCGCGTCCGGTTCGGCGTGGGGATTGCAAAGGCACGTCACGAAGCGCTCTCCTGATCTCCGCGCCCTGTCGGGTCCGAATCGGGTGACGTGTCGCGGCCAACAACTGGAATAAATTGAAACTGAGGCCCACCGTAATGCAACTGCCGAGCTGCTTTATCTTGGCAGAAGTCGAGCCATCTGCGGATGACTTCCGCCGCTTCGCCGGTCGCTACTTGCTTTGATCCGTCCGCATACTCGATTTCGATTCGGGTGCAAGGTATATTCATGCCGTCCGCTCCTTCAGCGCCTTCCTGCTGGCGTCGATGGCGTCTAGGGTGTTCAGGATCGCTTTAGCCACTGGGTCTTTCGGGGCCGGGTCGATCAACCGGAACGCTTCTTTTACGTCCTCTTTGGCTTGCATCAGATGGGCGTCGGCGTGTTTTTCTTCCCTCGTCATTCTGTACCATCCGCTCGATTTTCAAAAGCCGTGATATGCCCTAGCCAGGTCAGTTCTATTTTCCCGGTGGGGCCATTCCGCTGCTTCCAGAGCAACAATTCCGCTAGTCCTTTCAGGTCCTCGCGCTCCCGGTGGAGCATCTCCGGGCGCCACACGAATGCTACTGCGTCGGCGTCCTGCTCGATACTCCCAGACTCCCTCAGGTCATGCAGGGCCGGCGCGCGGCGCTCTTTCAGATTATCCCGGTTCAACTGGGAGAGTAGATGGACGTTCAGGTTTTCGTCGGCGGCCAACAGTTTTAATTGCCGGGTGATCTCCGATATCTCCGCGTTGCGGTTTGCTTGCTTGCCGATGGCCTGGAGAAGTTGGAGGTAGTCGATTACTACCATGAACACGTCCCGATCTTTGGTCCGCTTCCGGCGAACGGCGGCGCGGATCGCGCTCACTGTCGAGATTCCGTGTTCGGCGATCCAGAGGGGCCAACTTAAAATCTGCTGGATTGCTTTCTGAATCCGCCCGCGCTCCTCCTGGTTCAGATAGCCCGCCCGGAGTTTCGCGCCATCGACCCTGGAAACTGTACACATCATCCGCGTGAACAGGGACGCGCGGGTCATTTCCAGTGAGAATATAAGCACTCCCAAGCCCGCCTTTGCTACGCTCATGGCGATCTGCACAGCCGCGGCGCTCTTTCCCATCGCTGGGTTGCCGGCGATCACGAAAAGTTCTCCGCGCCTGTATCCGCCCGTCATGTCTGTCAACTTGTCCCACGGTGTTTTTACGAAGGTTGCCGCCTGGTGCGGGTTTAAGAATCGGTCAATTCCGCCCGCCTGCTCAATCACTTCCTGAAGTCCCAATAGTTCCGCGGTCTGCTCCGGTTTGAATCCGATCTTAGCGAGGGCGTCTTCTGCTAGCGCGATCAGTTCCTTTGAATCCCCTTGCGTGGACGCGCAACGGTCTATCAGGTTTTGAGACGCGAAGATAATTTTCCGCAGCGCCGCTTTTTCGCGGATGATGTCCACGTAGGATTCGACGCTGGGCATCTCCGGGAGCCCGGTATCGAGCGAGGTCAAGTAAGCGACTCCATCGACGGCCGCCAGTTGATGGCGGTCGTTCAGGTAACTGGCGATGGTAACGCGATCGATTTCAAGGCCTGCGGAATCCATGTCTCGCAGGGCGGTATAGATGCGCCGGTGTTTCTCGGTACTGAAATCGTCGGCGTCAAGAAGTTGAAATACTTCGGCGTGTTGATGGTGCTGCAGGATGATCGACCCAAGCACCAGCCGCTCAGCCGGTTTATCGCAAGGCAGAGGTATCTCGTTCAACTCGTCCACTCCTTTCAGATTTACGCTTGTTTTTCTTTCCAGGGAGCCTGCCACGGCTTCCCCGGCGCTAGAATTTCACCGATTGGACCCGCTCGCGCCCGCTCCAGCGGCTTCCGCGTAGCTTTTTCCGACTCCGGCACGATATCCACGGGGCCGTAGCACTGGCAATGCCGGCAAACTCCGCACGGTACAGTTATGAACTCAACCGGACGTATAGTCTTTGTGGGTTCAACTGGTTGTGTAGTTTTTGGAGTAGTTTCGGTTTCTCGTTTCTTTCGCTCTTTCGGCTGTTTCACTTCTCGAGCCGCCCGCGCCGGGGCCGCTGCGAAGTTTTCCGGTTTGGCCCAATACCGATTCGTCCGCCCGATCTTTTCCGAGCCGATGAATTGGTAGCCTTCCGCCTGGACTTTTTGAAGATCCTGTAAAATCTCGCTTCGCTTCTTGCCGGTGGCCCGCTCGAATTCCTCTATCGTGATCTCACAGGGGATTACTACGATTTGCTTGGTTTCCTTGTCCCATCGCATCGTGCGCTCTACGACGGTTTTCACGACAAGATACATGCCGTGATCGCAGGATGAGGGGAGATTCAGAAAGAACGTGTGAGGTACGGGGATGAAATCGGTATCGAGGTCCACTTCGCCGGTCGTTCCACAGCCGCGGCACTTGGCGATGCCGGATTGGATATTTTCGGCCCGAGCCGCTATCGAGTACTCGAATCCGCTGCCCGTGGTTGCTTTCCGCTGGCGTATCAAACCTTCCAGATAAACGCCTGGTTTGTCCGGGTCCTCTTTGCCGAGTAATGAGGATATCGCCTGTTCACATCTGCGCCGGGTCACGCCGGCCACGTTACAGAACCGGGTCCAGGTGATCTTTTCCCAACTCCGGCCGCGGCCTACGGTCTGCTGAAGGATGAGCCCAAAGCATTTATCCTCCGCGTATTCCAGATAGCGGGCGAGTCCGCGGAAGAATGATGGCCGGGTCCTAGTCCAGTTGCCGGTTATGCCGGTTGGGATTGGTTCGGATGTAGTCACTGGGCAACTCCCCAGTTTCTACTTGCTTTCGCTGATTGGTTATGATAAGGTGGCATTGTTCAGGAAGGCTCTTGCGGACATTGGGAAATGTTTAACCGCTTGGGCCTTTTTGCTTTCTAGGGTCATTTTCGGACTCACCCAACCATACACCCAGTCCTAGTGTTTCGGCAAGAACAATTTTTCTCTCGCATGCCATTCTTTAGTCTTACCTCTTAAAGACACTATAGATATAGTCTTATGGAAATGAACTCCAGTGGACGTGTTTTTGGAATTCCAGTGGAGGGGTATGCGAACTCGGGTTCACGGATTTTTAGGGGTTGGCGGGTCCTGTCGGCGAAGGTTACCGGGAGGATTTTAGTTGGTTGGCGGGTCCTGTCGGCTAAGGTTTCAGGTTTTCGAGAGCGCGGTAGATGTCCTGACCAGGTTCAGGAGCCGCCCGAAGCGGTTAAATAGGTCTTCTCCCTTCTCGCGGGCGCAACTGATACAAATAGGGCGTTCGTCAAACGTGTGGTAGTCGGTTTTGTCGCCACACCAGACGCAAGGGCGCTCCGCTTTCATCCGTACAACTCCAGATTTCGCGGGATTCCCCCGATGCCGGGCCAGCGTGCGGCGCTCGGATGGTTGCCGATGTTGTCACGCAGGAGCATGGCGCGAGTCTCTTTCCGGGTCGGGACGTATGATCCGGTCCACGCGGAGTCAATCCCGATGTTGCGGGCCACGTTCGTAGAATCGACCGAAGCGTACGGGATGATGGAGAATACTTCCGGGTCCATCTGGCGCAGGCCGTGAAGTTTCACGGTGGGGCGTCCGTCCGTGTCGCAAAGGATTTCCATAGCCTCGGCGATCCTTCCCCACCATCGTTGTGTGCCGATCCGAACGTATTCGCCAGAGCTGCCGATGGCTATACGGGGATACACCATCAGGCTGAGCAGCCGCTTCATAGATTCGTGCATGTGCCACACTGGCACGCTACTTTCCAACGGAAGATGGTACGCTTCCCACTCTTCGATTAGCCGGTTGTTGTCATCCTCGGTCCCGTCGATCACGTCCGGGATCAGGCACCAATCGAACGCGGGATGCCGGTACCAGGCCCGCACCCACTGAACGTAAGCGGGAACGTTGATACTCCCCTTGCCGGCCGCAAAGATCGGCCACGCGCCGTTATCGAGAGCAACGCTTTCTGCGACGGCGAACGCGAGCTCGACCTGTCCGGGGTTGGCGTACGATATCATCGCATGGGCACCGCGCCATGCCGCAAGAGCAGCCGGTTCAGGGGTGATTGGGCCGCCGTGGTACCGGATCAAGACTCCCTCCGCGCACTTCTCAGGACGGATCGTCCTGACTCTTCAGCCCAAAGACTCTGCATTTCCTGTATCAAACCAGCCCTATCTAACCCATGGTAAGCCCAAAATCGCTTTCCTAGCCTGTGGTGAGACTCTGGCCCTACCCTGTGGTGTTCGATTGCACAGAGGGGCAGGGATTCGCAATCCGGGCACTTCTGCGAGAGACCGCGGCTGCCGACATGGGCGCATTCAGTGGGGGAGGTTTGGCGACTCCACATCGTAACGTCGGGTTCTATCGCGTCCATCCATCGAAAGTCTTTGACTAATTTACCAAAACAGGCGACACAAGCGAATTTCCGCACGAAGGCGCGGTAAGCCGGATTGTCTCCCGGTTGGCGCTTGCGGGGTTTACGCCGAATCGGGGAGCGCTGGATGGGCCGCCGGGCTTCTGTTTGCTGGAAAGTGTTTCGACCGCCTGTATTCAAACCCTTAACCATCAACAATCTCCAGTAATTCCTCAATCTTCTTAAGCATCGATTCTTCCTCCTGATTCAATCCCCTCGGCATCAATTTTTGCATAGATAAAAAGACCCACAAATGTATCAACTCGTCTTGGTCTAACTCTAAGTTGTACAAGAGAGTGGGCATTAGCGGGATTTCCCCTTTTTGTGTTTGGGCTGAAGGCTGGGGACGGGTTTACGTTTGCCAGTGCGCGGTGGTCGTAGCCTAGCTTCAAGTTTTTCTATTTCCCGTTTCAGTCCTGGCCATCGGCTAGTCTGTGCTGCGCGGGGAAACTCCCTCACCAGCGCTATCAGATACCTCACCAATTCAAACGCTCGCTGGTCGTTGGCAAGCGCTGATGTGGTATTTGGATAGAATCCATCGAACTCTGAGCTAAACGGGCGCTCTTCTTGATGGAAGCACCATGCTTCCAATAATTGGAGGTCCTTTTCACTCGGTACCCTCATCGGGGAAACTCCCGGATACGGAGATCGACGGGCCACTCGTCCCAGTTGCCGCCTTTGGAATCAACTAGTGGGTAATGTGTTCGGAGGCAATTTGTTTTACTGGCGACCGGATGCGCGCCCAACTGCTTCACAAATACAGACACGCCAGCCGCTTTACACTGGCGGATGGTCTCTCTGGCCCATTCGAGGTCGAAGGGCCGCGCCTGAGGCCCAGATTCGCCGCCTACGATAACCCAGTCGAGCCCGCTCCGGCATTCTGCGGCAAGGTCTGGATATCCCCCGGCTCGGTTCCATCGCGCATTGGCTTCACACTGAGCGCATCGGCCTGAAAATCCGTGCGCACACCGCAAGAAGCGTCTAAAATCGAGTCCTGCCAGCGCGGGTTCATAACTCACAAACCGTAGCGCTGCCGGCGTCTGCAACAATAAAGGGATTCTGGCGTCTGCGGTAGCCTGGTCTTCGACGGATACACCTTCCCATACGTTGGGTAGGGGCCAACTAAATCCAACTTTAATATTTCGTTCTATCAAAATATCGACACCCTGCCGTCGCACACGGTTCGGCGTGAGAGGATCAGTAGTCCATTCCCGCATCCGTTCCGGGCGTTTCGTCAGCACTTGGAAAGTGTGTTGCGGGCAGAGTGCCATCAAAGCGAAAACCCGGTCTATCGCCTCATCGGGTAAATTTTCATAGAATAGATCCGACATGCTGTTGACGAACACACGCCGGGGCTTTTTCCAGTGGAGCGGTTCGGTCAACTTGGATTCGATCAGTTCAACCTTACCTGTCCAGTGGGGGCCGTCGCCGTTCAAGACGGCGAACGCTTCGCCAGTCGTCGGGCTGCGGAGTCCTGGGAAATTCCGTGCTGCCTGGCGCTCGGCGTAGCAATTCCGGCAGCCTTCGGAAACTCGAGAACAGCCGCGCACGGGGTTCCAGGTCTCGTCGGTCCATTCGATGGGCGTAATACTCAACCGCGCCTCCCGCTGCCGCGCTCAGGTAGGGTTTTTTCAGTATTCTCAGTGTTTGGGTTCAACGCTGACGACGGGTACAGAGCGGTCAATGCGCGGTAGCCATCTGAGCACTTCCAGCAGCGCGCCCTGTAAATCCCGTTCGATGTCGTCTTATGGCCACACTCCAACAGAACGAGGTTGCGGTCGAAGATGCTGTTCTTGTAGACGCTCAATACTTGGACGATCTTCCGCAATGGGCTGCGACGCTGGTTCGGGCTACCGCTTGTTTTGCCTTTTAATTTCATACTTAACCGCGCCTCCCGCTGCCGCGCTCCGGTATCTCCGATCCGCCGGGGAAGCCTGTATTCAACCTCTGAAAATAAGCGATCAATTCCAAGTGCCGCAACCAACTTTCTAATCGAAACTCGTCTTGTTCTCGATGAGCTGCATAGAAGCCTTTCAAAGCTAAAAATACGTCAGGGTTTCGAGGTTGTGTGTGCATGAATAATCTTATCGGCTGCGAGGTGAAAATCTTCAGTGTTTGGGTTTGACAGTGGTCGAAGGGGTTCGACTGTGGGCGCGCGGTGGCGAGAGCGCTAGTCATTATTTCTGACTCCTGGCCCACGCCGAAGTTCCTGAATCTCAGCCGCCATCCGTTGGATCATATCCTGTGGATCGGTCAGCGGCGCATCGTCGCCGAAAACCTTTTTGTAATTGGTTCGTAAGCAGGATACCCAGGATGGGTAGTCGTGTCCACCGATTTCCGGCCAATAGCCTTTTTCGCCGGGTCTACGGTCGGGAGTGTAAAAAACCTGTTCTGTGTTTGGCGGGGCCGAGGTAGCCGTCGCGGCCTCGGGTGGCGCGGCGGCTGGCTCTTTTCGGATATACCGATTCATCGCAACGACAATGGCGAGAGAATCCAACCAACTGTGGCACTGGCATACTGGCCGGTCGCCGTCGTAGACATTCAGATTCACCTTTGAACCGACGCGCCATCTCCCGCGCTCCTGTTCGCCGGATGGGGGCCGGGGTGTTGAGCCCAAATCCTCAGAATCTTTGGTTGGCAGCGCGGTGGCTGGCAAGGTTTCGCGCGTCCATACAATCCCAGGCTGAGAAATCCAGACAAACCGCACGTCGTACTTGTCTGTGAACTTGAGCCGCCCGGTTGCCATGCGCACAAGCAGGTTCGGCAATCCCCCTTCGACTTCCACGTACTCGGCAAACGCTAATTTCACCTCGTCCAGCGATTCGTAGTGATATTGACGCTCATGGGCTGGACCATCAATCCAGCCTGGAACAATCCGGCATCGCTCCACCGATATTGGCTCCCACTCTCGCCCGTCGTGCTTGCGACGTACCTGGATTTGCCAAGGCATGGTTAGCGCTCCTCCCGGTGAATCTCCCGCTCCAGCGATTCAAACCGATCATCCATCAGTTTTTCTAGTGCCTTGAACCGCTCGATCATATCGGCTCGCAAATCCGATAGTCGCGCGTTAAAGTTGGCGGTTAGAACGACAGCCAGAGTGCCCGTAAAAATGGCATTCGCCAGAATCGGCAAGCCTACTACAAGCCAGAGTTGATCGACGGGCATCAGTACACCCCCTCCTTAAAACTCTGAATTCCTCCGGTGATCGCCACTCGGCAGATGATGTCGCTGGTAATTTCAAACTCGATGTTCTGAGACCTGGCGTAATCCTGGGCGAGTTTGCACGCATCCACGGCCGCGATCAGTTGGCGAACCATCGCGCTCGATTGCCGCGTCGTCAGCGTGGGCGCGGCTGGCATGACCGATACCGCCTTGCCGTTTGTGATAGACTTCGGAGATTCGGTACTCCTACCAGGGAGTGGCGCAACTGGGCGGCTTATCCCGGAAGGCGAGTCGCCCGGTTGTCTAACCTGTTGGACATTCTCCCCGTTAACCGGCTGGTTTTGTACAATTCGTTCAACTTTCCAGACCGCTTGATTTCCTTGCCCGATGGTTTTCGTCAGCGTGAATGGTTCGCCTGGGCCGGCGTGAAGTTTCTGGATCTCATCGTGAGCGATCGGCGGGACGAAGAGCGCGTGTCCACCTTGCAGGGTGTACATGAAGTCCAGTCCGTTTCGGCCGGGTTTCTCTTTGGCTGAAGGGTAGAGCAATGAGACGGTGAGGGGTTTGTTGGGTTCTATTTTGATGATCATGGCTTGTACCGTAGTTTGTCGCAGTCGCTTTCTTTGGTTTTTGGGCTGGACGGTTCCGAAAGGTCTGGAGCGGACGGGCGCGCGGTGGCTTTGGCGATGGCCGCATTGACACGACCGAGCAAGGTCTCCTCAGCGGCGCCTATCTCAACGCTCCATTCTTCAAACCAAGCCGGAACTTCCTGGAGCGCGGCCAAAAGGCCCCAGGCTGCGGCGTGGAGCGGACAGTAAGATAACTCGATACCGCATGGCCGGAATTGGCGAAAGGGATCTTGGGTAACGATGACCTTACAGCCACATAGGAAGACGGCTTCGTGAACGTTCGGCCAGTTCAGGACGCCGGTTCCGTTGCACGCTTCACACTTGCGCTCAACCTGAGGGCCGTTGCCTCCGAAGAAGCCGGAGCCGCCGCATTCGAGACAGGGTATTTCGTGGGTCATGATTTCTGCCCCATCATTTCGTAGACCTTGCCGGTGAGTAACTTGATGTCGACGCGGATTTCGCGGATGGGCACGCCTACGGCGATGTAGAGTTGGGTGTTGGTCATCTGACTGGCCTCGTAAGATCCCACAACGGGGACGGCATAACGATAGTTCACCCCACAGATTCCGAAACCGGCGCGGCTCATCCTCGACCCACTGGCAACCTGCTTCAAGCTCTCGCTCATAATCGGCTTCGGTGAGGCATTCGACTATGCGGGTATCCAGGTTGAATTCTCCCGCTTCGACGCCTTCTTCTTCGTAGTGAATGCGTCCGTACATCAGACACGCCCCTGTTTCAATTCTGTGATCTGGCGCGTCACCCGTCAAGGCGGCATCGTGCAAGGTGGATCGCGGCAAGGAACGCCAGATTTTCCATGGCTTCGATGCGATCCACAAGTCGGGTTTCGAGTTTGTCAAGGCGTCCGAAAATCTTATCGGTCAAGCGGAGTTCCATCGCGATCCACCACTTTTCCATCTCGTCTTTCAGTTGATCGTTATCCATACACCGATTATGCTTGACGCTAAGCACAAATGCAAAGGAATTCTTTACCTAGTACCCGTCTGAGTACTTGACGCTAAGCAGAAAAGGCTTTACACTGAGACGGTGAAAAGATTTAATGCGTGGTTTGATTCGCTGGGTGAGCCGTTTCGGTTCACGGTTTTTGTCGTGATGCTGATGCCCGCGGCTTGGGCTCTCGGTTCCGGTCACGCGCTCATGGCGTGCGGCTGGTTTGTTGGAATGGGAGTGTTGCGGTTCAGCCGATGAAGAATCCGACGGCGGCCACGATGGGGAAGGCGGGCGGTAGACGGCGTGCAAAGTTATTGAGCGCTGAGGAACGGCAAGAAATCGCACGTCAGGGTGGGTTAGCGAAGGCCGCAAAACGGAATGGGACAGCCGCCGCGCTCGAAACAGAAACAGACCTTGCTGAATCTCAAGGCCAAACTCAAAAGAGAAAAGCCTGATGCTGAACGCTCACTTCAAACCTCTCCATCAATGGCCGGGAAAACGTGTTGAAGAAACAGAATCGTCTCGTTTTAAGGCTGGCTACGACAATACCCTGGCAAAGTTGGAATATGAGTTGGAGAAACTTGAAGCGAGCGAGATCATCATCCAGGTAGACGGCTTAACTCCCGATTGGATACGAAACGACGGCTGGCCGAAAGGTCAGTGGTGGAATCTGAAACATGCGCGCTCCGGCGTGATACTGTCGTTTCAATCACCCAAAGGCGCAATCTCTTTCCCTTGTGACCGCTTTAATTATTGGCAAGACAACCTGCGAGCAATCGCTCTTTCACTCGAAGCGCTCCGAGCTGTAGACCGATACGGAGTCATAAGAGGGAATGAGCAGTATCGAGGATGGACACAAATTGGAAATGGGAATGGAAAGATGGATCGAGCCTCGGCGTTGAAGTTTATCGAGTCGCTGCTAGGCGCGTCCGTTCCGGCTCAGGCGAACATTCGCGACGTGTGCCGAAAGCTGAAAATCCTCCATCACCCTGACCATACGGGCGGGTCGCATGAAACCTTCGTAGCTATCGGGCAGGCCGAAGAGGTGCTGTGTGCCGGGTGATGCGCTGTGGGCGCTGGCTGCCTGCTTACTGATTGAAGCGTTCTTTGCGCCGGTGGCGCGGATTGTCTGCATGTGCCGGTATCGGGTAATAATTCAACGGGCTGAAGAAAGTTTGGGTTCACCAGTCGGCGAAGGGGTGGACAACTCAGGGCGCGGTGGCAGACCAGTTCCAGCCGATTCGAAGCGAGATTTGACCGCTTCCGCGCCCTGACTATTTCAGATTGGTCAGACTGGTCAACGGCGGTTTATCCCTAAATTCTCGAAAGTACTGAACCGTCTTCATCCCATCCCTACCAAACCAAGCAAATATAGGAACAAGAATCAGCCAGAATATCCAGCGCTTCATTTTGGGGTACACCTCGGTTCGCCTGTCGGTTGCGGGTCCGTGCTTGCCGGGGCGCGGTGGCTTCATTCCATAGCCTGGAAATCGTC
>Ga0307477_10001302_pt1 | contig 21555 bp, 17 predicted proteins | sample atmos_gasesECM2C_FD_203316 | JGI IMG/M metagenome (GOLD analysis project Ga0307477, IMG submission 203316) | Hardwood forest soil microbial communities from Morgan-Monroe State Forest, Indiana, United States - atmos_gasesECM2C_515 | ecosystem: Environmental > Terrestrial > Soil > Temperate...
AGTGATTCCAGCAACGGGACGATGAGAAGGACCGCATTGACGTAATAAACATTGATCATCAGCCCTGCGATGGCACCAAGAATCAGCCACTGTATCCAAGTCCGCTCTGCTCTGGTGCGATCCCAATACCAAAGAAAGAGCGCTACAGCGAAAGCGGAATGTGCGTGCGCCCATGAAGGATTGAAATACATGTATACGGGAAGTGAGCTCGCAAACCAAATGCCTAAAGCGCCGAGGAATGCCCACTTTTCCTCGCAGTATTTTTTTGCCAACCGAAAGGAAATCCAAATAGCCAGAAAGCCATACAAAGCTGTGCTGAGGGCCATCGCTATTCGATACGGCGACGAAACCCCGTCGGCCGAAATATGGGATCCGAAGAGGTGACTTATCTTTACGGCAAGATGGGCGGCCACCAGAAAAGGGGCCCAAAGGAACGCGGGTCCAAGGGTGAAATGATTATCCAGGTGGCCTGTAACTGTATATTGGCTGGGTCTGATATTCCCGCCTGAATCAATGCGTCCCATCCGAAAACTGTCGTTCGCCGCGAGCCAGTCTTTCGTAAAGTCAAGATTGTGGCCGATTAAGATGGCTCGTCCGAACGCATAGTATCCCACTCCGTCCCCGCGCACCCAGGGGTTGCTGAGAGGCAGGGTAATGAAAAACAGGAGAATGAGAACGCGCTCGTATTTCGTGAACCTGAACAAGTGCTTATTGTCTTCCTTTATCGACGTCTGCTCGCGCCTATTATCCCCTGAGCGAAGTGTCTTCGCCATATACTCGAAAAACAGTAGTCTAGATTGCGGTGGAGTACCAGCGAAGATCTCACTCAGCTATGGGAATGATCATCCTTCCGTAATATGGCAATGATGGAGAGCGGAGGGAGGGGAAGCCATTTATCCAGAAGCCGAAAGACCGGAGTCATCACATTCAGCAAACGGATTTGGGCAAGTCCGAACGTTTTTCGGCGCAATATTCGTCCATTTAGCCACCACGCAAGCACTCCTGGCCGGTTAAACTCTAATATCTTCTCGACGCGAAATCCGCTTCGTTGGCTGACCTCGGCTAGCTGTTCGCGAGTGTACCGGCGAAAATGTCCCAGAACTTGATCCAAGGTTCCATAGAGCTTGGGCCCACACGGAACCAGGACGATTGCGCGGCCGCCCGGGCCCAACACGTTCCAGACATTCCGCAAGGCGGCCGCGTCGTCTTGAACGTGCTCGACCACGTTGAGGCAGACGATGGTGTCGAAGGATTGTCCAGCCGGAAAAGTCTCCGGATTTTCCGCGTCGGTGTATGCCACACGCATGTACGGGCGTGTAGGACAAAGCCTTTCCAGGTGATCCAAATACTGAGCATTAACGTCGGTAGCCCAATAGAGTGTGCGCGGCATCAAGTGCACCGACATATTGCCAATTCCCGCTCCGATTTCTAAAACACGGTCTCCCACGTAAGGCCGGATCGTGTCAGCCATCCAGCGGGTGAAGCGCGGCGCGCGGTTCAAGCGCTCCAGAATCGCCGCGCCATGTCCATCTTCCACATAGATGCGAGAGGACATGGCGTAATGAAAAATGGCCCAAAGGGCGCGCACGCCATCTGTCCAATTGATCTTCTTCCCCTCCCGGTAAGTTCGTCCTGAATAGCTGATGGGCACTTCGAAAATTCGGCTGGCGCGTTTGGCCAGCTTTATGGCTAGTTCCGGTTCGACGTCGAATGTGGAACTTTCCAGGGGAATGCTCTTGAGCAAGCTCGCGCGCACCATTTTGTAACAAGTTTCCATGTCGGTAAGGTTTACGTCGGAAACAAGATCGCATAGAAACGTGAGGAACCTGTTTCCCAACTCGTGCCGAAAGAACAACGCGCGCTTGTATCCGCCGGGCATGAAACGGGACCCAAAAACAGCGTCGGCGTCTTCCATCAGGAATAGTTCAACCATTTTCAGCAGATCGACCGGATGATATTCGAGGTCGGCATCGTGCATCACCACCAGCTCGGTATCTACGTGCATCAAACCGGTGCGAATGGCCGCGCCTTTGCCGCTGTTTTTCTCGTGCTGGAGCCAGATCCAGGAGAACTTGGATTCCCCTTTTTCCGCCTCCACCGATGCGCGGAACTGTTGAATGACGTCGGCGGTGGCATCTGTGGAGCCGTCGTTCACCACAATGATTTTGATTTGATGCAGCAGCGGTGATTCACCAAGAACGGCAAGCCGCGTGAGACTCGTGGCGATGAGATATTGTTCGTTGTAAGCCGGGACAATGATGGAGAGTGTCGTACTCGTGCGCTTTTTTTCTACGTCGTCTCGCACCGAGAGTGAGCCTTTGGCCGCCGGCCGTGTCGCCGCTCTTCCTTCCACTCGATTTGTGGCCAAGATTGCGCTCATCGATGCTTAAAAGAGAAGTTTGAACGCATTACGAAGCATGAAGTTCACGGCGTCGCTGCCCGCTTGGTGGCCAGGTTTTCCGGGCTCATGAATCCGGCGCCATCGACGCTTTCGAGTAATTCCGCTCCCATTTTTTCCTGGAAGTGCGTGATGACGCGATCAATGATTTCCGGAAGCGCGGTGGCCGGACGAAAACCCGTAAGGCGCTCCAGCTTTCCAAGCGCCGGGACGCGCCGCGGCATGTCTTCGAATCCGGGCTCGTACGCCTGATCGTAAGGGACGAAAGTAATCGGTGAATCGCTGTTGGTGTGCTGTTTGACCAGGCCCGCCAGCTTCTCGATCGTAATTTCGCCGGTGTTACCGATATTGACGACCTCACCCACCGCACCGTCGGTCGCAACCAGCCGCACGATGGCCTCCACACAATCGCGCACGTCACAAAAACAGCGCGACTGCTGGCCCGTTCCGAAAACGGTGATGGGTTCGCGATTGAGCGCCTGGCGCACGAAATTCGGCAGCACCATTCCATAACGCCCGGTTTGCCGCGGACCCACGGTGTTGAACAAGCGTGCAATCACCACCGGCTGTTTTTTTTCTTTCCAGTAGGAAAGCGCCAGAAACTCATCGAGCGCTTTCGACGCCGCGTAGCTCCAGCGGCCCTTGCTGGTCGGACCCAGAACCAGGTCGGCGTCTTCCGTGAAAGGCACCTTGTCGCTCTTACCGTAAACTTCGGAGGTGGAGGCGGCAAACACAAGTTTTTTCTTCTTGGATGCCGCGTCGAGCACGTTTTGCGTGCCATGAACGTTGGTCTCGATGGTACGGACCGGGCTTTCTACGATCAGGCGCACGCCCACGGCAGCGGCCATATGAAAAACGACATCGCATTCATCTACCATCTCCGCCAGGAGATGCTTGTTCATGATTGAATCGAAAACGTAGTGAAAACGATCGTGCTTTTTGAGATGCCGGATATTCTCCACGCTGCCAGTCGATAGATCGTCGAGGATAAAAACGGAGTCGCCCCGCGTGAGCAAGGCTTCCGCGAGATGAGAGCCGATAAAACCAGCGCCGCCAGTTATAAGGTATCGCAAGACTACACCTCTTAGGTTAAAGGTCCGTCTGCTTCGTCGGACCCTGTTGGGAATTTGGAAGTCTTGCCGACATCTTCTCCGTAGCCATAACCGTAAGCGTACGGATAATACCGGTAAGAGTAGTAATAATCGGGAGCATTCGAGTCAACGGCATTCAATACCACGCCAAGCAAACGGCATTTTACCGCCGCAAGCAGATCGCGCGTGCGGGTAAAGGCCTCTTTCGGCGTTTCACCGCTGCGCACTACCAGCAAGACTCCATCGGTAAGGGCGGAAAGGATTACGGCGTCGGTGGCAGCCATTACCGGAGGAGAGTCAATCACGATGAACTTGAAGCGGCGGCGCAATTCTGCGATGGCTTCACGCATGCGATGGGAAGAGAGCAAGTCCGCCGGACTGGGTGGCACCGGTCCAGTCGTCAGCGCCGACAGATTGGTAATTGTGGGATGTTGGATGGTCGCTTCCTCAAGGCTTGTTACGCCGGCCAGATACGAACTTAACCCCACATCTTTGCCAATAGTCAGATTCAGCGCGCGCCGAATTCCGGGCTTGCGCAGATCGGAATCCACCAGCAGAGTCCGGTCGCCGAGCTGCGCCAGAGTCACGGCCAGGTTTACAGCGGCGGTAGTTTTTCCTTCGCGAGGCAGCGCGCTGGTTACCAGGATCACCTGCGGTGGATGATCGGCTTGCGAGAGTAGAAGGGAAGTCCGCAGGGCGCGGAACGCTTCCGAGATTTGGGATTTCGGTTGGATGTAAGAGAGCAACTCAACGCGCGAGCCAGCGCCGGCACCGGCTTCTCGGGCGAGCCGGGAAAGGCGTCCGGTGGTGGCGTTCAGTCCTGGCAGAGACGGTACAACCGCCAAGGAGGGCAGTCCCGTAAGCGCCTCTACGTCATCAGGGGACTTCACGGTGTTGTCAAGATACTCGCGGAAGAGAGCCAAGCCCACTCCGCCCACCAATCCCATCAAAACCGCTAGCAGGATATTGCGCGCTTTTTGCGGCCGCGAGGGGCTTGCCGGCGCCAGCGCTGGATCAACGACGCGTATGTTGCTCGAACGAAGGCCGGCTGTGATGCTCGCTTCTTTCAATTTTTGCAGTAAGCCATCGTAAAGCTGCTTATTCGATTCCGCGTCGTGTTGCAGAATATGATATTGAACCAGTTTTTCCGCCTGATCGTTTGCTTCCGCCTTTTGTTTATCAAGTGCTTCCTGGAGAAGTTGAACGTGGTTGCGCGCCGTGTTGAATTCCTGTTGTACGCTTTCCAATAAAGTCTGTCGCGCGCGATCCAGATCGGCATCCACTTCCTTCTGCTGCGCAGCGATGCGCAAGACCTTGGGGAAATTCGGGCCGTATTGATTCAAAGCCTCGGCGTATTGTTCGTCTACGTCAGACTTGCGTTTCCGCAGATCCGTAATGACTTCATGGCCGTGGGCTAGGGGCAAGGCGTCTATATTTCCGGACATCGCCATACGGTAGAGAGCTTCTTTTTCGGCTACATCGGTTTGCGCGCTGGTTACCGCTTTGCTCAGATCCGACAGCTTGGAAACGGAGATGTCCTGTTTCTCGTCAATTTGCCAGATTTGATTCGCCCGCTCGTACGCGATACGCGCGTTTTCCGACTTCTCCACTTTGATGCGCAGCTCTTCCAGTTCTGAAGAGAGCCAATTGGACGCCTGTATGGTTGCATCGTATTTGCTGCGAAAATTCTGTTCTACATAATTTTGTAAATGCGTGTTCACGGTTTGCGCCGCAAGCTGCGGGTCTTCGGCTTCAAATGTCACTTCAATCAGGCGGCTATTCGGCACTCGTTTGACGCTGAGCCGGCCCAGAAATGCACCAAGAATTGCGGGACGCTTGGCTACCGATCCACTATGAGCGAAGGCTACCGCGTTCGGATTTCCCCCAAACTCAGGATAGCGTTCCAGGCTTAGGGTTTTAATGGTTTGCAGGGCCAGAGTCTCGCTCTGAAGAATTTTGGACTGTGTTTCCAGATAATTTTCTAAATCTACAAACGCGTCATAAGAATTCGAATCGGGGAAGGGCATCATGTTTTGCGATTCTTTGTCCACTTCCACACGCGCCGATGCCACATAAACCGGCTTCATTTTGAAGGAGGCAATCGTAACGATGGTCACCACAGTTAAAAAGAATGTCAGGATCATCCACTGGTGCTTGCGCAATATAATGATGTAATCGAGAAGGTGCGGTTCCCTGGGGACCTGCTCCCAGGAAAGCACCGAAGGCGCAGGCGCCGGCGCCGGGATAAGGCTTAGCGCTTCCGTAGCTTTTCGGTCACGCAGGTTTGCAATCCTAGAAGGTTCTTCCATTTATCCTTTACCCGAACGCTGATTTCCCAATTCCTTCGCCCGGTTGCGATCAGAATCTGTAGATAGCCAGACCGGTTCCCACAGTCAGCGCCGCTTCGCCACCCTTTGCCAGAATCTTCAGGCCTTTGCTGTCGGGAACGTAAAGAATGTCGTTCGACTTCATAGTTACGTCGTCGGACTTCTGATTTTGGATCTGCTTAATGTGCACCGGTATCATGTCTTTCTGACCTGTGTCCGTATTATTTCGCATGATGACCGCCCGATCGGCCTTCGCAAATCCCGTTAAGCCATGCGCCAGGGCGACAGCCTTCAAAACCGTGACCTGCTCGCCATGGCTCTGGAGAACATAGCCGCCGGGTTGCGCGACACCACCTCCCACTACGTACACGATACCGGCACGAGGAACGCTCACCGAATCGCCACCATAGATCTGGATGTTGTAAACCGGATTTCCCGACTCCAACAAATCCTGCAAACGAATTGAAATGGTCTGAGTATCCAAACCGGTGGCGTCAATGGAACCCGCCGCTGCGCTGTTCTGCTCGCTCATCGGATGCCCCGCGCGGGTAACGATCACGATACTGCCGGCTTCATCGGTTACGCCCCCGGCCTCTGCCAGCAGTTCGAGCAGAGTCGTGGGCCGGATGACCTGATAAACCATCGGCTTTTGTACTGCTCCTACGAGTGAAACCGGCTGGCTATTTTGCTCTTTCACGAAAACCGAAACTTGAGGGTGGGACACCAATCCGTTTTCGATCAAAAGTTGCGCCACTTTCTGTTCCAGTTGGTAGGAGGTCAGGCCGCTCGCCGGGATCCTTCCGGGAATCAGCGGATACGTGATTTCACCCCTCTCACTAACCCGCAGGTCGCGAGAAAGTTCCGGAACGTCAAAGACCTCAATGTGTATCAGATCGCCGCTGCCAATGGGCGTGTCCGTTGCGCGGGCGCTGGCTAATCCCGCCAGCTCGTGAATTTTCTGATTGGTTTGTTCAGATGTCGAGGGTTTTTGCTGGGCATATGCGTGCGTGCTCAACAGAAGCAAGATAGGCAATAAAAAGGCAAGCTTCGCTGTTAGCCAGTGGGAAACCCACTGGACCGTTCGAACCATGATAGATATCCCCGCAAACACTATTACCTAGCCCTGCGCCGGTGTCAACCAAGACGTACTCAGGCTAATGCGAGGGAATTCCGGCATTCCCCCCAAGGGGTAGGGGGTCCAATTCCCGCGGGATGCGATCGCGATGATTGTTGGCACAGGAAATGCCGCCAAATCTTATTGGGTGTCAGCCACAGGTCTTTCGCGGACACGCGTGCGGCGCCGCGCGACCACCGCTTCGGTCGCCATCGGAGGCGTGGTGGCAAGATGAGCCAGCACTAAGAACAGCAGACCGTTGGATGGGATGTGCAAATTGAAGTCAACGAAAGTATGAAGCAATATTCCGCATAAACCAGCCATCGCACCCGCATGGAGGGCGCGAGAAAAATGGCCCTGCTCGGCTGCATAGCAATCCCGGGCTTGACGAAACAGAATCCACAAGAATGCAAAGCCGCAAAACCCGCCAAGAAGACCGGTCTCGGCCAGCATTTCGATGTAATCGTTGTGAACGTGGTCGACAAGCTTGCCATCATAGAGAGTCTCATATCGCGGATACACGGCGACGAGCGCGCCAAGTCCCACGCCGTCGATGGGATGATCCAAAAAAATGTGCGCTGCCCCGCGAATCATCGACGCGCGCCGGCTCATGGTGACTTCTCCAACGTGCATGCTTGAAAATCGCTCAATGGCCTTGGCTGCGCCTAACCAGGCGATGAGCGCCACAGCGGCCAAAGCCACGATTGCGATTCCGATGAACCGCGGGCGATCCGGAGATATACGTGTCCGTGCCAAAAGCCACAACACGGCAATCTCGAAAACAAAGCTGACGATACCGCCGCGAGACCCTGAAAGAATCAGCGCGCCGGCAGGAACGATGGCCAACAACCCTACGAGTGGATACACGTCACGTTGGATTCCGCGGAAAACCAACATCGCTAGGCCTATGGGCAGGGTCAGCTCGACGAAACCTGCGAAATGGTTGCGATTGACATAAGGGCCGAATGGATCACCGCCGGCCCGTAATGGACGCGCCCAATAAATTGGTCCTTCCGACGTGAAATGCTGAGCGATGCCGAACAAGGAAACCCCGAAGCATAAGAGAATCAGGAACCAAGCCAGCTTCTTGAGGTCCGAGCGCGCACGGAACGCCTGCACCGACAAAAAAAACAGAATTAGGTACGCGCCGAATCTCAGAAGTTCTAGCCGAGTGTAATAACGATACGGTGTGACGCCGAAAGAAAACTGCATCAAACCAATCGTGATAACGCCCAGAATGGGCCAAAATAATGGATTCCATTGAATGCTTGCTTTGGGGTCTTTGAACACGACGAGCGCCCACCACAACAGGAGTATTCCAGCGCCGATTTCGAGAAGCGACTGCGACCAGACTTCAACTGCGCCGAACGCCAGCACGGCAAACGCGAAAAGGATGAAAAGGCCGATGCGCAGGATCTTCAACGGTTGGCTCCCGGCTCGTCCTCGCCGGCAGGGACCAGGGACAGATCCGCAATCCAGACCGACCCGCTCAATTTGTTGTCAAACAAGCGGCTGGGCTCGCGGTGCAGGCCGATTACCAAGAAGTGAGTTCCTGGCCCGGTCACCACACGGAGTTCCACAGCGTCCCAAAGATGAGTGCCGACCAGATTTTCAGTTCGAAAATTGACGGCATTGCTGTCGTGCGGATCGTAGATCAAAAAAAGCATCCCGTGTTCGGTGGAAATAGACTCCGTCCGGATATACCCCCGGAAACGATAACTACTACTTGGCTCCACGGGAACATATTCAAGCGGTTTATTGATCTCCGGATTGTTGCCGCCGCCAAAATCCAGGCGGACGGAGCGTCCCCCGTGCCCTGGAATCGGAGAATCAAAGTCGATGGCTACACCGATCAGATCGTCCCAGCGCCAACCCAAGCCGCCGTTTGTAAACTCGCCGGTAAAGTCTCCATTCCAGATTAGCGATCCGTTTTGCGGCTCCTGATGAGAAAAGCCCGCTGCGCGCAGCGCGTCCCGCCAAACTCGCGCCGCATCGGTGGAGCGGTCTTGGCGGATCAGTTCCTCCAGAAAAGGAAATGAGCGGGGCAACGCGATCGGTTTGCCCAGAGACATCAATCGCTGCCAGACCACCAGCCCAGGCTCGTCCTGCTGAGCGGAGGCAAAAAAGTCGAGGGCCTGGAAATAGGCGTCCTCGTCGGCGGGAAGCACTTGGTTTAGCAACATTTCGACATCGTGGCTGGAACGCCAGGTGCGAGAAATCGCCAAAGGCAGGAGCGTGGGATCGGAGCGCACGGCGCGCTGAATTTGAGTGTAACCTTCGGCCGCTTGTTGTTGCCGCAGCAGAAAGTTTCCGTAGTTCCAAGCGACTTGCGCTGAGAGCGGGTAAACATTTCGCGCCTGTTGGAACGCATCGCGCGCATGGGCAACGTCGCCCACAGCTTCGTACGCCCCAGCCAGGTTCATCCAGTAATATGCGGAGAGCGGATCTTTCTGGGTCGCTTTTTGAAAGGCTTTGACGGCCTCGTCGGGATCGCCGGCAACAAAATCCAATTGCTCGAAACGCCCCAGAGTGTCCCACGCTGCTGCGTTTCCGGGCTCCAATGCGACACCGCTCTTGATTGAGCTGAGTCTGTCAGAATTAATGCGATAATCCGCAATCCAAAGACGGATGGCCTGGAAAGAGAAAACGAAAGCGACTATCAGCGCAGCAATCAGCAGCGCCCAGCGAGATCCCTTGCCTTCCAACGTTAGTTCCACGGACTCGTAATCTGCAACGAGCGTTGGCTATTCTGCAAGGTTTAAATTGGCGGGGAGGACGATTGGAAAAGACTCAAGGATTGGCTAGCGATGTTATTTTATTCCGAATCGGTAGAGCAATCCGATTGATACACGGTAATTGCCTTGACTGGGAGCACCCTTAAGGAGTTTCGTTTGCTCATAGTCGGCTTGTATCAATCGGATCTCCCAGCGCTTCCTTACTCGCCAGTCCAATCCGCCACCACCCATCCAGGCAGGTCCCACGTAGGAAATGCTAACGGGATTAAACCCGTTCTGGCTCGGAAGATGGAAAAGATAAGCTCCGCCTCCGAACAAGAGTTGCCCAAAAACGGTAATTTTGTGCTGGTGGCCGAAGGGATACAACTGCGGTCCGCCCATGAAGCTGTAAATGCTCGTATTTCCGAAAGTGTTGCTCCTGTTGTAGGTGCCGGAGAAGTCCCCTGCGACATTGATGAATCGCCAAATGTGGCGGTCGGCATAGGCGCTCCATCCAACCATACTCAACCGAGTACCGTTAAAGTTACTGAAAGAGCGAAAGTCGAAACCTCCGCCGATCTCATACTTCGAGGTGTCCTTCGGAGCGTCCTGCGCCACGGCCGGCAGGCAAAAGATAACGGCCATTACAAGAAGTCCTGCGAACTTCTTCATCTTTAATACCCTCCAAGACATTCTTCGCCTGCCAATTTCGTTCAGCGCCTATGATGCGGGCAGTGGGACTTTAGGTTACCGCGTGGCTAAGAGCAAATGGAAATCGTTCAGCGTGCGAGGTTTGGCTAAATCGCAGTGGCACCGCAGGATCGCAGAACCACATCGCAGAGTCGCCCTATCTGGCTTGGGTCCTCGTGGGGCGTTAGCCGTTGGACTGGCACGCTGCGAAGCATGCGGCCAAGAAATTCGAACTCGCGCGCACGCATTTCGTTATCGAGAAGGTTCGTTGCGAACGAATTCGCCACTAATGAAAGCAAACTTTCCTTGGGGCTCAAAGATTCGATAAGCGGCGCGTTCGCTAGTGAGCTTCTTTCGCCTAACACGAAGATCGCGCCCAACGGCAGAGGTTGGTCTTCGAACTTTAAGTGATTTCCGGCAAGCGAGAGCAGGCGTTTATCCCAGCTGGCTGAGAAACTGGGCAGTTTTTTTTCAGGCCCATACACGATTGTTACCGAGTCGGACCACAGGCAGAGATAGGGGTATGCTGGATAAACATAAAAGGTGTTCTGCCTTTCCGTCAATGCAACAACATCATCGGAAATGACCGCGCAGCCTTTTTGGGCCAGCATGGCTGCCGTTGTCGATTTTCCCGCGCCTTCGGAGCCCACAAAAGCGATAGCGCGGTCGCCAAAGGAAACCGCGCTGGCATGAAGACACGTCACGCCTCGCAATCTCAGTAGTAATCCGAGCACAGGGCCGAGCAAATATGTAGCAGCGTCTTCAATCGTCAAGCTATCGGGCCACTGTGCCCAAAGCTCAGTTCCCTCGCGGTTCATCCAGAACTGTGTTCCATCATAATAGGCGAGATGGAGAAAGCGACCGTCCGCGATCTTCCAAATTCTTAAAGCTGGTTGGCCCGTAGGATCGGTATAAGCGCTCGTGTAGGTAAGAGTCTTCGGTTCACTGGGAACTTCTCCGGGAGTAGGCAAGGTAGCCATGTGGATCGATACCGCCGGATCAGGGAAGGGCGTATCGAGGGATACAAGTTCCGGAATCGGAATATTGGAGCGAAGGAATAGGCCGAAAACCGAATAGGTGAAGCTCACTTCGTTTACATTAACGTCTTGATTTTCGGAAACCTGCCACCGTCACGAGTCTTCCTCAATCCAACCGTTTGTGTAAGTTGTTGAACAGTGCCATAAATAGTTAATGCGGGGGTGGAATAAGGTTTCTTAGGCTCCCCTAGGACCTGCTTAAGCATTGCAAACCTCCCCACGCAAGTTATACCGGACTCTGCGTGCCGACTGCAACCAAAAGTTAAGACAGAGCGGGCGCAAATCCAGCGAAATCTGTTCGCTATCGCTTCCTGCTGGGAGGGGCGCGAGTGCCGATCGATTTATATATTGGTCCATGTCCGAGTTCCATTGTACCTGATCGAACCATTCTGTCGACTTCGCATTACGCAAACATTGCACCAGCGGATCGTCTGAAAGCGATGTTTTGGGCCGGACTCTGGATGCCTCGGGCAAACGCCCCGCCATCGCTTCACGCAAGAGGCGCTTCTCAAACAAGAATGGAAAAGGAGGCAATGCTAACAGGTAATTTACGACCCGCAGATCAAGGAACGGGTAACGTACCTCCACTGGATAACCCGTCGCTCCGGGACTCTCCTGTTCGAACATATTGGCCCACTGCGGGATGGACAGGGAAATATGCGCCTTCGGACGGACGGGATGCGGGCGCGACGCGGGTAACTCACTCCATTGCTTCCATCGCGAGTTGAGATCCAAGAGATTGGCAAATTCAGGAGCCAGCCAGCGCGGAAACAGCGGCGCGGTAGGATCCTTCCCGAAGACGCCTTTGAAGCGTCTGCCGACCCCCGGCCAAACCGAGCGGCGCTGGCCAAGGTAGCGGGGAACCTCCTGAAATAGCCGGCGAATGTTTCTCTCACGCACGAGGCGCTTCGCATAGGGCATCATTTCGAAATGCATCAGGTTGTCGGCGCCCTCGCCACATAGCGCAACGCGGTCGTGGGCGGCGACCATCCTAAATTGGTCAGACATTCCTGCGAACAAAGGATCATCCACAGGTTCGGGACTGTTTAATCCGGGATCATTCCAGCGCTCGAACGGTTGCAATCCTTCCAGCTCCAAAAATTCAATTGGGATGTGGAGAAAATCGGCAATTTCGCGGGCGTGTGCGCCGTCGCGGTCGGAGCGCAAGGGCTTGTAAACGATTGTGTAGGCGCGCAATTCCGAAGCGTCCAGGGAGCCGCTGGAAAGCTCTCGCGCGGTAGCCGCGATCGCTGCCGAATCGAGACCACCGCTGAGAAGTATTCCTGCCCGGTCTACGCGCAAGCGGTCCGCTACGGCGGATTGAAAGAGAGTTTGAAAATATTCCACATAATCATCGGCGTTGCGGTAACGAATGGGGCCGCCAGTTGGCGCCGACCAATATTGCCGGATTCGTATCCCTTCCGCGGAAACAGAAAGGCAATGTGCCGGCGGCAATCTTCGAATGTCACGAAATGTCGTGGAGTTGAGGTCGCAATTGAGCCCGAACAGCAGAAAATCACCGATTGCGGCGTCGTTCAAATCTTCGGATAGGTCCGGATGCAGGCGAACGCAATTCAATACGTTACTGAAGAGCAGGACTTTGCCAATTTCGGCATAGTAAAACGGTTTGATTCCAAAATGATCGCGCGCACAAAAAAGTTTTTTGTGGCCGGCATCCCAGATCGCAAAAGCAAAATCACCGCGGAGATGTTGGACGCATTCCTCGCCCCATATGGCATAGGCTTGCAGAATTAGCTCGGCGTCAGTGCTTGCTGGCGGGCGATTCGGCTCCGCTTTTTCTACCTCCCGCTTCAAATCATTTCGACAATCAATTCGCGCGTCGGCGGTGATCCAAAGTTGTCCGCTTAGACTCGCCGGTTGCCGCTCGAAAACAGCCTCTCTGGTGGTGCGCAGCATGGCGTGGCCGAAGCCAAAGGAACCGCTGGAATAGGTGTCTCGAGCATCCGGACCTGCGTAGGAGAGGTGATGCGTCAGGGCACGCAAGAGAGCGCGGTCGATCGGCGCTCCGCTTTTATCGAACATGCCTACGATTCCGCTCAATTGCTACCCATCCAGGTTATCTGTTCTTTGAACGGCACGAAATGCAGGTGGTCTTCTCCCGCGCTGTTCAGCGCCGCTCCGGCGAATTCGACCCAGGCATGAGCTTCAAAACGATTTGCGTCTTTCCTTGCGCCAATGAGCAAAGCTGCCGCTACTCCACGCCTATGCAGGAGCCACCAGAGCACCAGCGATTGTTCCAGGCAATTTGTGTCAAAAAAAAGATTCCGCGCGGCAGCTTCTTCCATTCGTGCAAGACTCGCGATTTCGCTGATGGAAACCTGCGACGCGGGAGCGCTGGTTTTCTTGCGAATCGCCAGTGATTCCAGGACTTTTTTCCAACGCCGAAATCCGACGATACGCAAGGCGATCCAAGTCGCGGTCAGGGCAAGCGCGGCTTCAAGCGCAACAAGCCGCTCAGCTGTTGTTAGTCGCGAAAACGTATGCCAAGATCCCATCGATAGATTCTCAACCCGCAATCCCGAAGAAAGTCGCCCTGCTGACTTTGATGTTAAACAAACCCCCGAAGTAACATAATGTTGCTAGTGAGCTAGACTACGGCCGAGCTCCGCACTTCGATCAATCCTTCGCTTTTCATTTTCCCCAGCAAATCCAAAAGATCTCGCTCACACAATGCCGCATCTACTTGGTACTCGTTTAGTAAGGTATCGCGCAGTTGTTCCACGCTGCGCGGCTCTTTCAGCAGGGTCCAGATGCGCGTGCCCACCGGATTCATGCCGTAGTACATGCTGCTTTTAAGATTCAAAATCGCAGATTCTTCGCCGAGCGGGCACGACACTTGTTCGGAGGTTGCGACGACGATGGAATGCACGGAGAGAGCTGCGTCCATTTTGGGCGACAAATCCTTCAGGCTGGATAATTAGTTTGCCGGTAGCGAGCGGTTTGGACTGCTCCCCATGCCTAATGACTTCGCCACAGGTCAGTGGCTATTCTACCCGTACTCTCTGTTGCACGGCAATGACTTAACTGGATTCCCTACGCGGAATTCGGTTATAACCGCGTAGATGCCGGGACCCGCTATTTCCGTTATAGCACTGGAGAAATATTTTCCGCCAGCCTTGACTGGCTGGCGTGCTTTACTGCAACCGATTTCGCGAGCAACCGAGAAAGCGCTTGCAGGAGTTTCCTTCACGGTGAAGGAAAATGAAGCGGTAGCCCTGATCGGGGCCAACGGCGCTGGAAAATCCACGTTACTCCGCATTTTGGCCACTTTGATTATCCCCACGCGCGGGCAGGCAACGGTGGGAGGCTTTGACGTCGAGCATGAATCGGCCGCGGCCCGCCGCCTGTTTGGCTACCATACGGGAGGAGACGAAGGTTTTTACGGCCGTCTGAGTGCGCGAGAGAATCTGGGATTTTTTGCTGCTATGAATAATCTCAGCAGGTCGGATGCGCGAACGCAAATCGCAAGCATCGCAGGAACCCTGGGGATACAGAACGACTTGAGCCGTCAAGTCCGGACTTTTTCCACCGGGATGATGCATCGCCTGGGCCTGGCGCGAGCTTTGCTGCACCGTCCCGCTATTTTGTTGCTCGATGAACCTACGCGAAGTCTTGATCCGATAGCCGCATCGGAATTCCGGCGGCTGTTGAAAGACGATCTGGTGCGCGGTCGCGGGACCACCCTTCTGTTTGCTTCCCACACCCTAAGCGAAGTTGAGGAGATTGCCGACCGTGTAGTTTTGCTGGAGGGGGGCCGCGTGATTGCGTGCGAGTCGCCGCGAGAGTTGTGCGCTTCCACGCGCACGGCAACATTGGAGGCGGCGGTGTCCACTCTGCTGGCGCACCTGGCACCGGTGCGGAGGCAACCGTGAATCTGGCGCCTGTGTTGCGCAAGGTGGCAGCTTTTTTCTGGCGCGATTTTGCTATTGCGCGTGGTTATCGCGGGGCATTCCTGCTTGAAACGCTGGAAGCTCTGTTTGGTGTCGCAACATTTTATTATTTATCGCGTTTCGTCCAGAGCCCTGAACTCAATAGCGAACTTCCCGCTGGAACAAATTATTTCGCCTTCGCGTTGGTAGGATTCGCTTTCTTTGACTACCTAAGCGTGTCCATGAGCGCCTTCGATTCGAGCCTGGAGGAGGCGCGACAGAATCGCACCTTGGAAGCTCTGCTCGTAACGCAAACGCCGCTTCCGGTAATTCTGGCGGGCTCGGCGGTATATCCATTCGTTGCGCTGGCGATAAGAACCTGCGTTTATCTTGCCTGGGGCGCATTGCTCTTTGGATTCAGGCCCCATTCCGCTAACTGGCTCGGCGCCGCGGTGATTTTGGCAGCTTCCATTCTTGCTTTCGCGGGTCTGGGAGTTCTTTCAGCGAGCTACTCGATTCTTTTTAAGCGTGGCAATCCCGCTAAATGGGTTGTGCTCGGCGTTTCAGGATTGGTCGGCGGCATGATGTATCCCATCTCGGTCTTGCCTGCTCCTTTGCAGATGCTGGCCCGGCTGATTCCCGTGACATATTCCTTGGAAGGTATGCGCGCTGCGCTATTGGCAGGCGCCGGCTGGAGGGAACTGTTCCCGTCTATATTTGCTTTGCTCGTTTTCGCTGCGGTCCTGATTCCACTCTCGTTTGGTGTATTCGGCTGGGCGCTCCGCCGCACAAAAATTACCGGCACGCTAACGCACATCTAGTACGCGAGCTTCCAACAGGAGAAGCATGGCCCGGGAGCAGGCCCGAGGTTTCTGGTCTTGTGGTGGCAGCTGCCATACAGTACAGTTTTTATCTGCGCTGAAGGCGCTACATCGATGAAGGTTCCACTCCTCGATCTCAAGTCTGAATACACGGAACTACGCGAAGAAGTCTTGGCGGCGCTGGACCGTGTTTGCCAGAAATCGGCGTTCGTTCAAGGCGAGGAGATGGAAGCGTTTGAGAAGGAATTCGCGGAATTTTGCGGGACGAAGCACTGCGTAGCTCTCAGTAGCGGCACCGCTGCTCTTCATCTCGGTTTGCTCGCGCTGGGGGTACAGCCCGGCGATGAGGTCATTACAACTCCCAATACGTTTCTGGCAACCGCCGAAGCTGTTACCTATTGCGGCGCGCAACCTGTCCTGGTCGATATCGACCCTGCTACGGCGAATATCGATGCGAATTTGATCGAACGCGCGATCACGCGGCGCACTCGCGCCATACTTCCGGTTCACTTGTACGGCCGCCCTGCGGACATGGACGCGATTCGCACGATTGCGCGCCGCCAGGGCCTGCGGGTGTTGGAAGATGCGGCGCAGGCACACGGCGCACGCTATCGCGGAAAGCGTGTGGGCGGGCTCGGCGATGCGGCTGCCTTCAGCTTTTATCCCACGAAGAATTTGGGAGCCTACGGCGAGGGCGGTGCGCTAACCACAGACGACGATTTGATTGCGCAATTCGCGCGCGCGGCGCGTTCGCACGGACAAACGTCACGTTACGAGCACGAATTCGTGGGATACAACTATCGCATGGCCGGATTTCAGGGCGCCATTTTGCGCATCAAGCTGCGATACCTGGATGCCTGGATCGCAAAACGTCAGGCGCTCGCTCGCGAATATCGCCGGGTGCTTGCGAATGCTCGTCTTGAATTGCCGGTGGACGACTCACGAGACGAATGCGTCTATCACCAATTTGTGATTTACGTGAACAGCAGGTGTTCGTTAATTTCGAAGCTAGCGGAAAAGGGAATCGCGACTTCCATTCACTACCCCAAGCCCGTACATCTTCAGCCAGCTTATTCTTCCCTGGGAGATCCTGCGGGTAGCTATCCTTTTGCGGAGCGCGCGTGCGACCGCGTCTTAAGCCTGCCAATCTTTCCAGGGATGACGGCCGAACAGCTCCACCACGTCGCTAGTGCAGTTCTCGAAATAGTGGGGGAGAAACAAAAGGTTCACGCGCAATAAGGCCTGCTGAAGAGCGAGGCCTCAGACCGCCTCGTTGCGAGGGCCCGAGGATTCCGCGTCACGGTTGGGTGGAGGCAGGGGTGCGAAGCCCGCAACCCCGGAGGCTCCTGCAACGCTCGCCGATCTTTCGCGCACTATTTCGGCCAAGCCTTCGAAGACTTTGGAGCAAGAGTCGCGCAGCGCCTGGTCGGCGGAGCGCAGCATCGATTCGATCGTGTTCTGGCCGTGCTCGCTGAGCCGGCGCACGGAAGACACAATCCAGGAATCGCAAGCGGTTTGCAAACGCTCCTGATACTTGGCTTCGGCTTCGCCGCTCAATCGGTCCAAGCCCGCGGCCCAACCCTGAAGTTGCACATCGCGTTCTGCCCGATAACTCTCCACCGCGGCAGCAAACTCAGTTGCCAGAGCCGCGCGCGACTCCCGAACGTTGTTCTCGAGCTGCGAGGCCATCTGCGCTTGCAGGTTTTCCACCGACATTGCTGCGTTCGCTTCGAACTGGCTGAAAACTTGTTGTGAGGACTGATGGAGGTCTTCGGTGCGGCTTCTTACGGTTTCTCCGGCCGTCTGCATGAACTGCTCAGCCTCGCGGCCGGCGATGCCGCGCAGAACATGGCCGAACGAACTCGCAGCAGATTCCGCCGCTTTATCGAATTCAGTGCGCGCTTGACTGGCGGCTTCAACCGCCAGGTTTTCAATCTGCTGATGAACATGAGCAAGATGGCTTGCCGATTCGTCTGCCAGCTGCGCTCCATATCTTTGCGCCGCCTCGGCCGTCTTTTCATCGAACGCGGCTGCTGTGGACGTGACCGTTTGTTCCACCAGCACTTGCAGACGCGCTCGCGCTTCCTGCTGAAACCATTCCGAGCTGCGGCCAATGGATTCGGCAGCGGAATGACCGGCACGAACGCCACTTGCATCCAGCTCTTCGTTCCACTTGGTTGCAGCTTCCTTGCGCGCGGACTCGAAATCGTTACGCGCCTCAAGCAGGGTTGTGGTCAGCTGCGCGGAAACTTCGCGCTGGTTGTTCTCCGATGCCTGCCTCAGACGTTCGCGGTGCAGCCGCAGGCTTTCCTCCGCCTGGACCTCTCGCGCGGAAAGCTCCCGAAGCAACTCAGGTACGCGTTCAAAGTGCGGAGCAAGCTTTGCTTCCACCTGAACGTGCGCACGACTTACGAACTCCTGCTGCATCGCATCGAGGGCAGGCGTCACGCGTTGCGAAATACCGGCGGCGAGATTGTCCGCGCGACGATGCAATTCAGCGGACTGCGCCTCGAGTATCTTTTCCATGCGGCGATGCAGCTCGTTCAAAGTGTCATGGCTGGCTGCTTCCAGTTGCGCCGAATACTCTTTGGTTCGGGCTGCCACGGATTCAATCTCAGACAAGGACGACCGTGCGCGGGAAACTTCCTGATCGAGCGACGCTTTGATTTGCGCAAGCGTTTCGCGAGCCTCCGAAGCGGCCTGCATCAGTGGCTGCCGCGTCTCGGCAATGTGTTCGCGTATCTTCGATTCCGTGGTGAGTAAAATGTCCTGTGAACGCTGGGCCACTTGCTCCAGCAGGCGCTGCACGCTGTTATCCAACGACGATTGCAGCAGCTCATTCCATTGCCCCTGCGCAACGCTCATTTCCTTGGTCAAGGCCGCGCGCCACTGTTCAGTGGCAGTCTCTCTGGCGGCGGACTCGGCGTGGTCAGCTTCCGTCTCGGCCAGTTTCGCGTTCGTGGCGATTTCCACGGCCTCGAGTTGCCGGCGGGCCTCGCCCAAGCGATTGGCGGTTTCGTGCGCAGCATCATTTTCCGCGCGCAACATTTCCATTCGCTGATGAAGGTCGTCGATCAACTTCCGTGCTTGGCCAAAATGTTCCTCGAATTCTGACTGGAGCCCCCGCAGAAACTGGTCTTGCCGCTCGGCCAGTTGCTTCGAAAATTCCTCGCGGGCGCCACTCTGGGCCTGCTCGAACTCCGGTTTCCATTGAGCGAAAAACTCTTGCATCGCGGCGGCACGCCTGCCGTCGCTTTCTTCCGCGGCGCGAAGAACTTGATCTTGCACTTGGTTCGCGGCGTGGAGAATAGTCTGCCTGGACTGTGCCTCCAGCTCTTTTCGCAGTTCGCGGAAAAACGGGCTGCTGCAGACATCCGGATCATTCGCCGAATGAAATTCAGCCGCAGGAGAAGCGGTAGATTCGTTCTTAGGATCCATGGGGGTTCCAGGAAATACCGATTTTTCATTTGATTCGGAATCAGTTGACAGTTCGGAATGTTCGGCGTCACGCAAGGATCGTTCAGCCGTTGTCCAATCTGCGGGAGGGGCCTCAAGACCCCAGATATTCGCGGGCCCTTCCAGTTCCACGGCGACTTGAAAAAAATCTCGGATGGAGTGCGGGCGCTGCACCCAGGCAACGCGAGCGCGCACATTCCGATGATTTCGCGCCTGAGGTAATTCCAGCGTGACCCAAGTATTCTTCGGCAAGTGATGTTTGGAAGAATAGCGGCATCCGTGAAGATTCATCGCAAGAGTAGCCGTGCGTTCTTCGAAAGGCTGGCCTAGCAGATCAATTCCGCGCACGACCAAGGGCACCGGTTCGAAGAGACGGTCGCTTCGCCGTCGTTCCATACTGGGTTGATTCGAATTCACGTGGTCCATCCAATCCCTCAGGTTTTCTTGCGCAAGAATAGCACTCCAGCGACAACCGGTCGAGAGGCGAGAATTCCTCTCCAATTAGGGCGCCGCGGAACAGCGCAATTTCTCCGTGAAATGCGCAGCGCGCTCCGAAAAAGATGCGTTAGCTTTTCTTTTTCTTCTTTGAGACTGTTGTTTCGGTACCGCCAGCCGCCGCTCGAGCTCCATCGAGATTGTCCTTGCATTCTTTTCCGAGCGCACTGCTAGGGTCGATGTCGATGCACTTTTGATAGGCATCCTCAGTCCCCGGGGCCAGAGTGCAAGTCATCTTTTCGCCTTCTTGTTTGCAATCCATCATCGCTGTCAAAGCGCTTCCCAGAAGGTACCAAGCCTGAGCGTCCTTGGGGTTCGCTTGAGTGGCCTTCTGAAGCGGCGCTACCGCATCTTTCTGACGGCCTTTGTTGTTCAGAACAATTCCCACATTCCGATAGCAGGTGCCTCCCACCGCCGGATCAAGAGCGGCGGCCTTGTCGCAGCCTGCATGGGCGTCGGCGAGTTTACTTTCGGTGACCTTCGGATCGGTTTGGGCGGCGGCCGAATTCGCAAGATTCGTGCTAAGCCCGGAGTAATAGGCGGCCTGCGGTTTCAGGTCGATTGCTTTTTGAAAAGCGGCGGCGGCGTCGTCGTAACGTCCCGCGCATTCATAAGCTGCGCCCAGATCTTGCAGGACCGTTGCGTGGTTCGCGACCTCCTTAGCTCCCACACCCTGCTCCGCTTGCTGGAATTCAGTTAGTGCGGTCTGGCAGTCTGCGGAGCGTTTTTGCTGCAGCGGGGCCCTTTGATCTGCGGGGGCGGTCCTAATCTGTTTTTGCAGGTCGGTTGCTTCCGTCATGGCCGTTAATCCATTCTGAAAATGCAACTTCATGGTTTTAAACTTGTCCTCTTCTTCTTCTTTCTTTTTCGCATCTTCCGGATGGGCGGCCGCAGTTTCAGCTACCAGCTCCTTAAAACTCAATTTGAAATTATTGTCCTTGCTGGAGTCCACTTGGAACTTCACCGGTCCGTAACTCAACTTGTCGTTTTCGTTCGTGAGCGTAACCAAATAGATAGCGCTTCGCAGCCCGAGCTGAACGAATTTCCCGTTCTTGTCCGTCTTTACTGTGTACGTTTGCCCGGTATCGGAGTTCTTGATCGCGACGGTCACGTCGGGGTAGGGCTTGCCTTCCTTATCCAGAATTTCCCCGTCGAGTCTCCCGCTATCTTGCGCGACTGCGATCGAGGCAAACAAAAGGGCCAGGACCAAAGCTCCCCAGATACGAACCAGTTTTTTCATGTGAGAATCTCCTTACTTAGTAATTGGGCCGCCTATTATTGCGCAACTCGGGCTCGATAAGCGATCGTGTCGCTCAGTCCGGCCTCCGCAAAGGCTCGGAGACGCAGCCGGCAACTATCGCACGTTCCGCACGCTTCGTCTTCCAGTTGATAGCAGGACCACGTCAGATGCAGTGGCGCGCCAAGTTGTTTGCCGCGGCGTACAATCTCAGATTTGCGCATGGCGATTACCGGCGTGATGATTTCAATGCGCGTCTCGGGCTTCGTTCCCTGGCGCACCAGT
>Ga0307477_10001304_pt1 | contig 21533 bp, 32 predicted proteins | sample atmos_gasesECM2C_FD_203316 | JGI IMG/M metagenome (GOLD analysis project Ga0307477, IMG submission 203316) | Hardwood forest soil microbial communities from Morgan-Monroe State Forest, Indiana, United States - atmos_gasesECM2C_515 | ecosystem: Environmental > Terrestrial > Soil > Temperate...
TCAATCAGCAGAACTTCATGACCAGGAGGAGTCAGGGCCTTGAGCAAAAACATCCAAAGGTGCGGCATGAAGTTGCGAGTTACACCGTTGTCGGGGTTGTAGAGCAAAATTCTCATGACAGTCCTTAGTTGAATCTTCTTGGTTCACCGCACGGGGCCGTCACGAGCGATGCCGATCTGCTGAGTGCTTCCTCGCATCCTTGTCTCTGGAATACCTGACAGCCTGGCGAATGCAGAAGGCCGCAGCGTTATTGCAGAAAGGGGGATAATAAGTTGATTGATGTAGCTAGGTCGGTGGGCTACCACTCCGACGCCACGTTCAGCAGAGCTTTCAAGCGAGTCGTACACGTGGCGCCCAGACAATTTCGGAGAAGTCTCTAGAGTGGCGAGCGGCGGCTCGCGTGAGCTCATGCCAGGTCTTTGGCGATGGGAGTGCCTCTGCATTGGGAAACGCTGCACGTCGAGGCATGTCATGGTGAAAGACTCCTGATCCCCGCGGGTGTTGCAAAGTGTTGGGCAATTATCAGTTCGACGACTGCTTCCGGGTCGGACTCAACACGACTGCTATCCTTAAGTGTGCAAAGCGCGCCAGGCAATTTTTGGGGCTGAGTCTGACCGATCATGGCGTGACGCCTGGCGTCTGAGGGCCGATGTCCGCTTTGTGCTTCTTCGATATCTTGCGGTGGATATCGGGCCAGAATTCTTTCACCACGATCGTGATCGTGTCGAGGCCCACCTGCGTCCGCCAGGTGCTAACCACATTGGAGAAGTTCCGGTCGGACGCAACGAACATGTGCGGATTCGAAGGGGTACTGATATACGCGCTACTGGGATGGTAGGTATAGGTGGAGATCGCGGCCGCTGTGGCCGCGCCGAGAATTTCTGAGTAGTTGAATTGTCTGCGGCCCGAGTCCGCGCGGGTCACAACAATTCGGCTCACCGCATACCCCGTGCGCCGAAAGAAGCTGCCTTGCTCCGACTGATAGTAGCGAGGGTCCTGCCGCAGGATGGAAGGAAAAACCGCGCCCACCATAAAGTTCTCGACCATGCTGTCGCCGGCAGTGGTGCCGTAGCGCTTTGCGTAAGCCTCCCAACCTTGCCCCAATGCCGGGCTGCCGTTTGTCGCTTGGCTGATCGCCGCCAAGACTCCCCACCAAGGGTATTCAACATAATCGAACGTCCCGAGCGCGACTACCTTGAATTTGTCACCCACGCTCATCGGTGGCAGCTTTTTCTTGGTCTCCAAAGTTAGAAAATTTGGCAGAGTGTAGAACAACCTGTCATTCGACGTTCCCACTACTTTGCCTTGCCCGCCGGTCTGTGCGTCCGCTTTGTCCTTTCCCGCTGGTTGCACCGCAACCGGATCGGACGCCGGTTTCGACTCATCCTGGGACTCAGTTTGTGCGGAGGAATCAGAGCTGGTCGGTAGCGCATTCTGCGCGGTACACGTGAGCGGGAGAGCCCCCGTCAGCACCAGGCAGGCAGTAAGCTTCACGATGAACTTGATGACCAACACATTTTCCTTCAAACAACTCGGGATGGTTTGTTTTGTGACCGATAAGCGCAGGCATTCCGTTTTGCCGTTGCTCCCGCGATGCCACACTCCAAATCAAAACCGAATCCATGAATTAGGTGCAGGCTCTAGAAGACAGTTTGTTGTCGAACCGTTCCCCACCGGTGCGGCAACGCCCCGAGGCCGAGGAAATCCCTACACCTACCTTATGTTGCTGGAATAGAACCTTTCACGCGAAGGCAGCAACTGCTCGCCGAGCTGAGATCTGGCTCTCCACAGCGATCGCATTTTCACTGCGGCTAAAGTCAACACTGGAGCGCCTCGGCCACTTCCTCCAGTGGCTGACCCTCGTTGTCGTGCATAATAAAGACCACGCGAAGCGCCGGTCGCAACTCCTGCAACAATCGGGCCAGCAGGTCCCGGAGCTCTGATTCTGTGTATTGTTGTTCTTGGATTGGGCCTCCAATCCGAGAAGTCCATGGGGAGCTGATCTTCGTAATCTTTGCCGTGGACCGACAAATCCACCTCCGCGGGTTTTCTGCGCTGCTTGCGCACCTCCATTTGTCATGGTGGATGATGTGGTCTGACATGATCTTTGTCGCCTCTAATCCTGCACGGTTTACTTTACGGTCGTACATAAAATTCACTCGTTGCCTGAGAAAGTCACGGTCCACGAACTACCTTTGGCAGCAACGTATTTCGAGCTATCTGTGGCCACCCCCGGAATGACCGCCACCGGAATGCCCCATAGATGCCGCCTCGGAACCGCTGTGCGCGCCGCTGCCGTGCCATGCTCCCGCCCGTGAAGTTGGGTTTGCATATCCACCACCACGCCACCAGCTTGAGCCGCCAATCTGCGCCGTGTGCAGTTTTGTCGTAGCAAATCCTTCCCGCTGCACGGACTGCGAAAGCCGGCCAAGGCTCTTAATGCTTCCGCGAGGGATTCCTAGCCCCGCGGAGTTGTTAGGGATTTCCAGTTTGTTGAACGATCTTCCCAACGGAGTTGGTATCGGCCCCCGGTTCACGGTGAGTATGCGTTGTCCTGCATTTGCCGGTGGCTGCGGAATAAGAAAGTGGGCGGGAGCGTTCAGCACTCTCGAAGTGTTCCATCCCTCCCATGAACCACCTGGCTGCCAGGCCCATCCACGCGATGGAAGGAATACCCAGGAGCCGTAGTGGTACGGCGTCCAGCCCCAGGGGTACCCAGATACCCAGCCATAGCCGTACCCTGGATTGAAGGCCCACGCGCCATTCATGAATGGGTCCCAGCCCGCGCCAATGAAATAGGGCTGCCACATCATTCCGTAACCAGGCGCGGTAAAGAAGCTGCCGTAGTAGTTGAGATCGCCGGTGCCGTATGCGTAAGGCGAGTAGCTGCTATAAGCGTCGGCGCTCATGTAGCGCTGGTGATATTGATCCTCCTGTTTATCCCACAAGTCATACGGATCCGGTTCCACATCCTTAGCCAGGGTGTAGCGATCCTTGTCAGCGAGATCGAAGGTTACAGTCCGGTTCTTGGCTACCTCCACCGTTCCGGACGGCCCTTCGACTTGAATGTCACCTTTGAAGACAGCTATAGTGGCATCCGTGTCGCCCATTTCAACTCGAAGATGGGCAGGGTGCCTGAGTGTGAGTCTCTCGTGCCCAAAAGTCAGAGTGAACTCGTCATTCCTGGCGCCAGAGAAGTCGACGTAGGCAGTGCCTTGCTGTACGTTGGTGGTCGAGACCTTCGCCCCGGAGTCGCGCAGTGAGAGCTGCGGAAATTCAATCACCGCGTCTGACGTGATGCGCAGCGTGCTCCCGTCCTCGAACTCCACCTCGGCGCGGCCATCTTGCTTGGTCTGGATCTTTATGCCCTGAGTAAGGGGCAAATTCAGAAATGCTTTCTCGTAACCCTGCCCCGTGTTGCGGTCGATCTGGACGTCGCCGTGGATATCGCTCAACCGCACAATTCGGATCTGCGAAGCAGCAAAAGAGCGAACGGTTAACAGAAGAGAGGAGATCACCGCTGCCGTCATCAGTAGCTTAATGCTTAGTTTGTATATGTTGTCCCCGAGGCCTCTTGCTCTATCTGAGCTGCGAGCGTGCCTCTGGCCAGCAGCACCAAAATTGGCGATTACCCCTCGCCTGGGCAGCCAAATCATAGAAGCGCAGAATCCGTGACTCATTGAACTCCTCCTCAAGAATCGCGAGGAAATGACTCGTTCTTCTTGGCCGAGCGCTTGCGTTGAGTTCATAACTCGCTGCTGCGACTCCGAGTTCTAATTACATAAACTGAACTGATGAGGTTTTTATTCCCAGCGATACGCAGAAGCCATCCGCGATGTTCGACACCGCCTATAACCTCAACTGCTGGTTACCGCTGTTCGAGCGCGAGGCAACCGCTAAGGTGGCCGAGCTCAAGCATACGACCCTGGCGATCGCGCGTTTGCGCTTTCTGTTCCTGGCGGCTAAACTCTGGCGGCACGCCGGCCGGGCTGGGGTCAGCTATATAGCGATCACTACGCGGAGCGGTGATTGTTCCAGCGCCCCAGGGATCGCTTGCGCAACATCACTCCGGGAGAGGCGAACTTTGCGCCCGTGGTGTTCATTCCTCTACGATTATGAACCGTGCATAACTTTCTATGCACTCCCAGCCCAGACTCGACAACGACTTAGACAGATCGACCAGAGCATCAAGAGAGAAGACGAATCAGTCGGCGATCAAGATCTTAGCGCTAACCATGACAAGAGCTGAACTCCAGGCAGCGCCTTACGTGCCCGACTCGGGGACCGGAACGATCAGCGTCTTCGGCATCAACCAGGATGGGAGCCTCAAACAACTTGGGATAGGGCGGCGGCCTTTCTGCAGATGCGGTTTCAATGGCATTGCTGCGTTCTGAGACTGAAGACTGTGAGTTGCGGCATTTTTGTATCGAAACGAACCTTTGAAATTGCTTTTTCGTTTTGGAATATTTGTCCCGGGTGTCAGTTATACGTAGCAGAGCCTTCGAGACGAGAGCAAGGTCCGTACACTTTGAGGCGTGCTTCCCACATTCGGCGCTTTTCCGCTTGACGGTTTTTAGGTGAACCGCCGAGGCATACGAATCGACCTCAATCTAAGGAGAACTCGGCAGTGCGTTTCTCACAATCGATAGAGAACTTACACTTGCCCGACAGCTCTTGACTGAACTTCGTGATGAGCTTCCGGGAATCCGCTATCTCCCGGGAACTTGCCCGCCTGAACACAAGACAAAATTGATGGAGATTACTATGAAGCACAGGTTGCGGTACGCCACCCTGCTGGTTTCCCTTCTGGGTGTCACTTTGAGCGCCAGCGCGCGGGACGCCGTCTTGCCTGCAGGCACTCTGCTGCAATGTACTCTCAATGAGCCGAACTTCTCTTCAGCGACTGTGGCGGTAGGTGATCCCGTTCTCTGCCATCTGCGCGACATAGTCGAATTCGGCCAGCAAGCGTTCCCTCGCGGCAGCTATCTCGTCGGACACCTGGAGTCCGCCAGGGATCCAGGACACCTCGTCGGCAAGGGATCTCTCAAGTTGGTCTTCGATCGCATCGGACTTCCCACCGGCGACCTTCCCCTCGATGCCAAGGTGATCTCGACCAGCGGCTACCGGGTCGACCGTGAAGGCAAAATCGATGGCAAGGGGCACGCCAAGCGGGATGCCGTCGAATGGACGCTGCCCCCGCTCTGGCCCTGGAAGGTGATCATGCTACCCGCCCGCGGTCCGCGTCCCAAGCTTAAGGGTGAGTCCAAGCTCACTCTGCGCCTCATGGATGACGTGGACATCCCGCAAGTGCCGCAGACCTATGGTCCCGGATGGCACTTCTTCGGCCAGCCGCAGAACGAGTCCTTCGGCTCCCAACCAACCAATGGCCAGTCTCAACGGGCGCTGAGCCAGGTTTCCTCAGCGGAACAGACGTCTCTAGCGGCTCCACGGGCCGTCAACGCCACCTTCACCTCGCGCGATGCCGCTAATCCGACGCCCACCGTTGCGAAAGTCCCCGACATGCCGGTCTTCATCTTGAACACCGGCACACTGGTCGCCGTCAGCGCATACGGATACCAGGACCGCCGCATCACCTACACCCTGGCGTCTGGCAGAGAAGGCGTGATCGGCTCCGACGAGGTCGACTGGAAAACCACGATTCGTTTCAACGCCCAACGTGGGGTTCGTGTCACCTTACGAGCCCAACGCTGAAATGCGAGAACGCGGGCCTTTTGACGCATGTCTTCTGGTTGTTCGTGTGTCGCCCACCCGGAGCCGGGGGTTTTGGCCTTTGCACCTGTACGACAGAAAATCTGATTCGTGCGCACGAAGCGAACGCGGACACTCTTCGGTGCGCCTTCCTTTGTTCTGGTTCGCGTCAAATGATTGCATTGCTCGAACGGCCCGAAAGATTGAAGGCACATGTAAAGTGGATCGCCATCCTCGCCGCGACTTGCCTGATTCCAGTCCCGCTAAGGTCCTTGGCGGTGGCTGGCAACAATAAGGGAAGGATAAAGATGTTTAAGAGAATTCTGGTTGAGTACGACCGATCTCCTGAATCTGGACGTGCATTATGAAACGGATAGCGTCTCTTTCAATCTTCTTTGCCGCGCTCATCGAGTATGCGATCGAGCGCGCAAGGTTCGACCTGTGGATTGTGGCGGTCGTTCCGATCGTGACCCTACTGTGGAATGTCGTGGGACGAGCGCTTCGCTCTCATATGGACTCGCAGAAGCACGACAACAATGAGTTCGTTTCCACGGGATAGTTGCAATGTTGATGAATGTCTGAGCACCAGATCGTCGCGTACCGCTCCGTTGGGAGCGGGTTTCGATGGAGTGTTCGGGGAAAGGTAGTTGAAAATGAAGATGAAGTTGCTTTTTTTACTCCTCCTGTTGACTGCTTCCGTGGCGCCCGGTGCGCTAGCGGCTGCCGACGGGGGCGACAGGAATCTTCACCCCGGAAGGGGTCAATTGCTCGTCACGCCGGTTGACGACCCAGCAGTCAAGGATGTGCCACCAAGTCCCGCCGTGGTGCCGAACGATCCGAAGCAAGTGCTGCAGGATTATGACTCATCAATGATCGCGCTCACACAGAAGTTCTCTGCCGCACTCGCGACGATCGCCGAAGCTGTCAAGCGCGGCGAAGTCAGCGGCAAGCAGGCAAAGGAAATGAGTGCCGAGGAATATCAGGTCACCCACATGCAGTTTGAACTGCTCAGTTTGTGGCTTGGAATCGAAGAACAGGACTTGGCGAGAATTCCTGATGTTGAAGCAAAACCGGATTCAACGCAAGAAAGCGAAGTCGTAATGGTGGCGTTGCCGTTCTCATCCCTTCAACTCAATCCCTCTTTGGCTGCGTATCTCAGTTTGACGTCCTCCCAAGTTGAAGCTATCCAGCAAGTAATGATGCGGGAACAACATAGTCTCGGGCCTTTGATGACGGCGCTTCGAACCACACGAGAGAGGTTGCTTGCAATCGCAAGTGAACACGTAAATGAGAAGCAGGTCAAAGCTCTGGCCGGTACGGAAGCAAGTCTGCTGGCAAGGAGTATCGTCGCGAACGCCCGCATGCAATCCGAAATTTACAAAATTCTCAGTCCCGACCAGCAAAAAAAACTCGACGATCTCGAACGAACGCAGAGCGCAGTCACATCGGATAGTAGGTAAAGGAGCAATCGCTGTGAAATACAGATTGGAGGCTACGCGCGTCACAGCCGATGCGGACGCGGAAATGGTCGTGCCGCACAGCCTCGACTTCACGCGTGAAACGACTACTCTGCAAGGGACCGGACAATCTTTAGCGGTTTCGGTGTTGGATCTAGTGGCCACGCGAGCGAGTGAGCCACCGGGCAACGCCATTGCGAGGTCGGTGGAATTGGCGCGGCACGTTGAGCAAAGGGCGAGAGTGCCCACGCGAGGGCTATCGAGTACGAGATTTCGAGGTTCCATTCGTCACCGACATGGATGCTGCCGGTGTTGTGGAGCGAACCGGGTCGAACGCCAATGGATTCAGGCAAGGAGTTCGCGTGATCACCTGGAGCGCTGCGGACGGCAAAACGTGGCGCAGCTATGCTGAATTCATGCGAGTTCCTGTGAGGAATGTTTCCTCGACGCCGAAGAGCCTAAGCTTCGCTCAAGCAGCCGCTGTTCCCGTTGCGGCGCTGACCACCTTGCAGGCTCTCTTCCATGCGGGAAAGGGCGTTATGATGTTGACGTGCTTCTTCGACACCGCAAAATCGTCGACCAGCATTTCCAGGTCGGCGTACTCATGTTTGGTGTTGGCCTTGCGCAATAGGACACCTACCGGACCGTCGCGTTGGAAGTGCCCACTCTTGTCGAGGTCAAACTTGTAGTAACTCCGTTCGCCTTTTTTTCCAGCAGCACCAGTTCGTCGTGGGTCGTTGCGATCGCGCCCTGGAGTTCGGTACGAGTGTTGGTGAGATCCTGCGAGTTGAGTCGATCTGTTTCGCCCGCTCATCGAGTTCTCCCTGGACTCTTTTCCAGCGCGGATCGTCGATGCGGTGACGAGCACTTGCCGCGGTCACTGGCTTTCGGTAAATAAAGGAATGAGGTGCGGTTGACTTCGCCCCCGGCCCATCTGCATTCATGGCGTCGAACCGGGTGGTCAGCGCGCTGATCTAGTCGCGGATGGCATTCAGTGTCGAGGTCGCTGCGCTCTTCTGTGCGGCGAGTTGCTTGGCTACATTGCGCTCATGGAAGGCATAGGCGGCGAAGGCCAACACCAACATCAAGAGCGCCGCCACAATGGCGCGGGATCGGGTCGCAGAACCTGGGTGTGAGGGTGTTTCCTCTGACGTGGGAGCTCTCCTGTCACCCATTTTCAGCAACTTAAGGTGCCAGGGGGGGATCTGGGCCAATCCATTGAAAAGTCGTGAGTTCTCCCCGTACAACGAGCCCTTGGTCTCCCGAGCCTCCCCCGTGCCATGAAATCTTTACCATTTCCTGGGTTCCCCGATCCACGTGTCTATTCAAGTCAGTGCTGCGGTCTGGACGACCCCAGGACGGTCGCTGCCAAGATTGCCCCGGATTCATTGGTTAGTCCGAAGTTCCAACTTGCCTCAGAATTTGGGCTGATTTTTTCCGGAACTTCGGGTTAGTGTGCTCTTGCTTTCGTTTCGGAGATCAATTCCGATGGGCCGGATAAGCAAGGATGATCTAGAACGACGGTGCAGCTATTCGGTATCGTCTCCTCGTTAACATGCTCGAGTATTAGCAATTCAATTCCAGACTGCGCACAAACGTTGCAAGCGACATCGTTGAAATAGAAAAACCGGAAGAACCTCCCATCACCCTCGTACCGCATCCGCAACTGCTGCATAACCTCGAAGTCGTCAGGCTCGACACCGTAGACGACGATGTGTTCGGCAGGTCCTGAAGCGGACCCGAGCCGCTGTAACTCCGCGTCAAGAGCGTGGGCCAGTCGCATGTGGGGCTGTTGCATGGGCCCGGCGACAACCTGGTCTTGAGTCAAACCGACCACCGCGAACATGAATCGCTCCCCCACCGCCGCTCTCGGATCCTCGAAGGGTGTTATACGTGAGCCTTCACGCGAGGAAAAGTGACGTTTGTAAGCGTTGGTTGGTTACCGACGTATTCCTGTACGTGATCGGTTGCCCCTGTTGTGGAGAGCCAGCAGAATTTCATCATTCAGCCCGGCTTGACCGCTGCATAGCTGGAATGTTTCCTGGACGCTTCGAACAGAGTCAGGGATGCTAGAGCGCTGGTCTGGCGCATCGACGCCGATGCTCAGCACAAGCTCCGCGTGCGGCAGGGGCATAGCCACCGGGCAAACACGAATCTGAGAAGATAGAACGAGCCTGTACCTGAGCTTGAACGGATGTGAAAGATGAGCCCCCCCCAGTTGGACCTTGCGGTGTTCCGGTGCGCGCCGCGGAGAGGGCAGGGGCATAGCCACGAAAATGAACTTTGACGACCTCCTTCCCGCGTACCAGAACGGGGAGCCGATGGGCTCGACGTGTTCCCGATGTGGGTGGTCATACGAGCAGGATATCCATATCGCGGGTACAGATGCCCTCGCCATAGCCCGTGCCGAGTTTTTCAACCACAGCTGCAGTTTCTCCGAGGCGAGCTCTGAATCCGGCAGGTCCGACCCCAGAGGCTCCTATTTCTTGTTGAGCTCGGTGTGTGGATTTGAATCTGGCGGGGCGCTCGTAGGTGACACACAGGCCGTGAGAGAGTACGGGACAGAAGACGAAGCGGAAAACGCGTCCTACGATTTCAGCTTGGCCAATTTCGCTGCGGAGTGCCGAAGTAAACTGAGACCGGAAGAGAGTCTCGTTTTCGTAAGCAAAGTTGTATCGGAGTGCGATGAGCTGGGTAAGACCCATGAGATCATGCGCGTCGACCTCAAAGTTCTCGGCCCTTCCTGATCCGGCAGGGCTGGACCTGGTTGGCTATCCTCGTCCGAACCAAACGTGGTTCTGGCTTGCTTCGATCGCTGCCATTGTGCTGCGATGACGCGCGGTTTTGAGGAGGTCCTCTTTGGTGCCATTACGAGTACTATTACTGGGGGCATTGGACTGGGGCCCTGCGCCGAGCTTAACTTAGCTTCAACGCGGCCTCTTTTGCTCATAGTGGGAATGCCGTTGACGCTTGTGGGCATCATCCTGCTCATCAAAGGCCTATTCGATGCGTTGGAGGCCCGTGTTGCCAACGGTGCTCCTAAGATGACCGGGCGACAAGAATAGATGTCCTCGAACAAATCATTGTCGGCGAGCGTTTGACTTGAAATCGCCATAATGTCTGCTAGAGATGTCTGGCAGCACAAAGATGGGCCACGGGGAGAGACGATGACACATCTTTAAGGCCGGAGAGAAGGTCTCGACCGGTATTTACAAAGCCGTTCACCCGGGACAGCACATCGAGGCGCATTATGTTAGCGCAGTATTGGAGACACGAGACACGTTTTCCGACCTGCCCAGACTGCTCTGACAATATTCGGTTTGAGCTGGCTTTGTCCGCCGTTCATATCAACAGTTGAAGCAGTGACGCTTCTAGCCAGCCTGGGGGCTGGCGGAGAATTTTGGGCTCGTAGAGAATAGCAAAAACATAGCGCGGATGAGGAAGGCTAAGGTAGCCTCGTCCCCCGCTGCGGCAGCAGTGCAGTCTCCCAGGACCAGAGCTCAGACTATCGAAGCTACCGATTCAGGCTCTAATCCGGGCTCGCCGCGTGATTAAGGAACAAAGAAAGGGCCGCTCTTACTGAGGACCAAGCTCCGCCTTGCCGGCGTCAGAGGTGGAGTGGAGTCTCTTAGGCAGTTCCCGGATCACGTATCCGGCAAGGGCAGACACGATGGATCCGGCGATGGTCAAGAGGAGCGAACCGGCATAGCGCGAGAACCATGCAAAGCTCGAAGAGGCTTCTACCGAAGCGCTGCCTGTCCCTTGCCAAGACAGCGAGAGCGAACTGGGCCGAGCGGAGACAAGAAGGTCCCGCTCTGCGTTACGGGCAAAGTCCCCGATGATGCTGTCTTCCTGCATAGCGGCATCGTCGGGTTCAATCCGCACACGGACACTATGCTGGCCGGAACGCACCGGTATGATCTGCGACAAGCTGCCGCGCACTGAATCGGTGGGGATCAAGCCGAATTTCTTTTTTGGAGCGCCGGTGATCTTGCCGGAGAAGGCGAGTTCGCCATCCACCCAGAGCGAAACCGTTGCTTCGTGGAAGCCGTGTTGCAGCTTTAGGTGCAGGCTGGCGTCCTTTGCGGTGAGCGCTGTGTGGATTGCCATGAGCAGAGCGGCGATCAAGAACAATCCAAGCAGAACCCGAGCCTTGACAGGTACGCGAATGGCCCACTGGCCCAGGCGTTGGTAAAGCAACCACGCTTTGGCGCGAAGCTCCGCTATGTGCTCCTGGTTCATGGGAATGGTTCATTTTCGCTCGGAGGAAGGAGTCGGCTCCAGTTACCAAGGTGTCGGCGCGAGTCTCTTGCACTACGTCAGAAATCGTCGCAAACGCGTGGCAGGTGGAACTGAACTGACGGACGTTACCGCCAAAGTGGTTATCTAAGAGGCCTTTGTGGAGGGCAGAGTGGAAGCCCCAAACATCTCGCCCGCACCGTGCATGATCTGTATTTGGAGCCTAGGTACGAGGAATTCCGGCCGCGGACGATCTGGAGTCTTTCCAACGCGTTCACTTCTGCATTCAAGGAACTGGATCCCATTCCGCAGTTCAAGGCGACAGCCAAGCTGGGTGAATTCCTGGAGGCCCGCTTCTCACAATCGTTCTAGCTTTGCGGGGCGGTCTCGGTATCGACCGCCCCTTCTTGGCTGCCCTCTTAATCATAGAGAAGCCTTTTTCCGTATCTTCATTCTTTTTCGTTAGGCTGCCCTTTACCTGTAGCAATCAAGCTCCGCAAACTACCGTTAAGGTAAGAGCCACATGCGTTTGAGCAGGCGAGATAACATTCATGGTCAGGAACTAGGCCCACGTGGGTGAAGCGGACCTCGATTTTTCCACCCTTTCTAGCGATTTCAAAAGTAACTTTTGTGCCCCGCCACTCGCTTTTGTCTTTAACAAAATTAAGGTAGCCGTCCAAAACAAGCCGGCCAATGCGCTCCTCGCGGCGTCAGATCTCAAAGTGCCGACAGAGGGGCAATCAGCGCCTTCCTTGTCAACACTGGAACGGAGCTCGTCTTAATCGACAGCGGCGCCAGCACACTCTACGGAGTCTGTTGCGGACATCTCACCGAAAATCTGCGTGCTACGGGCTACCGGCCCGAGCAGATCGATTACGTCTTCCTGACACATCTCCACGCCGATCATGTCGGCGGAATTGCCCCGGGGGGAAGATCCCTTTCCCAATGCCGTGATCCGGGCCAGCAAGCTTGACGCCGACTACTGGCTCAACGACGCGAACGGAAACGCGGCTCCCGTTCTACAGCCGATGTTCGAAGGAGATCGGGCCTCGTTGAAACCTTATATAGACGGCAGCCGATTCCTCCTGTTCGACCCCATAACCTCGCCGGCGTGACCTCCTTGTACAAGTCGACGCAGTGTCTACCAACCCACTGGGTTCGCCCTCCTCTCAACACGGTTCAGAGGGGTCTTCGTTACCGATCACAGCCTCGGCCTCAAAGCGGTGTTAGCATGACCATAATGTTTGCTGGACCATTAAGGCCAATAAGAGTCCGTACCGAAGTGGACACCTCTCGGGACCAAGTTCAGCCGATACCTCAAAAAAGTGTTTGGAAAAGATTCCAAGCACTGGGGATTCGTACAAGGTAAAGCCCTTATTCTAACGACCACTATTTAGGGCGGTTGCTGCTCCAAAAGTTCTCGACTTTTCCCGAGAATGATCGAAAACGTGCAAGGAGTTGCCCGGGCGTGAACCATAGTCGGAGGCGAAACTGAGTCGCACATGAAGAACCCATTCAGCAGGGCGAGGCAATGGCATGGAACGCAATGAAGACTTGAAACGCGGTTTGCTGTTGAAGCTGCAGTTAACTAGCAATCCCAGCTTGCTCTGTGCGGTGCGGGGGGCTGTGGAACGACTGACGGAATCATTGGGGTTTTCCGCGCCAGAGTCCCGGGCGGTCACGCGCGCTGTCGACGAAGCGCTGACGAATATCATACGACATACGTACTGCGGCAGGGCGGACCAGCCGATTGAGGTGCTTTTCCGCTCGGTGCGAGAGGACGATCCTGATTCTGCCGAAGGGCTGGAAATTGTGTTGTGCGATCGCGGCCCTGCCATAGATCCGGAGCGCATGTGCCTCCGCGCATTGGAAGAAATAAGGCCGGGCGGACTTGGGTTACACTTCATCCGACAAAGCATGGATATCGTCGAATACAACCGCGCGAACGGGACCAACCGTCTCCGCTTGGTCAAGTTCGTCCACACGCCGCAGCCGGATGGGAATGCGTAAGAGCGTGAAGGAGAAGATATTGTGCAGATTTCGAGCCGGGAACTGGATAAAACCGTCATTTTCGACGTGTCGGGAGACATCGATCTCGCGAACTCACCGACCGTTCGAGAAGCCCTCTTGCGCGAGGTGCGTGAAAAACGTACGCCGCGGGTTGTGATAAACCTCAGCAAGGTGCGGTATATCGATAGTTCCGGCGTGGCCTCTTTGGTCGAAGGCTTAAGAGCATCGCGGGACGTCGGTTCGCGCTTTATCTTGTTTGGATTGAGCACCTCGGCGCGTGAAGTATTGCAGCTTTCGCGTTTGCTAAAGATTTTTGAGATTTACGACAACGAAGAGCAAGCGCTGGCGGGCTAAGAAATTTTGGTTCAGGGCGGTTGATTTTCTGGGAATTTCAGAGAATTGAGCTAGAGAATAGAGATGCAATTCGTGTCACAAATTGGCGGCAGCGTGACGAATGGCCTGGCGTACGTCGGTTCTCTGGCCTCGCTTGGGGGCCGCGCGGCCTATTACACCTTCGTGGGACCGTTTCAGGGCAAGCCCCTGCGTCTGCAGCGCGCCGTATCGCAGGCCATGGACGTGGGCGTCAGGGCTTTGCCGATTCTCTCTCTGATTACATTTTTTATCGGATTGATTCTCGCGCTCCAGAGCGCGTATGAACTCCGGCGGTTTGGAGCGATGAACTATGTCGCCACGGCCGTCGCGATCTCGATGTCGCGGGAACTTGGGCCGCTTATCACGGCCATCGTCGTGATCGGCCGTTCGGGCTCGGCCTTCGCGGCGGAAATCGGCACCATGAAGGTCACGGAGGAGATCGATGCACTGGAAACGATGGCTATCAGTCCCATCCGTTTCTTGGTCACGCCGAAGTTTCTGGCGATGATTGTGATGCTACCTTGTCTCACGATCTGGGCCAACGCGATGGGCATTCTGGGTGGATCGCTGTTTGGCGTCGCCCAGGCAGATTTTACGTTTGTCCGTTATATCCAAGCCTCGCTGGATTCTCTTTTCCTGCGCGATATCACGACCGGACTGGTCAAGAGTGTGATGTTTGGGATTACCATAACCGCCGTGGGTTGCCAAGAGGGATTGGCGACCGGAGTGGGCGCCGAGCAGGTCGGGCGCTCGACGACAAGGGCGGTCGTGGTGTCGATTTTCCTTGTAGTGCTCGTGGATTTGGTTTTTACAGGCATGTTCTTTTTCGTGAGCGGCAGTTAGGACGCGCAACCTTGCCCGTAACGGAAAACGCGGATTCGCTCGATACACAAGTCATGATCTCTCTGCGCGACCTGCGCGTGAGTTATGGCGAGGTCGAGATTCTGCATGGCATCACGTTTGAGGTGAAGCACGGCGAAACGCTCGTGATCCTGGGAGGCTCCGGCTCCGGGAAGAGCACGCTCTTGCGGACGCTGGTGGGTCTGGAAAAACCGGGCTCCGGAGAAATTTGGATCAAGGGCAAAAACATCGCGGCGATTTCCGACCCAGAAATGGACGAGATTCGCAAGAAGATTGGCATGTCCTTTCAGGGCGGAGCGTTGTTTGGCTCGATGAGCGTCGGCGAGAATGTGGGGTTGCCGCTCCGGGAGCACACCAAGCTCGAGGACTCGACCATCGAAATCATGGTGCGGCTCAAGTTGGAGCAAGTGGGGCTCGAGGGATTTGAGTATTACATGCCGTCGCAGCTTAGCGGTGGCATGAAGAAACGCGCCGCCGTCGCTCGCGCTCTGGCCATGGACCCGCAGATTCTTTTCTTCGATGAACCGTCGGCGGGATTGGACCCGATTATCGCAGCCGGGATCGACCAGTTGATCCTGGAATTGAAGCAAGCGTTCCGCATGACCATTATCGTAGTCACGCATGAATTGGCGAGCGCGTACTTGATCGCAGATCGCATGGTGCTGATCGACAAAGGCCGTGTCATCGCCATGGGGACGACGGCGGAGATGCGCGCGAGCACGCAACCGCGCGTGCGGCAATTTCTGGATCGTGTGCCCGAGCCGGAAGTGGCGGACGAATTGGATTATCTGCAGATGCTCACGCAACGCCGCCGTTTGTGATGAGCGTCAGCAGGGAGAAGAGGACGTGATGGCTGAAAAGCGCGACCAGGTTTTCGTGGGGCTCTTTGTACTGATTGCTACCGCGGTTCTGATCGGAATGGTTTTTGCCATCTCCGGAGCGTTTGGCCGCACTTCGAAGACCTATCACGCTTACTTTCCCTTCGCGGGCGGGCTGGAGCGGGGTGCGACCGTCCGCTATGCGGGAGGCCCCAAAGTAGGCCGCGTGGAGAAACTGGCGATTGACCCGCAAAATCCTGCGCGCATCGACGTAGTTTTCAGCGTGCAAACGGATCTGCCCGTCAAGGCGGACAGCCATGTCAAAATCATGAGTATCAGTCCCTTAGGAGACAATCATCTGGAGGTTCTCCCGGGCGGCGCACAAACTGCGCTCGCTCCTCCAGGTTTATTATTGCCCTCTGACACTTACCTCGATTTTAACGTCCTTACCGCGCAGATCAATGACCTCGCTCCGCAAGCAAAGCTACTCATTCGATCGCTGAATGATCGCGCAGCAGACTTGAAAGTTACGGTCGACCGCGTCAACGAACTTTTGAGCGCCGAGAACCGAGCGAATCTTTCCGCCACGCTTGCGGGCACGCGCGGCGTGATTGAAGAAAACCGTCCGCAGATAAAATCCACCATTCGGCACTTGGACCTCGTGAGCCAGAAGCTGGAGCCCCTTCTTCAGGAGCTTCACAAGAACAGCGAAGAAGCCAACCAGGCTCTCACTCACTTGGACGCCGTCCTGAGGGAAAACAGTGCCGATGTGCGCCAGTCGGTGATCGAGCTTCGGAAATCCTTGACGACGCTTACGGATATTACCGGGCGGCTGGACCAAACCCTCGACGTGAACACGGAAAATATCGACGAACTCCTGGATAATACCCGCCGCGTCTCCCAGAATCTGAAGGAATTCACGAACACGATCAAGAGGCGCCCTTACACTCTCATTCGCGCGACGAATCCGCCCGATCACAAACCGGGTGAGCAGCAATGAAGCGGGAAAATCACCAGTTTATGACGAGACGGACGGAACTGCCGCGTGCCCGCCGGGAACGCCTGGTCTTTCCGACGACCCCGAAAATCACTCTCTGGGTGCTGGCTCTGGCCCTGGGCTTGGCGGCGGGGTGCGGCACCGCCCGGCCAAGCAAGTATTATCAGCTCACTGTTCCCGGTAACATCGTGCCTGCGGTCGATTCAAATCCCATTCCTGTCACGCTCTTGATTGGCCGCTTAATGGGTCCCGCTCTTTACCGCGAGGACCAAATCGTTTACAGCTCCGGCGGCGAGAGCATGGGGACTTACGAGTATCAACGCTGGTCTGAGCCTCCTACGGAGATGATCGCAGAAGTTATACTACGGAACTTCCGCGCCTCCGGCCATTATCGGGGAGTTTATACTTTGCGAAGCGCTATCCACGGAGATTTTCTTTTGCACGGGCATCTCTATGATTTCAAGGAAATCTCAGGAAGCGCGCTCGTGGGCCGCGTCACCATGGAACTCGAGCTTCGCAACATCAAGACAGGCACCACGGTGTGGACGCACTTTTATACCCATGACGAGCCTTCGAACGGGAAAGAAGTTGGTGCGGTGGTTGCGGCCCTCGACAAAAATGTGCAGCAAGGCATAGCCGAATGCCGCGCCAGCCTCGACCAATATTTTGCGGAGCATCCGCCAGCGCAGCCCGCACCTTAGTTTTTTGGCTGGGATTTCGGGACCTTTATGGCGCTCTCATCCGGAGAGCCGCAGCGTCAGCAGCGTGACATCGTCCTCGAGCTCGGAGCTTCCCTGGTGAAGCTGCACTCTCTCCAGCAAAGCCGTGGAAAACTCGGCTAGCCGGACTGGCCCGGGCAGGCTCGCCAGAGTCGCTTCCGCCAAATGCAGGAAGCCTCTCGGGCTCAGTTGATCGCCGTTGGGCGACCGCACTTCGGTGGCGCCATCGGAAAACGCCAAAATCATGTCACCCGGCTGGAGCCGAATGCTCTGCTCGCTGTACAACTCGCCGGTGACGGAGCCGAGTGGCAGATTTTCCAAACCTTCTCCAATCGCAAGGAACCTGCTCTCGCTCCCGCGCCGGAGCAGCATTCGAGGGTGAGCCGCGTACGCATAATTAAACTCTTTCGTACCGCCGTCAAATGTGCCCGTCACCACGGTTGTCAGTTGCAACGCTCCACTCGACTTCTCGGAGTCCAGAGTAAACTTGTCATTCAACGCCGACAGCAGCCCCGCCGTGTCGCGAATATTCTGGAATTTGTGCAACAAGCGATGGACGTGCCGCGCGACTCTGCTTGCCACATACCCATGCCCCACGCAATCCGCCAATACCACCCGCGCGATGTTGTCGCTGCACGAGAATACCGCAGAAAGGTCGCCGCCACGCTTTCCACCCGACGGCACGGCGATGACGTCCGCTTCCAGCCCGGCCAACTCCAGGGAACGATGAGCTCTCTCGTTACCGGCCCAGAGCTCCATGCAGCCGAAGGGCCGCGCCGCCGACGTCGTGCACGCAACCTCTTCACGTTGGATTTTGTTGAGCTTCATCGACATATTTGACTTTCACGGCGGTAACACGGGTTCAAATCCCGTCTATCCCGACATGGGCTACACCGATTGTTATGTGATGTACCGTTAACTCTGAGGATTTGATCGCGTCCCGAATTATGAATAATCGCCCAAACCGCTCAGACGAGTCTGATCGAGACCGGAATCGCGGTCGCGCAATCCGTCCGACCAGCGCAGCACCTTACTTCGCCTTTCGTAATAGCTACGATTCTACCCTTGACGGCACGAATGTGGTCTTCGGGAGCCAGCAAGATTTGCAGCCCCTCATCCCTGCAGATATCGAGACTACATCCCAGACTTCCGCACGCTCGTCGATATATACCGGATAATCCTTCTTGCAGGCAAAGCGGTGACCCCGCCGCGAATGTAACCGGTCGCGGCTTGCACTTCTTTCAAGGGAAGCATGTCGACCTTCCGATCCCCTGTCTGGTGTGCGAGCGCTTTGAAGTCAAGCTCTTCGCTCGCGGAAATAACCGCTAAGAAGATTCCATTCCGGTTCCCCCGTACGGCAAGGGTCTTGAAGAGCTGCTCTGGCGGTATGCCGATCATTCGCAATGGAAAACGTCGTCAGCGCACCCCGAGTCATCAGGAGCTGTTTGCCGATTTCCACGATCTCGATGAGTTTCGTGGGGTTCGAGTCGAGGTCGACCATGTTCCCGGCTTCCTTCGCGGCCTGAGTGCCGGTGTTCATTGCGACCCCTACATCAGCTTGTGCCAACGCTGGAGTATCATTGGTGCCGTCACCGGTCATCGCAACCAGCTTACCCTCGGCCTGCTCCTTCTTGATTAAATCCATCTTGTCGCTCGGCGTCGCCTGAGAAGGGCTACAAGGCCGCCGAATTTCGCACTGCTGGACCTCTTTCATGGTTTGAGCGTTCAGAAGTGGGATCGGACTCCGCGGCGGGGTTGTCTGTGCAGAACACAAAGCAAGCAGGTATGGAGCATGTTTAATGGAGATACCCGATTCACGAATCTAGCTGTTGTCTATTCAGCAATCTTGGGAGCTCTTCTCTCTTCACCTTCTGCTGCTGTCACATTCATACCCCACCCGCGCGGGCGGGCTCGGCCAGAACCCGGAGGGACGGGGGCGGGGAGCGGGGGCCAAGGGGAGGGGTAGCCCACCCAGTGCAGCGTATGATGGTTGGCCAGCAGGCTGACGCGTGGGAAACCCCGAACATCTCGCGAAGCTGAAAGAGGGCGTGGAGGCATGGAACGCTTGGAGAAGGTCATCTCCCGGAACGCTCCCGGATCTGAGCGAAGTGAACCTCACCGGAGCGAACCTGGAAGGATTCAATCTCGCCGAGACGAACCTTCGCGGGTCAGACCTCACCGCAGCAAACCTTCGCGGCATCGAAGCTTCGGGGGCGAACGTAGGCGGCACCACAATCCAGAACGTCGACCTGGGTTCCGTTAAGGGCTTGGAGGTTGTTAACCACTTTGGCCGATCTGCCGTCAGTATCAGCACTCTGTATCGCTCGCACGGCAAAATTCCTGAATCATTCTTGCGTGGCTGCCGCGTTCCCGACGACTATATATCCTATATGCGGTCACTCGTCGGCAACCGCGTCGACGTCTGTACCTGCTTCATTAGCTACTCCACCAAGAACGAAGCGTTCGCTGAGGGGCTCCACGCTGAACTCGAGAAAAGAGCAGTTCGCTGTTGGTTCGCTCCGGAAGACCTGAAGATCGGTGATAGGTCTCAAGAGCGCATTGAGGAATCCATTCTCCGCTGTGAAAAGTTGCTCGTAGTGTTGTCGACGGACTCCGTGAACAGCCCATGGGTCGAACGGGAGGTTCAGGCTGCGGTAGAAAAGGAGCGGCGGCAAAGCACAACCGTACTGTTTCCAGTGCAGCTCGACGACGCGGTAATGGACTGCCCACACGCTTGGGCAGCCGACATCCGCCGAACGCGCTACATCGGCGACTTCCGCAAATGGAAGGACCACGACTCATTTCAAAAGTCACTCGACCGCCTCCTTCGCGACCTGAAAGCGCAAGACTCTAAGCTGAAATGACTCAGTCGGACGATCTCTTTGAGCGGCGTCAGAAGATTGCTCTGCTGAAAGTGATTCACGGCTACGGTTCCGGGCGCGCGGGCGAGCGGGGGCGGCCAAACCGAAGGTGGGGGAGGGGGAACGGGGGCCAGGGTGACAGGGCGTAGCCGAATTTTTCCCGATAGAACGGCGGCTGGGGAGAAGTACCAAGCACTATGTCGGCTCGTGCCGCTGAAAGCCTTGTATACGGACGCCACGAGCAGAGTGGCCGCAGCATCTGGGCTGCTATGTCCAATTTGAGGGTTGAGTCTGAGGAGTTCAGGCATACGGGGTGCGACGTTGCCTATGCTGCCGATACGCAATGGTGCATTGCAGTCGCTGTAGAACTGGAGGTCTCCTCCGATGAACGGAAGGAACATTCCTAAAAAGACCGAGCTGCGGGCGACAGCGTTAGAGTCTCGTGTTGCCGTCGAATTGATTGCTGAGAAGTGGCGGATCCCGATCCTTCACCTGCTCGAGAAGCGAGGGCTTCGCACGCACGAACTCCAGAGCGCCGTGCTGCAAGTTTCTCCCAAAATGCTCACGCAAACCTTGCGCGGTTTAGAGCGGGATGGGTTGGTGCAGCGCATCATGCGCCCTGTCGCGCCTCCCCATGTGGAGTACAGACTAACGGAGATGGGTCGTAGCGTAATCACACCACTGAGAGTTCTTTGCCGCTGGGCCAAAGCTCATTTGCTAGAGCGCAATGCCGCACGCGAACGCTTCGACCGCGCGGACAAGAGCCCTCGTCGCTCTCCGCCCGCGCCGATCTCCAAACGTGGGTAGTGACTAGAGTTCAGTATGCTGCCCCGATCTGAGCCGAATGGCTTTTAGCGCAAGAAGAAGCGGATCCGACTGTGATCCTTTCGATTCACCTGAAAAATTCGAAACGGTGCTTTTGTCGTTGGCAATAACAAGCCGATACGCACAGCGGCTGGCCTTGGCAACGTGTTGTTTCCGGGAATCGCAACAGAGGCTGCAGGATGCGACCGGGAAGGGAACCCCTTCAAGGCGGAGGTCGGCTGACTGTCGGTTCAGGCGTCCGACACGTTCGCTCGATTAGCGAGAAAAAGACTTCGCACGGTCGGCAGAAGACGTGGCACGCGTACTCGCTGCGCCGCTTCAACACACGGCTGAGAGTGCCCTGTGGAAATGCGAGCATGTCAACGCGAGGCCCTCGCCATTCCAGGCATCGCCTCGAATACGTGTGGCCTTGTTAAAAAGGGCTCATCACTGCGTGATGACGAGCAATCCGAAGTTCATGTGTGGGAAGGATGTGTGGCCTGGGGTTGTGTGCCGCTGGTGTGCCGGAAATCGCTGACCGCGAGCGACATTTACCCGGCTGACTGTCGGTTGACTGGCCAATGTGCACTCATTTTGGGGTTAGGTGATCGAGTTCGTGGTCGATGTTGAGGAGCCGCTGTGTGAGTCGGCGAAGTTTGCGGCGAGCCTTATCTTCCAGCTGGGGC
>Ga0307477_10001305_pt1 | contig 21507 bp, 16 predicted proteins | sample atmos_gasesECM2C_FD_203316 | JGI IMG/M metagenome (GOLD analysis project Ga0307477, IMG submission 203316) | Hardwood forest soil microbial communities from Morgan-Monroe State Forest, Indiana, United States - atmos_gasesECM2C_515 | ecosystem: Environmental > Terrestrial > Soil > Temperate...
TTCCGGCCCCTCGGCGATCACGTAAGCGACCTTCGCGCTCGTCTTGTCGGCGCTGATCTCCTCACGCGGCTTGACCTGTACCTCGATGTTGCCGCGGTCGGCGTAGTACGACTGCAGCGCGATCAGGTCTGCGCGCTCGTTCTGCGGATTCAGCGGCGCGCCCGGCTTCAGGAGCAACTTCGGCAGGGCGTTCGCCGGCACCTGCTGATTGCCCTCCACGGTCACAGCGGTCACCAGCGTCTGCGGTCCTTCGGTGATCGGGAAGTCGACAGTCATCGTTCCGTCATTCTTCGTCGTCACCACGGCGGTGGCGACCTGCACGTCCGAGAAGCCGTTGAGCCGGTAGTACGACTCGAGCGCGTCGCGATCGTCGCTCAACTGCGCCTTTGTCACGCCGTTCGCGCGGCGAAGCAGCGACGACAGCAGCGACCGGATTCCGCCCGACACCGAGGTGGCGATCACGCTCGCCAGCTTCTTGTCGCTCTCTTTCTGATTTCCGGTGAACGTCACCGCCGTCAGGTGGTACTGGATGCCCGGGTTGACGTGGAACGTGATCGTCCACACGTTGTCGGCGAGATGCTCTTCGGTGTCGACGGCTGCGTTGAAGAAACCGTGAGCCTGATAGTTCTTCACGATGTCGTCGACAGATTTGTCGATCGCATCTTCGCTGTAGGGCTGGTTCTTGCGGAACGGAACCAGTCCGCGAACGTCGTGCGCTGAAACGCCGGTCACCGCGACCTTCACGGTCGGGCCTGTGATGGCGCGGTAATGCAACGTCACCTTCATAGTCGCGGCGCACGAGGAAGTTGCGCATGCGGTCGGCATCGAGTCTCGCTTCCGAGATCTCGAAGAATTTGCCGGGCCCGCGACGCATCTGGGCGATCAGCTCCTGTGCCGAAAACGGCGAGGTGTCGCCCTCGAGCACGACCTGGCCGACGGTCGCGCGCGACCCTTCGGTGACGTGAAAGGTTACCGTCGCGCGGCCCTGCGCGCGATCGAACGTCGTTTCGGGATCCACCGCCGATTCGAGAAAGCCGGAGCGATTCAGAAATGTCTGGACCGCCACCGCGCTCCGATCGACGGCGTTCAACGACAAGACGTCGCCGAGATGGAACGTGAGCTCGCGCGTGGCGCGGTCGCGGTCCGCGCCGCCGAGACCATCGAAGCGGATCTCCGCCACGCGATAGTTGACGAAGAGCGAGAACGTGAGCGCCACTCCGCCGGCGCTGGCGGAGCTGTCGACGCGGATGTCGCGGAAGTCGCCTGTCGAATAGAGCGCCTTGATCGACGACTGGATCTCGCGCGTGGACAGCGGCTGTCCAATCTTCTGCGTCACGTACTGCTGCAGGACAGTGGTATCGAAACGCGAGTCGGCCGTGAAGGCGACCGCCGTGACGATCGGGGATCCGGAAGGCGGCGCCACGGGCTGGTTGCTCTGCACGGGTGCAGGCAATGCGGCGGGCTCCTGGTAGCGCGGAAACGACGCAACCGGCGATTTCCCACGGCCGCCCCACGTCCAATGCCCCTCGTAGCGCCGCCGATAGCGCGCTTCAGTCTGGTATTCCTCGACCATCTCATCGCGTGTGAATTCCACCGACCACTCCGGATTCACCTGCCAATCGATGACGATCTTTCGCTTGTGGTCGAGCGTGTTGTAGACCAGGAACGCAGTGAACTCCGGCGACAGGCGCTTTTCGAAACTCACCTTGGGACCGGGATCGGTGTCGAGCAGCCCGGGATCGTACGAGAACGAATCGACGAACGGCAGCACCTTCGAGCCGAGCAGCCTCGCGGCTGCCTGATAGAGAAGCGATTGCGACGACGTTCCCAGCGCACCGGTCGTCACGCCCGCATTCGCCGCAGCCGATGTCCGGTTCGTCAGGCCGCCGAGGCCGAGGATCGAGAACAGAGTGATGTCGCTGGCCGGCGGATCGGAGGTGATCGTCGGCGTCATGCGATCGATCGTCCCGGTGATGTTCACGGTGAGATCGATCGGTCCGGACTCGATCTCCGACAGTCCGCCGTTCACGCGCGCTTCGAGCGTGATGTCGAAGTACGGATCGATGCGGAACGGATTCTGAAAATTGATCGTGCCGCGGGTGAGCGTGTAGTCGATGTTCTGGAAGCGGACCTTGCCGCCTTCATCGAGCGTGACCTCGCCGAGGATGACGGGGTTCGCGAGCGTGCCGGTGAGGTCGATCGTGCCGCTTCCCATCAAATCGGCGATGTTGTTGCGCACCGCCAGCGTGTCCTGCGCAGTCATGTGCACCTGCAGCGCGATGCGGTCCTGCCAGGATGCGGCCACGATCGGAGTCACGCCGCGCCGCGACAGAATGACCCCGAGGAGCGCGTTGCCGATATCCACGTCCTTGGAGTACACGCCGCGGGCGACGGCAACATCACCCAGCAGAGTCATCCGCCCGGCATCGCCTGCGAGCTGCAGCGTGAAGTTTCCTTCGACGGTGACGCCTTCGAAGTAGCGAATCGAGACGTCGGTGCCCTGCAGCGTGATGCGCGCGCGCTGCGGTGTCAGGCCGGCGAGCGTGATCGTTCCGCCGGCGGCGACCGATCCGCCGCCGACGTTCGCCCGCAGTCCTTCGAGATCGACGCGATCGCCGCGAAACACGAGCGTTCCGTTGATGTGGTCGATGAGCTGCGGGAAGCCGGCGAACCGCACCTGGTTATCGCGAAATTCAGCCGTGCCGGAGATGCTCGGCGCGGCCATCGTCCCGTGCACGCCGCCGGCGAGGATGATGTGGCCGTCGGCCTTCACGTCCTTCATGAACAGTTGCAGGAGGACCGCTTCCAGCGCTCCGCGAACATCCAGACTCAGGCGCTTCTGTCCGACGACCTCCGCGGAGCCGGTGATGCCGAACGTCGACTCGGTACCGACGAGCGACAGCTGGAAGTCATCGAAGACGATCGCGCCGTTGCGCAGCGCGATGTGCAGAGGCCGCACCGGCGCGAACTCGTGCTCGGAAACGTGGACGGCGAACTGCGGGAACGTGGCGTCGACGCGCATCGCCTCAATCGACGACATCTTTCCGCCGAGCTGCAGATTCGCGGTGATCGCACCGGTTGCCGGGATCGTCGCGGTGTTCGGTGAGATCGCCAGCAGCTTTGCGACATCGGGGATCTTGATCTGCACCGAGCCGCTGAGCGTACTGTCCGCCGCGACGCTGCCCGTTCCCTCGATGGTCATCAGATCGGCAATCGAGCCGCGAACGATCAACTGACCGTTGCGGATCGCGATGTAGATCGTGGGCGGCGCCGATCCGGCCGGCAGGCTCAGGCCCTTCAGCGTCGCCTGATTCAGCGTCGCGTTGACGACCATCTCCGGCTGCTCGAACGTTCCAGCGCCGGTCGATGTGATGGTCAGGTTTCCGCCGAGGAGCCCGGCGATCGACGAGAGCGCGCTCACTTTCGACAAGTTGATGGAGCTGGATTGGATCTGGTAGCTGAACTGATTCGTGTTTAGATTCAGCTCCGCCTGGCCGCTCAGCGTGCCCGCGGGCCCCTGCGCGTTGAGATTTGTGAGGCGGAGCGTCCCTTTGGTGAACGTGACATTCGCCGACGCGAGCGTCACCGGCTCGCCGTACACCGAGCCGTTGCTGACCGTGATCGCGCCCGAGCCTTCGAGCGCTTTTTTCGGACCGCTGAGGCTGAGCTTTCCGGTGAGCGCGCCGGTCACCGGCAACGTGCCGAGGTCGAGGAACTTGACGATGTCCGCGACGGGGAACGAATTCGCATCGATCGCCAGATCGAAGACGACGTTGCCTTTCCCGGGCCGCCACTCTGTCGTGCCGCTTACGTTCAGCCGCGCGCCGTTGGCCTGGTTGACCGTGAGCGATGCGAATGTGACTTTTCCCTCGTCGGGCGTCCCCGTGACGACGACGTGGCCGGTGCCCAACCCTGACACTGCGAATTTCAAATTCACGGTTGCGACCGCGCGATCGACGGGATAGTTCACCGCGTCGACGGCGAGATCGAACTGCGGCGACGGTCCCTTCGCGGGAAAGACGACGGTTCCGGTGAGCGCAAGCCGTCCGTTTCCTTCGCGAAAGACCGCGTGATCGAAACGGAGCGTGTCATGCACGCCGTCGTAATGCAGATCGATGTCGGCACTGCCGAGGAGGACGTTGTTGTACTTCACGCCATTTCCAGCGACGTGCGCCACGACCTCGGCCTTCTTGAGCGGACCCTGGACGCTGCCGTTGATGTCGCCCGCCCCGGCGAGGCCGAGAAGCGTGTACGTTTTCTTGCCGGCGGAGTGTGCGAAGTTGTATCCGATGCGATCCAGCTCCGAAAAATCCTCGCTGTGGATCTTCGTCAACAGGTCCGTCGATCCATCGGAGATCCGGAACGTGCCAGTAATCGACGCGGTCGATTTGTCGGTTTGCAAATCGGCGCGGCGGAACGTGACCACTCCGTTGTCGAGCGCGAAGTCCGTGGAGCCGGCGACCGGAATCGGATACAGCGCATTCGAGAACGCCGTCGCGTTTTTCGAGAGCGTCGCCGTGCCTTCTCCCGCTCCTGCGAGCAGCTTGTCCTTGTTCCAGTGATACGCGAGCGTGCCTGTGGCCGCGCCTCGCAAGCCGGTGTCCTGAACCCCCCAGTCGGAGAAGAGCTTCTCGATGGAAACGCCGTTGAACCGCGCGTCGACCGACATCGGATACGGCTCGGCGTATTTCGGCAGGCTGTAATGCGCGTTGAGGGATCCTCCGTCAAACACCGCGCGATCGACGTCGATGATCGTGCGGTCGCCGGTGACATTGAGCTTGCCCTTCGCGTTTGTCAGCTCGTACGCATCGGCGTGGATCCGTGGCGAGACCCACCCGCCCGCCAGCGTGAACGTGCCGTTTTTTCCGCGCATCATCGCGTCGATCTCGACTGGCCCCTCGAGCGGGCGCTGAACGCGGAAGATGTCGCGCACGCGATTCAGGCCGACGACCGACGTCAGATGCAGGTTGTACACGCCGTCGGTGAGGGGATCGAATTTGCCGTTGAGAAACATTTTCAAATCGGGACCGCCGTCGAGCGCGACCGACTGCAGCGCGAGAATGCCCGGCGTGTATTGGAACTGCGCGCGCATGTTCATGTCGAACGGCACGTAGTCCTGAATGCGGACGCGAACCAGGGGACTGCTTCCCGACCCCGCGTACAGGTTCTGCTTCGACGTGACGTTGACGACCGCGGCGATGTGATTCGAATCGGCGGCGACGTTGTGCCGGCGATCGAGAAAATCGAAACCGCCGTCCTCGATGAACAGCTTATGAATGTCGAGATGAACCATCTCGTAACGGCTCTTCGGCCCCGCGTTCCAGTGCGGGAAGTTGTGCAGAAGCGCAGAGCCGGACGGATAGATCTCGAAGAATAACTGCGGCTCGCTGAGGTCCACGCGATCGACGGTGATGCTGCGTCCCCAGAAGGAATTCACGCCGCCGGTGATCGTCACCTTCTTCACCGTCGCGAAGTACGGATGCACAGCGCCGGGCGAATTCGCGATGCGCAAATCGTTCAGCACGACTTTGCTGAGGTGCACGCGGTCGATCGCCACGCTGCCGATGGTCACTTTGCGGCCGAGACGCGACTCGAGCGTCGAGGCCACGCGCAGCGAGACGAGATCGCCGAAGCTTGTCGTGCCGAGGTAGTACCAGCCACCGCCGACGATGAGGAGGAGGACGACGAAGAAAACGATCGTGCCGCCAATGAGCCAGCGAAGGCATCCCCACATGGGGCCGCGCCGCTGCCTCTCTCTCGCCGACCGGTGCCGATGCCCCTCGGCGTTCGCTTCTTCTGCGTCCATTCCGACTCTGCCTGCGCGTGCTAACTACGAGCCAAAAGATAGAGATCGCGCAAGTTATTGCCGGTCGGGGCCGTCGTCAACGGCTTCCCGATCGACGCCGCGACCGCAAAGGAGTTCGATCGGGCGAGCTCGCGCTGCGCGGCCGCGCGGTCGAACTGTACCGGAAGCGAGATGCGAAATCCGGCCACGCCGCTGTTTCCGTCGAGGCCGTCGGAACTGCCGAAGAGGGCCTCCATCGGCTCGGTCGCCTCGAGCGCGACGCGCACCGCGAGCTCGCTGCAGCGCCCTCCCTTGCCGTCACCGCGGACAGCAACGGTCGTCTCGCCGCCGGCGATGAGCGCCTGACCGGGCTTCAAATCCTTCGCACGCCGCAGGAGCTCCGCGGCCGCGTCGGCGACATCGGATTCGACCTGCCGGCCGTACCGGACCGCGTTAGGCGCGATCGATGCCGCGGCCGCAGTCAACGCATCGTTGTCCGCGACGAGTTTCACGCGCGTCCGCTCGATGCGCTTCACGCTCTCCGGAGCGTCGCGCAATTTCTCGATGATGCGATCGAGTCCGCCGATGCGTTTCAGGATCGCGATCGCTTCGGCCTTCGTGGTCGGATCGGCGAGCGTGGGACCGGACGCCACGTCGGCGAGCGCGCCCGAGGAGACGTCGGAGTAAACGAGCGTCACCGAGCGGCCGCGGACTCGCGCGGCGAGCCGTCCGCCCTTGATTGCCGACAGATGTTTGCGCACGCAATTCATCTCGCCGATCGCCGCGCCGGAATCGAGAAGACGATGGTTCGTGTCGATCACTTCGTCTTCATAAAACCACGGCGCGAGCGGAAGCTCCACACAGGCCGATCCGCCGCCGGAGATCAGAAACAGAATGTTTTCGTGCGCGTCGACGAACTCGACGAGAGCGCGTCCGGCCGCGAACGATGCTTCGGTGATCTGCGGATGGCCGCCGCGATGGATCTCCATGTGGAAGACAGGCAATCCTGCCTGTCGAGATCGCGGCTCCCGGTAGCCCTTTGGAATCACGACAAAAGCGTCATCGACGTCGCGTAAACCGTCGAGCAGCGCGCCGGCGCATTTGCCGATAGCCACGACGTCGCGCGGCATGTCCGGCTCGAGCGCGCGAACGATCAGCCGCTCCGGGGCGCAGGCCTCCAGAGTGCGCAGGTAAATCGATTCGAGGTCCACCACGCGTATCCTTATACCGAATGCCGCGCGACCTGCCGATCAGCAACGGCAACCTCATGATCAACTTCGATCATGACTACAACATCCGCGACGTCTATTGGCCGCACGTCGGACAGGATAACCAAACGGTCGGCGACGTTTCCTTTTTCGGCGTCTGGTGCAACGGCAAGTTCGCCTGGATCGGCGATCCGGCCTGGATCAAGACGCTCGAGTATGACACCGACACCCTGGTCACGCGCGTCGTCGCGCGCGCGCCGACCCTCGATCTGGAGATGACCATCTGCGACACGGTCGATTTCGACCGCGATCTGTTTCTCCGGCGCGTCGAGATGAAGAACCTGCGGGCGGACGCACGCGACGTGCGCCTCTACATCCATTTCGATCCGCATCTGTGCGGCAACGCGATCGGAGACACGATCTTCTTCGATCCTGAATTCAACGGTCTCGTCGCCTACAAAAGCGCGCACTACGTACTGATCAACGGCCAGATCGACGATCAATTCGGATTTCAGTCGTTCGCCATCGGATCGAAGGAACGCGACGGCATGCAGGGGACCTGGCGCGACGCGGAGGATGGCAATCTGCAGCGCAACGCGATCGCGCAGGGCTCCGTCGACGCGACCGGAATGCTCGAGTACACCCTCGCCGCGTCGGGAACGCAGGTCGCGTGGATCTGGTGGGCGTTCGGCAAGTCGTACCGCGAAGTCGCGTCGCTCGACGCCCTGACGCGCGAGCGCGGGCCCGCGTCGTTCATGCAGCGCACCCGGGACTACTGGCGCCTGTGGGTCAGCAACGCCGTCGACATCTCGCTTCTGCCGCAGGCGGTTCAGAAACTCTACAGCCGCTCGCTTCTGATCATCCGCACGCAGGTGGACAACAGCGGCGCGGTGATCGCGTCGACGGACTCGGACATCGTTCAGTTCGGAAAAGACACGTACACGTACATGTGGCCGCGCGACGGCGCGATCGTCACCGTCGCGTTGATTCAGGCGGGATACGCGGAGATCACGCGGCGGTTTTTCCAGTTCTGCGCGCCGCTGGTCACCCCCGAGGGGTTCCTGCTGCACAAGTACAACCCGGACGGATCCGTCGGCTCGTCGTGGCATCCGTGGATGTCGCCGGATGGCAAGCGCCAGCTTCCGATCCAGGAGGATGAGACGGCGCTGGTGCTGTGGGCGCTCTGGGAGCACTTTCAAAGATTCCACGACGTCGAATTCATCAAGCCGTTCTACAAGCCGCTGATCAAGACGATCGCGGATTTTCTTGTCCGCTATCGCGAGCCGCACACGCGCCTGCCAGCACCGTCGTACGACCTGTGGGAGGAGCGGCGCGGAATCGCCGCGTTCACGATCGGCTCGGTGTGGGCAGGACTGACGTCCGCCTCTCAGTTCGCGGAGGCGTTCGGTGAAGAGCAGCTGTCGGAAAAATATCGCCGCGCCGCTGCGGAGATCCGCGAAGCGACCGAACGCGTGCTGTTCGACGCGAAGCTCCGCCGATTCGCGCGAATGGTCAACGTCTCCCGCGAAGGGGAGATCAAGGCGGACACGACGATCGATTCGTCGCTGGCCGGGCTCTGGCTGTTCGGAATGTTCGACGTCGATGATCCGAAGATCGTCTCGACGATGGAACAGACGATCGATCGCCTGACCGTGAAGACGCCGATCGGCGGAATCGCCCGCTACGAAAACGACTACTACTTCCAGGTGTCCAAGGATCTGCAGAACGTCGCGGGCAATCCGTGGGTCCTTTGTACGCTTTCGGTGGCGCTCTGGTATGGCCGCCGCGCGAAGTCGGCCGCCGATCTGCAGAAGGCGATTGAGATCCTGCAGTGGGCGACCGAGCGGGCGATGGCCAGTGGCGTTCTTCCCGAGCAGCTGGATCCAAACACCGGCAAGCCGCTCTCGGTCTGCCCGCTCACCTGGAGCCACGCTTCGTTCGTGCTGGCGGTTCATCAGGTCGCCGATCGGCTGAACCACTTCGCGGCCGCCGAGCGGCTCGCACAGGAGGCGCGCGTTTGAAGCGGATGCATTTGCGCACCCGCGTGCTGCTGTTGACGGCGTTATTCGCGTTGACGCTGCTCGTGATCACCTGCGGGCTGACCTGGCACGCACGGGACATGATGATGTCCGGCCTCGCGATCGCCTGGATCGTCATCATCTGCAGCTTCGCCGCGGTGCAGATCACGCTGCGGCGGGTCGTGCAGCCGCTGGAGGACCTCGCGCGCGCGGCCGGGCGCATCGCCGGGGGTGATCTCAACGCGCGCGCACCGGTCGGCGGGGACTTCGAGATCGCGAAGCTCGGCACCGCGTTCAACGACATGGCGGACAAGCTCCGCCTCCACGCCCGGACGGACGAGCTCACCGATCTGCCGAACTTCCGCGCGTTTCGCGAGCGAATCGACGCGGAGATCGAGCGCGCCGTTCGCTACCCGGAGCGCTTCGGAGTCCTGGTTCTCGATCTCGATCGCTTCAAGCAATACAACGACAAATTCGGCCATCTCGCCGGCAACGAAGCATTGCAGCGCGTTGCGCGCGCGCTGCACATCGCCGTCCGCACCGTCGATTTTCCGGCACGCTATGGCGGCGAGGAGTTCGCGGTCATCCTTCCGCAGATCGAAGCCGCGGCCCTGGCGACGATCGCCGAGCGCGTCCGGGCGCTCGTGGAGTCGCTGCCGGCTCCGGCGAATGGATCGACGCTGACCATCAGCATCGGCGGCGCGCTCTATCCGGAAGATGGAGCGACCGTCGACGCGCTGTTTCGCGTCGCGGACGAGCGCCTTTACCAGGCGAAGCGCGACGGGCGCAACCGCGTGGTTACCCCTGTTCCAACTCGGAGATCAGCCGATCGACAGTCCGCGTGAGCGCGGCGAGATCGCGCTCGGGCAGGTCGTGACCGAGCTTCGCGCGCCACTGCTCGTACAGCGGCCGGAACTTCTCGACCAGGGCGCGTCCGCGGCGCGTGAGCTGCACGCGTGAGGAACGCAGATCATTCGGATCGTCATGCCGCTCGGCGAGCCCGAGCTGCTCGAGACGGGCGATCATGCCGGTCATGTTCTGCTTCGACACCATCAGTTTGCGCGCCAGACCGGCGAGCGTCATCGCCGCCTCGGAAGCGCCGAGAGTGGCCAGGATCGACCATTGCTGCGGCGTGACCTTCGCCCGTCCGAATAGCGGTGCCAGCCGGCGCGTCAGCAGATTGGCGAGCTGAATGACACCGGACACCAGATCACGCTCGGCGTCGGGCATAAACCGTCAATGTATTGACGATTGGGGAGGGTGTCAAATCGAGCGGAAGATCGCCCGCCCGGCGAAGACTGCCGCGTCGCCCAGCTCCTCTTCGATGCGCAGCAGCTGGTTGTATTTCACCATCCGATCGCTGCGCGATAACGAGCCGGTCTTGATCTGGCCAGCGTTCGTGGCCACGACGAGATCGGCGATCGTCGAGTCTTCCGTCTCGCCCGATCGATGCGACACCACCGCGCGATAGCCCGCGCGCTTGGCCATCTCGATCGTCTCCAGCGTCTCGGTGAGCGTGCCGATCTGATTCACCTTGATCAGGATCGCGTTGGCGATTCCGCGCTCGATCCCCTCCGCGAAAATCGCCGGGTTCGTGACGAAGATGTCGTCGCCGACGATCTGCACGTCGCCGCCCATCGCCTTCGTCCACGCCTCCCACCCATCCCAGTCCGCCTCGGCGAGGCCGTCTTCGATCGAGATGATCGGGTGCGACCGCTTGAGATTCTGGTAGTAGGCGATCATGTCGGCGCTCGAGCGCTTCTGCCCCTCGAAGCGGTACGAGCCGTCCGTGTAGAACTCGGACGCCGCGGCATCGAGTCCCAGGAAGATCTGCTCGCCGGCCTTGTAGCCGGCTTTTTGAATCGCGGTCAGAATCAGCTCCAGCGCTTCGGCGTTTGATTTCAATTCAGGCCCGAAGCCGCCCTCATCGCCGACCGACGTAATGTGCTTCTTGTCGCGCAGCGTCGTCTTCAGGGCGTGAAAGGTCTCCACACCCGCGCGCAAGGCGTCGGAGAACGTGTCGAAGCCCGCCGGGATGATCATGAACTCCTGCACGTCGAGGTTGTTGTCGCAGTGCGCCCCGCCGTTGATCACGTTCATCATCGGCACCGGCAGCGTACGCGCACCGGGGCCGCCGAGGTATTCGAAGAGCGGGAGGCCGGCGGCTTCCGCGGCCGCGCGAGCGATCGCCAGCGACACTCCGAGGATTGCGTTCGCTCCGAGTTTCGCTTTGTTTTCCGTCCCATCGAGCTGCTTCATCAGCAGATCGATCATCGCCTGCTCGCGAGCGTCGGCGCCTTCGAGCTCCTCGGCGATCACGTGGTTCACGTTGTTGACGGCTTCGAGCACGCCCCTGCCGCAGTAGCGGGCGTTGTCTCCGTCGCGCAGCTCGAGCGCCTCGCGCGAACCGGTCGATGCGCCCGACGGGACCATGGCCCGGCCGAGCGCACCCCCGTCGAGCAGGCAGTCCACTTCGATCGTCGGATTGCCGCGCGAATCGAGGATTTCGCGCGCGAAAAGCTCGACGATCTTGAACATGGCGCGCGCATTGTACACGGCTGAATCTGGTATGCCCGAGAACGCCGCGAAGCCGTCGATCACCGTGCTCTACGACGCGCAGGAAGAGAGCGTGCGCACGGAGGAAATCGCGGAAGGAAAAAAGAAAGTGCCTCCGCTGATCTGCGATCAAATCGCAACCGTGCTGACGAAGCGCGGCTACGAGGTCAAGAGCCTCGCAGCCGAGGCGCCGGTCAAGAAACTGGTGCGCAAGCTGGAGGAGGACACCTCCGATATCGTCTTCAACGTCTGTGAATCCCTCGGCGGTGCGCCTGACGAGGAGCGTCGCATCGCCGCGCTGCTGGAGCTGCTCGAGAAGCGCTTCACCGGATCTGGCTCGCTGGCGATGACAATGGCCGGCGACAAATCGCTGGCGAATAAATTGTTCGACTTTCATGGCATCCGCTCGCCGGACTTCACGGTGATCGCGCCGGGCGGGCGGGTGGAGGGCAACCCCAGCCTGAGCAAGTTTCCGCTAATCGTGAAACCGAGCTCGATGGATGCTTCGATCGGCATCGACGCGCGGTCGGTCGTGCACACCGTCGGCGAAGTCGTCGAACGCGTCCTCGCGATTCACAACGAGTTTCACGTCCCCGCGCTCGTCGAGCAGTACATCGACGGCCGCGAGATCTACGTTTCGCTGCTCGGCAATCCTCCAGACGTTCTGCCGCCGATCGAATGGGACCTGTCGAAGCTGCCGCCGGAGCTGCCGCGCATCGCGGGGACGGAAGCGAAGTGGGAGCACGATTTCAAGGAGGCGAAGGAGTTCGTGCCGCAGGACGTCATCGAGGACGAACAGGTGATGCAGCGCATCCGCGAGGCCGCACTCGGTGCGTGGAACGCGCTGCTGATCCGCGACTATGCGCGTATCGACATGCGCCTCACGCCGGACGGCACCCCGTACGTCATCGAAGTGAATCCGAATCCGTGGCTCGACAGCGGCGCCGAATTCGCGATGGCTGCACGCGGAGCGAAACTCACGCACGCGGATGTGATCGAGCGTATCGTGCAGCTGGCGATGCGCCATCCCATTCGCGAGCGGAGCGCAATCTGAAGGATCACTATCGCTCGGTCGCTTCCCGCGTCGAGTCCCGTCTCAAGATCGAACGATCGGAATTTCTCGGCCTCGCGTTTCCGATCACCGCCGAAGAGAGTTTCTTCGACGAGCTCAACGCAATCGCGAAGCGTTCCTTCGACGCCACGCATCACTGCTGGGCGTTTCGGCTGTTTCGCGACGGACGCGCTCGAAGCTCCGACGCCGGCGAACCGTCAGGGACTGCCGGTCGGCCGATCCTCAGCGTGATCGAAGGCGCCGACCTCTTCGATGTGGCGGTCGTTGTCGTCCGCTGGTTCGGCGGCGTGAAGCTCGGCACCGGCGGCCTCTCACGCGCGTATCGCGAGACAGGGACGGAGACATTGAAGCGCGCCGAGATCATCGATCACTACCTATACGATCGCGTGACTGTCAACGCGCCGTTCGATCGCATCTCGGACGTCTACCGCCTCGTAAGCCCGCCAGATGTCGTGCTCGTCAAGGAGAATTTCGGGGACACGAATGAGTTCGCGTTTGATGTTCGCCAATCGAAGCGCGATGAGTTCGTGAAGTCGCTCGCCGCCCGGCGGCTCACTCTTCGGTGACGCTCGTATGGGCGATGCGATCGCCGGTCCGCGGCCGGCCGGCAAGGACGAGGCCGGCTTCGATGAGATTCCAAACCGGGATGATCAACGGGAGGTTGCGGACGACCGACCGGCCCCAGCCGCATCCCTCTCCGCGCGGCGTAAGGAGGCGCAGACCGAGCACCTGCTTGCCCAGGGAGCGGCCGTGGTAGCCATCGCGGATCAGCAGGCCCACGAACAGCAGCGCCAGCGCTGCAACCCAAACGATGGCAATCGCTTCGATGGCCCCTCCCACCCACGCCAGCGTGTAGCTCACGATCGACGCAGGCAGGATCAGCAGGACGGCCATGGTGAGCGCATCCACCAGGAAGGCCGCCACCCTCAGCAGGATGGTTTGTGAGAAACGCATGGTCGGGCGAAACTCTCCGTAACGGTTATCGTAACAACCTGCGGCAGGGATCCGATGCGGTCACGATTTCTCTATCCGGTCATGGCAGTTGCGCTTCTCGCGGGATGCGTTCCGCTGGAAGAGCGCACGGCGCACTTCGAGAACAAGTGGCAGGCCACGACGATTACGCATCTCGATCTGACCGAGGTGAATGGGACGGTGACGGTGACCGGTGATTCGCCCTCCGCGATCACGATGAGCGCGACAGTTCGCGCGCGCGGCATGCGTCCCGAACCCAAGCGGCAATACGACGGCTACTTCACCGCGGAGCTCGACGGCGACACGCTGACGATCCGGACGCGGGGCAGCCATCATGGCTTCATGTTCGGCTGGGGAAAAGATCTGCGCGTCGATTACGACATCCACGTTCCGCCGCAAGTGGCGCTGAGCCTCGTGACCGTGAACGGCCGCATCGAAACACGCGGCATCTCCGGCGAAACGGCAGCGAAGACTGTCAACGGCGCGCTGGACCTCGAAGCAACCGGCTCCAGCGAAATGGAAGCGAGGAGCGTGAACGGACGCATCCAGGCCAAGTTCCTCAGCGACTTTCACGGCGCGCGTCTCGGCACCGTGAACGGCCGCGTGACCGCGGTGCTGCCGCCGACCGCATCGTTCCTCGGCGATTTCACGCAGGTCAACGGAGATTTCGAAGCAGGCTTCCCGCTGAACATCCACTCGCATCCGGGCAGCCGGCGCGTCTCCGGTGAAGTGAACGGTGGGCGATACACGCTGAAGATCAGCACCGTGAACGGCGACATCACGATCGATAACGTTGCTCCGCCGGCCGCGCCACTCGCGCCGGCCGCCCCACCTCCGCCCCCCGCGCCCGGCGTGCCTCGCACGTAGCCTATACTCGCCGCGATGGCGAGACGCGTCGCGGCGATCGCGCTTCTGCTGGTCGTCGCAGGCGCCGCAGTCGGTCCGATCCGCAGCTACGATTTTTTCTGGCATCTCGCAACCGGCCGCTGGATCGTCGAGCATCGCGCACTCCCGGTTTTCGATCCGTTCACGCTCGCCGCGGCGCATGTTCCGTGGATCAACGGCGAGTGGTTGTGGGAAGTTGTCGCCGATGGCGTTCCGATCGGGGCGATGTCGTGGCTCAACGCGATCTTCGTCGGGTTGATGTTCGCGATGGCGTTCTGGTTCGCGTCGCGCGACATCGAGTGGCCGGTGGCGCTGATCGTCACCGCGTTCGCGTTCGCCGGAGCTTCCGATCGCCTCGGAATTCGTCCTGCCGAGGCTGCGGCGTTTCTCGCGATGTGCGCGCTTGCACTCCTCGCATCGAGACTGTCGTTGGTTCAACTCACGGTCGCGTACGCGATTCTTTCGATCGTCTGGATCAATACGCATCCGTCGGCGCTGCTCGCGCCGATCCTGGCGTCGATGACGCTGCTGATCGACATCCGCCGCTGGATGGTGGCGGCCACGAGTGCGGTCGCGCTGCTCGTCAATCCGTTCGGCTGGAAGGCAATCGCTGCCCCGCTCGAGCTGACGAACGTGATGCGCAGCGGCGAATTTGTGAATGTCGAGTGGCTCCCGAGCTCACCGGTCCTTTTCCCGCTGCTGTACGTGACGGCGGCCGCCGTGATCATCGCCTTCATCGCATCGCCGAAGCGGCGAGAAAATCTGTGGCGGCTGGCGATCTTCGCGATTCTCATCGTGATCGCGATCGATCACGTCCGAAATCAGAGCTTGTACTTCGCGGCGCTGCCGCTGCTCTTTCCACCAGTCAAGCTGCCGCGCTGGACCGCAGTGATGGCCATCGCTCCGATCGCCTGGGTGTACGCGCACGCGGATCACTTCACGGGCATCGATCCCGAGCGCTTCCCCGTCCGCGCGGTCGCGCAACTGCAGCGAACCGGACTGCAGGGCAACATCTACAACGTCGATCAATTCGGCGGATATCTGGAGTGGACGTTCTATCCGCAGCGCCGCGCGTTGACGGACGGCCGCAACGAGCTGTTTCGCGATTTCATCGCCACCGATGCCCAGGCGCGGCGCGACAGCAGAGCGTGGCACGCACTCGTCGAGAAATATCAGATCGTTCTGGGGGTCGATGAGTATCAAACCGAGCGCATCGAAGTGGTCGATATGGCCAGCGGCCAGCGCCGAATGCTTCCCGCGTCGCTGGTCCGCTATCGGCGCCGTGACTGGGCGCTGATCGCGTTCGACGACGCAACGATGATCTTCGCGCGCCGTGAGGCGTTTCCTGCGAATGTGATCGCGCGGCTCGAATATCGCTTCCTCGTCCCGGACGACCCGCACATAGGCTATCTCAACGATGAGTATCGCAACGCAGCGAAGGCGGAAGTCGCTCGCGCGCGGCGCGAGATCGGAGACGTCAGGGTTGTGCGGGAGATGGAAAGCGGAACGGGCCAGTAGCCAAACCCCTCACCCGGTCCCGCTCCGCGGGACCACCCTCTCCCCGCTCACGCGAGGCGAGGGGCACTCACTCAATCCGAGATCCTTCCCCGCGAAGCGGGGAGAAGGTGCCGCGAAGCGGCGGATGAGGGGCGCGAATTAGTTAACGAGTTCGCAGTCGCCGGGATTCAATGGCTCGAGGCCGGGCCAGCGCTGCGCGAGCACGCGTTCGAAGTGCGGGCGGATGACCCGCTCGTATCGCTCTTCGAATTCGGGATGTAAATCGAGGATCGCCTTGCGCGCACATTGGACGAGGCATTGCGCTTCGCGATGAGAAACCGTCATGTCACTGCTGATCAGCTTGTGTGTCAGCTCGACGATCATCCGGATCCGGCGCAGGCGGCGGCGTTCGATGAATCCGGAACGGACCTCCGTCTTGATCTCGATCTGTGACTTCGGCATTGGTTACGCGGGGAAACGCCGGTCCGGGAGGGAGCATTCCATCAAGCGTGTTCCCGATCACCCTCGGCCCAGATGGCCTCGGCCATGTCCTCGTCGACGAGCGATTCGTAGTAGCGAATCGCGGCGCGGCCCACTGCCCGGACGGCGAAGAAATTCAGTGCTCCGCCCGAGAGTGCACCGACGACAGGGATGACTTTGGCAAGCCGTTCACGCATAAAACGCGCCCCGATCTTCTCCGCAATCGCGCTGCCTTCGAACGACTCGAGGACCGTGGCGATGCCCTGCTTCCCGATCCCCACTCCGGACGCGTACGCGAGGCACGACAGCGCTTCGTGGAAGCGCTCGCGCTGCGACGGCTCATGTCCGTAGATCGCCGCGATCCCCACGATCAGCCGGAACTGCTGGAAGATCAGATACGCCAGATCGGCGCCGAGGGTGCCAATGGCCAGGAGGCCGCTCGGGAGGCCGGTGACAGCGCCGGCGGCGGCGCAGCGAATGGCCGTGCGCCGAACGAGAATCTTCGCGTGCTCGATCGGCGCGAAATCGGGCGCCTCGTCCCTGAGCTTGTCGACGTCGCGGCGGATCTTGTTCGCGTCGATCTCCTCGAAGAGCGACCGAAAGACTTCCTCGAGAATCGAGTCAGCTCGTTTTTTCAGTCGATGAACTTTTCCCATCGCTCTTCGATTCGCTCTTCGTCTCAGACTTCGATTCGTTCTTCGTCTCAGACTTCGATTCGCTCTTCGACTCCGCGGATTTGCTCGGGTAGTCGGTTTTGTAAAACCCGGAGCCTTTGAACTGGATCGCAGGCGAGGAGAACAGCTTGCGCATGTCGCCGCGGCACTTCGGGCAATGCGAATACGGCGGGTCGGAGATCTTCTGAATGATCTCGACACGCTCTCCGCACTTCGTACACTCGTATTCGTACAGCGGCAACGCCGGGCTCCTCTCGTGGTTTCGCAACAGCCGGGGAGGAAAAGCGATTCCGCTCAGCGGGAGGCGGCGGGTTGCGTCAGCGGGACGACCTTCTCGTGCGAGTTCGCCTCGGCAGCAAACAGCGTCCCGTCGCGGAAGTACACGCCGGCGACGCCACGATCGGTCGTGCGGTAGTACCACGCCTCGATCGTGCAGTCCGGGCGCTCAGTGCGCGCCGTCCAGCCCGGGATGGGTTTGCCGAGGAGCCTGGCGACTTCGTGCTGGGACATGCCCTTCTCCAGCGCGAGAAGTTTCTGACGCGAGACCGTAAGGCGATCGAGCGCGGTCGCCAGTCCCCCCTGCGCCTCGGCGTTCTGCGGATCCTCGGTGAGCACAGCGCGATAGAAGCGAATCGCATCCTGGTACCGCCCGAGTGATGAAAGCTCGGATGCGAAATCGAGCTGCACGCGGTGATAGACATCACGAGCGCGCGAGTGAGTGGGGTATCGCGTGACGAACGCCGCGAGCGAATCCGCATACGCCTGTTTCTGCCGCGGGGTCGCAGTCGAGGAGACCGCCGCTTTTTTTCGGCTGAGGACGTGAACCCATTCCGCGGAGTGGTCCGCGGTTTTCGTTCCGCCGCACGACGCGATCAAAATTGCGGAAAACGCAAGAAGTCGCCGCACAAGCCACAAAGTAGCACAATATGAGTGGGTTATAATCGCCGCGGCCTTGCGCGGAAGCTTCAAATTACAGCACCGGGAGGATTCATGGCGGTGAGGAGCGACGACGTCGCGAGTTCGATCGACTCGCACGTTCGTGAAGCGCTCGAGAAACTGGTGGGCGAAATCCGCTCCTCCGTCGAAGACGTCCGCGACGCCGTCGACCAGCAGCTGAAAGCTGCCCTACAGAGCGTCCAGGCCGACGTCAACTCGGTCACGTTCCTCCCGCACATCAAGAAGCAGCTCGGTGAGCTCGAAGAAGCGCTCAAGCCGAAGAGGGGCGGCGGCGGTCCCGACGCCTCCAAAGTCAAAGCGGCGATTCAGACCATCGAGCAGGGGAAGTCGCAAGTCGACGTCCTCAACGCATTGCTCGAGCAAACCGTGCAATTCGGATCGCGCGCCGCACTTCTGATCCTTCGCGGCGAAACATTCAGCGGCTGGAAAGGTCTCGGTTTCTCCTCACACGGCGGCAATGACGAGACCGTCAAGCGATTCAACGCCGCGCCGGGCCTGATCCCCGAGCTCGATCGTGTTCTGCGCTACGAACACGTCATCATCTGGGACGGCAACAACCTGTCCTCGCGGCTCGGGGTCAGCGGATCGACCAAAGCGGCGCTGATTCCGATGGTGATCAAGGACAAGGTCGCCGCCGCGGTCTACGTCGACGCGACCGGCGAAGACGTCGACAAGCTCGACATCCCGTCGCTCGAGCTGCTGGTGTTCACCACCGGATTGCTGATCGACACGCTCGCGATCCGGAAGAAGATCCCGTCGCCGAGCCTCACCGAGGCCGGCGAATCGACCGGCGGCGTCGCGTCCTCGCCGAGAGCCTCTGAAGCGACGTCGGTGGTTTCGGAGATCGATGTCCGGCCGACCCCGCGTCCCGTCGCGCCGCCACCGCGTCCGACCGCGGCACCGCCTCCACCGCCGCCGCGACCGGCTCCCGCGGCCGCTCCAAGGTCCGCCGCACCGCCCCCACCGCCCAGGCCTGCCCCCGCCGCTCCCGCTGTAAAACCGACGTCGGCATTCGCGACGACCGCGATGCCCGCTCTCGATCTGTCGAAGAGCGGACCGATTCCGGCGATGCCTGGAGAGGATCGGCCCAGCACTCAATTCATCCCGCCGTCGGGCGTGGGAAGGCCTGCCGCAGCGGCGGGAGGGGACGCGAACAAGAAGCACGACGAAGCGCGCCGCTTCGCGCGCCTGCTCGTCTCCGAGATCAAGCTGTACAACGAAGGCAAGGTCGAACAGGGGCGGAAGAACAAGGACCTTTACGAGCGGCTGAAAGAAGACATCGACCGAAGCCGCCAGATGTACGACGAGCGAATTCCTGAAGACGTCCGCAAGGCGACGAACTACTTCTACGACGAGCTCGTTCGCATTCTCGCGGACGGCGACGCCAACGCACTCGGGCTGTAAACCCTCGTCAGAGGCTCATTTTTCGCAGAAGCGCGCACGTGAATGAAGTGGTTTCGGCGTGGATGGGTGCTGGCAACTCTCGCCGCCGTTCTTCTTGCGGCGATCGCCGCGGATCTCTACTTTTTCATCTGGCCCATTGAGACGCGCCGTGAAGCCGCGGTTCCACCGAAACCGGAGGCGCCGCCGGATCTCGCGAAGCTCCAGCCGCAATTCAGCACCGCACTCGATGCGTTGAGGCGCGGCGATCCCGCCGCCGCTGTTCGCGGGCTATCGTCGTTCAACTGCGGTCATCGCGTGGTCGAGGAGTATCGGCTGCTGTACCTCGGCACTGCATCTCAGGCGACGGGCGATGCGCGCGCGGCGCGCGTCACATTCGCAGATCTGTGGAACCGCCCCCCCAGGATGGTCAACTGGGGCGTCGCCGGCTTTGCCCTCGCCGGTCTGTACAGCGCAGCGGGAGACTGGCCGCTCGCGGCCGATGTCTACCGCGGAATCGCGACGCGGGCGGACGATTCGGTGCCCGCAGCAAACGCCCGATGGCAACTCATCATTACGAGCTTCGCGGCGGGCAACGTCGCGGCGGCGCTCAACGCCGCGCGGGACATCGCGGTCAAGAATCCGAGGGCATCGCAGGCCGGAGATGCGATCGCCATCATCCGATCGCTGACTGGGCTGCCGCCGAATGCGCCGATTCAACTCGCGACGCCTCAGCGCCTGGAGCGCGCGGTCAGCCTGATGCGGGACGGCGATCCGGCGAACGCGCTCGCGGAGTTGAATACGTTCCCGGTGACCGGCGAGTTCGCCTCTCTGCGATTGCCGATCGAGCTCGATCGTGGCCTGGCGCTGAATCAGATGCGCCGATACGACGATTCGAACAAAGTGCTCGAGTCGCTCGCGTCCGGACCGTACAAGTTCGCCATTCCGGCCATCTACACCTCGTCGAAGAACTATCGCGCGCTGTCAGACTCGATCAATCCGATCGTAAACAAGACCGTCATCGTCAAGCAGCGAGCCGGCAACATCCGCGTGCCGGCGCATGGCAAAAAAAAGGCGGCGGTCAAACCACGGTTCATCAACGTCAAAAAGACCGTGCAACTCATCGATCTGGCGAAGAAGGCGCAGAAAGAAGAGTTCGACCGTTTCGCGATCGAGCGCCTCAAGGACCTGCTGCTGCTCCCGATCGCCGATGAGGTTCGGATCGAGGTCCTGAACACGCTGATTGTCATGGCCGAGGCGAGGAATCAGGACGACTACGAGCAGAAGCTGATTCTCGATCTCGCCAAGCTCGATCCGAGCCAGGAAGCGGGCCTGCAGCATTTCTGGGGGAAGGCGTGGGCCGCGTACTCACGCGGGGATTACAACGGCGCCGCCGACACATGTGAGTTCGTTCGCGTCGCGTATCGCAATCCGAATGTCCGCCGCCAGGCCGAGTATTGGCGAGCCCGTTCGATCGCGCATGTCGGCAAGAAGGAGGAGGCGGACGCGATCTATCAGACGCTTGCCGCTGCGCCGTACTCCGATCTCTTCGTCCTGTTCAGCGTCGCGCGTGGCGCGGCGCATCAGGATCCGACGATCAACCCTTTGAAGATGCAGCGCGCCGACTGGCCGCAGATCGCCGAGCAGAACATGCCCGACGAGCTTCGGCTGGCGTACGAGCTCACCGCACTCAACGACGGCCGCGATGCGCGCCTGGAGATCCAGAAGAATCTGAGCCGGCAAAATCAGCCCTACGCCGATGCGCTTCTCGCCGATCTCTACAACAGCACCGGCGACATGCTGCTGATGATGCGCTCCGCGCGCCGCGCGTTTCCGGATCTGGCGACGGTCGAGCAGGACTCGGTGCCGGCGTACTTCCTGCGGATGTATTACCCGACGAAGTATCAGGACGACATCATCACGAACGCGAAGAAGAACGGGCTGGATCCGTATCTGGTCATGGGGCTCATCCACCAGGAGAGCTACTACAACCCGAGCGCCCGGTCGCCGGTCGGCGCTGTCG
>Ga0307477_10001306_pt1 | contig 21504 bp, 21 predicted proteins | sample atmos_gasesECM2C_FD_203316 | JGI IMG/M metagenome (GOLD analysis project Ga0307477, IMG submission 203316) | Hardwood forest soil microbial communities from Morgan-Monroe State Forest, Indiana, United States - atmos_gasesECM2C_515 | ecosystem: Environmental > Terrestrial > Soil > Temperate...
TGCGCGCACTGCGCAGCACGATGTGGAAGCGGTCCGACTCGAATCCCGGGCGCTGCTGCGCCCGCCAGGCAAGATCGCCGTTGGCGAGAAACACCGGCTCCGCGTCCCAGGCGGGATTGTCGGCGGTCAGGTTGACGGGAGCGGCGCTGCCGTCGACCGGCACCTCAAACAGGTCGAAGTTGGTGGACCACGGCTCGCTGCGCGCGGCGATGCGCGCCGAGAACACCAGCGTTCGCCCGTTCGGGCTGAAGGCATAGTCCTGGTCGTCGCCGAAGGGCTTGCCGGGAATGTCGGCATCGAAACCGCGTGCGACGTCGACCGGCGCTGCGGCACCGCCCTGCGGCCTCAGCCGGGCGGTGAACACATGCGAGCGGGTACCGTCGCTCCAGGTGTCCCAGTGCCGCACAAACAGCCGCTCGTACAGCCGTCCGCTCGCCTTGTCCTTCGCCCTGGCGTCGAGCCGCTCGCGGGTGCAGGCGAGGTCGGGGCAGTCCGCAAACACCTCCATCGTCAGCGCGAGCATGTTGCCGTCCGGTGCGACCTTGAGCGAGCCGACCTCGAGCGGGTAGTCGGTGACGCGCTGCGCCACGCCGCCCGTCAGCGGCAGCCGCCACACCTGCGAGTTGCCGGCGCGCGTCGAAATAAAATACAGACTCCGGCTGTCGGGCGCCCAGCGCGGGCTCGAGTCGCTGCTGACTGCATCGGTCAGTCGGCGCGGTGCGCCGCCGCCCGGGCCGAGCTCGAGCAGCCAGAGGCTCGTGCGTCCCTTGTTGCCATCCATGTCGGTCTCGCGCTGCACGAACGCGACCAGGCGGCCGTCCGGTGAGACTTGCGGATCGGTGACCCGCTTGAGCATCACGAGGTCTTCCGGCGTGAAGGCGGTGCCGCGCTCGGCGGCAACGACGGCTGCGCCGGGGAGGCTGAGCGCCGCGCCGAGCGCCACTACGATCGCGGCGCCGCGCCGTGCCAGAGTGCGGGTGTTGCAGGGCATGACTGTCCTTTGGTCAGCCGACCTCATCGGCGGCAATGGTCCACGGCTCGAGCCTGGCGGCCCGGAGCCATTCCTGCAGCGCACCGTCCTCCAGCACGCTCGCCATGTACCAGCGGGCGGTCTGCGAGACGCGCGCACCATAGGTGTTGAAGCGCAGCACTACCGGCGCATACATCGCATCGGCAACCGAGTATTCGCCGAACAGCCATGGGCCGCCGTCGCCGAAGCGGCCGCGACAATCGTTCCACAACTCGTCGATGCGCTCGACGTCCGCCTCGAGCGGCGCTGTCACGGCGGTACGGCGATTGCGCGCGCGGGCGTTCATCGGCCACAGCGACCGCAGCGTACCGAAGCCGGAGTGCATTTCGGCGCTCACCGAGCGCGCCACGGCGCGCGCCGCGCGTGCGGCCGGCCAGCCCTTGCCGGCGAGCTCGACGGCGTATTCGCAGATCGCGAGCGAGTCCCAGACGGTCAGCTCGCCGTGACGCAGCACCGGCACGCGGCCGCTCGGCCCGTATCGCTCGAGCTGCTCGCGCGTCTGCGGCTGGTCGAGCGCAATCACGATCTCCTCGAACTCGAGCCCGAGGTGCGTGAGCAACAACCACGCCCGCAGCGACCACGAGGAATAGTTCCGGTTGCCGATGACGAGGGTGAGCGGCGCCATGGGATGGTAACCTGCGAACGATGCTGAGCGACGTGCGTGCCATCGCCTTCGATCTCGATAATACACTCTGGGATGTCGAGCCGGTGCTGGCGCGCGCCGAGGCGCGCCTGCACGAGTGGCTGCAGCAGCATTGCCCGCGCATCGCGCAGCGCCTGTCGAGCGAAGACATGCGCGCGGCGCGCGTGCGGCTCGCGGCGCGCGAGCCGCACAACGCCCACGACCTCACCTACCTGAGGCTCACGCAGCTCGCCGAGCACGCGCGCGAGCACGGCTACGACGAGCGCATCGCCGCCACGGCGTTCGAGGTGTTCCTCGCCGCGCGCAACGAGGTCGAGATGTTCCCCGACGTCGCCCCGGGCCTCGCGCGACTGCGACGCCGCTACGCACTCGCCTCGCTCAGCAACGGCAATGCCGAGCTGGCGCGCACCGGGCTCGACGGAGTGTTCGCGGTGTCGCTCAACGCGCGCCAGATCGGCGCCGCCAAGCCGCACCCGCGCTGCTTCGAGCGGCTGGCTGGCGAGCTCGCGCTCGCCGCCGGGCAGATCGCCTACGTCGGCGATGACCCGCACCTCGACGTTGCGGCCGCGCGCACGGCGGGGCTGGTCGCGGTATGGATGAACCGGCGCTCGCTCAGCTGGCCCGCCGGCCTCGCGCACCCCGATCTCGAAGTGCGCGATTGCACGCAGCTGGTCGGCGCGTTCCACGCCTGAGCGCAGCGCCCGCGACGCCGCAATGCTCAGGCGGGCAGCGCACGGCCGCGCGTCTCGAGCACCAGCCGCGGCACGAGCAGCGCCGCGATCAGCGGTACGAGCGCGAGCCACGACAGCACGTGCATCAGTACAGCGCTCGAGCCGCCCGCGGCCGCCGCCAGCAGGCCGATGACCAGCGGACCGCCGGCCGCGAACAGCCGCCCGATGTTGTAACAGAAGCCCGCGCCGGTAGCGCGCAGCCGTGCCGGAAACAGCTCCGGCAGATAGAAGGTGAAGACACCGAAGATGCCGTACACGCCGGCGCCGACGATCAACAGCAGGTCGAGGCGCGTGTGCGGTGCGAGCGTCGCACCGAAGGTGACCACCAGTGCTGCCGCTGAAGAGAGGAAGTACACCACGAACAACGCGCGCCGGCTGAGTGCTCGTGCCAGCGGCAGCGCCGCGAGCGCACCGAGCAGCCCGCCGAGGTTGAAGGCGTTGGAGGCGTGCGCCTGCCACGAGGTCGCCAGCAGGTGTGCCGCGGGGGCGGCGAGGCCGAGCGCGGCCGCGTGCTCGCGCGCCAGCGTGCTGCCGAGCAGCGGCACGAAAGCGTTGCAGCCCCACCAGGTGAGGACGGCGACAGCGGCGACGAACAGTCCGCTCAGGGTGGCCGCGCGCATCTTTGGGGCAAACAGCTCGCGCGGTGTGGGCGGGGCGCTGCGCGCGCGGCTCGCTTCCCACTGGGCGCTCTCGCGCAGGAACAGCCGCACCCCGAGCGCCACGACCAGCGGCAGCAGGCCGGCGAGGAACACGTAGCGCCAGGAGGTCTGCGGCTGGTTCGCGAACCAGACGCCGGCGATCTGGTAGTTGAGGGCGGCCGCCAGCACGACGCCGAGCGGCGAGGCGGTTTGCATGATGACGCCGGCTTCGACCCGGCGCCGCTCCGGAACACTCTCGGCGACCAGTGCCGCACCGATCCCCCACTCGCCACCGATACCGAGCCCGGCGAGTGTGCGGCACAGCAGCAGCTGCCACAAATCGGTGACCAGCGCACACAGACCCGTTCCGACCGCGTACAGGGCGATGGTCGCGAACAGGGCACGCTTGCGCCCGAGGCGGTCGGCGACGGCGCCGAACAACACTCCACCGGCCGCCCAGCTGAGAAGGAGCGTCGCGGTGATGGCGCCGGTCCAGAAAACCGTGGCCTGGTGCGCGCCCGGCGAGCCCGCCGGCAGGCGCAGCAGCACCGGGATGCAGGTCGGGGCGACGAAGTTGAACAGCATGGCGTCGAACACATCGAAGCCCCAGCCGGCCCAGCCGGCCGCGATCACCAGCCAGTGATAACCCGACAGCCCGAGAAAAGCCCGCGGCGCGGCGCTCGGCGTGGTCGTGTACGAATTCAACAGAACCCCGGCGTGCTCTATCAGCACTGTGCCCGCGGGGCTGCCAGCCGCGCGGGCGCAGTGTGTATGCAATCAGAGTAACCGATCACGGAAATCGGCGGGACTTGTGGTGAACTTTCAGAGGGTGGCTACTGTACATACTGAGCAACAGGAGGCGAGCGCATGAGCGAGTCTTCGCGGCGCGTGCTGGAGGTGGCCAACCTGCGCGAGTTCTTCAGGGACACGCTGCAGAGCGTATTGCGCCGCCAGCACCTGAGCGTCGAGGACCAGACCGAGCATTACGTGGTGAACCTGCTCACGCTGTTCGCCCGCTCCGAGGCCCTGTACGAATGCACGCCCGAGGGACTGCGCCTCAAGCCGCTGGTGGCGATGCTGTGCGAAGCGCTGGCGGCGCCTGCCGGCACCAGTGAGCGCCACCGTACGCTGCAGCGCCTCGGCGACGTGTCGCTGTTCATCGCCGGTTGCTTCGCCGGCAGTTTCGCGCGCAAGCTCATCGACGTCGACTATCACATCGCCATGGGCGGGCGCGCTTACGGCACCCTGGCGCACGCCACTGCATACGGCCGCGGGCGCGTGCTGGCGGCGGTGTTCGCCGAGCTGTCGGCGAAGTTTCAGCGTCTGGTGGACGCGCTCAACGAGGTGAGCGAAGGCGCTGGTGCCCGATCCGACCTCGATATCCTGCGACTGTACGAAATCTGGCTGAAGACCGGCAGCGCGCGCTGCTACGCGCAACTGCGGCGCCTCGGCGTCGATCCCAGCGCTGCCGCGGGCACCGCCTGCACGCACTGATCGCATGCTGCTGTCGCGGCTGCAGGAGCTCATCGGTGGTATCTACGACGTGCGCGTCGCGCACGACGTGTACGACTTCCTGGTCACCGATCGCAGCCAACTGCCGCAGGCCGCGCGTGGCGGCACCGCCGAGGAAGAGCTGTTCGTCGCGCAGTCGAGCCGTGACGAGCTGGCGCTGTCCTTGTACCTCGACCCGGCGCTGCTCGCACGGTTGGCGCGCGCGGACCCGCTCGAGCGGCTGCACGCCGGTAACGTCGCCGACTGGTGCACCGCCCTCGAGGGGGTCAGCCACTTCCTGTACGTCGCGTGGAACGCGGGCCACGACAAGCCGGTCTCGCTCCTCGAGCTCGAGATGCAGGCGGAGGTCGACAAGTACGTCGCCAGCTACTGGCTGCTGCGCCAGCAGTTTCCTGCCCATTTCCCGGCCGAGCTGCGCCGCGTGCTGTTCGCACGCGCACGGCTCGATCCGCGCCTGGCGGCAGGGCGGGCGAGCATGTACCGCGAGGCGAGCCGCTATGCGGAGAAATTCTGCCGGCGTCTCGAGCACACCCTCGCACGCGAAGCGAGTCGCGCGGCGGGGCGGACGCGCGACCATGAGGTGCTCGCAGAGCTGCGCCGATTCTATCGGCTGACGAATGCCCGCAAGCGCGCGTTGATTGAAAAGCTGGGTTAGAGTTGTGCGCCGCCGCGAGCGGCGCCGGCAGTGCGCCGCGCGGCGCAGCCTCAACCCTTGTCGTTGCCCTCGTCGCTCTCCCCGCCGCTTTTTTTGCGTGCCTCGAGCTCGCGCATCATCTTGATCCACTCGGAGAGCTTGCGCAGATCGGTGCGCGGACGACGCCCGACGTCGTTGCTCTTGGGCGTGGGCTCGCGCGCAGGCGGAGCGAGTCTGCGCTGGCGCTCTGGCTCGCACCCGTAAGGATCGGGACCGCGCGCGCGCCGCGAGTTAGTCGCATAGGGATCGAAACCGTGCTCGCGGCTGGGGCTTGGCGGGGCATCCTCGAGTATCTCGAGCACCGGCCGCTCGAAGTCGGCGGGCGCATCCTGCCACTCGACCGAGGCGTTCCCGCGTGGGTCGTGCACGACCGTAGCCACGCGCCGCCGCTCCGACGGCGGCTGTTGCTCCGGTGGGACCGGCTTCTTGTTGGTCGTATCCTTCACAGATTATGTATCAAGGACCCTGCGGCTCGACTTTCCGTGCGGCAGGGTAACCGCGCGCGCTGCGGGTAATCTGCGAGCGCGGTCACGGAATTCCGCCGACCGCTATGCCGCTCGTCCGGCCGTTTCCCGTGCCCGCAGCAATCCCACGATTGACTTGCAGTCGCTAATAGTGCCGTCGAGGGCCCACCGGCAGGCCTCGACCAGCGGCAGCCAGTGGACTTCGATCACCTCGGCGCGCTCGTGCTCCGTGGCAGCCGGACTCAACCCGGTGGCGAGAAACAGGTGCAGGCTTTCGGTCAACACTCCAGGCGAGCTCAGGCAGGTGCCGAGCGGATGCCAACGTGCGGCGCTCACACCGGCCTCCTCGCGCAGCTCGCGCTGCGCAGTCACGAGGGGCGGCTCGGCGGGCTCGAGCTTGCCGGCCGGCAGCTCCCATAGCCAGCCGTCGACTGCGTAGCGGTACTGACGCAGCAGGCAGACCTGCTGGCGCTCATCGAGTGCCACGGCAGCGGCACCGCCGGGGTGGTGTACGACCTCGAGCAGCGAGCGTTGGCCGTTGGGCAGCAGCACCTCGTCGGTGGTGACCCGGACGATGCGCCCGTCGAAGTGCACGGTTTGTTGGTCGGGTTTCATGCACCGGATCCTAACCGCTCACCCGGCGCGGCGTGACGCGTTTCTCTTATATGCGCACTGTGTGTGCGAGTGGTTCGCCAGGTGCGCTGAGCGGCGGGTATAGTCGGCCTGTCCGATGACCACCAGCGCGTACCTCGAACCGCTCAACGCACAGCAGCGCAGGGCTGTCACCTATGGCGAGCCGTTGCCGGACAAGGGTTTCCGCTCGGGACCGCTGCTGATCGTCGCCGGCGCCGGCACCGGCAAGACCGACACGCTGGCCCACCGTGTGGCGCACCTGGTGCTGAGCGGCGTGGACCCGGCACGGGTGCTGCTGCTCACCTTCACGCGCCGCGCGGCCACGGAAATGCGGCGCCGCGCGTACGAGATCACGCGCAAGGCGCTCAATGACACTCTCGGCGGCGCCAGCCAGAGCATCGCTCAGCGGCTGACATGGACCGGCACCTTTCACTCGATCGGCAACCGGCTGCTGCGGCACTACGCGCCGCACCTGCACCTCGACCCGCATTTCAGCGTCATTGATCGCACCGACGCGGCCGACCTGATGGACACGCTGCGCCAGGAGCTCGGGCTGGCGGACACCGCGGTGCGCTTTCCGCGCAAGGACACCTGCCTGCAGATTTATTCCAACCGTGTCAACACGCGCAGCGCGCTTGCCGACACCCTGGCGCAGCACTTCCCGTGGTGTGCGCAATGGGAGGAGGAGCTCACGCGGCTGTATCGGGCCTACGTCGAGCAGAAGCAGCACGCGGGGCTGCTCGATTACGACGATCTGCTGCTCTACTGGCACGCGATGATGGGCGATGCGCGCCTCGCGCAGCACATCGGCGCGCACTTCGACCACGTGCTGGTCGACGAGTACCAGGATACCAACCGCCTGCAGGCCGAGATCCTGCTGGCGCTGAAACCCGCCGGCGCCGGCCTCGCGGTGGTCGGCGACGATGCCCAGGCGATCTATTCGTTCCGCGCCGCAGCGGTCGAAAACATTCTCGGCTTCAGCCAGTCGTTCCAGCCGCCGGCCGAGGTGGTCACGCTCGCGCAGAACTATCGCTCGACGCAGCAGGTGCTCGACGTCGCCAACGCGGTCATGGCCGAGGCGCCGCGCCAGCACCGCAAGTACCTGCTGTCGATCCGCGGCCAGGGCGTACGGCCGCGGATCGTCACGACGGACGAGCTGCAATCGCAGGCGGAATACGTCTGCAACGAGGTGCTGCGCCGCTGTGAGGCGCACGTTCCACTCAAGCGCCAGGCGGTGCTGTTTCGCAGCGCAAGCCACAGCGATCTGCTCGAGGTCGAGCTGGCGAAGCGCAAGGTGCCGTTCGTGAAGTACGGCGGGCTCAAGTTCCTCGAGGCGGCGCACATCAAGGACCTGATGGCGGTGCTGCGCTGGGCGGACAACCCACGCAACACTCTGGCCGCGTTCCGCACGCTGCAGCTGCTGCCGGGCGTGGGCCCGGCGAACGCGCGCGCCGCGATCGAGCATCTCGCGGCCGCCGGACACTCGTTCGCGGCGCTGCAGAGCTTCACCCCGCCGCAGACTCCCGCGCGTGACTGGCAGCGGCTCACCGAGCTGCTGCTGACGCTCGCCGATCCACAACGACCCTGGCCGGGTCAGGTGCAGCTGGTGCGCGACTGGTATCGGCCGCATTTCGAGCGGCTGTACAGCGAGGTTCATACCCGGCTGGGGGATCTCGAGCAGCTCGATCTGCTGTCGAGCCAGTTTCCGTCGCGCGAGCGCTTCCTCAGCGAGCTCACCCTCGATCCGCCGCACGCCACCAGCGATCTGTCGGGGCGCCCAACACTCGACGAGGATTACCTGGTGCTCTCGACCATCCATTCGGCCAAGGGGATGGAGTGGGACACGGTGTACGTGCTCAACGTGGTCGACGGCAGCTTCCCCTCGGAGTTCTCCACCGGCAAGGCCGAGCTCATCGAGGAGGAGCGGCGCCTGCTGTACGTCGCGATGACGCGTGCCCAGAACGAGCTGCTGTTGCTGGTGCCGCTGAAGTTTCACCTCACGCATCAGGCGCCCCAGGGCGATGCGCACGTCTACGGCGGACGCAGCCGCTTCCTCACCGAGAAGGTGTTGAAAACGCTCGATCAGTCGAGCTTCCAGGGCTCCTCGCTCGGCGCCGCGGAGGGCCTGGGCACCAGCAGCGAGCCGGTGACCATGGACGTCGGGGCGCGGCTGCGCGACATGTGGTAGCGGCGTGCCGCCACGCGCCGCGCTGCGCGGCACGCGTCAGCTCTTCGGCTTCACGAATCGCAGCGTAAAGCGATCGCTCTCCCCGATGGCGGCGTACTTGTCATGGTCCTGGGTGCCGAGGCGATAGGTCGGCGGCAGCGTCCAAACCCCGTGCTCGTAGTCCTTGGTGTCCCTGGGGTTGGCGTTGAGCTCGGATTTCGCCACCAGGCGGAAGCCCTGCGCCTCGATCAGCCGAATGGCGTACTCCTCGTTCACGTAGCCGCTCTTGGCCTGCGGGTCCTGCGCTACCGCCGGGTTGCCGCGGTGCTCGACCACGCCGAGCACGCCCCCCGGCTTGAGCGCACGGAACATGGTGGCGAACGCCTGCGAGGCCGTGTCGCGCGCCATCCAGTTGTGGATGTTGCGGAACGTCACCACCATGTCGAGCGTGCCGTGCGGTACCACATCGCCCCCATCGGCCGGGAAGGTCACGAGGTTGACGCGATCGTACAGATCCCCCCGCGCCGCGAGCCGCTGACGGTAGTCCTCGTTGCGCTGCATCGAGTGCTTGGAGCCCGGATCGACCGCAATCACCCCCGCGTAGTATTTGCCCCGCGCGCGCACCAGCGGCGCGATGATCGCGGTGTAGTAGCCGGGCTCGGGCCAAACCTCGAGAACGCTCATCTCCGGGCGCAGGCCTAAGAACAGCAGCGTCTCCTTGGGATGGCGGTAGTCATCGCGCGCGCGCTCCTCGGGCGTGCGCTGATCGCCGGCGAGCACCGCGGTGAGTGCCTCCGCGGTGGTCTCACGCGAGCTGCGGGTCGCGTCGGCGCAGGCCGCCGCCAGCAGCACGCCGGCGGTGGCGAGGGCGATCAGTCTCAGCTTGCTCGGCATCGCATCGTCCTCGGCAGCGCCCCAGCGGCAACCATTAGCGGATGTGCTGCATAAAAAAACCCCGCGCGCGGCGGGGTTTTCTTACACCGCCGGCAACCGGGCCGTCAGCGGCGGAACGGACCGCCACCCTGACGCGGGCGCTGCGGGCGCTCCTGCGCCTCGTTGACGCGCAGCGGCCGGCCATTCATCTGAAAGCCGTTCAGTGCCTGAATGGCGCTCTGCGCCTCGGCCTGCGGCATGTCGACGAATCCGAAACCGCGCGGCTTGCCGGTTTCCCGGTCGTTGATGAGCTTCACCGATTCCACTTTGCCGTGACGCTCGAACAGGGTCTTCACGTCCTGCTCGGTGGCAGTAAAGGGCAGATTCCCCACGTAGATCGTCGTCATCCGAAAGTCTCTCTTGCAAAGGCGGACAGCGGCGAGCCGCACCCGTCGGTCGCATGTACCGCGTGGACAGTCAAACAGGTCAAGGCTTCAAGGCACACGATCGGCAGTTCAAGTCAATGCGCAGCGCTTGGGGCCTGACGGCCTGCACCTGCGTTCGCGCTTGGGTCCAGAGGCGCGCGGCGGGGGATGAAGTCAACACTCTCGGATAAAGCGCACTCGGCCACGAGGGAAACGAACGCAGCCAACATGCTACTCCCGGACTTTTCGCGACGCAAACCGAGCGGACCGCTACGCCCCGGCCGGCTCCAGATAGGCGTAGCCGTCGAGCTCGCCCTCGTAGAAGCGCTTGAGCGCCTGGCTCTCCGCCAATGTCATGCGCCCGTCGCGGATGGCGCGCTCGCAGTCGCGCGCCAGCGCCGGATATAACTCGGCGACGTCGTATTCCATGTACTCGAGCACGCGGTTGGCGGTGTCGCCCTTGACGATCTCCTCGATCCACCAGCCGCCCTCATCGTGCAGCCGCACGTGCACCACGTGGGTGTCGCCGAAGAGGTTGTGCAGGTCGCCGAGCGTCTCCTGGTACGCGCCCACCAGAAACGCCGCCAGGTAGTACTTCTCGTCGGCCTGCAGCTCGTGCAGCTCGAGCGTGCGCTTCACGTCGCGCAGCGACACGAAGTGGTCGATCTTGCCGTCGGAGTCGCAGGTGATGTCGGCCAGCACGGCGGTGCGCGTCGGGCGCTCGTGCAGGCGATGGATCGGCATGATCGGGAACAGCTGATCGATCGCCCAGCTGTCGGGCAGGGACTGGAACACCGAGAAGTTGCAGAAGTAGGTGTCGGACAGAATCGATTCGAGATCGTCGAGCTCCTCCGGCAGCCGCTCGAGCTTGCGGCAGGCGTCGCGGATGCGCGCGCAGGTCGCCCAGTAGAGCCGCTCGGCGAGGCCGCGGAACTCGAGCGACAGCAGGCCGAGATTGAACATCTGCAGCACCTGCTCGCGCGCGGTGAGCGCGTCGTGATAGCACTCGACCAGGCGCCGCTCGCTGACGCTGCGATAAGCCTCGAACAGGTCCTGTACCGGCTGCGGCAGCTCCTCGGCGCCGCCGTAGTCCTCGGCGCGGTCGCCGGTGACGCGAAACTTGTCGAGCGCGGAGGAGCCGAGCGCATCGAAGATCAGCACGCTGTGGTGCGCCGCGACTGCGCGCCCGGACTCGCTCACGATCAGCGGATGGGGGATGTCGCGCGCGTTGCAGACGCTCGCCACGCGATACACCACGTCACTGGCGTACTCGTTGAGCGTGTAGTTCATCGAGGAGGGGAAGTTGGTGCCGCTGCCGTCGTAGTCGACGCCCAGCCCGCCGCCGACATCGATGTACTGCAGTCCCGCCCCCATGAGCTTCAGCTCCGCATACACGTGGGCGAGCTCGTTGATCGCGTCCTTGACGCGGCGAATGTCCTGCAGCTGGCTGCCGGGATGACAGTGGACCAGCTGCAGACAGTCGAGCATGTCATGCGCCTTGAGGACGTTGAACAGCTCGAGGATCTCGGTGATGAACAGGCCGAACTTCGATTTCTCGCCGGCACTCGCGCTCCAGCGTCCGGAGCCCTCAGTGAACAACTTGACGCGCACGCCGATGCGCGGGCGTACCTGGTAGGTGCGGGCGTGCTTGAGGATCAGGTCGAGCTCCTCGAAATTCTCCACCACCGGGATGATGGTGCGGCCGAGCTTGGTGGCGAAGGTCACCGCCTCGATGTAACTGTCGTCCTTGAAGCCGTTGCAGATGATGAGCCGCTCGGAGGCGTTCTCGGTCATCGCCATCACCGCGAGGAGCTCCGGTTTCGAGCCCACCTCCAGGCCGAAGCCGAATTCCTTGCCGTAGCGGTACACCTCCTCGACCACCAGGCGCTGCTGGTTCACCTTGATGGGATACACCGCGGCGTAGCGATTGCGGTAGTCGTTCTCAGTAATCGCCTGCGCGAACGCCTCGTGGAGCCGGCGCAGGCGGTTCGCCAGGATGTCCGAGAAGCGCACCACCACCGGGGTCGTCAGATCGCGCGCCTTGAGGCCCTCGACCACCTCGTACAGATCGATCTCGTGCCGCGCGGTGGTGTCCGGCCGCACCACCACGTGGCCGGCGGCGTTGATGCTGAAGTAGCCCTTGCCCCAGGCGCCGACATGATACAGGTCGAGGGAGTCTTCGATCCGCCAGGGTTGTGCGGGGTTGAACTTGCGAGCGCCGTTGAGAGCGCTGTTCGGATCGGCTGCCACCGGGCGCCCTTATATCAAAATTGTGTGTGAAGTAAGAGTGGCTGAGTCGCCTCACTCCGGCCCGCGCGCGACGGCGTGAGCCGGATCACGGATCCACTCGCTCCAGGAGCCGGCATACAGCCGCGCCCCGGTGAGTCCCGCGACCTCGAGTGCGAGCAGGTTGTGGCAGGCGGTGACGCCCGAGCCGCACATCGCGATTACGCGCTCGGGTGCCGCGCCGCGCAGGGTCGCCTGCCAGGCGCGCGCGAGCTCCGCGGGCGGCAGGAGTCTGCCGGCGGCGTCAAGGTTGCCGCTGAAGGGGTGATTGCGCGCTCCCGGAATGTGCCCGGCCACCGGGTCGATGCCCTCGCTCTCGCCGGCGAAGCGCTCGGCGGCGCGCGCATCGACCAGCAGCGCTTCACCGCGTCGCAGTGCGCCGCCCGCCACCGCGGCGGCGATCTCCGCGCCGCTCGCCAGCAGCCGCGCGTCGGGGTGGGGGATGAAACGCCGCGCCGCTCGGCTGGTCACCGCGCTGCTGAGCGGCAAGCCGGCCCGCTGCCACCCGCTCAGACCGCCGTCGAGCACGGCCACGCGGCCGTGCCCGAGCCAGCGCAGCAGCCACCACAGCCGCGCGGCGTACGCGCCGCTTCCCTGGTCGTAGGCGACGACCTGCACCTGCGCGTCGATTCCCCAGGCGCCGAGCTGGGCGGCGAGCGAGTCAACCTCCGGCAGCGGGTGCCGGCCGCTGAGCGCAGTACGCGGCCCGGCCAGATCGGAATCGAGGTGCGCGTACAGCGCTCCGGGAATGTGACCTTCGCTGAACGCGCGCGCACCCCACTCGGGTCGGGCGAGCTCGAAGCGGCAGTCGACGATGGCCCAGTGCGGGTCGTCGAGATGGGCGGCGAGCTCGCTGGGCTCGATCAGAGTGCTCGACATGGGCGCATTTTCGGCCCCATGGCTTGTCGTTACAATCGCGCCACCAGCTCCCGCGAGGCAACCATGGCAATCGAGGTCTACTGGGGGAGCGGCAGCCCGTTCGCCTGGCGTGTGCTGCTGGCGCTCGAGTTCAAGCGGCTGCCGTACGTGAGTCACCTGCTGCAGTTCTCCAAGCAGGAGCACAAGTCGCCGCAGATGCTCGCCCTCAATCCGCGTGGCCGCGTGCCGGTGCTCAAGGACGGCAGCTACGTGTGCTTCGAGTCGCTCGCCATCCTCTATTACCTCGACCTGAAGTATCCGCAGCCGCCGATCTTCGGACGCACGCCGGAAGAAGCCGGCACCATCATGCGCGTCATCTGCGAGTACCAGACGTACATCGAGCCGCACCTGACGCAGATCGTGGACGCCATCCTGTTCGGCGACGCCGAGCTCGACGGCGACGCGATCACCACGGCGATGCACGCGGTAGCAAGCGAGGCGCGCACCATCGAGGGGCGGCTGTCGAAGTCGGATTGGATCGTGGGCGATGCCTGCTCGGCGGTCGACATGGTGATCTTCCCGGGCATCCAGCTGCTGCGCCGCGCGCTCGAGAAGCCGCAGGCGGCGGCGCTGTCCTCGCGCTTCATGCCGGTGGAGGTCAATTACCCGGCGCTCGGCCGCTGGCTCGCACGCGTCGCGGCGCTGCCCGGATACGAGCGCACTTACCCGCCGCACTGGCGCAGCGACTGAGGGGCGAGGGCGGCGGCGCCGAAATTGAGCCGCGCGGTTGCCGTGTTACCCTGCGCGCACGCCACGCATCGCTGGCGCGCGAGCAGCCACACCGAAGTCGAGCATCATGAGCGATACCTACAAGGTTCATGTCGAGTTTCCCGGCCGGATCCTGTTCGTCGGTTTCGGCAGCATTGGCCAGGGAGTGCTGCCGCTCATCCTGCGGCACATCGGCATCGTGCCCGAGCGCATCGCCATTGTGACCGCCGACGATCGCGGCAGCGCCGAAGCCGCGACCTACGGCATCAAGTTCGTCAAGGAGCGACTGACGCGCGAGAACTACCGCCGGGTGCTCAATCCGCTGCTCGGCCGCGGCGACTTCCTGATCAACGTCTCCGTCGAGGTGTCGAGCGTCGCGCTCATCAAGCTGTGCTGGGAGCGCGGTGCGATGTACCTCGATACCTGCATCGAGCCGTGGCCCGGCGGATACACCGACCCGACCGTGCCGGCGGCGCGCCGTACCAACTACGCGCTGCGCGAGGAGGCCCTCGCGCTGCGCGCCGGCAACACCCGCGCGCCCACCGCGGTGCTCACCCACGGCGCCAACCCGGGGCTGGTTTCGCATTTCATCAAGCAGGCGCTGCTCAACATCGCCGCCGACAGCCAGCAGCCGGCGGCCACGCCGACCACACGCGCCGAGTGGGGTGAGCTTGCCCGGCGCCTGGGCGTGAAGGTGATGCACATCGCCGAGCGCGACACCCAGGTGTCGAACATGCCGAAGGAGCCGGGCGAGTTCCTCAACACCTGGTCGATCGACGGCTTCGTCAGCGAAGGCTCGCAGCCGAGCGAGATGGGCTGGGGCACGCACGAGCGCAACTTCCCGCGCGACGGCCGGCGCCACGACTTCGGCTGCCTGGCGGCGATCTATCTGCTGCAGCCGGGCGCCGGTACGCGCGTGCGCACCTGGACGCCGCGCGCTGGTCACTTCCACGGCTTCTGCATCACGCACAGCGAGTCGATCTCGATCGCCGATTACTTCACGGTACGCGAGGGGGCGCAGGTGGCTTATCGGCCGACCGTGCACTACGCCTATCACCCCTGCGATTCCGCCATCATGTCGGTCCACGAGCTCGCCGGCCGCAATTACGTGCAGCAGGAGCGCCAGCGCATCCTGATGGACGAGATTGCCGCCGGCATCGACGAGCTCGGCGTGCTGCTCGCCGGACACAAGCGCAACGCCTACTGGTACGGCTCGCAGCTGTCGATCACCGAGGCCCGTCGGCTCGTGCCCTACAACAACGCCACGAGTCTGCAGGTGTGCGTGGCGGTGCTCGCCGGGGTGGTATGGGCGATGGAGAATCCCAACCTCGGCGTGATCGAGCCCGATGAGATGGACTTCCGCCGCAACCTCGAGATCTGCATGCCGTACCTGGGTCCGGTGGTCGGTGAGTACACCGATTGGACTCCGCTGCACGAGCGCGAACGGTTGTTCGCGGAGGACATCGACAAGAGCGACCCGTGGCAGTTCAAGAACGTTCGGGTGCTGTGGTAGCCGCAGCCTCGGCGGCACGCTCGTATTCAATCGACACGATCACATAGAGGCGCTCGCCCTCCGGCGCCACGACGGTCACTTGCTCCTCGAGCGCACGGCGCAGCAGCGCCCGCCCGAGGGGCGAGTCCATGCTGATGTAACCCGGTGCCAGGTCGAATTCGTCGGGTCCGACGAGGCGGTAGCGCGTGCGCGCGCCGTCCTCGGTCTCGAGCTCGACCCAAGCGCCGAAGAACACCCGCCCGGGATCGGCCGGCGGCCGATCGACGATCACCATGCCCTCGAGGCGCTTGCGCAGGAAGCGCACGCGCCGGTCGATTTCGCGCAGCCGCCGCTTGCCGTAGGTGTATTCGGCGTTCTCGGAGCGATCGCCGAGAGCGGCGGCCGCGGCCACGGCCTGACAGACGCGCGGGCGTTCCTCGCGCCACAGCCGTTCGAGCTCGGCGCGCAGCCGGCTTGCCCCGGCAGGTGTGATGTATTTCGAGCCCGCCGGTGGCGCCGGTCGAAAGCGTCCCATCGTGCGTGAGCGTCCTGTGAATTATGTCGCACTTACTTTGACAGATATCCCAGGGTTCTGTGGAGCGTCTCACGGACGTCGGCGGCGCGGCGCTACTAACCTTTTAGCCCGTGAGTACCAAGTACTACACGCACTTCGTGACCCACAGCGGCGCGGCCGCCGAGCAGGCCCCTGGCAGCAGCGAGTGGAGCGGGGTGGTGGAGCTGCGGCAGCCCCTGACGCAGGGGCGCGCCGGCCGCGAGCTGCGCATGCTGCTCGCACAGAGTTTCGATCTGGACTCGGACGACATCCGTATCCTGCACTGGGCACGATTGCACTGAATCCCCTGGCGGACTTCCTTCCCTTCATCGAAGGTCCGCCCTTACCGACCCCAGGCCCTCAAAGCCTGGGGTTTTTTTATCTCTGCCGACCGCGGCCGCCTGCTGCAGGCGCGCTAATCGACGCCGCTTTCGCGCCCCTGTAACATCCCCGCCCCCCGGGAATGCCCGGTGACGAGGAGAACACCGATGCGCGCGCTCTCCGTGACCTTGCTCGCCGTCGCGATGCTGGGACTCTCCGGCTGCGGCTACAACAAACTGCAGCGCGAGGACGAGAACGTCAAAGCGGCCTGGGCGGAAGTCGTCAATCAGTATCAGCGTCGCTCCGACCTGATTCCGAACCTGGTCAACACGGTGAAGGGCTACGCCGCCCAGGAGCAGAAGGTGCTGCTCGGCGTGACCGAGGCGCGGGCCAAGGCAAACTCGATCCAGATCACTCCCGAAGTGCTCAACAATCCTGAGCTCTTCCAGCGCTACCAGGCGGCACAGAACCAGATCACGAGCAGCCTCAAGTCGCTGTTCGCGGTGGCCGAGAACTACCCGCAACTGAAGTCGGACCAGAACTTCCGCGACCTGCAGTCGCAGATCGAGGGGACGGAGAACCGCATTGCGGTCGCCCGCAACCGCTACATCCAGGCGGTGCAGAGCTATAACGTCACCGTGCGCCAGTTCCCGGTGAATATCACGGCCAAGATCTTCGGCTTCCAGGTGAAGCCGACCTTCGGCGTCGCCGACGAGCAGCAGATCGCGACCGCGCCGACGGTGAGCTTCGACACCAGCGCGCCTGCCGCGCCAGCTGCCGGGGCACCGCAGAAACAATGACCGCAGGCTCGCAGCCTGCCCGCCGGCGGGCAGCGCTGGCGCTGCCGTGGCTGCTGGCCCTGAGCCTCACGGCCGCAGCGCAGCTCGCCGCACCGCCCTGGCAGCCGATCCCGAAGCTCAACGCGCGCATCACCGACGCCACCGGCACGCTCACCGCGCAGCAGCAGAACGCGCTCGAGCAGAAGCTCGCGGCCTTCGAAGCGGCCAAGGGGTCGCAGCTCGCGGTGCTCATCGTGCCGACCACGCAGCCGGAAGCGCTCGAGCAATACTCGATCAGGGTGGTCGAGCAGTGGAAGCTCGGTCGCGGCGAAGTGGGCGGCAAGCGAGTCGACGATGGGGCGCTGCTGCTGATCGCCAAGAACGACCACCACGTGCGGATCGAAGTCGGCTACGGTCTCGAAGGCGTGCTGACCGATGCGATGTCCAACCGCATCATTTCCGAGACCATCGTGCCGGCGTTCCGGCAGGGCAACTTCTACGGCGGCATCGAGGCGGGCCTCGATCAGATGATGAAGCTGATCGAGGGCGAGCCGCTGCCGCCGCCCGCCCCCGATAGCTGGCAGGGCGAGCGGCGCGGCGTGCCCTCCAACGCGCTGCCGGCGATGTTGCTTGCGGTGCTGGTCGCCTCGGTGATTCTGCGCGCGATCTTCGGCCGCTCCGTCGGCTCGGCGCTGACGGGCGCAGGCACCGGGCTGCTCGTCTGGGTGACCTCGCACGCGCTGCCGCTCGCGCTGGGCGCGGGTTTCGGTGCGTTCGTCATCACGATGCTGATGGGACTGGCGCGCGGCAGCGGCTGGTCGAGTTACCCGCGTGGGGGCGGCTTCGGCGGCGGCTGGGGAGGCTTCGGCGGCGGCGGCGGCTTCGGCGGCGGTGGTTTCAGTGGCGGTGGTGGCGGTTTCGGCGGCGGCGGCGCCTCGGGGAGCTGGTGAGCGCATGCGACTGCGGCGTCTGATCCGTCATCTCGTCACTACGCGCTGGAGCACCCGGCGGCATTTCAGCCTGCCGGTGCGGCACGCCATCGAGCAGGCGATCAGCGACTGCGAGGCGCACCACGGCGGCGAGATCCGCTTCGTGGTCGAGACGGCGTTCGATCTGCCGGAGCTATGGCACGATCTGTCGCCGCGGCGGCGCGCGCTGCAGGTGTTCGGTCAGTTCGGCGTCTGGGACACCGCGCACAACAACGGCGTGCTCATTTACGTCCTGCTCGCCGATCGCATCGTCGAGATCATCGCCGACCGCGGAATCGCGGCACGCATCCAACCGAGTGAATGGCAATCCGTGTGCCGGCGCATGCAGGAGCACTACCGCCATGCGCGCTACCGCGAGGGCTCGATCGCCGGCATCGAGGCGGTCGGTGCCTTGCTCGGGCGGCACTTTCCGAGAAAGGCCGCCGGGGGTCACGAGCTGCCGAACCAGCCCGTACTCCTCTAAAAGGAGCGCGGGCAGCGGCACCGGCGGCAACTTCGGTCATAATTCCCGCAGCATGAGGATCCTGGCCTGTTCGGCCGCCGCGGCGGCGCTCGTGTGCCTCGCGACGGCGGGGTGCTCGCTGTTCGGCCAGCGCGGGGCCCCCCTGGCCACCCCCGCCGCGACCCCGCCCGCCCCGGCGCCGCTCCCGCCGCCGGTGGCCAACGAGCGTTTCGAGCTCAGCCCCGGTCAGGACGTGGTCGGCGTCGTGCAGGTGGTGAAGGCGGACAAGGAGGACACACTGACCGATATCGCGCGGCGCTTCAACGTCGGCTATCAGGAAATCCTGCGCGCCAACCCCGACGTCGATCCGTGGCTGCCGGGCGAGGGGCGCGAGATCGTCGTGCCGACGCAGTTCGTTCTGCCGGACGCGCCGCGCACCGGCCTCGTGATCAACATCCCGGCCATGCGGATCTTCTATTACCCGCCGGTCAAGCAGGGCGAGCCGCAGGTCGTTCTTACTCATCCGATCGGCATCGGCAAGGTGGGCTGGCGCACGCCCGAAGGAGTGACGCGCATCGTGCGCCGCCAGCAGGACCCGGTGTGGCGCGTGCCGCCCTCGGTGCTCAAGGAACACCACGACAACGGCGAGGAGCTCGAGCCGGTGGTCGGGCCGGGACCTGACAACCCGCTCGGCAAATACGCCTTCTATCTGCAGTGGCCGAGTTATCTCATCCACGGCACCAACAAGCCTGCCGGTGTCGGGCTGCGCTCGAGTCACGGCTGCATTCGTCTGTATCCCGAGGATATCGAGCAGCTCTACACGCTGGTGCCGGTCGGCACCGAGGTACGCGTCGTGAATCAGCCATTCGTGTTCGGCTGGCTCGACGGGCGGCTGTACCTGCAGCCCTACGACGTGATGGAAGACGACACTCGCGACTGGACCAAAGCGCAGCGCAAGCTCCTCAGCCACTCGCTGGCGGCGCGGCTCCGAAAGCAGCTGCAGGCGAACCACCAGCAGGTCGACTGGGAGCTGGTCTCTCACCTGACACTGCACCCGCGCGGCGTGCCGGCGCCGATCACGGCACCGGCGGGGGACATCGAGCAACTGCTCGCGGCGGCACCGCGGGTGCAGAACGTGTTGCCGGCGGGCTCGACCTGGGATGGCAAGTCGGATCTGCCGATGGATGAGGCATCGTTCAGGCAGATCCTGTCGGAGATCGAGCCGGGGGCCGCCGTCGGCGGTTCGACGCAAGCCGCTACCGGCACTGCTCCGGCGCCTGCCCCGGGCGCCGCCACGCGACCGCCGGCACCGAAGAACGGCGGCTGAGGAGTCGTCTTGGCAGCGCTGTCGCCGTGGCTGCAGCTGATGCTGTCCGAAATCGCACGCAAACGCGCCGAGCTTGAGCACGCGCGCCTTGAGGCGCTGCAGCGTGCGCGCGAGTCCGGCGCGCACGATTCGCCGGCGCAACAGCCTGGCGTTTTCGGCGTGCGCGAACACCGTGTGTTAGAGTCGTCTGGATAACAGCCGGGAGGATCCCAAGGGGAGGATCCCAAGGGGCGACTCAGTGGTGGCCGACAGCCGCGTGTCCGGCGCGCAACTCGCACAACAAAGTCGTGACCGTCACGCCATCGAGCGTGTGCCGACCGCGGTGGCAGCGTTCGTCGGGCGCGCTCTCAAGGGTCCTGTCGGCCAGGCCCTGCTCGTCAGGAGCTTCGCCGAGTACCAGCGGCATTTCGGCGGGCTGTGGCAACCCTCCACTCTGTCGTACGCGGTCGAGCAGTTTTTCGAGAACGGCGGCTGCGAAGCGCGCATCGTGCGTGTGGTCAATGGCGCACGGCCCCCGACCATCACGCTGCCGGCGGGCTCCGGCACGCTGCGTCTGGTGGGACTCAATCCCGGCTCGCGCGAATACCTGCGCGCCTCGGTCGACTACGACGGGTTGACCGTCGCCGAGCATGCGCGCTTCAACCTGGTGGTGCAGCGCGTGCGGGCTGCCGGATCGGAGCTGGTCGAAGACCAGGAGATCTACCGGCGTCTGTCGGTGACGCCGGCGTCCGGTCGCTTCGTTGCCGATGTGCTGCTCGAATCGCGTCTGGTGCGCGTGCTGGGAGCTGCGCCCGGTGAGCGCCCGGACCGCTCCGCCGGTGGCCCCGGCGGCGTAGTCGTCGGCTACACCCTCTCCAATCCTGACGGCGACGACGGCGCACCGCTCACCGATTACGACATCATCGGCTCGGCGGCGGCCGGCACCGGGCTGTTTGGGCTCGACGCCGCGGCGCGCTTCAATCTGCTGTACATACCACCGCTCGCCCGCGAGCGCGACGTCGGACTATCGACACTGCTGGTGGCGGCGCGGCTGTGCCGGGAGCGACAGGCGCTGCTGCTGATCGACCCGCCGGCGAGTTGGAGCTCCGCGCCGGCGGCGCTCGAGGCGCTGCGCGCCTGGCCGTTCCGCAGCGACAGCGCCGTGATGTACTACCCGCGGCTACAGGCCCTCGATCGCCTGCGCGGCCGGGTCGAGATCTTCGGCTCATGCGCCGCCGCGGCCGGCATGATCGCGCGCGCGGACGAGACCTGGCCGGTGTGGGCGGCGGCCGAAAGCGAGGAAGCAATCCTGCGCCCGGGACTGCGCCCGGCGGTGCCGGTGTCCGAAGCGGAGCGCGTGCGCCTCGCACAGGCCGGCGTCAACACGCTGCTCGCCGTGCGCGGCAGCGCGCGCGCTGGCCTGACTCCGCGCACGCTCTCGCCAGGCGGGAACAGCACCTCCGACTGGAAATACCTGTCGGCGCGGCGACTCGCGCTGTTCGTCGCGGCGAGCATCGAGCAGGGGACGCGCTGGGTACTGCTCGAGCACAACGGGCCGGCAACCTGGGAGCGCGCCCAGGCCGCGGTGGCGAGCTTTCTGGATGAGCTGGCCACGCAGGGCGCCTTCGCGGGCGCAGGCGCGGACGAGGCCTACTTCGTCATCGCCGACGAGCGCGTCAATCGCCCGCAGACTCTCGCCGAGGGCAAGTTCAACCTGCTGTTCGGCTTCGCCACCAGCAAGCCGGGCGGGTTCGACACCTGGCTGGTGACGCACCGCGCCGGCTCGAGCCGCGTGCGCCCGGTGTCGGTGAACCGGGCCGCGACCTCGCGGCAGCGCGTCGAGTGGGAGATCGAGACCTCGATCCTGCGTGGATAGAGAAACGACCGGCGGCCATTTCAG
>Ga0307477_10001309_pt1 | contig 21491 bp, 13 predicted proteins | sample atmos_gasesECM2C_FD_203316 | JGI IMG/M metagenome (GOLD analysis project Ga0307477, IMG submission 203316) | Hardwood forest soil microbial communities from Morgan-Monroe State Forest, Indiana, United States - atmos_gasesECM2C_515 | ecosystem: Environmental > Terrestrial > Soil > Temperate...
GGCAACAACCAGGCTGCCCTCCTCGATCCCAAAGCGCTTGCGCAAGCTTGCGGGAACGATAATCGCACCCCTCTTTCCGACCCGCGCCGATTGCTGTGTTCGCATTGAAACCTCTGCCTGATTATACCATTTGCCTGAATTTCAGGCGATCATTTTGCAAGTGCTTCACGAATCGCCTCATACGCGGGCTTCTTCTGATATTTGTCATCCCACAACAGCGCCCAGCCCATGCCTTTGTAGAATTGGGGAATCCACGAGTGCTGGTCGGTGAAGCCCCAGATTTGAACCAGTTTGCAGGCAGGCTGCTGCACGCACAGAGTCGTGATCTCTCCATAAAGCTTGGCTTCGGCCGCGAGCGAAGCCGCGCTGGAATCGGCGAGACGGATGTCGAGTTCGGTGATGTGCAACTCGAGTCCGAGTTTGGCAAATCGCTCCAAGTTCGCCGCGTAGGACGCCAGCGTTGTCGGGTTGTCGAATTGCGGATAAATGTGCGTCTGGAATCCGATTCCATCGAGTGGAACGCCGCGCTGTTTGAAGTCTTTCGCCATCGCATAGATTGCGTCTGACTTGTGGTTCACGACTTCCGCATCGTAGTCGTTATAGAACAACTTCGCTTTGGGATCCGCCGCGTGCGCCCAGCGGAGAGCCTGCTCGATGTACTGCGTTCCCTTCCCTGCACCGATTCCGGGTTGGTCGTACCAAACGGTGTCACGCATTGTTCCGTCGTCCTTGAAGGCTTCGTTGACCACATCCCACGCGTAGACTTTGGAAGCGTAATGCGTCACAACGCTGTCAATGTGATTCTTAAGAATCGTCGCGAGCTGCGATTCGGCGTAATGACCTTGTTTCACCCAATCCGCAATCTGGTTGTGCCATACGAGCGTGTGCCCGCGGAGCCGCATGTTATGGCTTTGGGCAAAGTCTGCCAAAGCGTCGGCGGGTTTGTAGTCGTAAGAATTCGGGTCATCGCCAGCCCGGGGATGAATGATCTGAAACTTCATCTGGTTCTCAGGTTCCAACTCGCTGAACTCAGATCCCAGGATTGCCGAGTAATCCGCCTCATCGAGGTAGCGCGGAGCAGCGGCGGTCCCAATGAGGATATGGCGAGCCTCGGCGGCTTGACGCAAGGTACTCGATTTCGGCGGAGCCTGACTTCGTTTTAGCGAGGCCGAATTGGTCTGAACAGCGGTCACGCACAGAACCAGCAACGCCACTTTTCGGACGAAGCAAAGGGTGTCGATACAAGAGTGCCGCGTGGAGATGATCGTCATAGTGAACGTCTCGCGCCCGATATTAGGCTTATTCGGGACTCCTAAACAAGATGGTAAGCCGTGTTGCGGACCGCCAGCACTCCTTGCCACCACATGCACTGCTAGACTAGATACTAGTGAGCACGGGAAAGAGAGAACGTCACCCGGCGGGAGCGTTGCTCCTGGCCAACATCGGCCAACTTCTCACGCTTCGAACTGCGTCGCCAAAATCTGCACCTCGCCGCGGAGCTGAACTGAAGGAACTCGGGATCATCCGTGATGGCGCGGTGCTCTGCATCGGCGGCAAGATCGTTTCAGTCGGTACAACGAAAGACGCGCTGCGCGACCCTTGGATCAGGAAGAATCGTAAGCAGATCACCGAGAGCGATTGCCGCAGCAACGTCGTAATCCCCGGGTTCGTCGATTCACATACCCATCCTGTGTTTGTTAGCCCGCGTCTCGTTGACTTCGAAAAGCGGATCGAGGGTGCATCGTACGAGGAGATCGCTATTGCCGGAGGGGGAATACGCTCCAGCCTGGAAGGCGTTCGCAAGGCGGCTAAATCCGTGTTGAAGATGAAGGTGCTGGCAGTCTTGCAAGACATGGCCGCGCACGGAACTACCACGGTAGAGGCCAAGTCAGGTTACGGACTCACACTCGAGTCGGAACTGAAGTCGCTGGAAGCGATTCGTGAAGCCGCACGTGCCTGGCCGGGAACCCTGGTCCGCACTCTGCTCGGAGCCCATGTAGTCCCGAAAGAATTCCAGGGCTGCTCACAAAAGTACGTTGAGATCGTCTGTAAAGAGATGATTCCGCGGGCGGCGAGGGGGAATCTCGCCCAATTCGTAGATGTTTTTTGCGACAAGGGCGCGTTTGCTCCAGAGGAGACGGAACAGATCTTTGCCGCCGCCATAGCTCATGGATTAAGCGTGCGCGCGCACATGGGCCAGCTTTCGGAGACGGCATTGACGCCGTTCTTGCGGTTCAGTCCAGCGTCGTTCGATCACTTGGACCATGTGAGCCACGAGGACGTGAAGCAACTGGCGAAGCTCGACACGGTCGCTACGCTGGTGCCGGGAGCAAACTACTTCCTGGGCCTCAAGAGTTATCCCGACGCACGGCGATTGATTGAAGCTGGTGTGACGGTCGCGTTGGCAACAGACTATAACCCGGGAACTTCGCCAACAATCAGCATGCCCATGGCGATGTCGCTGGCGTGCACACAGATGAAGATGGCTCCGGCGGAAACAGTTGCAGCCGCAACCATCAATGGAGCTTGGGCGCTCCGTCTGGCAGACCACAAGGGCAGCATCGAGCCGGGAAAAGATGCTGACTTAGCTGTCTTCGACGTCGAGGATTACCGTGAGATCGCTTACTGGTATGGGGCAAATCACTGCCGGATGACGGTGTTGAATGGGGTCATCGCAGCGCGCGATTGAACTTTTGTGGAGAACATTGCATAAGTAGCTTCAGAATCGTGTGCCCCGAACCGCGGGCATTGTGGGGAATTTCGAAATCATAGGACCATCCGAATCTACCTCTGAGGACCATCCATGAAGAAGACTCTTGTATTTGTGATTTTTGTATTGCTGACTCTGTCAGCAGCAACCGCTCAGCGGCTGCCCGAGACGGCCAGACCAGAGAACTATAAGCTGACATTCACGCCGGATCTGGAAAACGCAAAGTTTGAAGGCGACGAAACGATCACCCTCCGCGTTTTAAAGCCAACCTCCGAGATCACGTTGAACGCGGTCGACATCGACTTCCACGAAGTGACAATCGCAAGCGGAGGAACGACGCAGAAAGCGACGGTCGCGCCCGACAAAGAAAAAGAAATGGTCGTGTTGTCGGTCGAGAAGCCGCTCGCTACCGGTCCTTCAACGATCCACATTACCTATACAGGCGTTCTCAACAGCGAGATGCGGGGCTTGTATCTTGGCAAGGACGATCAGGGTCGCAAGTACGCAGCCACTCAGTTTGAAGCCACTGACGCCCGCCGCGCCTTTCCGTCGTTCGACGAACCCGACTACAAAGCGACATTCGACATCACGGCCGTCGCTGACAAAGGACAGGTCGCAATCTCTAACTACAAGGTCGTTTCGGACACGCCCGGACCGGGCGACAAGCACACAGTAAAGTTCGCCACCACCGCAAAGATGTCGTCTTATCTGGCCGCCCTGGTTGTCGGAAACTTCGAATATGTGGAAGGTTCGGTGGATGGCATTCCGATCCGCGTCTACAGCACGCCGGGCAAGAAAGAAATGGGCAAGTTCGCGCTCGAAGTAGCCGAACAGAATGTCGGCTACTACGACAAGTATTTTGGGATCAAGTATCCCTACGGCAAGCTGGACTTGATTGGCCTCCCGGACTTTTCCGCGGGAGCGATGGAGAATATTGGCTGCATCACCTTCCGCGAGGTGTTGCTGCTGATCGACGACAAGCAAGGTTCGGTCGACCTTAAGAAGACGATCGCCTCGGTCACCGCGCATGAGATTGCGCATATGTGGTTCGGCGATCTGGTCACGATGAAATGGTGGGATGACGTGTGGCTGAATGAAGGATTCGCCACATGGATGTCGAGTAAGCCTCTCCAGAAGTGGAAGCCCGAATGGAACTTCGGACTCGACGACGTCAGCGGTACCGGCGGAACGCTCAACGTGGATGCGCTCGCCAACACCCGTCCAATTCATCAGGCGGCGGAAACTCCTGCTCAGATTCAGGAACTCTTTGACGGCATCGCGTACGGCAAGGCAGCTGCTGTGCTGCGGATGCTGGAGTCGTATCTGGGAGATGAAACATTCCGCGCTGGGATTAATGCCTATCTGAAGCAACACCAATACGCGAATGCGACTGCCGAGGATTTCTGGGATGCGCAGACAAAGACTTCCAAGAAGCCAGTCGACAAGATCATGCCGACCTGGGTGAAGCAGGCGGGCGAGCCGATTATCAACGTAAAAGCACAATGCTCAGGGAATTCCACCAACGTCAGGGTCACGCAACAGCGGTATTACTTCGACCGCTCGAAGTTCGAATCTCCAAACGATCAGGTTTGGCAGATTCCAGTGTGCCTGAAAGGATCAGCGACCACCGGCGCGGCAAAGTGCGAGCTGCTGACTAAGAAGGAAGAAACATTCACACTGCCGGGATGCTCGAATTGGGTTCTCGCGAATGCGGGGGCGACGGGCTATTACCGGGACGGATACCAACCAGATGCCGTGCGTGCTCTGGCGCAGGATGCGGAAACGAAATTGAGCCCGGCGGAAAGAATCTCGCTGCAGAACGACATATGGGCGTCGGTGAGGGTCGGCCGTGAACCGGTGGGCGACTATCTCGCTTTCGCACAGGGGTTGCAAGACGACCGCAACCGGGCGGTGTTGGAGGACGTTCTGGGCCGCCTCGACTATATCCGCGAATACCTTGTGAACGAGAACGATCGCGATTCGTTCCGGGCGTGGCTGCGGCAGTATCTGACTCCGATGATGAAGGAAGTAGGTTGGGAATCCAAGCCCGGCGACAGCGACGAACAGAGAACTTTGAGAGCGCGATTGTTGGGGGCGCTCGGACAGGATGCGCGTGATCCTGACACGCTGGCCGAGGCCCGCAAGATCGCCGACAAAGCTCTGGCGGACCCGGCATCTGTAGATCATGAACTTGCCGGCACAGCTCTAGCCTCGGCAGCCATCAATGCTGACTCCGAGTTTTACGACAAAGTCATGACTGCTCTGAAGAACATGAAGTCTCCGGAGGAGTATTACGCCTACTTCTTCACGCTACCCCAGTTCACCGATCCGAAGCTGCTGCAACGCACGTTGGATTTCGCGATCTCGCCGGATGTGCGGTCACAGGACGCTTTGCAACTGGTTACGGGCGTGCTCGGGAACCAAGATGGGGAGAAGTTGGCCTGGGACTTCATTCGCCAGCACTGGACGGAGATCGAGAAGGCAGGAGGCCCGTTTGCCAGCGCGCAGGTGGTAGGAGCCACCAGCGGTTTCTGCGATGCTGGAATGCGCGATCAGGTGACGGAGTTCTATAGCGCTCACAAGATCGCTGCGGCAGAGCGGACTTATCGGCAGTCGATTGAGCGCATCAACAACTGTATCGATTTGAAGTCGCAACAGGAACCGCTGTTGGCCTCGTGGCTGGGAAATCACGGGAATGCGGGCGGGAAATAGTCGGAGGTTGAATCGCTTGGCCCGGCTTTGTGCCGGGCCAATTTTTCGGCGTTCGCGGCGCCACAGCCGGCAGGATGCCGCTGCTACGTTACGGCATGATCGGCAGCACGATGTGCGACGGTAGGTCTGGGGAGCAGTACACACGCTGTGTGGCCGGAACGAAATCGGCGTCTGTGGCTTTGTAAATGCTGGGCACGAATTTCTGCGGATTACGGTCGATCACCGGAAACCATGTGGACTGAATCTGAACCATGATGCGGTGACCTTTCAGAAAGACGTGGTCGCGGTCTCTCAGTGGAACGTTCCACTCGGTGGGTTTGTTCGCAGTCAAGGGCTGCGGCTTTTCATAGCTCGCGAGATATCGGCCGCGACGAACCTCCATCGCAATGGGCAATTCGTATCCGTCTAGTGACTGACCGTACTGGCCGGGCTTCGGTCCTTCATCGGCATTCCACGCATTTTTCTGGGCATCTTGCGGATAGACATCAATCAACTTGACCACGAAGTCGCTGTCGGTGCCTGAGGTTGACGCGAACAAATTCGCCGCCACGGGACCGGTCACGGTTACGTCGTGATTGAGCGGTTCGCTTTCGAACGACAAAACGTCGGGCCGGTGATCGACGAAGCGCTGGTCGGCGACTTCCCAGGTGCGCCAATCGCCGCCGGGGTAAGTCGGGGAAATCGGACGCTGGCGGTAAGGCACGGGATTAGCGGGATCGGAAACGTATTCGCGATATCCCTTGGTACTCTTGGCTTCAGGCGCGCTGAACGAAAGCGTGCCATCGTCGTGGAGATACAGATTCGTATTCTTGGCCTCTTTGGGCGGCCACACGGCATACGTGTGCCAGGTGTTCGACCCGCTCTGGAACGTGCTGGCCTGCCACTGCGGTTTCTCACCCTTGTCGTGCAAGTAGTAGCGAAAGAATGGCGCCTCGATGTTTTCGCGGAACTCGCGCGAGGTCTCATGTCCTCCGAACGGGATAAGCCCGATGCCGTCTCCCTTCGCAGCTTGCCACTCGCCGTGGAACCATGGGCCGGCCACCATGAAGTTTGTGTGCTGCGGATCGTTCTCTTCGGCGTGGCGAAAGACTTGCCACGGGCCCCAAGGATCCTCCTGATCCCAGAATCCAGCGACGTTCAGGTTAGGGACGGTCGAGGAATGAAGTTGATTCACCCATGCTTCTTTCTCCCAGAATTCGTCGTAGTCAGGGTGATCGACGCTGGAGTTCCAGTAAGGAATTGAGCCGTGAAGATATTTCGCGTTGATGTTGGAGAGCGGGCCGAGCTTGAGATACCACTCGTAGGTGTCATAGATCTCGAAATCGAAGTGGGTGTTCTTGTTCTTGTCGGCTTGCTCCATCACAGCGTATTCGAAGTCGTAGCTTTCGCGCAGTGCGCCATAGCGATGGTCGTCGTCGTTCATCCATTGATCGACGGGCGATGCCTGCTCGCTGATCGCCTTGAGCGCGGGATGCGGGTGGAGCAGCGTTAGCGCTGTCGTGAGGCCATCGTAGGAGACGCCATACATTCCGACTTTGCCGTTATTGTTGGGAACATTCTTCACCAGCCACTCGATCGAATCGTAGGCATCGGTCGTTTCGTTCGTCGCCTTAGGATCGTTCGGGTCGACCCACGAAGAAAGGTTGAAGATTCCTTCGGATTTGAAGCGCCCGCGCAGGTTCTGGATCACAAAGATGTATCCGTCCTGAGCGAGTTCTTTCATCGATGACGGCATCTGCTCCGGGGGCTTGTCCGGAACGCCATACGGCGTGCGACGAAATAGAATCGGCAACGGCCCTGTCTGGCCGACCGGATTCAGGATTGCGGTTTGAAGATGAACGCCATCGCGGACAGGAATCATGACCTCTTGCAGGGTGAACATCGGTTTTGAAGGGGTTTGGTTCGAGCTCTGCTGGGCTCCGGCAGAGATCGCGACTAGCAGCAGGGTTAGAGAAAGACGTTTGTCCAGGTGCACCAGGGATTGCCTCCGGGCAGATTCCTTGAATTGAACCTAGAGGCGCAGTATACCAACCGGAAGCGGAGTGAGTGAATCAGGCGATAATTTCTTCAGGATCGGACGGTTGACACGAAACCGACGCTCACCGATGTCATCTATAGAATCATTGCAGTGAATCTTTCAGAAAGAGAGCAATCATGAGCAAGTGCAAGACATATGCAGCTCCGGCGGCTAAGGCTCCGCTAGGACCGTGGGAGTGTCAGCGGAGGGAGCCACTGGAACATGATGTTGTGATCGACATCAAGTATTGCGGCATCTGCCACTCCGATATCCATCAGACTCGCGACGAATGGAGCGAGTATCAGGAGGAAGCGATTTTCCCCATGGTGCCGGGACACGAAATCGCTGGGATCGTTACGGCGGTCGGCACGGGTGTCACCAAGTACAAAATTGGCGACAAGGTTGGCGTAGGATGCTTCGTCGACTCCTGCCGCACCTGCCCGGAGTGCAAGCAGGGACTCGAGCAATACTGCACCGTGGGGACCATATGGACCTACAACGCACGCGACAAAGAAGGCGCGCCGACGTACGGCGGCTATTCCGAGAGAATCGTGGTGGATGAGAGCTACGTGCTGCGGATGCCTGAGAATCTGCCACTCGAGGCCTGCGCGCCCCTGCTCTGTGCGGGAATCACTCTCTATTCTCCTCTGAAGCACTGGGGAGTGGGGCCGGGGAAGAATGTCGCCATCGTGGGCCTGGGCGGACTCGGCCATATGGGGGTCAAACTGGCGCACGCACTCGGAGCGGAAGTCACGGTCCTCAGCCACTCGCTCAAGAAGCAGGCCGACGGAAAACGCCTGGGAGCCGATCACTTCTATGCGACATCTGATCCCGAGACATTCACAAAACTAGCGGGGCATTTCGATCTGATCATTAACACGGTCTCGGCGCTAGTGGATTGGAAGCAGTATCTCGATTTACTGGGGGTCGACGGAACAATGGTGATAGTCGGTCTTCCTGAGAAGGACATTCCCGTCGCAGCTTTTTCTCTCACCGCCGGACGCCGCAGTTTAGCGGGATCGCAGATCGGGGGCATCCGCGAGACGCAGGAGATGTTGGATTTCTGTTCGAAACACAAAATTCCTTGCGACGTCGAAGTGGTGCCGATTCAGAAGGTCAATGAAGCGTACGAGCGAGTGCTCAAGAGCGATGTACGGTATCGGTTCGTGATTGATATGGCGTCGCTCAAATGAAGCTGTGAGCAGTGAGCAATGAGCAGTGAGCAATGAGCCGTGAGCAAACGCGGCGCAATTTGGTCTTGGCTCATTGCTCATAGCTCATTGCTCATCGCTTGCCCCTAGAACAATCTCCCGATGGAGAAATTTACGCGGCTCTGCCCTGTTGGGCTGACGCTGCCCGCTAAGGCAATCGGGCCTACGATCGTATCCGCGATTACTCCTAGATTGAACGTGCCGCGCACAACCACGGGTCCGCGACTGTTGAGTTGCGTACCGAATGCAGATCCGGCTTCGTACCATCCGCCCCAGTAGATCTTCCGTCCCACTAACTGAGGCAGGCGGTAGAGTTCTCGCCGAAAGCCGAGAGATGCATATGCGTAGTGATTCCCGAGAAATTCGTCAGGAAGATAGGCACCCAGACGAAACGGACCACCCAGAGAAAAAACCTGCAAGGGACCGGCAGATCCATGAAATGTTGTTCCGCCGGAAACATCGAAAAACAGCGAGGTTTTGTCGCCCAGACGCACGAAGTTGGAACTTTGTATGTCCGCTTGCCCGATGGGGTGTACCAGACCCGGACTCTGCAGCACGCGCGTGGCTGTCGCGACAACGCGAGAGCCGCGACTGGGAACGGAAGGGCTATCCTGGCCGTCCCAAACGAAACGGGCCCGGAATTCGCCTGTACTGCCGTGGACGATGGGCAAACCGGCAGCTCCGATCAGCGGAGCCAACTTTCCTTCAAACAGCTCGTAACCGAGGCGAAATTCGCTGCGCCGTCCGGAATCAAAACCGATATCGAAACCGCCACCGGCACGCTCGTCGCCAAAAACAGCGATGCGCGTCAGGCCGCTGAATGAATTCCGGGCCCACTTGGAAGCGAAGACATAGGGCGCTACAAAAAACCGCGATTGTCCCAGCGGCTGGTAGTACTCGGTGGCCCCCAGATTACTGGAGCCAAACAGAAGGTCCGATCGCCATTCGCCACCGCGATGAAACAGATCCATGAACGTGATGCGAGTGCCAGCGGAGAAATCAAATGCTGCGACGCCGGATCCTTCGACGTTCACCGCCAGGTCAATGAACGGTGGGCCATACGTTTTTTCGTGGGCGGTAACACGCAACGCGGGCACGCCGTTTTGGGTGAACCCCTCATATCCCAAACGGTCGAACTGACCCTCGCCGGCAATCCGCGTAAGCTGCTTCTCGAGATGCGGAAGATCGAGTGAACCCTGCACGCTTTTCGTGACTTGCTGCTGAATTCGGCGATCTGTATCGGGATCGGCGCCAGCCACCACGACTTTCTCGACCTTTGTCATGGGTACGCGTTTTCTCGCGTTGCGTTCGTCGAGATATCGCTGCCATTCGGCGGAATCGGTGATGGCGTATGGCAAGAGTTCAGCGGCTTGGCTGGCCGCTGCTTTATAGCCAAGCTGGACGAGTGCATCGACTCGGTTGTAATCAGCGATGGCAAATCCCTTTATTTCGACGCGGACCTTGGCTTTTGCGAATGCCAGGGAATGGCGCTCATTCTGGGTGATCATGACGTCGATGGCCCGCGACAACACGCCAACGAGAGTTCCTAACTTTCCGATATCGCCTGGAGGATAGTGGAGTTCAACGGCGATCACGGCGTCGGCACCCATGTCCCGAACGGTCTCGACCGGAATGTTCTGCACCATTGCGCCGTCGGCCAGGATGCGGCCATTCAATTCCACCGGCGTGAAGACGCCGGGAATCGCCATGGATGCTCGAACTGCGTCCGCCAGGAAACCGTCACGCAAAACAATCGCCTCGCCGTTTTGCATGTCGGTCGCGACGCAGCGGAAGGGGATCGGCAAGTGATCGAAGTTTGTAATCCCAGCATCCGCGAAGGCGATGCGGTCCAGAAGCAATCCCGCGGCCTGGCCGGAGTTGAGTCCATTCGGGCCTTTGAGGCCGTGCTTGAGCCCCAGCGGCGCAGCGACCAGGAAATCGCGGCGGTCTTGTTTGCGGCGATATGAAATCTCGGCATACCCGGGTTCGGGAAGGAACGCCTGATCCCAGTCGATCTTTTCTGCGAATTCCTGAATCTCCTCCGGAGTCATCCCGGTGGCGTACATGGAACCGATGATGCTCCCCATACTGGTGCCGGCGATGCGGTCTACGGGGATGTGATTTTCTTCCATCCACTTGATGACGCCGATTTCGGTGAGACCGAGCGCGCCTCCGCCACTGAGGGCGAGTCCGATGCGCGGTCGCTCTGTGGAACGGGCGGGCGGCGCTACGGCAGCTGTGTCCTGGCTACGTACGAAACCGGGGCTCACGAGGCCACGGAGAAGGACCGCAACAATCAAGAAGTACGTTTTGCGTGCAGGGCTTTCCATCAAGAACTCCTAAAACGCTTTTGGGAGCATGCCGGAGCGAGGCCGAGATGTCCTCGCCAGAGCCGGCGGGATCCTTCGACTCCGCTCAGGACAGGCGTCAGCGCTACCTTCTGTCGGCGACAAGGAACGTTCAAGGTGAGTGAAAAGGGTAACAGTTTCGCAGGCTCAGAGTCAGGAGCAGTCAACGATTGGCAGGGGCCAATTGCGACTGGGCTTGTCGCGCTTGCTCGACCACATTCCGCACGGCGTCGATGACGACTTCGGGACGATCGATCTGAATGTAGTGTGCGCTATTCTTGGCGACGGTCTGTGTCCCCCGAGTTGAGAGGTGGGCCAGTTCCTCCTGCATTTTCTCCCAAGCCTCGTTGGTCGGTTTGGCGAGGTCGGGCGGCAAATCACTCGAGGGTTTGTCGGGGTCGTGTGAGAGCACGGCCAGCGGCATATCTGAGAGTGAGCCGGTTTGGGCGGTCTCGGCGGCGCTCTCAGGAAACGCACTCATTTCCGCCAGTTGTTCTCTGGCACTGTGCCAGTTGCAGTCGGCGGCACGGGTCACGGCATCGTTATCGCACAGACCGAGAAGGCGCGGAATCCCGAACGGCATGGTGGAAGCAATGAATTGAGCCTCACGATGCCAGCTTCCTTCCATGTTCTTCAACTCGGCTGGAAAGCGGTTCTCCTGGTCGGGATGAGAGGCGTCGACCAGAACCATCCCGACGATTTCGTTGCGGTAGAGACCGGTGTACACGCGGACGTTATATCCGCCCATAGAGTGGCCGACGATGACATACGGCGGGGAAACGCTCGCAGCCTGCAGCAGGGTGTGCAGTTCCTCGGCAATCACTTTGCTCGTGCGAGGCTGGGAACTGGGGTCGCTGTAACCGAGTCCGGCGCGGTCATAGGAACACACTCGAGTGAATTTGGCGATCTCCGGCTGCACCTTGCGCCATGAAAGATAGCTATCGCCCAGTCCGGAATCGAGGATCACCGTGGGAGTTCCTTCGCCCGTGCAGTCGATATGCATCTTGCGGCCTCGAACGTCCACCAGGCGTCCTGCCATCGGATTGAAGCGCCGGTCGCGGGCCTCGGAGATGTTCTCGTAGAGAAACCCGGCCGCAGCCAGGATGAGCAGGAACGCAAGCAAAAGCAGCAGAATGCGGCGGAACACCGGATGCGAAGTCGATCGCGAAGCGGAGTTGTTCATGGGCACAGGGATGCAGGACGAGCCCGCCGCATGCTGGCACGCATTTTACATGACGGGAGGCACTGTGATGCCCATGACATCGAGGGCCCGAATCAGCTCGCGCCGGACCACAGCCACCGTAGCCAATAAGAACTGCTTTCGCTTCTCGTCGGGCTCGGTGAGTATGGGATAACGATGATAGAACGTGTTAAAAAGCTGAGCCAACTGAAACACATGCTTGGCCAGATAAGCCGGTTCGGTTGTGGCGATGCACTGGTCGATTACGTTGGACGTCTTGGACGCGGCAAGCCAAAGTTCCCAGATTTCGTTTCCAACCTCGCCCGACAAGTACGGAGCAAGGCGGTCAGCTGACAGGTTCGGCGTTAAAGTATCGCAGAAGGTGTCGGCGTCAACTCCGGCCTTGCGAAAGATGCTGGCGGCGCGCACAACTGCATATTGGGCGTAAGGACCCGTTTCTCCCTCGAAACTAAGTGCCTCTTTGAAATCAAAGGCGATCAGCGATTGTTTGGTGTACTTCAGCATGAAATAACGTAGTGCGCCGATGGCGATCTGCGTCGCGATGCCGAGCCGCTCGGGCTCGCTGAGCTGCGGATGGCGGGAATCAACTTCTTTTTTGGCGGATGCGATGAGCTGGTCGAGCAAGTCGTCGGCCTTCACGCCGAAACCCTTGCGGCCGCTGACCTCGATGTAAGAACGGGTCTTGTCTTCCTCGCTCAGGGTATAGCCGAGTTCGGCGGCGCAGCGGGGGGTGAGCGCGACCATCTCGTAGGAGAAGTGCGTGTAGTGGTCGGCGGCCTCACCGTGCCCCAGGCCGCGCAGGGCCTCGATGACTGTATTCTGAGCTTCGGATTGGCGAGCGTCGATGACGTTATAGATCTCGGCTACGTCGCCGAAGTGAGGATGTTCTTTTTCGCCATCGGTCGTTGAAATCCAGCACTCGTGCTGGTTGGGATAGCGGTAGAACCTGCGGTATCCGAAATCCAGCCCAAGCAGACCGAACTTCCACATGTGATAAGCGATGTCTTTGCCAACATAGCCAACCGTGCCGTTGGAGCGGACGATGACCTTCTGATCTTCCTCTTCGATCTTTTCACCGTCCGTGCTCTCAGTTGCCGGATCTGACTTCCCGGTTCCGGCGCGCCGCATGACCCAACAGCCTTTGTTCTTGCCGCTTTCTTCGAAGGTCAGTACACCGCTTTCCTTGAGCTTGACAAAAGCCGCGTTCCAGAAATGCAGGTGGAGGATTTCGCTTTCACGCGGGAGGAAGTCGTATTCGATGTCGAGCCGGTCCATCGTCACTAGATGCCGGCGCAATACTGCCGTCGAGATGATCTCCGCCACTGCGGCGGTTTCGCTCCCGGCATCCTCGATTGCGTGGAGCGTCTGCAGCCGAACTTGCTTATTCTGCTTATCGGCTTCGTACCATTGCGAAACACGGGCATACAAATCCCAACAGTAATAGTCGAAGCGCGGCTGACGGGTCAGGGCTTCGATCTCTGCCCGCGACTTCTTTTCCAGGTGAGTGAATCCGACTACGACATCGGCGACCTGCACGCCAGTGTTGTCGATGTAGTTCTGAATATCGACTTCCCTGCCCGCATAACGCAGCAAACGCACGAATGTGTCGCCGAGAATCGCATTGCGAAGATGTCCGATATGGGCAGCTTTATTCGGATTGATGCTCGAGTGCTCGACCAGAATCTTGCCGGGTGCAACGTCGGCAGGCGGCTTCCGATCTGCCGCCAGAGCAGCAGCCATCCAGGCGCGTTCAATCTTGATATTCAGATATCCCGGCGGAGCGACTTGCAACTCGGCAATGCCTTCAATGGGCCCGATCTCCGAGCGGATCATTTCGGCGACCTTCAATGGCGCCGAACGCAGCGGCTTGGCAAAGGGAAAAAGAGGAATCGCGAAGTCCCCGAGTTCCACCTTCGGGGGCTGTTCAATGACCACCGGAGGCAAAGTGACTCCGGGATAGCGCTTCTGCAAACACTCCAGCACCCGGTGGGCGAGACGATGTTCGAGATGACGATACAAGGAAGCCCTCTAAGCTATTGAAGAAGCAGTGATTTTAACAGAGTCGGCGTGGGGTGGACGTTTGACCGCAGATGCCGCCCTTCCCTATGATGAAAACTCAGCCGTTCGTGAGTTTTTATGCGCATCGCTTACCTTGAATGCTTTTCCGGCATTAGTGGCGACATGTTTCTGGGCGCCCTCGTGGATGCCGGAGTTCCGGCGCGACTGCTGGAAGAGACGGTGGCGGCGCTCGGCGTCGGTGCGAAGCTGGAGATTTCCCGGGTGGTGCGCAGCGGGATCTCGGCGACCAAAGTGGACGTATGGGTCGACGGCGAAAAGGATATGCCTCGGGAGGAGTACTGGTCCAAGCAAGATGTGGCGCAGGCGCTCTCGCCCGCGAAAGCTGGCCACGATCACCAACATCCGCAGGGGCGCGAGCATTCTCACGGGCATTCTCATCACGAGCACACCGAGCAGTCGCGGGCGAAAGCGCCCGCGCCATACGAGCATGAACACGCACATCCGCATCGCGGGCTGACGGAAATACGCCGAATCATCTCAGCGGCAGCGATCTCTGCGTCGGCGAAAACCACTGCGATTCGCACTTTCGAGGCGCTGGGCGCGGCTGAGGCTAAGATACACAGCGTCCCGGTGGAATCCATTCACTTCCACGAGGTGGGCGCGGCGGATGCGATCGTGGATATCGTTTGCGCCGCCGTGGGTGTCGAAGCTCTCGGTGTAGACGAGATTGTTTGCTCGCGACTGAATGTCGGGGGCGGTACCGTGAAATGCGCGCATGGGACGTTCCCGGTGCCCGCGCCCGCGACCGTCGAGTTGCTGAAAGGTGTACCCGTGTATTCGTCAGGCATTGAAGCAGAACTTGTTACCCCTACGGGAGCGGCGATTGCCAGGACCCTGGCAACAGGTTTCAGCGCGTTCCCGGAGATGAAGATTGAAAAGTCAGGGTATGGAGCGGGATCGCGGGATTTTCCGGGGCACCCGAATGTGCTCCGCCTGGTGATCGGCGAGGCGCTGCCGTTGGTCGCTGGCAAAACGACCTCGGAAACAGTCTCTGTTCTTGAGGCCAATCTGGACGATTTGAATCCCCAGGTGTTCGGATACGTGATGGACCGTTTGCTGGAAGAAGGGGCTTTAGACGTGTTCGGAATGCCGGTGCAGATGAAAAAGAGCCGGCCGGGCACGCTGCTGACCGTGCTCTGCAAACCGGAAGGTGCGGAGAAACTGGTTCAGCTGATATTTTCCGAGACCACCACTCTGGGAGTTCGTCGCAGGGAGGAATCCCGGCAAACGCTGGCCCGGCGTTGGGAGAGCGTACGCATTGAGTGGGGCGAGGTTCGCATCAAGATCGCCAGCATGAACGGAACCGTCACGAATTACGCGCCTGAATACGAAGACTGCCGGCGGATCGCGGCGGAGCATCATGTGCCTCTGAAGACGGTGATGCAGGAAGCTGCGCGGGCGTACATAGACGGAAGCAAAAATCATTAACCACTAAGAACACTAAGGTACACGAAGGTTTCCTTGCTGAAACTTCGTCTCCCGCGGGATCACAGAACTTATGACCAGGAAGTTTTACATCACGACACCGATTTACTACGTGAATGCGCGCCCGCATATTGGGCACGCTTACACGACGATCGCCTGCGACACGATTGCGCGTCGCCAACGCCTGCTGGGCGCGGATACATTCTTCCTCACTGGGACTGACGAGCACGGGCAGAAGATCGAGCGCGCGGCGGAGGCCGCCGGCAAATCGCCGCAGCAATATGCAGACGAGATCTCTGGAGAATTCCGCGCGCTGTGGAAGCGGATGGGGATTTCCAACGATGATTTCATCCGCACAACCGAAGAGCGTCACAAGAAACGCCTGCAGGAACTATTCCGCCGCATTCGCGACAACGGGTACATCTACAAAGGCACATACACGGGACAATACTGCGTTTCTGACGAACTCTATGTCGATGGTGCGCAGCCGGGTGATCCCTGCCCGATTTGCGGGCGCATCACTGAGACCGTCCAGGAAGAGAATTACTTCTTCAAGCTCTCGGCATTTCAGGACAAACTGCTCGAACTTTACGCGAATCCTGACTTCATTCGGCCCGAGACACGACGCAATGAAGTGATTTCGTTCGTTCGGTCAGGGCTACGCGATCAGTCGATCAGCCGCTCGACCTTTTCCTGGGGCGTTCCTGTTCCGGACGATCCCAAGCATGTGATTTACGTCTGGTTCGACGCACTGGCCAACTATATTACGGCGATCGGCTATGGCTCGACGCACGCCGGCGCGCAAGAGGCATTCAAGAAGTACTGGCCCGCTGATGTACACATGATCGGGAAGGAAATTGTGCGGTTCCATTGTGTGTACTGGCCGGCATTCTTGCTGGCGGCCGGATTGCCGCTGCCGAAAGCAATCGTCGCTCACGGATGGCTCTTGTTCGAAGAAAGCAAGATGTCAAAATCGCGCGGCAACATCGTGCGAACCGAGACCATTCTCGACGTGCTTGGAGCAGATGCGCTGCGCTATTTCTTGTTGCGCGAAGTGGTGTTCGGACAGGACGGATCGTTTTCGTTTGACGCGCTGGTGCAGCGTTACAACTCGGACCTGGCAAACGGCATTGGAAATCTTGCCAGCCGTACTTTGACGATGATCAACCGGTATTTCAAAGGGGAAGTGCCGTATCCCTCGCCTGGAGCGGCGAGGACGGCTGCCGACGATGTGGTGGCGGAAACAGCGCGCAAGGCGATCCGAGAGTTCTCTGCCCTGTTCGATCAGTTTCAGTTCTCCCGCGCATTGGAATCGGCATGGGGGCTGGTCGCGACCGTCGACAAATACATCGTTGAAAACGAGCCCTGGTCGCTGGGCGAGAAACAAGACGATGAGAGCCGGGCGCGGCTGGCGACGGTTCTGTACACGTCGGCCGAGGCACTACGGATTGCGACAGCACTGGCGCATCCGGTCATTCCGGATGCCACTGCAAAGATCTGGCAGCAGATGGGATTGGGGGACATCAAGAAACTCGATCTGAACAAACTAGACTGGGGCCAGCTGCCACTGGGCACCAAGCTGGGAGACATCAGTCCCGTGTTCCCGCGCGCGGACAAGAGCGCCGTCGAAAGGATGCAGAAGATGGAAGATCAGCAACGAGGGCCGGGCGTGGAAGAAGTAAAGGAACCGGCCGCCCCCGCAATTTCGCCAGCAAAACCGGTAAGCACACCGGCGGCTGTCGCTACGACTGACGGCAAGATCGCGATTGACGACTTTGCCAGAGTCGACTTGCGAGTGGGTCTGGTGAAAGTCGCTGAGCGTGTGCCGAAGTCGGACAAGCTTTTGCGGCTGGAAATCGATATTGGAACAGAAGTGAGGCAAGTGCTAGCCGGGATCGCCGAGGCTTATGCGCCCGAGACGCTAGTTGGCAGGAAAGTGGTGATCGTTGCGAATCTGGCTCCGAGAAAGATGCGTGGGCTGGAGTCCAACGGCATGATTGTCGCCGCGTCGCTCGAGGGTGGCAAGCCAGTGCTGGCTAGCTTCCTGGAGGATGTGCCTATCGGCGCAAGACTGAAATAGCCAGAAGCGAAGCCGAGCTGTGCTCGGCGGACAGCCGAAGGCGGCTGTCCCCACATAAACCGAACCAAAATGTTCGTTGACTCTCATGCACATCTCGATGGCAAGCAGTTCGACTCCGACCGGGAGCAGGTGATCGCGCGTGCCCGCGAGGCTGGAGTCGTCGCGATAGTCGCTATCGGCAACGGGGATGGTCCTCCTCAACTCGATGCCGGGGTTCAACTCGCGGAAAAATATCCATTCATGTACGCAACAATCGGAATTCATCCGCACGAGGCACGGCTGGCTTCCGATCACGCGTATGCAGAAATGGAGCGACTGGCGCGACATCCGAAGGTTATTGCCTGGGGAGAGATTGGACTCGATTATTACTACGACCATTCCCCGCGCGACACGCAAAAAGAGGTTTTCATCCGGCAGATGGAGTTGGCAAGCGCGGCGAAGCTGCCGATCGTGATTCATTGCCGGCCTTCGGACAACAGCGACAATGCGTGGGAGGATTGCCTGCAACTCGTCCAGGAACAATGGGCTCCTAAAGGGATTGGCGGAATTTTGCATTGCTTCACTGGAAACTGGCCGCAGGCGGAGCACGCCCTCGATATGGGATTCATGATCTCGTTTGCCGGAAATGTAACCTTCCCGAAAGCGCAGCCGATTCGCGATGCCGCTCTCGATGTGCCGCTCGACCGCATGTTGATTGAGACCGATTGCCCTTATCTTGCCCCGATCCCCTACCGGGGCAAACGGAACGAACCTTCGTACGTGAAAGAGACCGCACGCAAAATCGCAGAGTTGCGGGGCCTATCGATGGATGAGGTCGGGGAGCAGACTGGCCGCAATTTCTACAATTTTTTCAAAATCTCTGAAACCGCTGAAAACAAAGTTCCCACGCGCTGAATACCAACTTCTGTTAACCTCACATTTGCGATTCCCTTCTTTCAGAAAGATTAGAAATGTATGCCCGATAACAGCTTCGACGTCGTCAGCAAGGTCGATGTGCAGGAGGTCGCCAACGCCATCCAGCAGGCGTTAAAGGAGATCCATACGCGATTCGACCTGAAGGATTCCAAGTCGAATATCGAGCAGGAGAAAGATGCCATCGTGCTGCACTCCGCGGACGAATACAAGTTGAAGGCGGTCAATGACATCCTGCAGCAGAAATTGGTGAAACGCGGAGTGTCTCTCAAAGCTCTAACCTATGGGCCGGTGGAGCCCGCTGCCGGTGGGACCACCAAACGTCGCGTCACCATGCAGCAAGGCATCGCCATCGAGAAAGCCCGGGAAATCGTGAAGCTGGTGAAAGACTCGAAGAAGAAGGCTCAGGCATCAATTCAGGGCGACCTGGTGCGGATCAGCGGCAAGGATCGGGACACGCTACAGGACGTGATCCAGTTGCTGAAGGGGCACGATTTCGGAATCGATCTGCAGTTTGTGAATTACAGAACGAACTAAAGCGGACCTCAGGCCTCGGACCTTAGGCGTCAGGCGTGAGAAATCTTAGGCTTTTGAGGTCCGAGGGCTGCAGTCTGAGGTCTGGTTAGCTTGAGCGCGCCTGCCACCATCAACGGGAAAGAAGTCTTCGATCTGCTGCGGGATGACCTTGTCTCCCTCGAGGACGAGTTTGGCCGAGATACGATCTCCAATGTAGGGGCCATCACCGAAATCGGCGAGTACTTGCGTGCGGGCGGCGGCAAGAGAATCCGACCGGCCTTGTTGTTGCTTTCCGCGAAGCTGATGAACTATCAGGGACGTGGTGCGGTACGGTTGGGCGCTGTCGTCGAAATTATTCATACGGCTACGCTGGTTCACGACGACATTATCGACGAGGCTAAGACCCGCCGGGGGCGCCCGGCGGCTAACACGCAATGGGGGAATTCCAAATGTGTGCTGGCCGGCGATTGGCTCTACATGCAGGCTTTCAAGATCGCCGTGCAGGAACGCAATTTCCGCATTCTCGACACGCTGATCGAACTGACCCAGCAGATGGTCGAGGGCGAACTGCTGCAAATGGAAAAGCTCGGCAAGTTGATCACGCTGGACGACCATTTCGACCTGATCTTCCGCAAGACGGCATGCCTGTTTTCCGTTTGCATGCGGCTGGGAGCGATCCTGGGCGGGGCGACTCCCGAGCAGGAAACCGCCCTCGGCAAGTATGGGCATGACCTGGGAATGGCCTTCCAGATCGTCGACGACGTGCTGGATCTGACGGCGTCGGAAGAGGTGCTTGGCAAACCTGTGGCGAGTGACCTTCGCGAAGGCAAGGTCACGATGGCCGTGATTCATTCCCTCGAGCGCTGTACGGCCGAAGAACGCGGCAAAATCGAGACGATCCTGAAGGATCGGGCTTTTAGTGGTGTAACCCACTCCGATATCCTCGAAATCCTGCAGCGCTACGGATCGTTGGAGGCGGCTACATCTCGCGCCGCGCAGTACGCCGAGTCGGCGCGAAAATCGATCTGTTTCTTCCCCGATTCTGAGATCAAACGGGCCCTGCTATGGGCACCAGAATTTGTGGTAGCGAGAGAGAAGTAACCTCTAACACCGTTGGGAATCAGTGCTTTACCTTGAAGCGTTCCGTGTCCTATGTGTGACCCGGAACACAAAAATCCATAAAATCCCAGGTTGATTGCGGTCACTTCGCAGGGTGACGGTAGCTACGGAAAATCGAAGCGATCCGCATCAAAATGCAGCCAGTTGATGGGAGTGTCCGCTAGGGCGGAAGGCTAACGAGACGCACTGGCATGCGAGTGGGGCATACAGATGACCTCACTTCTCCCCTTGGCACCTGAGAAAGGCAGGTCGCCCGGGGCTTTTCCGCAGGGATAACCTATCAACGACGAGAGGGCGGCTTCTGTCGAAGCTAGCCCGAACGGCGCCTAGCTTTTTCGACGCGCCGGGCCCGACAGGGCCGGACAGACTTCGAGTGCAAGCCCCTGTCTTGCTCACCCTGTCGAGGAAAGTCCTCCTGAGAGACTCGTTCCTCGCACTACCGAGCCGGACGGCCTCCATCGGAACCGTCCGGCTTTGTTTATACTGATTCCTTTCCAGTTGCGGCGAATCAAACCTCTCAATTGCTATGAATGTGCTGCTTGCAACCATGGGACGCCACGGGTATGCCCTGACGTTCGCTGTCCTTCTGGCTGAGACGGTCGGCCTTCCCTTCCCTGCGTCGATAGCCTTGGTGGCAGCGGGAGCCGCGATCGCATCCCACACTTTGTCGGCGACTGGCGTAGTTCTGGCCGCGCTCTTTGGCCTCATGGTCGGCGATATCTGGCAGTTCTGGTTGGGACGCTACACCGGCTGGGCCTTGCTCGGGTTCCTCTGCCGACTTTCGATGAATCCCGAGACTTGCATCCTTCGGTCGGCAGAATCGTTCTACAAGCGAGGCAAGGCTACGCTCATCATTGCCAAGTTCATTCCGGGCGTCAATACAATGGCGGCACCGCTGGCAGGCAGCATGAAGATGCGCTTTGGACAGTTCCTGAGCCTCGATTTTGCCGGGGCCCTTCTGTACACGATCACCTACCTCCTGATCGGCTATGTGTCGCGCGACTTTCTGGCGGCCACGCTGAACAGCATCTATGCCGCCGGGCGCATCATGGAAGTCGCAATCATCGTCGCGCTGGTGATTTACGTGGTATACCGCATCGTGCAGTACCAGAAGTATCGCGAGTATGGCTTCGTGCCTCGCGTTCCAGCGCAGGACCTCGC
>Ga0307477_10001312_pt1 | contig 21452 bp, 30 predicted proteins | sample atmos_gasesECM2C_FD_203316 | JGI IMG/M metagenome (GOLD analysis project Ga0307477, IMG submission 203316) | Hardwood forest soil microbial communities from Morgan-Monroe State Forest, Indiana, United States - atmos_gasesECM2C_515 | ecosystem: Environmental > Terrestrial > Soil > Temperate...
CTGACGGGCTTGGAATTCCTGCTGGAACAGCCGATTCTGATTCAGGCGATTTTGGATCTCCGACAATTGCCCCATCATCCCCAGCGGGTTGACAGGCGCAGCGCCCCCAGCTGGGGCTACACCGAGGGAGATGTCCGGGCGGATTCCAGAAGCGTCGGGCATAAGGGTGATTCCTTACAGAGTTGGCAGGCCAGGGATATCTCGCCGACAGGTATGTTTATCGAACATTTCTCGATTACAAGAGATATACGGCTCGAGATTATCTGTCTCGACGTTATATTGATGCCAAATATAATCGCCTACCTGTGGCGCGAGGTCATCGCGCCAGTTCTTCAGCTCGGACTTCGAGACAACTCTATCGACGTTACTGTAGAAAAAATCATCCCCATCGATTCGGGTTATTTTGTCGACTGTAATAGCCTCGAGCCGGAAACGGAGTTCGGGATTCCAGTCTGGGTTGTATTTGTTTCGGGATTCCATAAGATTTACCCCTTGCCGAATTACATTAGAGGGTTAGGCTGCTGTGGAGAGGGCGTGCCAGCAGAGGGCTGTCCAGAGGGCTGTGGCGAACTCGCCTTCGGGCTCGTCATATGCTGATGCATCAGCAAATGCATCGCGTCGACGCCCTGTTGGTGGGCGGCCCCGCCCAGCTGTTGGTCAACCGCCATCTCCCGCTGCTTCGCCATCTCGTCCTGCTGCTGCACCCACGCCGCCAGCCCCATTCCCCCACCCTCCGGCATCGTCGAGAGAAGCTGGGCGAGTGCCTTCGGGTCGAGTCCATGGGCTGTCAAATCGCCGGCGGCCTTGATGACATCCTCTGGGGTGACGACATCCCCTTTCGAGGTGAGAGAGTCGAGCTTGCTTCGGACGGCATCGAGCATCTTGCGACTCTGCTGCAGCTGCTGAAACATCGCCGAGCTTTTTCCATGGGCAGCCTGCAGCGCTGCCTGCATCGGATCCCCCGCTGATTGCGGGGAGGAGGGAGGCTGGGCTCCGGGGATCGCCTGCGGCGAGCTTCCCGTCAACGGATTATCGACCATCTCTTTTCACCTTTCAGGCGCCCTGTCCCGGTCCCCAGTAATTATTCGGCGACACCCCGAGCGCGCCAGCTCCGCTCGCCCCGAACATCCCGGAGTTGTTGAGTGCCAGCATCAGGGCGGTGTTGGTGCCCGCCCCAGCCAGCGTATTCAGTCCCCCGGTGATGGCGTTTGCAGAGCCGACGGTGCCAGCGGCCTGGGCGGCTGCTCCGGACGTGAGAAGCTGATTCGCTGCGGTCTGACTTTGAACACCTAATTGACCCGTCATCGCCCCCGCTGCCTCGCCCGTCCCGGCGAGGTTCTGCAATCCCGTCGCTGCCGTTTGCACTCCTTGCAAAACCTGCCCGTATCTCTGGGTATTCTCATTGAGCCAATTTTGGAATTGCTGTTGGAAAGTCGTCCCGGCGAGGCCCTCGGCGTATTGAGCTGCGCCCTTGAGGGCCGCACCTGACTGCCCGAGGCCTTGCGCAGCATAGGAGTTCTGGGTGGCCTGTTCGCCTTGCTGGAGGGCGAACTGATACCCTGGGGTGTTCGACAGCCAACTCTGCATCCCCTGCGGGCTGCCAAACATCGAGGAGAAGGAGGGGAGCTGGGCCTGCGAGAGCGCCGAATAGGCGGGGCTGGAAAGTCCCCCGCCGAACAGCGCCTCCAACCCGCTCGTCGCCCCGGCTCCGGCAGTCCGAAAAGGCTCCAGTCCTGCCCTGACGGTATCAAACATCTGCAGCTGCCTCGCGCCAGCCAAATCTGCGGCTTGGGCTTGCGTGTTGGCGGCCGACTTTGCCGCGCTGCTGCCGATAAGGGCGCTGCCAATCCCGGCCGCTCCCGACAACAACCCACCACCAAGAATCGCCCCAGGGACAGAGATTGACGGCATGGCTAGGCTCCGATCCAGAGTGAATAAGTCTGCTGTATGGGCTTCGCCCCCCGCCGGCAGAAGAAACGAGATAGCCTCTGCCCTCTCCCCTGCAGCCGGTGATGGGGGAAGATGCACTGCACGCCCAGAGTGCGCAGATATCGTACGCTATGCTCGAAGAGCTGGAAGGCGGCCTTCGGATATCCAGGCCGGACGAACCAGGCGCCCTGCTGAGCGATGAGTAGGTTCTTGGCCTCGACATCAAGCGAGATCTGCCAGGTCAGATATCCCACCAGCTTCTCCTCCGCTCGGGCCGTTAGAATCCTCAGCACTCCACTCTCGCACATCCGCCGCATGGCCTCCTCGTCCAGGCGATAGTATCTCCTCGCTTCCACTCCCCCATCGACCTCCGCGAAGTGCTCCCGGCCGAGTTCGTCGACCTCCGGCCAAATCGCCCGAAAGGGCTCGACCTGCGTGCTCACAGAGGGAACCATCTCAGTTAAGTCCCAACCCGGGCGAGCTCGCCAGCAACTCCGCGAGTTCGACCTTGAGAGCCTGCAGCCGGGGGTAATTCTCCCGGAGGCGGTCCAATCGGGCCGGCATATCGATCTGCACGATCGTCTGCTCCCAGCTCCTCCACCACTGTTCGTCGAATGCCAGCTGAAGGCAATGCGTGAAGAGGCGCTTCGCGACCTCGCCGTCGGAGAGTTCGTGATAGTCAAAGCGGAGAGTCCCTGGGAGAGTCTCGACAACATCGAGCAATTCGTCTTTGGTCTCCAACTCCCCGGCTGTCGGATAAAGGCCGAACTTGGCGAGCGACTCGTAGACCTCTCCGATAGGCCGCCTGACAGTCACAAATCGGACTCGAGGGAGGAACTGCTTGATGACCCTCCAACCGAGAACGGCCCCCGATTCGACTGTCCCGTCGATCCCCCCGCTTCCAAAGGCTCCGAGGAAGTCGGACATCGACTGGCACTCGATCGAGATATCATGCCCGCAGCGCCGAGTTGAATAGCTAAGGAATCGGGAAAGCCAGGCGGTTCTCGATCTCGGAAGGGCGAAGATGATGAAAGGAGAGATCATGCGTCGGGGAGCCAGGTGATGACGGGGTTTGGCCCTGTCCAGCTAATCCGAATTTCATCGGCGAAGCGCAGGGGGAATAATCCTCCTGTGGTGCTCACGGTCAAAAACGTCACCCCCTGATCTCTCGAGATCTGGACAGTCCCTTTGCTCGCCGCCATTGACCCCGCGATCGGCGCGGTGAAGTTGAACGGACTGGCCCCCGGCACCTGCGGCTGCGCCGGAGCACCAACCGCCAGATCGCTCCCCTGCCAAAGAGCGAGCAAAAATCTCTGCCACTGGTATGTGACATTCCCTGTCGTCAGGTCGACGAAGGGGGAGTTCCACTGCGGGATGCCAATTTGAGCTACTGGAGTGCTGGCCATCAGCTGTTAGCTCCTCGCCACCTGCACATCGACCCACGCACCATTGAGGGCTGCTGAGCCAGCAATCGAATGAGCAAGCTCGATGACGATATCCCTGCCAATGCCGAGAGGCTGCCACAGCGGGCTGGTTAGATACTCCCCCGGGGCGCCAGCAGATTGCAGCACATCATTCCCATAGGTCTTCCCGCGGTCGAGGCTCCATCTCAGATTCACCGTCGCGGGATTGCCAGCAGCATCGAGCGGGGCTTCGCCGACCTCCATATCGGCGATGAATTTGTTGATCTGCAACCTCTTCCCATCGTTCTCCACCAGTTGCCCGGAGGTCCGATCTGCCCCAGCGGTGATGTGAGGGAAAGTGCGGATGCAGCTAAGAGGCCCAGGCGTCCCCCCGACAGTTAGAGTGTCGGTGTAGGTGTCGAGGTCGAGGGTGTAGATGGTTCCGTTCTGCCAATCGCCGACGGCGATCCCCCCATTTATGTTGGCACAGCAGTTGGTGCGGTCGCGGTGCAGATTGCCGTTGGCGTCAGTCCAAGCGCGTTGGTGCCAGCCATTATGGGGATCTCCAATTGATTCGTCCCACACCCAGGTCTGGTCCCCCGCTGGGAAGTTAAAAACTACAAATACATGGCCATCTTGCTGGTAGATATAGGTTATACAGTCGGAAATGCCCGAGCTCTTGGCCATTCTGCCAATCGCCAGCTCGAGGGCGTGATTCGAGATCCTCTCCGTCTGATACCCCCTCTGCCGAAAGACAATCCCCTGGCCTTGCAGGTCCTGCCCCAGCCAGTAGGTGTTAATGTCCGCCGTAGCGACGCTGTAAGGCGCGATACATCCATGCTCGATGTAACTGCCCGGCAGCTCCGCGAAGGGGAAGTTGGGGTTGCCAGCGTTATACCAGATTTCACTTTTCAAGGCCCCGAGCAGCAGAATCTGATGTCTATTGCAGATCAGCCTCTGCAGTGGATCTGGATAATTGTTCTTCGCCGCCGTGTAGAGGGGATTGAAGGTCAGGACGTTATCCAGCGTGCTCCCCCAAATCGGCGTCCCAGGGATGTTCCAGATCAAAAACCCGTCGATCGTGTCCCAGCCGGTGGCTCCGGTGAAAGTCCCCGTCGGGTCGACGATGACGGAGAAGGCGTTGGTTGCCAGATTAACAGCATAGCCCGTCGAGCTGTTATCCGCTATCACCATCGTCACGCCATTGTCGGCGAAGCTGACGGGAGTCGACGCCACTTGATTGAGAGCGCCGAGGGAGATTAAATTCCAATTGGCGTCGATCTGGTAGATTTCTTGGCCGATACAGGCGAAGCTCTTCCCTTGACTGCTTCGATAAAGGCCTCTAACAGTTCCGCTCGCCGTAGCCGCCTGCGCTCGGGGCACCAGTCCCGGACGTTGATAGAAAGTCACTGGCACTGGGGAGTTCTTCGGGTTGATCTCGGGGTAATAGTTGATGCATCGCATACAGTTGGCGATTATCGACCGAGAGGTGTAAGCGCCTCCGAGCAGAGGGATTCGAGGCATCAGCCAAGTCCATCAACTTTCGGTCGTCACGCCGACGAACTCGCCTTCCAAATTCCCGCCTTCGCCGAGCTGAAGGTGTAGATCAGCCCGGAGGCGATGGTGACACTCGCCGCCCCTGCCCCTGTCGTCCCGTGATCGATGATCGTGTCAGCGGTGCCGCCGTTGTCCTGGTTCGCCGGATTCGCCCAGATCTTGATTGTATTCGCGGTGTTGTTGTTGACAGCGACAGATTGGCCTGTATGCGCCGGGGGGAGGGTTACCGAGTCGGTGCCGCTGCCCGTCGAGGTGTCGATCTGGTTGTCCGAGGCGGTGAGGAGGGGAGAGGTGACGGCGGTGCCACTCACCAGCGCCGTGATGCCGCTCGCCCCGCTGGCGAGGATGTTGGTGAGCTGCTGGAGGTCGCCAGCATCAACAAGTCGAAGCCCCGAAGGGAAGAAGCTCTTCAGCAGCGAGATGACAGAAATGCCCATCTGAGGGCTCCTTTCCAGTTAGTTGCCGACTTAATAGAATCGATCCGAGAAGATGTTGTAGATCCCTCCGCGCTGGAGAGCGGGATCAGCGGTGAGTTCTGCGATCGCCGTATTCGCCCCTCGCAGGGCGTCGAGGGAGGACTTCGCAATCGACGGGAGCATATCGCCGGGGAAAGTGCCAATCCCATACTTCGGCCGGAGGCGAATGGCAAGATTCGACACAATTGCCACGTAGTACTCGTATGGCAGGTGAAACTTCGTCGCGACATTTGGGAAGCTGGAAGGCATCTGCTCTTTGATCACCACGTGGATCGAGTAGATCGACGCCTGCGGAACGGGCCAGGGGTAGAGGTAGCCGAGCGGCCACGCTGGGTCGTAGAAGATCACTCCCGGGAAGCTGACGAGTCCTTTCAGGGCGATCCGCCCGTAGTCCTCCAGGGAGTGAATCAACTCAAGCGGGTAGTCGATCTGATTGGGCTGCGATTGTGTCAGCTGGCGCAACCAGGCCGATTCGATCTTATCCGGCCTCTGCGGTCCTCCGCCCTGCGCGACCGCAAATCCCGAGAAATCGTCGTTGAAGTCCTGGTTAAAGTCTCCCCCGAGTTGGATGTCGGCAGGGGGTGGCCCGATCGAGTACCGCCGGGCGCCCGTGCTAACAATGCTGACAACAATATCGTGATAAACCAGCCACCTTCGTCTCTGCCACTCCTGCAGCATCCACTGCAGCCTCGCCCACGCGTCGGTAATATCCTCCGCCGTAGGCGTCTGCCCGACCCCAATCGCGGCGCAGTCCTTGAGCGCTGCGATGCAGAGATCGTTGACGGTGGTGGTGTCGGGCAGCAGCTGGGACATCGCCGCGCCTTACTTCGCCGCTTTCGTTGTGGAGATAGAAGGGCCGACAGCTGTGGCTTGGCGACTCACAGCTGTCACCGCCGCCAGCTCGGCCTTCTTCGCCTCGAGCTCCGCCATCAACTTCGAGATGGTCTCATCCGAGCTCCTCTCCGGGGCCTTACCCGTCCTCGCGCCGATCGCATCCGCCGGATGATCCCACCAGCCCTCTGCGCGGAGTTCTTCCTCCTCGGCCTTATTCGCCGCGACCTTCCAGATCAACTCCCTCTGCTCTCCAATCCTCTTCGGCCCGAACGGAGTCAAAATCTCCTCCGCTGGAACGGTGATCTTCTCCTCCCCCTGGGGGTGAAAGAACATCTTCGGATGCTCGGCCCTCTTGTAGATCGACTGCTTGGTCGTCGGATCGATGGCGTAGCTGTTCGCGGGGTTGATGTCGAAGTGCCCCGCTGCCTCCATCGCATCGTAGATGGTAAAGCGCTTGTTCTGTCTGGCCACCAGTTATCTCCCTTTCTTGGGGGGTTTGACCTTCTCAGGCAGCCCCTTAATCTTCGGACTGCCCGCTGTGAACTCCTTCCCGACTTTCTTCGGAATGCCGAGGGTCGACTTTCCCTCGGCAGCGGCGCGCATCGCGCGATTCTGCGCTTTGCTAACGGGAGGCACCCTACGATCTCCGACCTGCAGCTGCCGTCGAGGGCTTCGCCAAAGGAGTAGGCGAGGCCTCCGTCGCCGTCGGCCGCTCGGTCGGATGCTCGAACCACGGTCCCCCATCTTTCTCCGTCGGCGGAGCGTCGAACACCTTCGCCTCGCCGCTGTTCTGGTAGAGCATCTTCGGCCACTCTTGCGGGCTACCAGTCATCGTCGATGCCACCCCCTCGGCGAGTTGGAAAGGGAAGCCCTTCGCCGCTAGCTCGTCGATAGCAGCGTGGGCGGCATCAAGGGCGTTGCCGACCGCTGCTGCCCGCTGATGATCCAGCCCGCAGATCGCCTGCAGCTTCGCCTTGAGTTCCTCGCGGAGCGTCCCGGGAGTCGTCGACATGCCGAAGGCCGCGGCGAGCTTGTCGACATGATGCTGTGTCAAAGCGGCATGCTTCTTGTCGGAGGTAACTTGATTCGGATCGTCCATCTGAGAAGTCCTTTCTGCTCTTCAGCCGTTAAATCGCGTCTGCCACGACAACCGCCCACTCGGGCCTGATCCACAGGAACCCGTAGAGCACGTCGAGGCGGGTGATCAGCTGGTCAGTCCCGATGAAGTAATCGGTGATCATCCTCATCGACACCCCGTCGAACTCCTCCCGGGCGACTTCATGGACGCCCTGAGGCATCTCCAGATCGGCGGTGGCGAGGGTGACAGCTTCGGGGGCATAGGCGATATTCTTCCTATACTTTGTCGACGCAGCAAGGCCGTTCGTCGGGTTGACAGCCGCGCCATTCGCCGGCGAGACGGTGACAGTCTGGTATTGGACTTGGGCACCGCCGACTCCTCCCGGGACAATCGCCGGGTAGATGGGGATCGAGGTCGCGCCACTCGCCACCGGGGCGGTGACAGCAAATTGCCTCAGTTCTCCCGTGTCCTGCTTGGTGATCCGGTTGACAGCATTCACGCCCGCGATGGTGATGATATCTCCCTGGTTGAGGGCCTGCGCCAGCGCGTTGACGGTCAAGTTGAGGCCCGTCTGGTTGGCGCCATTCACCGTCGCGCTGCCCTGCGCCAGCGCACTATTCGTATGCGTAATGGCCGTCTGGTCTTTCATCCAGATGAATCCCAGGGCATCATACATCCGCCCGGTGATATACTGGCGTGAAACCTCGCTGGTCGGGTTGAAGAGGCCCGACAGAGAGCTGACAACTCTCGCCTCCGTCCTGGGCGAGTTGACGATCTTCCGATTCGCAATGGGCGCGGAGTTGAGATCCAAGCTCGCCCCGGCGTTGAGATACGTCCCCTGGTTCGGGTTGATGATGACGCTCGAGGCGTCCTGATTCGCAACGAAGTTGCAAACCCCTCCTTCGCTCGCCCCCATGATATCCACGGCGACCTGGCCTGCCAGGTTGTTCACCATTGGCGCCAGCACGCGCCGAGAGTAATCGTCGAGGGAGAGGGTGCGGTCGGCGGTCGAGTAGGCAACATCGACGTGAGCCTGGGTTGCCAGTGTCAAAGTGGTTGACTGCTCCGAGGTGTCCTGCACGGACAGGGCCGGGCCCTTGACAACCGTGAAATCATTCGGCAGCCTGATCCGCAACGTGCTGCCGATTTTCGCCCCGCTGACAGCAAACGACTCGTCGTATTGCATGTCGACGTTCTGCAAGAAGGCGTTGCTGTTTTTCCAAAGCCTCACGGCCTCCCGGGTGATCAGGTTGATAGTGAGAAGAGTGTTGGCCATCTTGGCGTCCTTTCAAATCGCCTCTGGCGGCGACTGTTCAAAACGAGTTGCCCAAGCTCGTCAAGGGCGACCAGTGCCAGAGAGGGCAAAGGGCTCCCAAGCGCGAAAATCGGAGGCGCTTGGATCTCCAACAGAGTCGTTAAGCGGGACTCAGAACCGCATTGCCGAGATAGCACCTTCCAGATTGACAAGCATTGCCTTCACAGTCGCCTCGTCGACTGGCGCAAGGGCATCGCAGTGCATGTTATGCTCTGGAGCCCAGAGGACGAACAATTCCTCCCTCCCCAGCTTCCCTCTCCTCGCCTCACACCATTCTGGCAGCGGAATGGGCGACTCGCAGAGAGGGAGATTCTTCACACTCTCCATCACCTCCCCCTTGCCTTCCACCTCTCCTGCACTTGCGCTTCCCGCCTTCTCATCCACTCCGCCATCGTCAGCGTCCCCCCGCGCTCGGGGTCATCGGGCGAGATATCGGTGTGGACAGCCCCCCGCGCGCCAACCGGGGTGATCGGCTTGGGGAGAGGCTTCGGGTCGACGACAGAGGGCTCGGTTGCTAGCTTGGCGACTTCAACGGCCATCGCCACCGGGCTGAGGGACATAATCCTCGCCGCCTCGTTCAAGTCCCCGCCGAGGCGATGGAGGACTCGATGCGCCTGCCCAGTTTGGAGAGCCGCCTGCACCATCGCCACCTGCGCGGCCTGGGAGGTCGGATCCCCGGCAGTCACCAACCGCCGGAGCTCCCCAATCCGGGCCTCGAAATCGGGGAATTCCGATCGGCCGAGTTTGGCCGCTTGATCGCAATCTGCGTTGAATTTCTGCGTGGCTGCCAGCTCGACAGCTTTTTCGTTGGCAAGCCTCTCCACGTCCGCCTGCGTCAATCCCGTCGCTTGCTGGGTCGTCGCCTTCGCAGCCTCGAGGGCCTCCTTCGCCGAGTGAAGCTGAGCGGTGAGTTTGGCAATGCGGTCTTCTCGCCAATCCCGAACTGGGGTAGGCGGCGGAGGGGGAGAAGTCGGGCCAGTTGCGCCGACGATGGGCGCTGCTGCCGACGTGCCAGTCGCCCCTTCGACGACCACCGGTTGGGACACTGCCCCTCCCGTCGCCCCTTCGAGGGGCTTGATTTCCTCGATTTTAACCTCGGCCATTCCGAGCCTCTCCTATCAGGTCTTCGCCGCCGCAGTCGAAGGCGCCGCTGCTGACGCCACCGCATTCACCGCATCAGTCGAGCTTTGCAGCCCCGCAAGCAGCCCGTTGATGTTGGCGATCGCCGAGGCGACAACCGGGTCGGAGGCTGCGGGAGTGGCATTAATCCTCGCGATCTCATCGGCGATCGCCTTCTCCAGCCCATCTACCTTCCCCGTGAGGGCCACAACGGCTGCTGTCAGATCGTCATCTTGCGCCATGAGTTTCTCCAATTTCTCCAGAATCAAATCCAACTTCGCCGAGGTCGACAGCTGCCGGTGGAAGAGGGGCATCCCAGGCGAAGCCTTAATTGAGCTTGATATGCCCACCCGCTTTGCGCCCTCTCACCAGCTGGTTGTCGAGCAGCAAGGCTTCCATGATGCGCTCTTTCGAGGTCTCGTCAATGGGGGTGCGCAACATGCCCACCAAGGTGGCCCGAGCCTCTTCCACCAGAGTCGGCCACATCTTTTCCACGAACTGATTTTCCAGCTTCTGGAGATCCGCCCCGGGGTTTTTCTTCTTCAGCAGCTCATACCAATCATTCTGCTGCATCGCCCGCTCGAACAACTCATGGCCCATCTGCTTCGCTGTATCAGCCACGAGAAAGTGGGCATGGGCGATTCGCTGTCGGCGCTGTTCTTTGGCAATCTTCTTCTCAATGGACATGATTCTTTCCCTTATATCTCCTCAGATCGGAGTGCGAGTACGGTTTGGTGTACAGGTCGGAGGGCATTTTGCTGTCGTCCCGCTCTGCCTCTGTCACATCCAGATACCGCTCCATCGCTTTCTCGTACTTTTTCCAACTCAGCCCCGCAGCCTCAACCGCTGCCCTCTCCTCCGAGGTCGCCCAATGATGCGCATGCTCGTAGGTGAGTCCGTGAAGCATCAACTTGTGCTCCACCTGCTCGTGGATTTGCAGGAACTCCGCCGGATCGAAACTCTTCCCCCCGACTCTCATTTTCGAGGGGATCCGACGGTCTATGTAGGTCTTGCCGAACGACTCGCTCGCCCCCGCGCCGTAAGGGACATCGTGCGAGCGATCGACAGTCCATTTCGTCGCCTTGGCCTCCTCGACGAGCCGTTGGATTGCCTCTGGTGGCGGACTCGCCTCGGCACTCGGCGTCACCAGCGCCTTCTCGGTCGACTTCGCCACGTCGCCGTCAGCAGGGCCTTTCCCCCCTCCCCCTCCGACAAGTCTGTCAATCGGCACCGGACTCTCCGGCCCAAATCCCCCGGGAGGTCTCTCATAACCCGGCCTCGTCCACTGCGGCACCACATCCTGCGACTCGATCGGGACTTTCACAGTCTTCCAGGGCGGCACGAGCTTGTTCTGGGCTGCTGACTGCTCCAGCCGATTCATCACCGAGTTGGACTCGTTCTCCCCCGCTGAGAGTTTATAGCCCGTCACGCCGAACTTCTTCATGAAGTCGGAGTATTTATCGAGCGTCGCATTCGCCTCCTGCACCCACTTCTGATCCTCAGGCGACAGCTGAAGCATAGATTTCAACCCCGCTGTTTTTGCCTGGACCTGTTGATGCAACGCTATCGCCGCTTCATGCAGCTTCGGATCGTAGTACCTATCCGTTGCGCCCTTCCCGAATCCCTCGAAGTCCTGAATCGCATGCTGGACTTCATGAGCCAGCGTCTGCTCGAAGGAGAACGGGTCACCGGAGAGGACTTGCTTGCCAACAGTTATCTTCTTATTAACCGGGCTGTAACTCCCCAGCGCTCCCAGCTTCTCTCCGAACTCTACTGGCATCTCCGCGAGATGAGGGTAAGCGGCGTAGAGAGCGGGGTGATCCCAGATTTCCCCGAGAGTTCTCGTCGTCCCAGGTCCTGCATCATGCATCGCTTGATAAGCAAAATCCCCTGCTTGCCTATCTCCCATTGGGCTCTTAACAAGATTCGCCCCCTCGTCCGAGATCTCGAATTTCGGCAGCCCCTCCGGGCCGTAATACCATCCCGTCTGTCTCCAGGCCCCGACATTTCTCGGGTCGTAGGTCGGGGGCCCAGCAATCCGATTGCGCGTAGCGAGGGCCTCCAGATCGGCGGTCTTCGCCGACCTGCCGGCGATGATCCCCAGCAAATCATTGGCGGGCACTTCCCCCGCCAGCATCGCCCTCCCAAACCCTCCGGTCATCGCCAGCCCCGCCAGCGAGCTCCCCGCCTGCTGCTGCTCCTCCGGCGTGAATCCTCTCATCCCCCAGAGAGCCTCTCCCGGCGCTCGCAGCGTTGTGCCGAGCCTCGCCAACCTCTCGCTTCCAATCTCTCCCCCTCTCCGTAGAACGCCCTGCCAGTACCCCTCCCCCGGAGGAGTTTCTGGAATCGATTGTTGGTGGGTCGCCTGTTGCTGCTGCTCCTGCATCTCGAGCAGATGATGCTCGTAACGCATGAGGGCTGCCGCAGAGTCCTCGCCTTCGGCCTGGAAAGGATCGAAATCGACGGGAGTGAGGTTCGGCGAGGCCATCGACTGTCAGCCCAGCTTCGGCGCGACCGCAAACGGGTCATATTGAACTGGAGTAAACTTGTGCTGAGGGAAGAGATTCTGCAGCAGCATCAGCGGCAGCATCGACGACTGGCCGATGGGCTGGAAAGGGGCAGCCTGAGTGCCTTCGGCGGCCAATGGCGAACCTCCTCCAGCATTCGGCTGCCCCCCAGCCGCTCCCGAAGGCGCAGCTGAATTCGAAGCCGAGGGAGTTCCCCCTGCCGCGGAGTTCTTCAAACTCGACCACTGATCTCCCAGCGCGCTCCACTGTGTCTTCCCCGCTCGGACATCCGCCGAGAGATCCCGGTGTGTGTTTTGCCTGTAAGTTGTCTGGGCAAGATCCCACGCCGCAGCATCTTGACTCTCCGGAGAGAAATCTTTCAGCCCCAGATTCTTTGCTTCGGCATCCCAAGTCCCGGGCTGAAATTGATACCTCCCCGCTGCGTGAGTAGGCGTCCCATCAGGCGTGTGGAAGAGCTGTCGAGGATGATCCGCGAACGAGCTAAACCGACTCCCCCCATACATCACATTATAGTCCGAGGCTTCGCTCTTTGCGATTCGATTGAGGACGTATTGCCGAACCGACGCGTCGCTAACAGCCGCTGAGGCTGGATTCGCCGCGACAGTCTGAGCATTCACCGTCGGCTGAGTCGGAAGCCCCGCTCCCGCCGGAACTCTCGAGGGATTCGCGCGCATATTTGCCGCTTGCTGAGGAGTCCGCCCGAGGGCGTCGACATTTCCCCCAACCAGAGGATTCGGCGAAGGCCCGACGACCGCCTTCGGCGCGAGAAAGGCCCGCAGGGCTGGGTCGTTGGCGTCCGCTGGCAGCAGCGGATTCCCAGAGAGATCATCGAGATCAGGCATTCGAGATCACCCGAGGATTCGAGCGTTCCTGCGCCAGAGGTGCGATGTGAAGATACCTCCCCTTCCTCGTCGGATCAGCGAGATACCACTCGCCGTCGTGAGCCTTCTGCGCCCCAGGGACTGGAGGGGCCTCGCCGGGCGCAGAGGACGCGGGGGGATTGCTGTTCGCAGGGGGTGGTGGCCCGCCTTCGCTCATATCCGGCGCGTTTGCCGTCAAAATGGGCACCAGCGAGGTCTGGAGGGACTCCTGGACCATCTGCCCAATCATCTCTCTCAGTCCTTGCGGATCGGTCGGCAGCATATCCTTCAACGCCGCCATCCTCTTCGTCTCCGCCTCATAGACATCGATGTCCCTCATCTGATCTTTCCCGACCAGCTTGAGCCGTTCTTTCCCCTGGATCTGGAGGGATTTCTCGAGCGCGACCTGCAGAGCGCGAATCTGCCCCTGCAGCTGTTGCTCTGCCTGGGTCGGTCCCTGTCCCAGCGCTTGCGGCGGGACCATCCTCTTCAATCTCTGGGCCGCTTCCTGCGCTTCCTCGAAGTCCATCGATTTCATCAGAATGTCGCCGATGATACCCGACAATCCGGGGGCCTGTGTCAAAATCAACGTCAAGGCCTCGACCGTCTCCTCCCGCTTCGTCCCGTACTCGGGGCCTACTTTGGCCGCCACGTCATACTTCCCAACTGTCGGATTGAAAACCCTCTTGACTATTTCATTGTTGTGCGACCTGTGTTCCAAATACGCCTGGCGGGCCGCCGGGTCGATCTCCAGCTCATAGTCGGTGCCATCATCCGCCATGACCTGCATGACCTGTTTCGAGGTGTAGATCTTGGGGACGAGATCGATAATCGCCCTCCCGATGGCCTGCAGCATCTCCTCGTAATTGTCCTGGAAATGGAAAGTCGAGGTCGCACTTTGGTTCAATCTCTTCTGGATCGCCGCCCCAGTCCTCTCATTTCCCTGCTGCCCCAGCTCATTCCCATATTGCCCGGAAACCATCATCATCTGATTGAAGGCGGTCTCCATGCCCTGCTGATACGCCGGGGCGAAGTTGGGGGGCTCGATCCGACGGGGGAGAGCCGAGTCGGGGATGGGGTTGCCTTCGGAGTCGAGGTGCTTGAAAGCGAGGAACGAGTGATTTGTTCTGTTGGCCGTGTTCCAGAGCTGTTCCAGCTCCTCAATCGCATCAGCCGCCCCGGTCCACGGCGTCTTCCCCTGGATGGCCGCGAATTCCACCTGCGCGGAGGAGTTGTAATTATACATCCTCTGCGCGTCTTTCATCGCCCGAGTGTGGCCTTTCCGATCGAGAATTCCTTCAATTCTAGTCTCCTCGCCGACGCAGCGAAATAAGGGGATATACTTCCCGACCCAAATCGTGCTGTCAATCACCTCCTCCCCCGCAATCAAAAACCACTCGATCTCCGAGTCTTCAATGTCGCGGACCTGGGTCATCGGATCCGCCAAGACGGCATCATGCATTGATTTGTGCAGTCGACTCTTCCGGATGGTCTGCCGACGCCCCTGGTGCACGAAGCTGACGAGTTTATCACTCTTGGGAACTCGGCGGAAGTATTCGCAGACTCTTACCAGCTCATCGGTCACCCAGTCGTCGCTTATTACGCCAACGCCGAGAGGGGCGAGGCTCGCCAGATGGGCATACTTCGGATACGCCGCCTTGAACTCTCTCTTCGGCAGAGAGTCCATGACGAGGCAATGAGTGGCGTCGCTGCAGTCATGCTGCTCACAATCTGGGTCCATGAAAACACTCAGTGGATCCAAAACTGGCCAGAGCTCGATCTCCTGATCCATCGACTCGCTGTCGGAGTATTTGGTAATCAGCCTTACCCAGCCAATCCCCCCGTCGATCATGAAGTCCCTGGCCATCGTGTAGGCGGAGGTCTGCGCCCTCGACTTATACTCAATCCTCCTCATCAGATCTCTGTAGATGCTCGCGCTCTCCGCTGTCGCCCCGTTCCCTGTCCCGACGAACTTTACCGAGGCCTTATTCTTCCTCAGGTCGTTCGAGATCTGCAGATTGTGCTGCCGGATGATGTTCATGGTGAGGCAAGGGCGGGAGTCTTGATCTCGCGCCTGCCGGATGGCGTTGGGCCACTGAAAGCCGTTGTCGCTATCGCCGTGGCGGAACTTCAAATCCTCGATAAATCGCGTGCGGAAGCTCGACTCCCACTCGGCGATCCTCTTCCACCTTCTCTTCGCCTCGGCAACAACCGGGTCGCCCGAGAGAACATCCGTGGCGGAAAGGTCTGCATCAGCGGCCACTTGACAGTCCTCTGCTCACGACAGCCAACCCAGGAAAGCACCACGAGACTCGCGCGGAGGCTGTTTCTCGCGCTTGGCGGCCCGAGCCAATCTCGCGAGCACCCCATCGCCCCTCTGCGGCACCTTCAACGCCACCGCCATATACCGGAACGCATCTGCGCCGTCAGAGGCCCAATCATGCAGAGGTTCCTTCGACAGTTGCCCGTCGATGACCTTGTAGCGGTAGTGCCGGAGAGCGGAAAGGCCGTCTTGACAGAGATCCTCGTCGAACCAGCACTGCCCGAGCACCAACCGGGCAGCATTAATGCCATCGGAGATCTTTTGCGACGGGACGATTCTGGTCATCCCAGGATAGGCCTTTCGCAGCACTTCCTCGATAGTCACCTTGCTGCCGAGGCGCTTGGCACGGGCGTCGTGGGGAAGATGGTGCAGGTCGTAGTAGTACCCTCGTCGCTGTAGCTCGGCGAGGAAGTGGGTGATATCTTCCCCGCTCTCTTCGTAATAAGCAAGCACCCGCCACTGCATAGCAACTCGCTGGGCAAACCAAATCGCCGTGTTGTCGGCCCTTCCCAAGTCCCAGAAAGTCTGCACCCCAACCGACTTGTCCCAGGGGACTCTCCCAATCCTCCCCTCCTCTTGCGCCCGCCGAAGTTCCTTCGCGTAGACCGCCCCTTCCAGGGCCTGCACGCAATGGCCTTCCCAGATGTTGAGATAATGATCATAATCGTGCTTCTTATCCCGCTCCATCTCCGACTTGAGCTCATCGGGAAACCACGGATTGTCCCGCCAAGTCATCTTGACAACGCTGCTGGTCGAGGGGTCGAACTCCTTCACAAAGCGTTTGTATGTATAGTCGGTCTCCAGCTCTGGATTGAAGGAAATCCAGATCTCACTCCCTTTCTTCCGGATCGTCGGGATCAGATCGCCCCAGCTCTTCTTGCTGACTTTGTTGGCCTCCTCGACCCAGCAATAGTCAATCCCCTCATAGCTCTTGATTTTGGTCGTGTTGTTCTTAATGCCCTCGAACACAAAGCTCGTCTCATTTTTGCCGAGGATTTTGGCAGCTTGGACCGTATAGAAATCCGAGAGCCCCAGGGCAACGATCTGATCCGAGAGGACTTGGTGGACCGACTCGGAGATCGAGTTCTGCAACTCTCGAGCACACAACACTCGAATCGGCCTGTTCGTGCCGATCAGCAGCAACGCCCTGCTTATGCCCCACGACCTCCCCGCGCCTCTCCCACCCCAGAGAACCTTCGTCCTCTTCGGCTCGAAGAGGCACTTGAGTGGCTCGGGAAACTGGGCGTCGATGGAGAGCATGGGAGAGGGCGATGTTTGATGGTTGAAGGTGGGCGGAGGGCTGCCAACCTCTCAGCTGGCAGCCCTTCCTTCAGACATGAAAGACGATATTCATCGTCCCATTGAACGCCGTAGTCCCCGTGTTCGTGAACACAAAGACAACGCTGCCGGACGCCGGTGTAACGCTGGTGAGGGAAATTGCCCCACCTGTATTCGAAAGCGAATACATCCCCACCTGCATCACCGTCGCCGTGGTGATCAGCGAGTCCGTTAGGGTGAAGGTATAAGTCGCCCCTGCCGCCGTCGTCAACGCCTCCGTCGTCACCACCCCGGCAATTGTATTGCTCGTCGCAGCATGGACTGTCGAGGTCTGGAGGTTCTGGAAGGCCTCGGCAAAAATCCCCGCGACCTGGAACGGCGTCACCGCCACAGAGGCTGGATTCTGCCCTCCCGTCAACGAGGTATCCGCCGGCAGCAGCCACCTCGACGTGACCTGACTCGCCGGACCTCCTGGCGTCGGCGTCGGCAGTCCGTTCGTCAAAAACCCCGCAGCGAACGCGAGAGTGGAAAGCCCCAGGGCACCAACCGCCCCGAGAGCCCATTTGGCCCACCTGGGCCGATCGAGTGCCTTCATCGAATTATTCCTTCTCTTCCCAGGTGAAAACCGTCACCCTCGGACAGTGCGCCTTCGGCGCCCTCAGCAGTCCACTCCACTCCTCCGGTTGATACAATCAACCGCCTCACGGAGGCTTTCGCCCCCAGAGTTCGTCACTCGGGCGAACTTCCCGCTCGCCGAGTGATTCTCCTTGACGACCATCGCCTCGTTGGCAGGCCCTCGATCCTGCCACCTCGCCAAATCGCTAGTTCTGGTAGTCGTCAGCTTGTGATGGGCAATCGCTTCAGTGCTGTTGAGATCGCTCATCTCACCTCCCCTTCATTCCATGCAGCGGCATGTGCCTCACATGCGCTGTGGAGTCATGGTGCGGCCCATGATCATCGTGCTTCTCGGGGTGCTGAGAGTGCAACTCCGTCACCGCCCCTTTCAGGGGATTCTTCTCCATCCCCGGATTCGAGCCGAAGGCCTCGCTCATCTCGGCCTTCCTCTCTCCACCGACACTCCCGCTCCCCGCTTTCGTCCTCGGCGCGCCCTCGTGCGTCATGTTGGGCTTTGCCGCCTCGTTGATTTCTGATTGCTTCGACATGCTGTCAGTCCTTTCCATTTCGCTCTGTAGTCACACTCTCAGGCACTCTACGCTAATCGCCTCGATAGAAGCTCGTCAACCGCCAATACCTTCGGGCGTCGCAAAGGTGGGCGCGAGGGCCTCGCCCTAACTCCACTCCCCAACCAATGCCACACCGATTGCTCATAAACCGAGGCATGATAAATCATATCCTCGATCGAGGTCGACCTGGGGTGAAGCGTGTAAGGCGTCAGCACCTTGCAAACAACCACCCCTCTAACTTCCTTCCTCGTCACCTCCCCGACCACCGGCAGGTAGAGGTCTCGGAGTTCTCGATGGGCATCCATCGTCCAAGTGTATTTCGCCTCCAGACAGATCAGAAGATCCCCATCGGGCAGCAGCAAGTCGACCTGACAATATCCCAGCCCGCTTGAATCCTCGAACTCAAACCACTGCCCATATGAAGCGTGAGGCAAGAAAGCCGCCAGCTGCCGCTCGTAAGCCACTCCCTTTCCCTTCGCTCCTCTCGCCCTCCCCTGCGGGATACAAGGGGGCCTCTCACACATCCTCGCCCATCTCAGCCCCCTCACAACTCGCTTCATCTCAGCCTCGGAAACGACAGCCCGCCGAGGCATCCCAGCAGGTCGAAGATCAGATAAATCACGCAAATGACGATGAAGGCCCAGAGGATAATATTCAAGACCGCCGGGATGATACCCAGATTAACACCCAGCTGGGAAATCACCCATGGAATCAGCAATCGAAGGATGGCAATCACCGCGCAGACAATCACCAACCAAACCAGCAGCGCCTCAAACCACCCGAGATTAAAGCACATCTTTTCCTCCTCCCCTTTCCAACTCCCTCCCCTCCTCCACTCCCTTCTTCCTCGCCACCTCTTCCAGCTTCGCCACCATCCCATTCGTCTGATCCGTCAGCACATCCGCCTTCCCCGAGATGATATCAATCTTCTTCACTACCCTCTTCTGCTCCGCTGCGATCCTATCCGCCTTCCTGCCATTTCGGAGCGAAACCAGCAGCCCTCCGAAGGCCCCGATTCCCAGCAGCAGTGTCCCAAGTGCCTGCATGAAATTCGCTACTTCCATCTCCATTCCCCCCTCCCCCACCATGCTCTCCCTCAGCTCTTCCCCGTCGGCAGCTCTTGCCCCGAGACCTTGCTCACCACCGCGACATCCCGACTCGACTCGGCAGGTGTCACCGCAGCAATCGGCGGAGGCGCCACCACCTTCACCGCCGGGGCTTTCTTATACAGACTCCTAATCAAATTCTCCACCGTGGAAGAATTCCTCGCCAGAATCGGCATCACAATCCCCCCGATGATGCCCAGGTATTTCGCAATGTCCGCCACGTCAGCTCCAATGTGCGTCACCGCGTCCATGATAGTGGCTTGACTGGCCGAGTTCATCACCCCAGCGGCGACCGCAATTCCACAGGTGAAGGAAATCACATTCCGCAATTCCGGCGCGACGCTGACTATCTTGTCCCACAGCGCTTGAGTCGGCACAGGCGGCTGCTGATTATCATTCATCTCTCATTATCCCTTCTTAACTCTCTTACTCGCCAACAGCCCCCTCACCTGCGCCTCTCCCGCCGTTATCAGCTCTCCCCCAGCTGCCCGGCAAAGCTGCTGCAGCGCTACATCTGGCGGCAGCTGCGCGCACTCATAGCTAACAGCCAAATTCCCTACAAGCGCCCCAGCCGCCAGCAGCCCCTGCTCGCTCCCCGACTGGCACCCCGCCAGTCCCAGCCCGAGGAGAATAACCACTCGCTTCACTTCGTTTCCTCCTCTACCAACGCCCCCAGAAATGCCTTGTAATACCCCGCGATCAGCGTCGCCTTATCCAGCCCATTGATGATTCGACGGGCATGAACCGGATCATCGAGGCGCATCGAGAAGTAATCCCCCAGTTCCCTCCCCGTAAACATCCCCTTCGTCATCCCCTCAAACAGAGCCTCGAGCGCCAACGGCCACTCCAGCAGCTGCCCCGGCTCCGTCGCCCCGAACTTGGCGTAGTTTCGTTTCCATGTGACTTGAACCAGCCCCTCCCCTACGTATGGATAGTAGGGCTTCCTCTTCAGATAAGCCTCGCCTCCTTGTTCTCGGATCGGCTGCATCTTCTTCCCCGTCTCATGCCAGCAAGTTGCTAGCATATACGCGAGCCATCGGAGGTCTTCCAGTTCCCGGCGTTCCCACTCATCAAGAATCTTCCCAAATCCCTCGACCTGACTTTGATCAAGCGAGCCGAACTTCTGCCTCACCGAGCTGAAGAATTTCTCCCTGTCAAGCATCTCTTGCCTCAGTTGTAGAGAATCGTCACTGACATCGCCGTCGCCGTAGCATTAGTCGTGTCGTTCGTCGCGTAGCCCGAGGTGACGCAGATCGAGATCCCGCTGCCGAAAGGCACCCCCGCCGTGTAAGAGGCATCGAAGCTCCCCACGCTTGTCGACGCAGGAATCTGCACCTGCATCACCAAGTTGGTGGCCGAGTTGCAGCCGTTGAAGCCCGTCCCCGCGTTGTAAAGGCGCAAATAGTTAATCGTCGCGCTGTTGTTCTGCGCGGTGATGTGGTAAACCTGCCCACTGCCATTCTTCACCGTCGCGTGATTGTCGGAGGCTGCTGGCTGCAGAAAGAACGTCGAGTAGCCGCCAGCTGTCTTGAGGGTCTCGAAGATCCCCAGGGGGGTTCCGCTAAGCACTCCCTGGATCGACACAACCTGCGCACTCGGACTCCCCGCCGCCCCCGGGACTGACCCCGCCAGTGTCGCCGCATCGACCGCCACCGCGACTCTCGGCGCCCCCGCTCCAACTGCTCCAGTCCCCGCCAGAATCGTCGTCCCGTTGACCTGGGTGAGGTTGCCCGCCAGGGGCGTCATGCTCGCCACCCCCTGCACCGTCAGCACATCCGCCGAGGCCGTCCCGGCCGTCCCAATCGCCGGCTGTTTCGAGGCAAGGGCCGCCCCTGAGGGCAATGGAGTACTGGCAAGCGACACCGGCAGGGCCGTCCCACCTCCCGCCCCTTGCACCGTAAAGACATTCGAGTTCGGTGTCCCGACGGTCCCCAGTACAGTAGCCCCGGTGAAGTCCCCGATCGCGACCAGCGGGATCTGCACTCCCCCACCCGTATCATGGCTCCTGGTGACAACCGTGCTGCCGGGATCGACAACTAACAGATTATCGGCCGCCAGCGCGGAGGTCACCAATCCCGCCAACAGCACTCCAAGCCACGCCTTTGCTTGTCGCTTCATCGCCCTCACCTTATGACCGTCCCGATGTACTGCGAATTGCACGCCCTTGAAAAGTCCAGCTTCCGGCTGCAGCTCGGCAGCACCGTCCCGTTGATCACGACGATAAGCCCCCCCGCTCCGCGCGCTCCCGGCGACCACTGCCCGCCCGCTGTATTATTCCCCAGCCCACCAGCTCCACCCCCTCCGTAGGCCCCTCCCGGCCCAGCGACAAACAGCGAATTGCCATTCGCCCCCGTCCCCCCTCCCCCACCACCCGGCCCCGCAGCCGCTCCCCCCACCGTCTGCGTATATCCGACGCCATTCCCCCCTGCCCCGCCATTCCCCGTCTGATATCCTCCCCCTCC